>Ga0326728_10013028_pt1 | contig 18231 bp, 12 predicted proteins | sample MB3enrmetagenome_FD_207602 | JGI IMG/M metagenome (GOLD analysis project Ga0326728, IMG submission 207602) | Lab enriched peat soil microbial communities from McLean, Ithaca, NY, United States - MB31MN | ecosystem: Environmental > Terrestrial > Soil > Wetlands > Peat | place: USA: New York... | reverse complement strand
CCATGTAGAGATTCATCTGCAGGGTGCGCCGCGTGAACTCGTAGAGGCTCTCCACCTGCCCGCCGCGCGACTCCACCTCGCGCGCATGTTCGGTGACGCGCGAGGAAAGCCGGCTCACGGTAAGGGCCACCAGCACAAACACCGCCAGCGTGATCGAACTCGCCGGATTGGCGGCCAGCGCCAGATCCGGCTGCCGCGCGGAAAACAAGCTTTGCGCCACCACCGCCGTGAACGAAACAATCACCGCCTGCCAGAAACCGCACAGCAATGCCGTGGGAACCACAACCAGCAGATAGAGCAATGCGGCCACGGGAAGCAGCCAACTGGACCAGTGCGCCAGCGCCGCCAGCAACACCACGCTCATTGCGCCCAGAGCGGATTCAAGCGTAAACAGAAGCACGCGCGTGCTGGAACCACGCGACCGCCATGGTCCGAAAACCGAACGCGCAAGGTAACTCTGAGTCAACCCGGCACTCACCTTCTCTTCTCGCTGGCACTGTGTCGAGCGGCGTCGCGCAGTTCCAAAAGGTCAAGCCGCCTGCGCCTAAAGCTTCCCAGCGATGGAGATCGCCGCCGATGCCGCGCGGAATTGTTCTCTAAAGCAGGAGAAAGAAAAGTCTAGCAGGTTCTTTATACGAATTTCACGCCGCGCACCGGTGCACGCGCCACTATTAATGATTCCTCCTAAGGCATTGCCGATCTAGGAAGATAGCGGGCCGCCGCATCGGACGCGCGCAAATCTTTTTGTGATCCTCATATATTCTTTATGCTTTGTTTGCGTTACTGGTGTTAGCCGATTTCACTCTTGCCACGGCCCTTTGCACGCTAGCTGATTGCCGGAAGGCTGCCGGCGATCTCAACCGTAACCGTGTGGGGTTCCCTGCAACCTCGAAAGGCCCTTTCACCGGCCCCTACAGGGCGCTCGCTGACGCGCCTGAACGATCTCACTGTCTCTTGCGTTATCACCAAATTTTTTCTGGAGGATTCGTGCCGATGAATTCGAAAGCCATGGTCATACTTCGATCGATCGCACTTCGATCCATTGCTGGAACCGCGATGGCAATCGCGCTTGTGGCAGGCGCACAAACGCCTGATCCATCGCCAGCGACGGCCTCATCGCAGTCGCCTGCGCCAGCTTCCGCGCCGGCCGCGCAAACCCCCGCGCCCGCTGCCCCGGCCGACGCTGCGCCCACCCCGCTTTCCACCTTCGTTCTCACGGGTCCGCTGCAGTGGCTGCCTCCGGCGGTCTTCGACGCCGGCCCCTTCGGCAAGCTCTCTGTGAACGGCATCATTACCGGATTCGCGGTGGGGCAGAACAACCCTGTTCCGGGCGATGACACCAAGGAGGCCACGATCAGCAACGGCGAGATCTTCATCCAGAAGGCCGACGGAAAGTTCCAGTGGTACGTCCAGGCCGGCGAGTACACCATGCCGACCCTGGGCAGCCCGTATCTAGACGCCCAGGACACCGTCAAGGATTTCTACGGGCCGGTTCCGGTTGCCTTCGCGAAGATTGCGACAGGCAAGACGACGACCTGGCAGATCGGCGCACTGCCTACGCTGATAGGCGCCGAATCCACCTTCACCTATCAGAACTTCGACATCGAGCGCGGCCTCCTGTGGGCGCAGGAGAACGCAGTCAATCACGGCATTCAGGTGAACCAGACGATCGGCAAATACCTGACCGCTTCGTTGAGCTGGAACGACGGCTACTTCTCCAACCGCTATTCATGGTTGAGCGGTTCGCTGACCTTCACCAAGGGTCCGCACAGCCTGGTCTATGACGGCGCCGGCAATCTCGGTCAGACCGTTTTCCAGAACTTGGCCACCCCGGTGCAGAACAACGGCAGCTTGCACACCGTCATCTACACCTACACCAAGGGCGCGTGGATCGTGCAGCCGTACTTCCAGTACAGCAATGTCCCGACTAACACCAACGTGGGCGTCTTTAAGGGAGCTTCGACAACCGGCGGCGCGCTCTCGGTTAGCCGCGCCTTCAAGAACGGCTTCGCTCTGCCCGGCCGCTTTGAGTACATTACGAGTTCTGGCGGGACGGCAGAGATTGCCGAGAGCGACGATTTCAAGGCCAGGACCGAGGCCACCGGGATCGTCGTGCCCGCGGTCAATCTTCTCGGCTACGGCGCAGGCAGCTCGGCCTACACCGTGACCGTCACGCCCACTTACCAGAAGGGCGGCTTCTTCTTCCGCGCCGACATGGCTTACGTCGGCGTCAGCAACTACACCTCCGGCGATGTTTTCGGCACGCTCGGCAAGGACTCCGGCCAGTTCCGCGCCGTAGGCGAGTTCGGCTTCATCTTCGGCGACAACATCGTCAAGAAATAACCGCGACGAGGCGCCGGCCGGGCAAAACGCCGGCGCCTCACCTTCACGGCAAGGGGCGCCTTGGGCGCGCGCCAGGCCCTCGCGGCAGCCATCGCAGCCTGGCCGGGCAAGAAAACTTTCGCCAAACGCACATTGTCTTGGTTCTCTTTATTTCGTCCTCACGAACCGGACGATAAGCTCGTCGCACCGCTGATCAAACGGGACCGGCCAACGATCGACCTGGCCGGGCCCATCCAGGCAACGCCGCATCTCGGCTAGGCGTACGCGGTAGAGGATGCGCCGCAACCAGTGGTTTTCGCAAATTCCCGGCGACCGTTCGCCGGGATCCGCCAGACGAATTTCAAACCTCAGGAGAATGCTCATGGCAGATTCGAAAGCACCTCAAATGCAGGCCACGCTCGGCCTCACTGGTTTAACCAGTAACGCGATGGCGCTCATCGCTCCCGGCGCCTTCCTCTGGCTCACCTTCTACATCCAGGCCACCACGGGCGTTGCCGGCCAGCCGTCCACGGCTCCCTCCATGTGGATCGGCATCTTCGCCGCGCTACTGCTCTGTCTGGCCACCGCCGTTTCCTACGCCGAAATCTCCAAGCTCTGGCCCGGCACCGGCTCCAGCTACTACTACGCCGAGCAGGCCATGCTCTCCAAGGACAAGGCCTTTAAGTACGCCCGCGTTGCCAAATTCATCGTGGGCTGGGGCTCGCACCTCTACTACTGGGTCTATCCCGGCGTGATGGTCGCGGTCACCGGCATCTTCGTGGGTTACGTGGTCGGCTTCCTCTATCCCACCTTCCTCAGCGGCTCCAACCCCGGTCCTGTCTTCACCGGCCTGGTGGCCGTCGTCTTTTCGTTCTTCGTTGCCTGGATCGCCGCCAAGGGCGCCGGCACCTCCACGGCCGTCAACATCGCCATCAACGTGGTACAGATTTCCGCGCTCATCGTCTTCAGCGTGCTGGCGCTCGGCTATCGCGCCAATCACCCCGCCGGCGCGCCGGCCTTCCAGTACGATGGACAGTCCATGGCCACGTACACCTATCAGTTCGCCACCAGTCCCAAGGACAGCTCCATCCTGCGCGACTCCAGCGGCAATCCGCTTCCGCTGCTCGATCAATCAGGAAAGCCGGTCCCGTTCACAATCGATTACACGACCACCGACTCCAGCGGCAACTTCCTGGCGCACCCTAACGCGGCTTCCGTCATCGGCGTGCACAAATTCAGTTGGATGTTCATCCAGGCCACGGTCGCGATTCTGATTCTGGTCGGCTTTGAATCGGTCACCTCGATGGGAGGCGAGGCCAAAAATCCCACCAAGCATATACCGATTGCCGTGATCGCATCGCTGCTCATTCAGGGACTCTTCTGTTACCTGTTCGAGTATTTCTGCGCCAACTACTTCCTCAACTCCGGGTATACCATGCAAAGCGCCGCCAGTTCGGCCGCGCCCATCGGCGACATGATGATCATCGTCGGCGACCAGTTGCTGGGGCAGGGCCACGGCCGGTACTTCATGCTGGCTGAGGCGGTCACGGTGTTCCTGGCGCTCATCGGCACCACGCTGAGCTGCATGAACACCGGGGCCCGCGTCACCTACGCCATGGGCAAGGACGAGGAAGTTCCCGAACACTTTGGCCTGCTGCACGCTAAGTCGCTCTCGCCGCGGCGCGCCATCTGGACCCTGGCCGTCATCTCGGCGGTCATCGGCGTCATCGCCATCTCTCTGGCCTTCGGCGATGCCGGCGCGCCCACCGATGCTTCCATCGCGGCTCTGCCGCACAACATCTTCTCCAACTTCGGCTACACCACGCACGACAAGATGGCCGCGCTTCCCAACTCGCTGCTCGCCATCACGCTCACCTCCAACTTCGGCACCTTCATCCTCTACGGATTGAGTTGCCTTCTGTGTATCGTCGCATACTCCGAGCGGCACGATAAGCACATCCTCATGCACTACCTCATCCCCGGCTTCGGCCTGGTCGCCAACCTGACCTGCATGGCGTTTTACGTGGCGGGTCCGTTCTTCAACCTGGGCACCAAGATGGAACCATTGACCGCTCTGGGCATCTCCGCTGTCTGGGGCCTCTACGGGGCGGTGTACTTCATCCGCTCCTCGAAGGCCAAAGGCAAGTCGGCATTGCTCACTGCAAAGACGCAGATGACTTAGTTGCCCGTTAATTCAGTTTCAGATCCTGGGTGGATCGCCTCTCCGTCCTCGTTATGAGAGGCTGGAGAGACGATCCACCCAATTTGACGTTTCTTGAGCTTGATCCTCGATTCCCCTGAACGGAAGCATTCTGTCGCAACCTCGCGGAATGCCTTTCACGGCGGCACACATGTTAGATGTACAGTTCGGGCAGGCAAGCGACTTCGGCAAGGTCCGCACCAATAATGAGGACGCCATGGGGTCGTTTGTCCCTGCATCGCGCCAGCAGGCGCGCTCTCACGGTTTTCTCTTTGTGGTAGCCGACGGTGTCGGCGGCCTCGATCTCGGAGAAGTTGCCTCGGCCACCGCGGTCTCGGTGCTCGCCGATGAATTCGCCAAGGCACAGTCCGGCTCGATGCTGATCAGTCTTATGCCGCGGCTCATCCAGCGCGCCAACGCGGCCGTGCACGATTGCTCGCTCGACAAGCAGTACCGCGGTCAGAAGATGGCCACCACGGTCGTCGCCTGCGCCCTGCGCTACGACCAGGCCGTGGTCTCGCATGTCGGCGACTCCCGCTGCTATCTCGTCCGCAACGGGCAGGCCCGGCAAATCACCCAGGACCACACGCTGGTTAACGAGCAGCGCAAGATGGGCCTGATCTCCGCCGACGAGATTGCCGCCTCCGACTCCCGCCACGTGCTCATTCGCTCCGTGGGGCCGGAGATGTTTGTCTCGCCCGACACTACGGCCGTCACTCTGCAACCGGGCGACGTGCTCGTTCTGTGCACCGACGGATTACATGACGAATTACCCGAGGCAGAGATCGCCGCCATCGCTTCGCAGAAAAAAGATGCGTCCGAGATCGCCCGCGAGCTTGTTACACGCGCGGTCGAAATCGACGGCGGCGACAATACCACCGCGCAGGTCATCCGCGTCCGCTCGGTGGAGCAGGTGGGCATGTACCGCGGACGGCCGTACCGGCTGCCGGCGTGAAAAAGGCAGGGAACAAGGGAACAAGGGAACAAGAAAGCGAGCGAGCAACCCAATGAGTCTTTAAAGTCAGCCGGTCCGATTTTTCGATATTTCACAGCAACGCCAGGACCTTCTCGGTCCCTCGGTCCCTTGATCCCTTGGTCCCTGCCTTCTTACAAAATCCTTAGTCCCGCTGTCCACTTTCCCGATACAGTAGAGGAAGCTACCCCAACGGAGCCCGAAGCACGATGAGTTTTTACGACGCACTGGAGCCCGGCGCGCACATTGATTCCTACCGCATCGATGCAGCGGTAGCGCGCAGCGGCATGGCCACCATTTACCGCGCCACCGACATCCGCGACGGCCGCACCGTGGCCCTGAAAATTCCCCACCCCGACATGGAGGCCGATCCGCTTTTCTCCGATCGCTTCCAGCGCGAGTCCGCAATTGGCGAGCGCCTGAACCACCCCAATGTCATGCGCGTCTACGGCGGCGAAGAGCGCTCCCGCGTCTACATGGTGATGGAGTGGTGCGAGGGGCGCCTGTTGCGCCGCATCCTCGACGAAGGCCGCATCTCCTACGATCGCGCCATCCGCATCGCCAAGGGCGTGCTCCAGGCCCTGGCCTACATTCACTCGAACGGCGTGGTGCATCGCGACCTGAAACCGGAAAACATCCTGGTCGACGACAACGACAACATCAAGCTCATCGACTTCGGCATCGCCGGCGACACTTCCTCGCGCCGCCTCACCTACGCCAACTTCACCACCGCGCTGGGTACGCCCGACTACATCTCGCCCGAGCAGGTGAAGGGCAAGCGCGGCGACGGGCGCAGCGACATCTACTCTATGGGCGTGATCCTCTACGAGATGCTCACCGGCAAGTTGCCCTTCCACGGCCCCACGCCGCTGGCCGCCATGAACGATCGCCTGATGAACCACCCCGTTCCGCCGCGCGTGGCCGACCCCTCGGTCTCGCCCCAGATGCAGGAGATCGTTTACCGGGCTCTGGAGCGCGATCCCAGGAACCGCTACCCTCGCGCCGAGGAGTTTCTTCGCGATCTCGAGCACCCCGAGGCGGTCGGCGTCGAAGACCGCACCGAAATCCGCGACTGGCAGAACCGCAAGTCCCCGCTTGTCCGCAAGATCCTCTATTACGGGGGTTTGGCCCTCATTCCGGTGGTCATTTTATTGCTCATGGTGCTCATCGCCCGCCACCACTGAGCCGAGTTTTCCACACCCCGCGTTTTCAATTCTTCACGAATTCCTTATGCTGATGGCATTACTATTCCTGCGAATCTCTGGCGCTAGTCCAATTCGCAGCGAAATTGCGCCTGGTTCCCGCTCCAACCCCGAGTGTGCAGCACTTTCACGCGGGAGTGTGCGGAGCGTTCGTCCATAGTGCACTGTTGTCTGGCAGATTCCGCAATTTGTCCTTGGCATCTTCGGAAAAACTGTACCCGGCGATTTCGTAACTCGAGCCAACGCGACCTGTAACCAGATCTTTATCGCGCCGCCGACCAACTCAGCGCGTGGGGCGAGCAGGAAACGCTGACCGGGCTCAATCTCACCAGAGCACACCATTCCGAAGATGCCGTGCCTCTCCACCACGCAACCCGGACTTGCATGTCACATCTGCAAGCCAAAAGGAGAAGTTAGAATGCCGCGTACTCCCGATGACGTGAAAAAGCTCGCCAAGGAATCCGGAGCCAAAATAGTCGACCTGCGTTTTATCGACTTGCCGGGCATGTGGCAGCATTTTTCCATTCCAGTGGAAGACCTTGACGAAGACTTGTTCAACGTGCAGCAGGGCATCGGCTTCGATGGCTCGAGCATCCGCGGGTTTCAGCAGATTCAGGAAAGCGACATGGTCCTGGTTGCCGATGCGGATACAGCGGTGATGGACCCGGTACTATCGGTTCCCACGTTGAACATCATCTGCAATGTATTCGATCCCATCACCCGCAAGCCGTACAGCCGCGATCCGCGCCACGTGGCGCAGAAAGCCGAGGCCCATCTCAAGAGCACCGGTATTGCCGACATCAGCTACTGGGGCCCCGAGGCGGAGTTCTACATCTTTAACGATGTGCGCTACGACCAGACCGCGCGCAGCGGCTACTACTATGTCGATTCCGACGAGGGCATCTGGAACTCGGGCCGCGAAGAGGGCCCGAACCTCGGCTACAAGCTGCGCCACAAGGAAGGCTACTTCCCGGTGCCGCCGTCGGACACGTTGCAGGACATCCGGTCTGAGATCGTCCTCGCGTTGCGGTCCATGGGCGTGCCCGCCGAAGTCCACCACCACGAGGTGGGAACCGCCGGCCAGAACGAAATCGACATCCGCTTCGGGCCGCTGGTGCAGATGGCCGACCATCTGATGAACTTCAAGTACGTCATCCGCATGATCGCCAAAAAGCACGGCATGACGGCAACCTTTATGCCCAAGCCGCTCTTCGGCGACAACGGATCGGGCATGCACGTGCACCAGAGCCTCTGGAAGGGCGACACCAATGTCTTCTTCGATCCCAAGGGCTACGCTCTGCTGAGCCAGACTGCCAAGTACTACATCGGTGGCCTGCTCAAGCACGCGCCAGCGCTGCTGGCCTTTGCCGCGCCCACCACCAACTCCTATCGCCGTCTCGTGCCGGGATTCGAGGCGCCGGTCAACCTGGCCTATTCGCAGCGCAACCGCTCGGCCGCCTGCCGCATTCCCATGTACTCGACCAGCCCCAAGGCCAAGCGCATCGAGTTCCGCTGTCCCGATCCATCCTCCAACGGATACTTGTGCTTCGCCGCCCTGCTCATGGCTGGCCTCGATGGCGTCAAGAACAAGATCGATCCCGGTCAGCCGCTGGACAAGGACCTCTACGAGCTCGAGCCGGAGGAGAAGGCCAAGATTAAGAGCACGCCCGGCTCTTTGGGCGAGGTTCTCGATGCACTGGAGAAGGATCACGCCTTCCTGCTCGAAGGCGGCGTCTTCACCAAGGACCTGATCGAAACCTGGATCACCTACAAGCGCGAGAAGGAGCTGGCTCCCGTCAACCTCCGCCCCGTGCCCTACGAGTTCTTCCTCTATTACGATCTGTGAGGCGGGCTCGAAGCATGACCCACATCATCGAAGCGGCCGGCTTACCTCAAGCCGGCCGTTTCCGTTTGCGCCTGAATTTCTTCGCTCAGCGCTTCGGCGGCGTCGATGCAATCTTTGCGGCTCACGTCGCGATGCGTCACGAGGCGAATGGCATCCGGTCCGAAGGCTCCAGCCAGCACGCCGCGTGCCTTGAGCCGCGCCGCCAGGTCGGCCGCGCCCTTTCCGGCCTTCAACCGGAAGATCACGATATTGGTTTCAACGGAAGCGAGATCGATCGCCACGCCCTCGGTGGAAGCCAGCGCCTCGGCCAGCAGACGCGCGTTGGCGTGATCTTCCGCGAGGCCCTTCGGGCCGTCCTCGAGCGCAATCAGCCCCGCCGCGGCCAGCACACCCGCCTGCCTCATGCCGCCGCCCAGCGACTTGCGCAGAATCCGCGCCCGCGCCATCCGTTCCGCCGAACCCACCAGCATGGAACCCACCGGCGCGCCCAGTCCCTTCGACAGGCAGAACATCACGGTGTCGAAGCCGCGGGTCAATGTTTCGACATCCACGCTTAGCGCCACGGCGGCATTAAAGATGCGCGCTCCGTCAAGGTGCAGCGGCAACTTCCGTTGTTTTGCGTTCTCCCAGATTTCCGCCAAGACCGGCAGGTCGGAAACCCGGCCTCCTGCCAAGTTCGCGGTGTTCTCAATTTCAATCAGTCCGGTCGGCGCGCGGAAGGGACCTACGGGAACGATGGCGGATTCAATGTCTTTCCACCTTAGAATGCCGCCCTCGGCCGGCACGGCGCGGATCAGGCAGCCGGAAAAGACCGCCGTGGTTGCCATCTCAAAGTCGAGAATGTGCGCGCGCGATTCGGCAATCACCTCCTGGCCCGGCTGCGTGAGCAAACGGATGGCAATCTGGTTGCCCATGGTGCCCGTAGGCACAAACAATGCCGCCTCGCGACCAAAGACTTCGGCCGCGCGCCGCTCCAGCCGATTGACGGTCGGGTCCTCGCCGTACACATCGTCGCCCACTTCCGCAGCCGCCATGGCCGCGCGCATCACAGCGGTTGGCCGCGTCACGGTATCGGATCGAAGATCGATGATTGCTGACACCACTCCCGTTCCTTTCTTTGACTCGACGCTCCTTGTGCGGTGAATCTGAAGTTTGTGAAAAGCAACCGCAGATCCTTCGACTACGTTTGGCGCAAAGAACGCGCCAAACTCCGCTCAGGATGACAACTCGGTTGTGCTGCCAAATACTGACACACCACGGCAGTTGAGCCGCTCCAACCCTATTCCCCAATTCCCTGTTCCCTGCCGTTACGGTATTTTCGCCATCGGCAGCTCGATGATCGCCGTGCGCTTGCCGTCTTTCTCCGCGTACGCCCAGAGGCCGTGGAAGTTGGCGCGGATTCCCGGCTGCGCTTTCAGGAACGCGCTCAGCACTGCGGTCGCCTCGGTGCGCAGCGCCGCCGGATCGGTCACTCCGGTCGACTGGTACACCACGCCCAGATCGGCCTCGCGCAGCGAGGGGTCGAGCCCCACCGCCTCGATCGTCCAGGTGCGATCGCCATCGGGCAGCGACAGAGGAAACGCGCTCTGCGGCGAAGGCATGATGAGGGCCTGCTCCTGGCGCAGCTTTTCCAAATTCGGCGAGGAGAGAAAATCCACCGGAAGCAGAAGAAAACGGGCGGCATCGTAGCTGAACCACGCGCTCCACGGATCGGCCTTGGCCAGCGCCCGGCCGCGCACCCAGTACCACACGCCGTCGTGCCCGTCGAAGAGGCCCGGCCGCACCGTCAATCCGGCGAGCTTCCACGCGGTCGCCGCGCCGTCCCACGCCAGGACCACTCCAATCTGCCCGGCCTCGGGCGACCCGAGCGCATCGGCGAGGGCCACGGCGTAGCGCCCCGGCGGCAGCGCGCTCATGCTGATGGTGACAGTTAGCGATCCCGAGGCATTCGAGCAGAGATTTCTCAACTGAAACTGGCCGCCCTTAACCAGCGGCGCCGCCTGCTCCACTGCGCCGCGAATTCCCTCCCACTGCGAGGCTTCCTGGGGCAGCAGCACGGCCTGCAACGTGGAGTCGTCCTGCGCGATCACGGCGTTGGCCACCTTGGTGATGATCGCGGAGAGCGCGTCGCGGTCGAGCGATCCCAACTGGGGCTCCGAGGTGCAGCTCGTCGCACGGCTCGTCCACGGCGTCAACACGAACGCCAGCGCGAATGTGACCATCAAATTTGTGCTCACGCGGCGCAAACGCATCTCCAACCTCATCTCTTGTCGATCCGGCAGATGCAGTTTCCCACCCTTTTCCGCAAAGAGCGCGGAAAAGGATGGGGCACGGTGCATCTCCACCCTCATCCTTTTTGCCCTGAGGATCCCTTTATTCAGCGGCTCCATGAGACCCCACCGGCGAGCGTTCTCCGGCCACTGTTAGTCTAGTACAGTGAGTGGCAATCGATCGTAGTGCAGCCTATTGCCGCGGTCTGCCGCAAGGAGCCGATTCCGATGCGAAGCCTCCGACCGCAGCAGCCGGAATCCCCTGAGCGCGCCAGCGCGCAGAATGGGTCCCACGCCGTGGTGCGCCGTGGGCGCTCGGCCGCCATGCGCCGCCGGCCCGCGCTTCTGGCTGCATGGGCGGCCCTCTTCGCGGCGCAACTCTTCTTAGGCGTTGCGCTTGCCGCGCAAACGGCGACCACTCCGGCCCCAGCCCCCCCACAGCCAACCACGCATCGAGCCACGCATTCACCTTCTCACGCGCGCAAAAAGCTCGCGGCGGCAAAGTCCGCGCCGCAACCGGCGCCGGCCCCCGCGCCTGCCACGCCACAAATGCCCAACTGGCCCGCCAATGGAAAGCCCGTCGAAGCCACGGTCGTCTGGGACAGCCACGGCCTGCTCATCCAAGCCTCCAACTCCAGCCTGGACCAGATTCTCGACGACGTTTCGCTCAAGATCGGCGCCAAAGTGGAAGGCGAAGGGGAGGACGAACGCATCTTTGGCACCTATGGGCCCGGCCCGGCGCGCGAAGTGATCACGGAGCTTCTCGACGGCTCCGGCTACAACATCCTCATGGTGGGCGATCAGGGCGCCGGCACGCCGCGGCGGATCGTATTGAGCGGCCGCCCAGCCAAACCGGCGCAGCCCTCCGGCCATGCCAACCCCGCCGCAGGCAGCGACAACGATTCAGAAAACGATCAGGAGGCCGAGCAGAGACCATCCGAGCCGAATCCGCCCGAGCCAGTGCCTCCGCCGGAAGGAGCCGCGCCCGGCGTGCCGGTGCGCACGCCGCAGCAAATGATGGAAGAGCGCCAGCGGCAGATACAACAGATGCAGCAACCGCAGCAAAGCAACCCGCCCGATTCGCAAAACTGAGAGGATCGGCCTGCGCCGCACTGAAACGTGGCCGAAAGCTGACAACTGAGGGCTGAAAGCGGCCTTTAAGAGATTTGCGCGACTTGCGGTTGCGTCTTCACAGGAGCCTGGCGGCGCGGCGCGCGCATCAGCGCGAAACCTGCGCGCAGAATCGCATATGCAGTGAGAATGCCAAAAGCCAACGCGCCGACCGACGCCGCAATCAACATCGACAGATCCAGCAAATTTGCCATTCCTGCTGCCCCTCAAGAAAACCAGCTTGCGCCCGCACCGTGCACAGTCCCGCTTTCCGGACTGGCCTCTGCGCTCAGCGCGCGTCTCTGCGATTGTCGCAGATTGCGCGCCGCGTTGACCCTCTTTTCTATTGGCAAATAGAATACCCCCAGGAGTCCGGCTTTTCGGTGCGCTGCGCCACAGGACTCCCCGGAACCCGCGGTCAAAGTTCAACCCATCCATGCCAATCACACACATCTCGGTGCGTGGGGCGCGCCAGCACAATCTGCGCGACATCAATGTGCGCATTCCGCGCAACGCGCTCACCGTGGTTACCGGACTCTCCGGCTCGGGCAAGAGCTCGCTGGCCTTCGACACCATCTACGCCGAGGGCCAGCGCCGCTACGTCGAGACGCTTTCAGCCTACGCGCGCCAGTTTCTCGACCAGATCGAGCGGCCGGACGTGGACTCGATCGAGGGCTTGAGCCCGGCCATCTCCATCGAGCAGAAGACCACCAGCCGCAGCCCCCGTTCGACGGTGGGAACGATCACCGAGATCTACGACTACCTGCGCCTGCTCTACGCCTCAGTGGGCACGCCGCACTGCCCCAACTGCGGCCGGCCAATCGCCCGCCAGACCGCCGAACAGATAGTGGAGCGCATTGTCGAGTTGGGCAAAGGCGAGCGCGTCACGGTCATGGCGCCAGTGGTGCGGGGCCGCAAGGGCGAGTTCAAGGATTTGCTGGATCAGCTCGACCAGCAGGGATTTCGCGCCCGCGTCGACGGCGAGGTGCACGATCTCTCCGAGCCTCTCGCACTCGACAGGCGCAAGAATCACACCATCGAAGCCATCGTCGACCGGGTGCTGCTCCGCTCCGATGGGATGGGTGCCCCCGGTCCCTCGCACTTTGGGACCGGGGAGGGAAGCAAAGCCGGGTCGCAGCTGAACAAGCCCTCCACGGAAAAGCGCCTGGAACAGGCCGTCAACAAAGCCCTGCAACTGGCCAACGGCCTCGCGCTCGTCGCCTTCAACGACGGCAGCGAGCAGTTGTTCTCGTCGTCGATGGCCTGCCCCGACTGCGGCCTCGATGTGCCCAAGCTCGAGCCGCGCAGCTTCTCCTTCAACTCCACCTTCGGCGCCTGCCCGAACTGCCACGGCCTCGGCTCGCTCTACGACTTCGACCCGGCCAAAGTCATCACCGACTGGTCCAAGCCCCTGCTCGACGGCGGTCTCGGCCCCGGCTCCTCGTCGCATTACCTCATCAAGCTCATGCAGCTCGCGGCCGTCCGTTACAAGATCGACCTTAAAGCTCCGTTTGAGGATTTGCCGCCAAAGCAGCAGCATATGTTGGTTTACGGCCCGCCCAAAGGCGAGGCGCCGCGCACCGGCTTTCACGGTATCCTCGCCTACCTGCGCGACAACGCCGAAGAGGCCCGCAGCGACAGCTATCGCGAGTACATGATGAGCTACATGTCGGCCGTGCCCTGCCCGGTGTGCCGCGGCAAGCGCCTGCGCCCGGAGTCGCTGGCCGTCAAGATCGGCGGCCTTTCCATCGCCGACTTTACCGCCCTGCCGCTCAATCGCGCGCTCTCGGCCGCCATCAATTTGCAATTCACCGAACGCGAAGCCCTCGTCGCCGAACGCATCCGCCGCGAGATCGCCGAGCGCCTGGAATTTCTTTGCGCCGTCGGCCTCAACTATCTTTCGCTCGACCGCAATGCGACTACGCTCTCCGGCGGCGAGGGCCAGCGCATCCGTCTCGCCACGCAGATCGGCTCGCGCCTGCGCGGCGTCCTTTACGTGCTCGACGAACCCTCCATCGGCCTGCACCAGCGCGACAACGGCCGCCTCATCGAAGCTCTCGAAAAACTCCGCGACCTGGGCAACACGGTTCTGGTCGTCGAGCACGACGAAGAGACCATCCGCCACGCCGATTTTGTGCTCGATCTCGGACCAGGCGCCGGACGCCTCGGCGGCTACGTGGTCGCCGAAGGCACGCCGGAAGAGATCATGGCGCACCCCGAGTCGCTCACGGGCCGTTATCTGAGCGGCGCGGCCACCATGCTGCAACGCGCCCAGCCGCGATCGCTCACCGGCAAGTGGCTCAGTATCGTCGGCGCGCGCGAACACAACCTGCAGGACGTGAACCTGCGCATTCCGCTCGGCGTCATGACCGTCGTCACCGGCGTAAGCGGCAGCGGCAAGAGCACGCTCATTAACGACATTCTCTACCGCTCGCTGGCCAAGTCCATCTACGGTTCGCGCGAGGAGCCCGGCGCGCACGACGAGCTCACGGGCGGCGAACAGATCGACAAGGTCGTGCGCATCGATCAGTCGCCCATCGGCCGCACGCCGCGCTCCAATCCGGCTACGTACACTCAGGTCTTCTCGCCCATCCGCGATCTTTTCGCCATGCTGCCCGAGGCGCGCGAGCGCGGCTACAAACCGGGCCGCTTCAGCTTCAACGTCACGGGCGGCCGCTGCGAAGCCTGCCAGGGCGACGGCCAGCGCCGCATCGAAATGAACTTTATGCCCGATGTCTACGTGCAGTGCGAGGTGTGCAACGGCCGCCGCTACAACCAGGAGACGCTGGCCGTCAAATTCCACGGCCACTCCATCGCCGACGTGCTCGACCTCACCATCGAAGACGCCTTGCCGCTGCTCACCGACGTGCCCCAGGTGCGCCAGAAGCTCGAAACCCTCGCCGACGTCGGCTTGGGCTACATTCACCTTGGCCAGAGCGCTACTACATTGTCGGGAGGCGAAGCGCAGCGCATGAAACTGGCCCGCGAACTCTCCAAGCGCCAGACCGGCAAGACCCTTTACCTGCTCGACGAGCCCACTACCGGCCTGCACTTCGACGACGTGCGCAAGCTCCTCGAAGTCCTGCACCGGCTCACCGATCTCGGCAACTCCGTGATCATCATCGAGCACAATCTCGACGTCATCCGCAACGCCGACTGGGTCATCGATCTCGGCCCCGAGGGCGGAGAAGACGGCGGACGCGTGGTCGGCGAAGGCCGCCCCGCAAAGATTGCCGCCACGCCCGGCTCCTATACCGGCCAGTTCCTCAAGCGCTATTACAAGTCAATTAATGGCCAGCTCATGGCTGCCGACGGCCGCCTCACACCTGCCGATTGCGAAGAAGACATTGCCGGTGGGCCCGAGACTGCGACGAACGCTCCCGGCGGCTCCTCATCGGACTGCGCTGGTCCCGATTCGGCTGCCGTCGCGCGCTCCAATGGCAAGCGCACGCGACAAAAACGCTCAGTTGTGGCAAGCTCTCCTAGAAAGACCGGGAAGAAACCTCTATGACCCCCTTGAACGACGGCGAATCAAGCGAGCCGACGATCCCACCAGGCGGCGACTCCGCCGACTTGGGCGCAACGCGAGCCTTCGACTCCGCGCAGCAACAGGCCATCGAACCCTCGCCCTTCGCAACAGATCCCGCCGCAACTGCGCCAGCACCGACGGCCTATGCTTACGCGCCCCCATCAAGTCCCCCGTTGAATAGCCCCGCGCCGAATAGCCCCTCGTCGAATATCGACCAGCCGCTTTTCAGTTCCTATGCTCAACCGCCGGTTCGCCGCCCGGTGCGCATTCCGCACTTCGGTCATCTGCTGCTTTTGTCGCTGCTGATTTTTGTCGCCCTCGGCATCATGGCGCTGGTTCTGGGTCTTGCCTCGTACTTTCACCTCTTCGGCTTCCAGTCTTCGGCAATCTCCGCCACCAACGTCGGCTTCGACCTCTCGAGCGAGGTCTTTCTCTACTTCGTCACCTTCGGTTTCGCTCTCTTCGTCTTCCCGATGATCTGGAACGAGGGCTACTTCCAGGGGCTGCAATGGCGCGGCGAGGTGGCGCGCTCCAGGTTCGGGCTTCTGGCCGGCATCGCCTCGGCCTGCTTCGGCCTGGCCCTCCTCGACCAGTTCCTGATGCCCGGCCCCTCCACCGCGCCCATCGACAAAATGATCAGCTCGCCCGGCGCAGCATGGCTGATGTTCGCCTTCGGCGTCACCCTGGCGCCGTTCTTTGAGGAGATGTTTTTTCGCGGGTTCCTCTTACCTTCGCTCTCGACGGCCTGTGACTGGATCGTCGAAGTGACGAAACACGCCCCGCCTCACCCGCTCAACGCCGGCGGCCATCCCCAGTGGTCGCTTCCCTCCATGATTATTGGCTCCGTGCTCACCAGCATTCCCTTCGCTCTCATTCATGCCGAACAGCAGGGCCATTCTCTAGGACCGTTCCTTCTAATGATCGCCATCAGCATGATTCTCTGCGCAGTGCGCCTCAGAACCAGGTCCCTGGCCGCCAGCACACTGGTTCACGCGAGTTACAACTTCCTCCTCTTTTCCGTGGAGTTGATCGTCACCGGCGGCTTCCGCCACTTCGACAAGATGTGAAATGCAGCCGGTAGCCTGTAGCTTGTAGCCAGTAGCTCCCGCGTATATCAAGCTACGGGCTACTGGCTACAAGCTACCAGCTAGAATGGTTTCGATGCCCAATAACCTTGCATATCGGCGATGGCTGCTGGCGCTGGCGCTCGGCGCCATTTCTGTCCTGGTCTGCATCTGGTATGCCGACCGCCCGGCAGCCGAGTTCTTCAACGCAAATGTGCGGCCCTATCCCGTCTCGATCTGGCTGAATCGTCTGCTCGCACCCCTGGTAGTGATTCCCTTGGCTGGCCTCCTCTTCCAGTTCGGCGCGGGCTTCTGGCTGCTCTCCGGCCGGCGGCTCGCTTCCTGGACCCTGACACCTTTGCTCTATTCCTCGGGAATCATCTGGGCAGTTTCTGCGGAGTTTGTCTTTAAACAGATCTTCGGCCGCGGATCGCCCGACCCAACCTATCTCGCCAATCATCTCTATGGGTTCAGATTTCTTCACTCTACAGAGGGTTGGAGATCCTTCCCTTCAGGAACTGCGACCATCGCACTGACCATCGCTGCAATCACCTGCCTTCGTCTTCCGCGCTGGCGCTTGATGGTCTCGATCCTGGCCGGGCTCGCGTGTATCGGAGTCACGGTCACTAACGGCCATTGGGTGTCGGACGTGATCGCGGGGATATTTCTCGGCGCTTCCATCGGCTGGATGACGGTGGCCATCTCTGGCTCCAGCCGGCTTGCTCAAAACCAAAGCGTCGCCACGAGTCCCGCGCATCGAACCGCACGCGATTGAATGCTCCAGTTCCGTCCCTGCAACCGCTACAATCAAATCCGATGACCGATTCAACCCATAGGCAACAACTTCTCGCATTGTTGGCGCGCACGAGCTTTAAGCTCGGCCAGTTCAAGCTCTCTTCCGGGGCAACCAGCGACTACTATATCGATTGCCGCACCACCACGCTCCACGCCGAGGGCGGACACCTCACCGGGCACTCCGTGCTCGAACTCTTGGAGGAGAACAAGATTGAGGCGGAGGCCGTGGGCGGGCTCACCATGGGCGCCGATCCCATCGTCTCCAACGTGGCCACGGCCAGCGCCTGGCGCACGTTCCAGCATCCCGGCGCCCCGCTCCTTCATGGCTTTCTCGTCCGCAAGGCCGAAAAGGCGCACGGAACCGGCCGCCGCATCGAGGGCTTTTGCCGTGAGGGCGCGCGCGTGGTCATCGTTGACGACGTCTGCACCACCGGCGCCTCTACGATTGCCGCCATTGAAGCCGCAAAGGAGGCCGGCATGATCGTCGCTGCCGTGGTCTGCATTGTGGAGCGCGAAGAGGCCAACGGCCGCCCCGCCGTGGAAGCCGCCACAAAACCCGCACCGTTCCTGCGTCTCTTCACCGCGAATGAGGTCCGCGCCGAGCATGTCAAACAGCTCGCCGCGGCAGAATCCTATCGATCCGGCAATTGAATAGTGCTGAGGTTTCCCACCCATTCGCCAGAAGGACGGCGAATGGATGGGGCACGGGGTGTCATTGCTTACTTGCCGGATCAATAGCCGCAAAAAGCAAAGGGCAGACCCACTCGGATCTGCCCTTCGTTCCGTCCCCAATCGTTAACCGTTTCTGTCTCTCCTTGCGCGCTACTCCGGGACGGTCACCGTCTCGCTGGATGGCGTCGACTGACCTGTTGAAGCCGTCGGTTGCCCACTCGTTGCGTTGTCGCTGTCCAGATTTGTCA
>Ga0326728_10013027_pt1 | contig 18231 bp, 28 predicted proteins | sample MB3enrmetagenome_FD_207602 | JGI IMG/M metagenome (GOLD analysis project Ga0326728, IMG submission 207602) | Lab enriched peat soil microbial communities from McLean, Ithaca, NY, United States - MB31MN | ecosystem: Environmental > Terrestrial > Soil > Wetlands > Peat | place: USA: New York... | reverse complement strand
ACAGACGATCTTTTCAAATCCATACGGAGCCGGATAGTGTTCAGGAAGTCCCATACGGATCTCTCCCGTCGTTCCGTCATACCAATAGACAATCTTCTTTGTCATCTGCGCATTCATTTTGAAATTTCTTTCTCTGTTTGATTAAACAACGGCGGTGTTGTTATGCCACGCTTCCATTCCAACCTGAGCCGTTGAAACTCTCCGCGGTTCAGCGCTTTCATTTCCTCCGGGCTAAGGTGCAATTCGTCACCCCATTCATTCGTGACTGCGCCACCCGCTTCCAATGCGCGAAGAGCCATCGGCGTCGTCATTGCTTGGACAAACGTCTTGCTCCATTTCATCTTTTGTGCTACTTCTGCTGTAGCTTGATGCCTCTCGTTAACAGTCATCATTGCAGGATGCTTACGAGTACCAGCTTTGATTGCGCTGGTATTATCATCAAAGATCCGTTTAAGATCGATCCAATACTTGCGCTCTTTGACATACTCAGGATGGGGCGTCGAAAAATAAAGCCAACTAACTTTGCGCGAATTGAAAATTACTCCCCATCCACACCGCAGAATGACTTGCTTAAATTCATCCTGCACGCCGCGAAGCGTCACGCCCCAATCAAGCGTGATAGAGAACCACCGAGTCGACCAGGTATAACTGCGCTTCTTCTGTTTTTTATGCGTTCGCTCATCGCTTCCAATGAATTGCATGTGTCTTCTCCTAAATTATTCCCAACTGCCCACACCAGCCATATTCATTGAGCAAACAGCGCGGCACAGGGGTGGATTTTTTTCCTGTGGCAAAGCGTACCGCTTTTGTGCCCGATCCGCAAGAATATCAAAATCATGTGCAGTAAAAAACGATTGTGCTGCGGCGCGCACGCGGTCATCATGCTGTCCACTGCGATGTTCCATTTTGGATATTCTGCCAGCCGCCGCATGACGTTCCAGCGTCTTCAGTTCCTCAATCAACCATTTTGATGCCGGTCGATACCAGCCACCATTGACAGCTTCCGTAAAGCGCGTCATTAAAATCGGCACGCTCCACACATTGGAATACCAGCCTTGTTTCTTTCCTGAATCGTCTTTGATCTTTTTGCTGTCATAACGCCGTGGAACATGATGCCAATGGAATCCCATCAGCTTCAGTTGATGCTGGCATGTATCACCAGGCCGTCCAATTTGTTCCACACAGAATTTCACACCGCGTGAATCGTGTGTACGCTCTCCATACCAGGCTGCCATGCAAGCCGCGAATCCTACGATCTGCGCAGAGTTGATCCGGTTCGATGTCAATTCGGCCACCTGATAATCGAATTCATCACCATATCGATTTCGTGTCATCGATACGCAGGTCCTGTCTTCATCTTCCTTGCCCAGTCCATCCGCCGTATCGATCCCGCAACTATAGCTGTAACCGGCTTTGGGTTCTTCGTAGACCAGCAACTTGTCAAATGTCTCCGTTTCTATCTCTTCATCAACTGGCAAAAGTGGAATCAGTACCCATTTAAACTGCTGCCCACGATCTGAATTCCAAAGAATTCGAATGCGATCCTTATCATAGTCAATGATCGAATCATCCGGCTCAAAGCCATCATCGATGGAATCACCCGTAATTGCATACGCCTGAACCGGCTTCTTTCTTTCTTTTCTGTCTTCTTCAACTTCATAAATATGGTTTTCAATTTCCTGAATCGTTTCAAGATCGAAAACGCTATCGTGAACTCCCGTCAAAGCTTCAAAGTCGTCGGCAGCCATTTGTGCCAGCCAGATTTTTTGTGTGTGATTTTTGCAAGCCTGCAGATAGTTGAACTCCCAGAACCATTGCTGTTCGATCGGCATTCGCCAATCTGCTCCCACTACGTTGGCCAGATAAGTAGTATTGCGAATGTAGAGTTCGCAACGCTGTACATGCTTTCGGGTTACTTCCTGCCGCTTTCTTATAAATTCAGCAGGCACAGGAAATTTACGTACCCAGTCTGGCTCCGGATACAGATCCGGGACCATTGCCCAGGGAATAAAGACCGGACACAACCGGGATTGTCCTTTCGGCCAATCAGCCTTTGCCGATCTCCAGGTATTTGCCAGCCAGCCGGTATTGCCGCCTCCCGTTCCTTCAAAAACCATAAACAGATTGCGCGACGAGTGTGTTGCGCGCAACAGACCTTCTTCAATCACCTTTTCCGGTTTGGGGATATCCGCGAGCTCGGAATTTTTTACGCAGCAATGAACCGTACAAAAGTTGTGTTCAGGTGCATCGACTTCCAAATCAAAGAACGATTCTGAGAACGATGCCTTGTTTTCAAATACCTGAATATCTATAAACTTTCCGTTCTCCGAATAATGCCAGTGTTTTGGAGTATGTGAGCAACGAACATCGGAAGGATTCAGTTTGTAGTTGCTGCGTTCAATGGTCTTCCATCCCATAGCGTTTCTGAATTTGTTGGCATAAACGCTATTCAAATGTAGATCCCAACGATCCTGACATACTCTGCCGTAATAAATTCCGGATGGATGTAAATACAGCGATGCCCATCCATAGCCACGTGATGCCATTAAGTCTCTAATCTGCAAAAGCAAAGGAAAAGAAATCGATGTACATGACACAGTCGCCGCATCTGTTGAAAGGTGTCCATCACCTTCGCAATAACCACATAATAATCCGTCAACAAAGCTTTTTCCGGCAGTAAAAACCCAATCAGGGATCTTCTTCCCTTCTGCGCCTTTGCCAAAATTATCCATGAACCAGCGCGCCATGCCTGAATCGTGAACTGCAAACGTTGCTGCTTTGCTTTTTTTGCTTTCGTTGTAACGCAAATGCTGAAACATTCCAACTACATCACGGATTCCCAGAATGACGCGTTCTTTTTCCTTGCGATGGATGGAGAAGTACAATCCATCTGCTGGCTTATCTGCGAGCCGAGTGTTGAAGTGGATGCTTCCTTCTGACAAATACAGGCCGCAAAACCATCCAAAAACATAATCCAGTTTGATGGTCTGATACACAGTTTTCTTTTCTGTCTTCTGGTTTTTTCGGCCCATTGGAGTCAGTTCAATCTGAACATCCTTTTTCTGCCTGGTGATAAGTCTTATCGGCATCCGAACAAAATCGCCTTTGGCAATTTCTTCTGCCGGTTTGAATCCTTCCGGCGTAAGTATCGGATGATCCCGCGTAACTGTTAGCGGCGAATAGTTTCCCCACAACGAAATCTCGCAGGCCACTTCATTTGTCCGTGGACTCTGCGCAACAGCTTTCACCTTTGCCTGTCGGCCTGTTGAGGTAATCACCAAATCACCCGGCTCAACTTCGATGATTGGTTTTACTCCACCATTCTCTACGTGAATCAACGTTTCAGGCCCAAGACACACATGGATGCACGTCGGTGTCCAGCCCTGTGCGATACCGGTTGCCTGCATACCAGATTGAATGGAGAGAACTGAACCGTTGTCATAAGCACCTTTTGGCAGACGGCGCGGCACCAGCCACCATGGACAGCGATTGTATGCTGTGTCCAAAATACGACCGATCAATTCTGACTTATCCGACTGCACGGAAGCCATCACGGCCTGAGTATGCGGAACGAAGAGCAGACGATGAAGGAATTTAAGCGCAGTTTTTGTTGTGACGCCAACCTGTCGCGCCTTGAGAATCATCAATTCAATGGAGACCTGCTTTTCGTCAAAACCAGCAATCACTCCATCAAAAATTTTCTGGGACAATCGATTTTGGAATTTAAAGATCTGGCCCTTTTCGTCGCAGACATAAGCATAGCGACTTTCAAAATAGCCGGAATCCAAGCCACAAAGTGCCTGCTCATTTTCGATCCAGCGCCAGATTTCCTTTTGGCGTTTCTGCGTGATCGGTCGTTGCAACGTGACATAAGAAGATCGGGAATTGCTCTCGATCTTAACCAGAGAATCGATGTACTGCTTGAATTCCTGCACCTGTTCCAGAGAATGGTAAACAGGCATCCAGCCTTCACGGGCTGCGAATTCATCCAGATTTCGCAGAACAATTTTTTCGCAATACATCGATCTCCGGTTTGAAGAACGTCGGAATCTATGCCTTCACAGCGGAAGTCTTTGCGGCCCGCTTGCCCAGCGTTTTGATTCGTGGCGTCATCTTCTTCAGTTGAACGAGTTTGGTCGAGTAGATCTGCTTGCCCTTTTTGGTTCTTGCCATGGCTTTCCTCCCTGGAACTGACTACAAACAGAAATGGCCCAAGCCATTTCTGACTTGAGCCATTGCTGATTCCCTGGAGGGGGGCATGTGTCTCGACTGATGCTTTACATCTATACCGAAATTTTTTTGGCGTCAAGGATCATTCTATCCTTCCAGCAATTTTTGCCGTATTGGTGTCAGTCTTTCCTGCATGGAACTTGCCATGGGGAAAAGATCGTCCAGATCATCGTCCCCATCAAAGACGGCATTCGGTTCCGATTCTTCTTTCTCCCTGGTGCCAGTTGATCCAAAAACTGCCTTACCAATAAATGTTGGTCCCTTGGGTGACGGCAGGAAGCCGAGCGCAGTATCAATCGCATTTCTGTCCTTATCACCACCAGGCAACTGACCATACGTAATGCGCGCTTTGGTAATCAATGGATGAGAAGAGAGTGCAATCACTTTGACCATGCTGGCGGAGGCGGCTTGCATTGCAAACAGAATTGATCCCGTCAACTGCCGAATATCTAATCTGGCGGCAATCGCCACGGCTTCCCAGGGAACTCTTTGCCGGTCTCCATCGGGAATCGAATCGTACTTTTTAAGAAACGCCGCAATCACTTCATCCTGCGCCGAAAAGCGCATTGCATTGAGAACGCCTTTCAAGCCACCCTCAGCATTTTTGAAGAGAGGCGTGATCTGTGGCGCTGCCGCAACTTTTTCAGGTTTGACCTTCAAACGTTTCAGGGCTTCCGCCACCCGATTCTCTTTCTTCAGCGGCTTTGGAACCTGCCTGACGTTCAAGGAATTCTCTTTCCCTGAATCCGATCCATTCTTCAATCGGTTCGTTGCTTGCTCCCTGTTCTTCGCGGATGAGGTCTTCTGCGGTTGGGACACGAGTGACAATCGCTTCCCGTTTTTTTCCTGGTTCCGGCCATTGTTTGGCGAATCGTTTTTTTTGCGTGTCATGGATACCTGCCAATGCTTCTGCAATCTGTTCCATTGCTGTCACAAATCGTTCTTCGAGTTCTGTCATCATGGCAGATTCTCCTAATCAATATCTGTCTCTTCGATTGCAGTTTATTCATTGCGCTTTCTCAACAAATTTTGCTGTTGATCAAGGTCACTTCGGTAAGGGCACCATTCACAATCTTCAATTCGCCTGATGTTCCGTCTTTTGTGAATGTACGGATTTCTGTTTCAAAAGGCAGTTCAAGAGTCTGATTTGGCTTTTTAGACGCTGCTTTCATCGGATTGCTGCAGTCTCTGTGTTCGCAGCAATACCATGGAGCAAACCAGCCCACCTTAACGCTGTGCCATTTGTGTGCTCTGAGAATGCGTTTGTGGCACAAGCGGCAGATGCGATGCTGATCGCGGGTCGGATTGAAGATGCCTGCGAAACGCTTCAGCCATGTCATCTTTTTCTGTTTCATTCGATACCTGCCGCTTACTCTTCAACATCGCTGCGCAACTTCCTCCGGAGGCAAATCCGGAGAATTTGTCAGGCTGTTTCCAATTCTTCTGTTTCTTTTGTTCCAGACACGACCGTCCGTTTGGTGTAGTGCCGTTTCTTGACGACGATCTTTCCTTCATCATCCTTGGTCAGCGTTGGAACATCCTGTCCGCTGCGCTCTCGCACTGCGTTCAGCCGCGTCTCCAAAGGAATATCAACATGCACATCCACCAGAGTTTCTTTCACCGCATCTTTGTCCAGCGCAGAAAAATCCGCCCCGGCAGGCGCACCCACGATGATCTTTGTCTTCACCTGCGCCAGATCCAGCCCGCGCAAATTCAGATGCACTTCAACCCAGCCATCGTAGCCACCAGGATAAGCATCCGATCCCCGCAAATTGCAATCCCCGCGAAGCTTGCTCTCTGTCTGATCCAGCACGTCATTGATGATCTCTTCTCCCGTCAAACCTTCCACGTAATCGTCTTCCACTCCATACCACCTTTCCTGATTTAAGCTGCCCTCTCCCGGTCGTACTTCGCCTTCAACGCCTGAAACCTTCTCAACGTCTCCGGCCACGGACTTACCTTCCCTGCCTCAATCTGCTGAACCGTCCTGCGACTCAACTCCAGCACTTCGGCCAGCCTCACCTGCGTGAACAGATTCTTCTTCCGAAACTCCACCCATTCGTGTCGCCGCTGCTCACGCTCCTTCAAATCTTCTTCGCTCGGCTTCGGTCTCGGCATACTGCCCTCACTGATTCCTAACTTCCATCTAATTCTGCGCCCTGTCAAGACCATTTTCATTCCCACTCCCAACTAACTCCAAAGTTCCACATGGAACCTCTGCGCCCCGCGAAATCCGCTCCTCTTCTCCTACTATCCTTCCTAACTCTGCGCCTTGATAACTCTGCGCTAAATCTGCGCTTTCCAATTCTCTACCCAAAATTTTCTTAGCATAATAGTCTGCGCTTAAACTGCGCTTATCCCCCTCCCACTACTAAAATTTCCTACACGCCAAAGGCGTCATAGGCATCGCCACCCCCCCCTGGGCCCTGACAACCAAAACGCGACAATAAAGGCCGCATCTCTATCGATCAGAGACAAAACGGCGCCCACCGTGCGCTCACCGTCTGGTGTGGTTGCTATCAAGGGATTCCAATCTGCATCATATATATAGAGATACAAGCCACACACACGAAACTATACACAAACATATACAGAATTCTGCGCCGTTGCCTTCCAGCACGCCACACACAGACGCTGTATACATGCGCTTTTTTCTGTATACATGCGCCTGAACTGCGCATTTACACGCGCACTGCGCAGCGCTCACGCGCCTGCGGGGCCGGTTTGAGCGTTGTTCTGCGCTCTCTTTTGATAGGTGCCCATGATTTTCGTCTAAACAGCGAAAAGGTTTCATTCGTTGCGAGTGTTTTGCAGAGCATGGTGCGCACGTTTGGAGTGTTGTTGTTGAGTAAATATCAGGTTTTGGTGATATTCGCGTGAGAGGTGCGAAAAAAGGTTTTTTGTGTGGAGGAGAAATACAGAAAGAGTGTGTGTATATAGAGAGATTGTATTAGGCGACGGTTTTCGGCGAGTGTCGGCAGTCCGGATTCTGGACTGACTGGTGGACGCGCTGGCGAGTGTATCAACGCCCTGCCATGCCTGCGGGCGATTGAATATCACCTTTTTTCAATATTTAGCAATGTTAGCGGGTTTATCCGAAATCTGAACTCTATTCTGCTTTCGGCGGTTTGCACATATAGCATTTGCAGCCTGGAGCATGGGCCGGGCGGGCATAGTTCGCAGTCGCCGGCGTGCGCGGTGCGGGCTGGCGGTTGGGCTGTGGCAGGATTCCGCTTTCTAGCAGATTTACGATGGTTTGCTGTTTGGTTTGGTCGCGCTTTTTGGCATACGCTTCCAGCGCTGCATACAGCGTATCGGGCAGGCGAATAGAAAGCATTTTAGACATAGAGCAACTGTATTCCAGGGCGCGGTTTTCCGCACAAAAAAACAGCCCGCCGGGATCCGGAGAGCTGCAGGAGTCCAGATTCTGGACTGGCTTTGTTTATTTCTCTTCCATGCTCCAATCTACAACCGTAACCGGATTGCGGATAAACATCCGCATCAAAAGATAATCGTTTAATTGTGTTCTGCGCTTCTGGTCTTCGCTGTCCGGTTCATTACCACCGGAATGGAGATAAGCGTGAAATGCGTTAGCGTCGATTTTCAGTTTCGCACCGTTGCTGCACTCAATTTGATACACCATGTTTTCTCCTCTGTTGATTCTGCATTCCCACTATACCGAATCACCTTTCCAAAAGTAAACACCGCAGTGCGATTATATTTTCAATGTATTTTACACTTTGGTGCGTTTTTATAGGAAAAACATTTGACACTTCGGTGTCAATAGGTGCAATCTGTAAATGCCGCATGGATGAGCGCTTCACCGCTCACAGCCCGGAAAGGATTCAATGCCCACGCTTACCGCTAGTTATTTGCCTGTTTCCGCGCAGCGCATCGCATGGATGGAAACAATGTTGCGCGAGGACGAAAGCTCCACCGATGAATTACTCGAAACGTTTTTTCGTGCGCACGGCGTACCGGCGGAAGTGGCGCAGAGCTACATTGCACGCCGCGCCGATTACCTCAACAAAAAAGCCGCCAAACTTCCCACCGGCCCGCATTTTGATTATGTGAATCAGGCGTGGACAGTAAACGGGCGGTATGTCGTCTGTGAGCATCCTGGAAATTGCAAATGCTACGGCACGCGGCACGCGGGCGAACTCGCACCGATTGAAAATCTGCCCACTGCCAAAGATTAGACGGGGTTTTCCCGTCCACCAGCTAAACGGTGCTGGTGCTGAAAAAGCGCGACTCAGCGAAGTCTAAGCGCGAAACGGGAACCACGGAAAACTTAGTTCCGAGAATCAGGGGATTCAGAATGAACACTTTCGCACACAATTTTTCTATCGGCGCGGCAATTAATCCCGGAGTAGCTCTCCGCCAGCAAACCCCGCTCACTTTGGATGCACTCCGCCACTTTGCACCATCCGCTTTCGCTACGGCTGCCCACGAATCGCGCTCTCTGCGCTATACCTATATCCCAACTTCCGAGATTATCGCCGGTCTCATGCGTGAGGGATTCCAGCCATTCAAAGCCACACAAGGCCGCTGCAGGGTTGCGGGCAAAGCCGATTTTACAAAACATATGATCCGCTTTCGCCATCCGGATTCCTTCAATGCAATTCAGCGCGTGGGCGATTCCGTGCCGGAAGTCGTGCTGGTTAATTCGCACGATGGCACCAGCGCATACAAACTTTCTGCCGGCTTGTTCCGGCTGGTTTGCTCCAATGGCCTTATGGTTTCCGATTCCACGGTTCAGATGCTTTCGATTCAGCACAAAGGAAACATCGTCGACGAAGTGATTGAGGGAAGTTTTCAGATTGTTCAGCAGTCTGAAAAAGCGCTTGCGCGGGCCGATGAATGGAACCAGCTTCAGCTATCAGCAGGCGAACAGGAAGCCTTTGCAGAGGTGGCTCGCCATCTGCGCTTTGCAGACGTGGAAGGGGTGATTAAATCGCCCATTACCGCTGAACAGCTTTTGCGCCCGCGCCGTGAAGAAGATGCAACCGGCGTTATCGACTGGCGCAAGCCCGCCGCGCCTAAGCCGGATCTGTGGCACACCCTGAACGTAGTTCAAGAAAACACGGTTCGCGGTGGCCTGCATGGAATCGCCCGCAACACGGATCCGCAGACCGGACGCCGTACTGTTCGCCGTATCACAACTCGTGAGGTAAGAGGCATTGAACAGGACGTGAAACTGAATCGCGGTCTGTGGCTGCTGGCGGAGCGTATGGCAGAATTGAAAGGCGCGGCGATAGCAGCCTGACTTTTGCGCACACGGGCGGGCGCAATGCTCGCCCATTTTTTCACGGTTACAACCCATGCAAAGGATGCGCTTTATGTTCAGGATTGAATTCCATTTGAGCTATCAGGATCACGTCTGTTTTGACGTTTTCGGGCACGATACCATACGCCAGATTGAAACCTATTCCGCCCCACAGCATACGCTTGATTACATGCGTTCAACGTTCAACCACAACGGCGACGATACAGCTTTCGAGCGCAACATTTTGAGCCGTCAAGGCGGGGCCGTGGTTTGCTCTGTGCATGGTGACCGGGACCGCTACCCTTATCGCTGGACGCCTGAAGCATACGCGCTATTCGTTGGCGAGCGCTACCGCATGCACGCCGATTACATGGTAAAGCATGCCAAGAAGGCCAAAAAATACGGGGCAGACTGGCCAGACGCGGAACCGATGCGCCCTATTCCGCGCCCCATCTACTTTGATAGGGATTCAAACCGCTATGAGGTTGAGCCATGGTTTAACTCGGCGGTTCGCGCCAGCATCATAAACGCGGCCATTCTCGCGGAACGCATGAAAGTGTATGACGCGATTGCAGGCGCGCGTGTTGGTGACTGGCTGGACACTCCGAACGGTCAGTTTCGCATTGCCTACCACCTGAAAGATTCAGTCCAACCCACCATGTACACGGCAGAAGAGAATCAAGGCTTTTACCTTGGCAGTCCTATTTCCTATAGTGGCAGTCTCGGCAGTCCTATTCCGCTTGATCAGCTCCAGCCCACGGAAGAAACGCGCTCGGCCCTCGTTTGGATTTTCAGCGAAAACGAAGTACGCGCCCACAATGCCGTCTACTTGCAGGCGGATTTCCGCGTTTTTCGTTTGGCGTAACTAACAGCACACAAAGGAAGGGGGAACTGGCCATGCGAATCGAATCAGGAAAATACGGAATTACGCTGTATCGCGAAACGGGCGATAAGCGAATCTCTCACGAGTCCACCGTTACGCATCATATGCGCCGTTTGCTGAATGAACGCGACGGCAAAGGCTGGACGCGGTTCTATCCCTGCCATGCAGGACTCACAGCGTGTCGACAGGGCGTGCAAAACAAAAAAAATGGCGTGACCTACTGGCATGAGCGTTACGCCGTTGAAGATGCGGCTAAGGCATTCAACACGACCGGGCAAGTCTTTTACCTGGCGGCGTAGTCCAGATTCCGGACTGCACCACGTAACCAAATTCAACCGGCGCAATGCGCCAAGAATGGAAAAAGAAAATGTCTGAACAGAATGAGTTTTTCGGCGAAGTCATCAGCAGTTACACGCGTGCGGAAGCAATTGCAGATGGCTTTTTAGTTGATTTGTCGGATTCGTCTTGCAATTTCCGCCCCGGCCTGAACATCCTGCAAGAGGCAGGAATCAAATTTCCCGTTGCCATGACGCGCGCTGCTTTTGATCGTACCGTACAAAAGCTGGGCGAGCCCTTGCCGCCTGCCCAAGACGTAAGCGGGCGGCTGTGGGACGTGCTGACTATGCTTAAATACGCCATCCGCACCAGCGCGGGCGGTGACCTGCTTTTCTTTACCGTGCGCGTCTGGAATTGGGTTTATATCAAAGGTGACCGCACGAATCGCTTTAAACATGAAGACGTTCGTCTAAAGGCTGTTTGCGGCCCCGGCGACAACGCAGAGCCCGTGATTACGATCATGCTACCGGATGAGGATTAGGCCATGGGTGGCAATCGCAAACATGGGTTCATGCGCGGCGCTCACCACGTAAAAAACTGGTGGGAAAAACCATTTTTCTGTGACGGATGCCAGAAAACGCACGGGCCGAAAGTTGAACGCTTTCAGATGATTGGCGGTCGCATGTTATGCAATCGGCAATATAACAAGGAACTAGACAAGAAACAGGCCGCTTTTGATAGGCCATCAGCTACCGCGCAATAGTCGGGCGCAGGCTGTAAGAAGGGGAAAGTCTATGTCTTGCTCTGTCGTTTCGGACGCGCACATTCACGCGCTAGTTGCAACGGCGATTTATGGCCCCAAAGATGCGCAGGAACGCGTCCGCCGTGGTTTGTGGCACGTATGGTATCGGCCTGAACAGAAACACGCGGTTCTGGATTACGCCGACAAAATCGGTCAGATGCTGCTCGCCGGAAACCTGAAGAGTTACGGCGTCCACAATCCGAGCGAAGATGACCCGGAAGGTGATGCAGAAATAGCCGCTGCCTATCGTTTCCCCGTATCCGTGGAACCACTCACGAGCATACAAGCATTGAAAGCTCTTGCGTGCATTGAATATCAATCTGATGCCGCTAACGACTGGCTGGCAACAGATGCAGCTGACTTTTTGCAGCAGCTACGGCTGGAAATCATTAAATCATTGCCCGGCTATGATGCTGCAAAGTGGAGAATCGAATAGCTTTGTGATATCGGTAACAGTCTCCGATATTATTAAGGCGCAGACTATCAACAGCAGAAATTCAAACCAGCTACGAACTGTAGCAGAGAGAAAAGACGCCATGCAGCAACAGAAACGCATTCTCAGCATTGAAGTAAAGCACATCCCCGATACCAACCCGGATACCAGCTATCTGGGCGAGTATTCCAATACGTCTGCCGGAGAATTCAGCATTACCCGAAGCATTCCCGGCCAATATCACTATTTCAATCCCGGATCCGTTGAACCATTCAATTCCGCCGCAAGCTGGATTCCAGCCGATAGAGCACCCGCCGATAAAGAATCGTTTTGGCGCGAAACTATGCGCGAAAATGCCCGGCGCGACTATGAGCGCATGGAAGCCTATAACCGCGATGAATGGGGTTTTATCGGCATTCGGGCAGAGGCTACCGTGATTATTGGTGAAGTCTGCCGAATTCGGAACGAAAAAGGAGAAGAAATTGTTACCGGTAGAATCCACCAGTTTCTCACGTCCGGCGGTCTATGGGGGATTGAATCGGATTCTGATCAGTCGTATTTCCGCGAGGTTGAGCAGGAAGAATTGAACCAACTACGCAGGATCCTGCATGAGTGGGGATTTTCCTTCCGTGCTATCGCTGCAGCCGTCAAGGAAAGCAAGTGATTGTTTACGTGGATCACATTGACGGGTTTTTCGGAAATATGGTCTGGTGCAGGCGTAAGACTGGACCGCCCATACTGCTAGAGATTGAAGATTTTCAGGACCTAGTAGGCAAAGCGGTATCTGTGGGCATTGCGCCGGACGGCGTAACCACGTTCGACCCGTGGGTGTTGGATACATTGCCCGAGTGGGCGCAACGTCAAGGCGCAAGATAACCGGCCCGCCTGTGGGCATGATACACAGGCAAGGATAAACGGATGCTGAACACCGAAAGGAACACACCCGCAATAGAGGCGCGCATTCTGCGCGCTGTGAAAAATCTTTTGACAAACCCGGCCCGCACGTACGGAGAATTCCGCGCCTTTTTTGAGCATGGCCAGTGGTGGGTTGAGCACCTGCCCAGCGGTGCACAGTGGTCTGTCTGCGATTCATATGAGCCGAGCTGTCCGGATGGCTTTGACTTCGAGTTGGTGACGCAGGCTGACGAAGAATAGGCACAGAGTCCAGATTCCGGACTTTTGATAGGTGACCAAATTTTTTCAACCAAACCGGCGAACCGGCGAAATTGAGGACACTATGAAATTCACGCTTGAAATTGAGTTAGGAAACGATGCAATGCAGACCGGAACCGATGTAATCAATTCAATTCGGGAAAGCCTGAAGGGTGAAGAAAGTTTGCCTTTGGATGAGGGAACTGCAGGCATTCTTTGGGACGTGAACGGCAACAAAGTAGGTAAGTGGAAAATCATCGACGATTCGCCTGCGTCCCCAATTCCAACCCCTGCGCAGATTCGCAAGTTGGAACACGAACGCGACATTGCGGAAACTGCGCTCAAAATGGCAGTTCCAGCAAATATGAGTTGGGTTCATTTTAACGGCGAAAATCTTACGCCTGACGTGTTGGCTCGCATGTACAAAGAAGCGGCAGAAAGTTCCTTGAGTAAAGCTGGCAAGTAATCCGCAACTATCCGGAATCTTCGGGCAGTTCAACCGCAACCCTCACCACGAAAGGAAATAAGAACATGCTTTTTAGAATTCCGTTAGTTGCAGATGCGCGGGTTTCCGCCTCCATCGAAATTGAAACCGATACGCTTGAAGCGGCGCAGGCTGAGGCGCTGAAGCAGGCAAATGAAGGTAATGCAAGCTGGCATTATGACGGCGTCGACGATGACACCATTGAATTAGGCGACGAATAAACCGCCGCAACTATTCAAAATTTTTGAGTGGTTCAACCACAACCCCAAAGAACTGAGGACATCATGAAGCATCTTCTTTTCATCTTTGCGGTGTTGATTGCTTTCTTTGCTGGCCTTGCCATTCAACCGAAAGTAATTCAGTCACCCATTACAGCGCTTTTCCCGGTCGACCACTATTGGCCCATGCTTGGAACGTTCTACCGGATGAGTAATGACACCATGGAGCACAGCCGAATCAACGCCATTGAAAATGACGTGATAACCGCTGAGAACCAGCTCTGTCAGTTGGGACAAAGTAATTCATGCCGTTGGGTAAACGGGGTGCAAAACTCAAAAAGGGAAAAACATTAATCCATTTGATAGGCAACCAAAAAACAACCACTAACCGCCGCACAGCGGCAGAATCGAGTCTTGACCATGGCACAGGAACCAGAACAGATTATCCCCATTCCCGAGCTGGACAACGAAGCAGGCGCGGCAGAGATGGAAATCAGCACAAGAAAATGCAATAAAAACCAGCTTGTTTCCGCCGCTCACATCCATTTCGTAAAAGATGGCTCACTCACCTTTGAAGTGTGCGGCGACTTCCGCAAAGTCCTTTCGCGCAAGCGTGCTTCCGCAACTCAAAGGAATCTGGACGACCAACATTTCAGCGTTTTCACTCCTGAAGCAATTGGCGCACTGAAAGCTGAAGCACTTGCTTTCTATGCTAACAAACGGAAAAAGTAAATAGCCTGGCTTAGTCCCTCGCTCTTTTGATAGGTGACCAAATTTTTCAAACCCAACGTGCATACAGGCCATGGAGGGCCATCCCAATGAACCCAGTTCAGTCCCGTCCCGGCAGCTATTGGCGGAGCAATGATCAAGCCGATATCCGGCTCAACACTTCCGCACCAGAAAAACCGGAGACCATCGAAGTCTTTGACTTTGATTACCCCCCCGGCGCACGCCTGATTTCTATTGCCTCTTTGCGTTTTGTGAATGCCGGGATCTTTGGCGAATCCCGTCCCTGTAGTTATGACCCAGAAACAAAATGGTCTGGCAACGTCTATCGTTACGGCGTGTATCTTTCCGAAGAAAATCCGGACGAATTGCGTCCTGTAATTCTTCAATCACACGACGACGATGTACAAGGAATCATTTTTCCCGCCTACGCAACAGATCTATGGAGCGTAATTGCAGTCGGTCTTTTGCCTCCGCAGCTCTGGGATATGTGTCACACCATCATGCAATATGGTTCCAGCATGCAAAAATGCGCAGAAACCCGCATCTATCAAGCCTTTGCGGAGGGCCGCTTGACCAAAAAGGAACTGCAGGGAAATACCTGCATTGAAACCCTGCCGATCAAACCGGCTCTTTGATAGAAGACCAAATTTTTAACACTGATTTTGAAAACTCAACCAGCGGTCCCCACGCCGCACCAGGAGAATACAGTCATGGCAACTGCAACAGTTTTTGCAACAGCGATTACCGGAAACAACAAACTTACTGCGCGGTTCCGCAACTGGGCCGATGCTCTCCAGTTGAAAATCGATCACGCAGGCCGACCGATGACGCTGAATCCGACGCCCAAGCGCCAAAGGGAATACCAGAGCCGGATGCACGATTGCCGCAATATGGAGAGAACTCAGAAGGCATTGCGCGTGCTGGCCGACGCCCACGAAAACGGAACCATTCTTCCCGAGTTGGCCACTTTCACAAAGAAAGATGAAATTGCGCGGATGGTTCACAAAGGAATCGACTGCGGTAAGGGTGGTTATTATTCTGTGATTGAATCGAGCGACTACTCTGACACGTCTGAAGCGGCACGGCTCCTGCAGTCCATGATTGAAGGCAATTCAGCGGAACGTGCCGAGCGTGAGCGACTGCGCAAGATCGACGCGCTGACGGCGGAAATCAATCTCTCCAATATCCCCGGATACTTTCCCACTCAGCTCCCGGTGATTGAAATTATGTTGCGTCGCGCGCGCATCGAAAACGGCATGAAGGTACTTGAACCTGAAGCCGGTTCCGGATACATTGCCGACGCCATACGCGCCGCATATCCCGGCACATGGATTCATACGATTGAAATCAACCCTCGCTTGCGGGATCTGCTCGTTCTCAAAGGGTATCAAGTGCTTGGAGATGACTTTTTGTCAGATGAATGGCCTGAGCGCTTCTCATGGATCGATCAATCGCGCGGACTCTTTGACCGCATTGTTATGAATCCGCCATTCGAACGACAGCAAGATCTTGAACACATTCGCCACGCCTACAAGTTTCTGGCCACGGGCGGCATTTTGGTTTCTGTCTTGAGTCCTAGCTTTGAATTCCGATCAGACCGCAAGAGCACAGAATTCCGCGACTGGCTGCAAGAGGTAAACGCCACATGGGAGAACCTGCCAGACGGCGCTTTTAAGGCCAGCGGAACCGGCGTCAGCACGCGGCTTTTGGTCATCGAGCGCAACTAAGCAGCCTTTTTGATAACCGGAATTCACTGCAAAGGAAAATCACTATGTGCTGCTGTGGCAAACCTACAATCAACGGCGAAATTGGTTACAAGTGGCAACCGAACGATATGCCTGGAACCTATCCACTTTACCCGCCTACCCTGCAGGACGGCGATACCCTTTTGTTCGATGAACCTGGCCGCTGTGGCGGTCAGGATTCCCACTCCTATCATTACCGAGTCGTGAAGGTTTGCAGCTCTCTCGAATTGCTGGTACACCATGGCGGGGGCGACGAGCGCATGCGCATTGCATGCGGCAAGGCAATAGAGCCCGCTTTAGCTGCCATGGATTCCACCGCCCGCTATTGGGTACTGAATGCGATCTATCAGGCGCACGACAACGGCAAGCGCTACGGGCGCGAGAGCACTACAGACTACTGGCAGAAAGCAGCGGCAGAAAAGCGCATCAAAACACGCAAGGTGCGCGGCTCTCATTGTGTCAAGGTTTTTGTCGAATCGCCCGCACTAGCGGCAGTGAAGGAATAGACCCATGAGCTATGCGCAGGCGATGAAGTGGCAACGCACCCACCGCAAAGGAACCCAACAGCCGGTTATTATGTCGACCGGCTCCGGGTTCTGGCCCGCTCACAGCTGGCTGGAAAATACTTTTTGGCCGTACCTCAAGCGGTGCGAGGCGGCTGGCATTGAGCCGATGGAATGCCAGGCTTATTACAACGCCACACTAAGCGGAGGAATCGGTGATCCACGACTGGCGACCGATGATTGATAATTCTTCGCACCATGGTGTTTTCTTACTCTTGACACCGTGGTGCGAATAAGCGCATTCTCTCAAAAGGTCTCTTTGATAGAGGGTTAATGGATTGCAAACCATTTTGGAAAACCGGCCCGGCGTTCCGGGAGACCGAGGCAACCATGAACGCAGCTCAGACATATCGCCCACAGGATTTGATCAGCCTGCCGCCGATGGCTGAAAACGCGATGTGGCGCGCCGTCGATCCGCGCGACCGGCACCGCATTGATTGCGACCACATTAGCACGTGCGGAGAACAAGCTATCTGGGCAACTCAGCACGGCAGGCTTTACCTCTGCGACTATCACCGCTTTGTCTACGAAGTACAGCGCGCCGTCGAAGCGCTGAAAGTCCGGAATCCGGACTGTGATCAGGATCTTGAACCGGATGATTCGGTGCTGGCATAAGAGGAATCAGAATGGCCAACGGACGCACAAAACTTTTGCGCAAACCGCTTCCGACGCTGACGCTGCGCTGCGAGTGGTGCAAACAGCTTTTTGCGTGGAAGCCGTCTTGTGCCACACAGGCCATGTTTTTTGTGCGCCGCACCTGCTCCAAATATTGCCGCAGTCGATTGCGCAGCTGGGAACTGGAACATTCACCCTCAGCTACAATCCTTCTTTGATAGGGGATTAAAAAATGCAGTGCTGTTTTGTGTTTCTCAATGTAGTTTTTGCTGGGCTTTGTTTTTTGATGTTTTCAATTGAAGGGAGCCATGCGTGATCGAAGAAGTTGATAGAAAGGTTTATCACTGCATCTGTGAACGTACCCAATGTCGTCATGACTGGTATGCGTGGGAGAAACCGGATCGTTGCGCTAAGTGCAAGAGTCGCGCCTGGAACGGATCAACCCGGACTAAACGCCAGACCAATGCGAAGTGGATTCGTGTAAAGCAATGTACCGTCTGCGGCGGTATCGATTGGATTAAGGATGAGCAGGGAAAATCGGTTTGCGCCCATTGTGCAGCCGATAAAATATTCACCAGGGGAAAAAAGAAAGCACCAGCAAAAAGCCGCCAATAAAAAGGGGGTCCAGTCAAAATGACACAAATTTTTTCACCGCGTGCTGCGTGGAAATATCGGGGCGATGCTCCATATGTGCCAGGATGCAAGTGGTACACATGGGGCAATTGCAATGTTTTTGTGGGTCTGGAAGCAGTGGGCTGGCATCTCAGCATCAGCACCCCTACCCGCAATCCCACGTGGGAAGAGATTAAGCAGGCGCGTTATGATCTGCTGCCCC
>Ga0326728_10013026_pt1 | contig 18235 bp, 15 predicted proteins | sample MB3enrmetagenome_FD_207602 | JGI IMG/M metagenome (GOLD analysis project Ga0326728, IMG submission 207602) | Lab enriched peat soil microbial communities from McLean, Ithaca, NY, United States - MB31MN | ecosystem: Environmental > Terrestrial > Soil > Wetlands > Peat | place: USA: New York... | reverse complement strand
CTGCCTGCCGTCAATTTCGAATGCTTCGGGCATCGCCAAATGGCTGGCTACCCTTCTCGATCCGGTAATATCCGCGTGGGCCGGCAATCCAGGCACATTCTTGCTTCTTTTTGTCCTGGCTTATTTGGCGCTCCGCTTCTTCGATGTAGCCTGGGGCTTTGCGACTGCCGCCTTGTTGGCGCCCATAATGGTGCCCCTGTACAATAAATTCGGAATTCACCCCATAGTAATAGCTACGGTCTTCGCTATTGGCGGGAACGTCTTCTTCATGGCCTATCAGCAGCCCTTTGCCATGATGGCTGACGCAATTTCCAAGGGTACCGCCTGGGACAATAAGTATCTTTCCCTGGGTGGTTTGGCATATGCGGTGGCGGCTATATTGGGAATGCTTGTCAGTATTCCCTACTGGAAGGCCATAAAGTTTATCCCTTGAGTGGATTCACTTAGGGTCAGAGATTCAAGAGATTATAGACAAACAAGGAGAAACCCATGGATTTGGGATTGAAAGACAAAGTGGCGTTGGTTTGTGGATGTACGGCTCCGATCGGTCAAGAGATATGCTCCTCTTTCGTTAAAGAGGGTGCGAAACTAACCGTGACCGACATTAATGTCGAACAGGGTCAAAAGGTCGCAGGTGACTTGGCATCAAAGGGCGGCGATGTAGTGTTTTCCAAGATGGACGTATGTGACTATCAGGAAGTTGCCGCCACGGTTAAACACGCTCAAGATCATTTCGGCAGAGTCGATATTCTCGTGTTTGTGGCAGGATTCGCGACGGCTGGAAAATTTGTCGAATCGAATCCGGAGAAATGGAAAAAACAAGTCGACGTATGCTTCTATGGGCTGCTCAACGTCACGCACGCCCTCCTTCCAGGGATGATCGCAAACAAGTACGGCAAAATTGTAAGCATAATGGGAGATTCGAGCAGGGTCGGGGAAAGCGGCATATCCGTCGTCGCCGCGGCGCGCGCCGGGCAGATCGGGTTGATCAAATCGGTCGCCAAGGAAGTGGGACGTTGCAATATCACGCTGAACGGAGTGTCCCTGGGAGTCGTCGATACGGCCCATTACGCACAGGGTTTTATCGAGAAGAATTACGAAAAGCTTGTTCGCCAGTACCCTCTGGGACGGCTGGGGAAGCCGGAGGATATTGCCCCCATGGTCTTGTTTTTGTCCTCCGACCGATCCGCATGGACTACGGGGCAGATTGTAAGCGTCAATGGCGGCTTTTCAATGGTGTGACAGATTGCGCCAATCATAGCCGGCTATGCAGGAAGGGCCCTATATAAGTATCCGATGTGTTCAGGGAGGAGGTTTGATCCTTAGGGACGCCTCCTCCACAATAAATCCAGGTAAGGCTGGAGAGACACACTTTGGAGACATTCGATGCAAGAAAGAAACTGGGAAGCGCTGATAAGAAAACTGGACGAAATGGAAGAAAAGGCGCGTATCAGCGGCGGTCTGGCGAAGCAGGAGAATGAACGTCAAAAAGGGAAAATGACCGCGAGAGAAAGGGTCCTGGAGGTCCTCGATCACGATACATTTGTCGAGATCAACATGTTTGTGGAAACTCAGACGCTCGACTTCGAAATGCAGAAGAGGAAGATTGTCGGGGACGGTGTAGTGACCGGTTATGGACGAATTGACGGCAGGCGCGCCTTTATCTTTGCCCAGGATGTAACGGTTTTTGGAGGATCGACCGGGAGAGCGCAGGGCGAGCAGATCAACACGATTCTTCGTCTGGCTCGCAAGATGAAAGCTCCCGTGATCGGGTTGTATGAATCGGCGGGGGGAAGACTTCAGGACGGCATCGAAAACGAGGCCGGCTACGGCCGGATGTTTTGGGAAAACACTCAATGCTCCGGGATAATACCGCAGATTTCGGCAATACTCGGCGCATGCACGGGCGGAGGCGTTTATTCTCCGGCTCTGACCGATTTCATATTTCAGGTGGAAAAGACGAGTCAGATGTTTATTACAGGCCCCGCCGTGATAAAGGCCGTTATGGGTGAGGAGGTTTCGTTCGAGGACCTGGGCGGAGCGAGAATTCATACCCGGAAATCAGGCGTGGCTCATTTCCCCCTTTCGAGTGAAAGTGAACTCGGGCCGGCCATTAGACGCCTGCTTGGCTATCTCCCCTCGAATAACAGGGAGAAGCCCCCCGCGAAGGAAACGCACGATCCGAGCGACCGGAAGGTCCCGCGATTGCAGGACATCGTCCCTGCCGCCAAAAACAAATCTTACGATATGTATGAGGTCATTGGAGAGATTGTCGACGACGGAGATTACCTGGAGGTTCAAGCGTCATTCGCCCGCAATATCATCATATGCTTTGCGCGGTTCGCCGGGAGATCTGTAGGGATTGTGGCGAATCAGCCCTGGTTTATGGCGGGTGTGATCGACATTGACGCAGCCGATAAGGCGGCAAGATTCATCAGATTCTGTGACGCTTTTAACATTCCGTTGGTCACTTTGGTGGACGTTCCGGGGTACATGCCGGGCACGCAGCAGGAACACATGGGCATCATCCGTCATGGCGCCAAAATGCTCTACGCCTATTCAGACGCAACCGTCCCAATGGTCAGCATCGTATTGAGAAAATCCTACGGCGGGGCAATCCCGGCCATGTGCTGTCACGAAACGGGGGCGGACCAGTATTTGGCGTGGCCGACAGCCGAGTTCGCAATGATGGGTTCCGAGCCTGCCGTGAACATTCTTTATCGAAGGGAAATAGAGAAAGCGGAAGATCCGGAGGCTGTCAGGCAGCAGAAAATCAAAGAATATGAGGATACTTTTTCAACTCCATATTTTGCTGCATCGAAGCAGTACGTCGACGCCGTGATCAGACCCGAGAATACCAGAACAGCCATAATCGATGCTCTATCGATGCTGGAGAATAAAGAAGAGGCGCCGCGGGTATGGAGAAAACACGGAAATATTCCGCTGTGACGGTGGTGCGGGGTCATACGAACAGGCTGTAAAGAGACGAGAAAGGACCTGTATGTCGAATGTAATCTACCCATTGTTGTTGGGTAAGCAAACCTTCAGCAAAGGTCAATTCACCTATTTCATGAACTATGACCATAAAATATGGGCGCCGATAGTGGCCTGGTATATCAGGACGGCAGACAAGGAAATACTGGTGGATACCGGCATATCGGGTCAGGATTTGAAGCGCTACCTGTTTGGAAATCTCTATGAAGAGTACCAGTCGATAGAGGAAGCTCTCGTTAAGAGGGGTTCAGATCCAGGTCGGATCGAGATTATCATCCAAACCCACCTGCATTACGATCACTGCGGAAACAACAAATTATTTCCCAGGGCAAAAGTCATTGTTCAAGCCGAAGAGCTGGCATTTGCAAGAAATCCTCATCCGGTATTCCGAGGCTCTTATAATCCTTCTTTTTTCGAATCATCCGATTTCGAAGTCATAGAAGGTGAAAAAGAGATCGTGCCTGGAGTTAGTGTGGTTCCGGTTCCGGGTCATTCTCCAGGATCACAGGCAGTCCTTGTGGACCTGGGAGGTAAAAAAGCAGCACTGACCGGCTTTTGTTGCATCCTCGAGAATTTTCAACCACCGGAGAAAATACGCAAGTACTGGCCCGTCATCCCCATCGGCGTAAGTGTCAATAGTCTTGAGGCATATGACAGCATGTTGAAACTAAAGAGCATGGCCGACCTCATTATCCCCATGCATTCAATGGAATATGCGGAAAAGGAGTTCATAGCCTGACATTCGAAAGCTGCCATTGAGGTTCAATAGGAATCCATAGATACAAGTAATTGATGTTGATCGTTTCTTTGTCACAATTTTCGTTGTTGGTTTCAAACTGGATTGATGATGGAGGCGTTTATGAACTCCAGCAAAACCATCAAAAAGGGGGGAAGCGAAGTCAGTTATGGTTTCGGCAGAGGTGGGGGTGGAGTCCCAATTGCGACTCTGCCTCCTCGCGGAGAAAGATTTGTCAACCCTGGATTTATGGGAGTTCTTATGCGCGGGAGAAGATGGAATGAATAAAGTCAAAGATCTGGATGAGGTAATGGAAAGAGTCCACGATGGCATGACCATCTTGATGGGCGGTTTTAACGGTATTTGCGCGCCAATCAGGTGTATCGACCGATTGGTCAAGTCCGGAGTCAAGGACATAACCCTGATTTCAGTGACCTGCGGTTATCCCGGCGGAGGATTTGATCTCGCTCCTTTATTTGTAAACAAGCAGGTGAAAAAGGTCATAACCTCTCATATCGGCACCAGCCCTGAAGCTCAAAAGGCGTTTAAAAACGGCGAGCTGGATGTCGAATACTACCCCATGGGAATCTGGATGGAGAAAATTCGCGCGGGCGGTTACGGCCTGGGAGGCGTACTGTCCCCAATCGGCCCCGGGACGGTGCTGGAAAAAGGAAAGCAAAAGCTGACCCTTGAAGGCAGGGAATATCTGGTCGAGATGCCCCTCAGGGCGGAAATCGCCTTCATTAAAGGTTTTCGCGCCGACCGGATGGGCAATGTCCAGCACCGGATGGTTTCACCGAACACAAATAACTGCGTGGCTGCTGCAGCGGATTATACGGTGGTCGAGGTCAATGAAATCGTGGACGTCGGGAAGATCGAGCCTGAAAGAGTGGGGATTCCCGGCGTTTTCGTTAAGGCCGTCGTCCAGGGTAACTCGATGGAGGACCATTGCAGGATCTATGAAGATCTTTGGGTGCGTACTGGGAACTTGAGACCAAAGGAGGCTAATTAGGCCATGGACGATAGAGAAAGAATAGCCCGCAGGGCCGCATTGGAACTCGAGGACGGCGCAGTGGTCAATCTGGGTATCGGCATGCCGACAGCGGTTGCCAACTATATCCCGGAGGGTGTTGAGGTGATCATGCACGCGGAAAACGGTGTCTTATCGTACGGCGCCACACCCGTCGTGGGCAGTGAGGACCCGGATGTCTTCAATGCGGGCGCACAGCCGATCACGCTTCTTCCCGGCGCTGCGATCATCGATCTTTCCACCTCTTTTGGAATTATTCGAGGTGGGCATGTAGATACAGTGATCCTGGGGACGTTGGAAGTAGACCAGCATGGAAATCTGGCCAATTGGGCCAGAGAGCTTGCCCCGGGCAGACTTGCCCCCGGTATGGGCGGGGCCATGGAACTGGTCAGCAAGGCCCGTAAAGTAGTGGTAGTTATGCAACACACCGTCAAAGGCACAAAGTCAAAGGTTTTAAAGAACTGCACGTTAGAGCTTACCGGTAGAGGGGTAGTGAACGTTATCGTCACGGAAAAGGCGGTTTTCTACGTGACACCCAAAGGTTTGGTGCTGAAGGAAATCGTTCCGGGTCTAAGTGTTGAGGACATCAGGGCCATCACAGAGGCTGATTTCACCGTGGCCGACGATCTGTGCGAATATCGCCTCAACTGATCCGCCGCCGTCTCTGCGCTGCTGCTATGAGCCGCGCCGCAGAGACGAAGGCTACCGGACGGGCGGTACCCTGACATCCTTTAGGGCCGCAGCGCTCGTCAGGCTCTTTTCGCCGGAGCCGGCGGGCGCCGCGGCCGGGAACATGTCCGTTCCCGGCTATGTACCGGTCGTCGAACGGGCATGATCGTAATCTTCGTCGGGTCGTTTCAACCGTGCGTTACCTAACGCCAGGAGCACTATATGATTCGAAAGGTTGACGCTCTGAATTATCACAGTGAGGAGCGCCCGGGAAAAATCGAGGTTAAGTCTACCAAGCCATGTTTTACGCAGCGGGACCTTTCAATGGCGTACACGCCCGGCGTGGCGGAACCATGCAGAGAAATCGAGGCTATCCCTGACAGGGTCTTTGACTATACGGCCAAGGGCAACCTGGTGGCCGTCGTTACCAACGGTACCGCCGTACTGGGGCTGGGAAACATCGGGCCGCTTGCCGCAAAACCTGTTATGGAAGGCAAAGCCGTCCTGTTTAAGCGGTTCGCGGATATCGACGTTTTCGATATCGAGCTGGATACCAAGGACCCGGACGAGATCATCCAGGTTGTCAAAACACTCGAGCCCACTTTTGGCGGCATTAACCTGGAAGACATCAAGGCCCCCGAGTGTTTTTACATTGAAGAGCGGCTGAAGGAGATGATGAAAATCCCGGTTTTCCATGACGACCAGCACGGCACGGCGATCATCTCCGGGGCCGCTTTGCTAAACGCCCTGGAACTTCAGAGAAAGAAAATCGACCAGGTAAAGGTGGTATTTTCAGGGGCGGGGGCTGCCGGGATCGCCTGTGCGCAACTCTATATCAAGCTGGGGGTAAAGAAGGAAAATCTCTTTTTGACCGATTCCAACGGCCTCGTTTACCAGGGCCGCCCAAAGGGTATGAACCCCTATAAAGAGCGGCTTGCCAACGGAGACGAGCCGATGACCCTGGCTGAGGTGATGAAAGGGGCCGACGTTTTCGCGGGCGTTTCTGTCGCCGGTATCGTCACAAAGGAGATGGTCAGGAGCATGGCCGACAGGCCGATCCTATTCGCCATGGCGAACCCCGACCCGGAAATCAGCTATCCGGAGGCGGCCGGCGTTCGCGATGACCTCATCGTGGCAACCGGCCGGTCCGACTACCCCAACCAGGTCAATAACGTGCTTGGCTTCCCGTTTATTTTCAGGGGCGCGCTCGACGTTGGCGCAACGGCAATAAACGACGAGATGAAAGTCGCGGCGGTCCATGCCCTGGCAAATCTCGCAAAGGAAGACGTGCCCGATTCAGTCCTCAAGGCGTATGGCTTGGGAGTCATGGAATTCGGGCCGAATTACATCATTCCCAAGCCTTTCGATCCGCGCGTACTTATCCGGGAAGCCTATGAGGTAGCCAAAGCCGCCGTTGACTCGGGGGTTGCCCGGAAGCCGGTCACGGACTGGGAAGAATACCGGAACCAACTCGAAAGCCGCCTGGGGCGCTCCCAGGAAGTAATGCGCCGCATTATTCAAAAAGCCAAGCGCGACCCCAAGAGGATCGTCTTCCTCGAAGGGTGCGATCCAAAAATATTGAGGGCATGCCAGGTCATTCTTGACGAGGGCATCGCAAAGCCCATCCTGCTCGGAAACCGGGTCATTATCAGAAAAAAAGCGGCCGAGCTTCACCTGGACCTCAAAGGGGCCACCATTGTCGATCCGATCAAATTCGACCGGATCGAAGACTACGCGTTCGACTTTTACAAGCTGCGGTGCCGCAAGGGCATAACACGCCAGGAAGCTGGAAAGCTCCTTAAAAACGACCTCAATTACCTCGGAGCGATGATGGTTCGGATGTGCGATGCCGACGGCCTTGTGGGCGGAGTAAACAAACACTATCCGGATACGATACGGCCGGCGCTGCAGATGCTTCCCCTGTCCAAGGGCACTTCGGTAATCGCCGGCATCTTCATGATGGTTTTTAATAAAAACGTCCTGTTTTTCGCTGACACGACCGTAAATATCGACCCCAATGCCGAGCAGCTTGCAGAGATAGCGATCTGTACGGCCGACATGGTCAGGCAGCTCGATATCGAGCCGCGGGTAGCAATGCTGAGCTTCAGCAACTTCGGTAGCACGCGCCACCCACGCGCGGAAAAAGTGGCAATTGCCACCCAGATCGTCAAACGGCGGCGTCCCGATATCATGATCGACGGTGAGATGCAGGCCGACACGGCCGTCGTTACGGAGATCCTGAACGGGGTCTACGATTTCAATACCCTGAAAAAATGCGCAAATGTGTTGATCTTCCCGTCTCTTGAAGCCGGAAACATCGCCTTTAAGCTGATGGCCCGGCTCGGGGGCGCCAGGGCAATCGGGCCGATCCTGATGGGAACCAGCGAGGCCATCCATGTGCTCCAGCGCAACTGCGACGTCGAGGATATCGTCAATACTACCGCCCTGGCGGTCATCGACGCCATGGAACACAAGAAGTGCTCCTTTAACGAATCGCTTATCGGCAAGGCAATATGATTTTCAGATTCCGATCCATTCGATACGGGGTAACAAATATATTTCGATGACTAAGTTCACTTAGAAAGCCAAAAGAGCGGGGTATACGGTCCGGGCACGCCCCTACGCTCCCACCTGGTTCTTATCGGTCCGGGATGTTGCCTGCGGTCCCTTCAAGCATAAGAATTCGTCGGCCGACACTAAAAGGGCCTTCTTCCGTCCTTATCCGATGGCGAGGTATACGGGGATGCCGCAGCATACAAGATCAAGCGCCAGGGTATACACGTATCGACTATGGATACACATTGTAGGTCCAGGAAACGTGAAATCGCCCGGAGAAAGGTCCAATGCATCTCAAAGACAGTTGGCATGAGGATTGTAACTATCCCAAATACAGAGTCGAAAAAAAGGCCGTATAAAATTGTCTCAAGTTATTTCATTTCAGCCGATGGGCAAGGGGTAACATATGAAGACAGTGTCGGTGCATGAAGCCGAAGACATGGTCCTTGGCCATGACATCACCCAGATTATTCCAGGAAAGACGAAGGGACCCGCTTTCAGGCGGGGCCATATCATCAAAAGAGATGACATTGCCCGTTTACTCGACATGGGTAAGGAGAACCTCTATGTTTTCGAGTTAACCGAAGGTGATCTCCATGAAGATGAGGCTGCAAGGCGCATAGCGTTGGCTACTGCAGGCAAAAATATACTCCTTTCAGAACCCAGGGAGGGGAAAATAGAACTTTCCGCGGCAATGGATGGATTGATAAGAATCAATACCCGAGCGTTGTATGAGTTGAATTGTTATCCGGAAGTGATGCTTGCCACCATTCATTCAAATCAGCGCGTCAAGGCGGGAAATGTCGTCGCCGGGACCAGAATTATTCCCCTGGTTATTGCTGAAAATAAAATTCGAGACCTTGAGGAGTCATGTCGAAAATACCCTTCAGTCGTTGAGATTCTGCCATTCAGATCGCTCAAGGTCGGCATTGTGACTACTGGAAACGAGGTGTTCAGCGGCCGTATAGAAGACGGATTCGGCCCGGTGATCAGGGGGAAGGTCCGTGAATCCGGGAGTGAAGTTATGGATCAGATTTTTGTGTCCGACTCAATAGACATGATTTCTCAATCCATTCACGAACTGATCGATAAAGGCGCAGATCTGATTACTGTTACGGGCGGCATGTCGGTTGATCCGGATGACGTTACGCCGGCAGGTATATTAAAAGCCGGCGCGGAAATAATAACTTATGGAGCGCCGGTACTGCCGGGCGCCATGTTCCTGCTGGCTTATTTGGGTACGATTCCGATCATGGGTTTGCCCGGATGCGTAATGTATCATAAGACAAGTATCTTCGATCTCATCTATCCGATCATACAGGCCGGTGAATCCATCAATAGAAAAGACATTGTCATGCTAGCGCATGGAGGGTTGTGTGTCAATTGCGCGGAGTGTAAATATCCGAATTGCGGATTTGGTAAAGGGATGACAATATTATCTGAAACGAAAACGCATTACGAAAGGGTCGACTGCACCGATTTGCGTCATTGATACGATCTCCGGTAATCCGGACCGGTCGAATTTTCTTAAACCTATCTGAAAAAGGGGATTTCAGCCATGGCGCTTAAAACACCCGAACAGTATGAAGATAGTTTGCGTGCACTCAATTTGAGAGTCTACCTTATGGGCGAGCTGGTGGCCAACGTGGTCGATCATCCGATCATCCGGCCCTCCATGAATTCCGTTAAACTGACATACGCCCTTGCCCAGGACCCTCAATACGAGGACCTCATGACGGCAACATCCCACCTCACAGGGAACAAAATCAACCGTTTCTGCCACCTGCATCGAAGCACCGACGATCTGGTCAAAAAAGTAAAAATGCAGCGTCTACTGGGGCAAAAATCGGGCGCATGTTTTCAGAGGTGCGTCGGAATGGATGCCATCAACGCGGTGGACAGCGTCACCTATGAGATGGATGAGAAGCTGGGCACCAAGTACCATGAACGTTTCGACAAATTCCTGCTGATGATGCAGGAAGACGACCTCACGGTTGACGGGGCCATGACCGACCCCAAGGGCGACCGCGGACTGCCGCCGCACAAACAGGCCGATCCCGATCTCTATGTGCACATTGTGGAGCGCAGAGCGGACGGCATCGTCGTGCGGGGCGCAAAAGCGCACCAGACCGGGGCGGTCAACTCACACTGGATTCTCGCCATGCCCACCATCGCCATGCGAGAGGAAGACGCCGATTACGCAGTGTCTTTCGTATGCCCGGCCGATGCCGAAGGTGTATACTATATATACGGGCGCCAGTCCTGCGATACCCGCAAGCTGGAGGGGAGTGAAATCGATGTAGGCAACAGCCGGTTCGGCGGCCATGAAGCCCTGATGGTCTTCGACAATCTGTTCATTCCCTGGGAAAATGTTTTCATGGCTGGTGAATATGAGTTCAGCGGCGACCTGGTGGAGCGTTTCGCCGGGTACCATCGTCAGAGCTACGGCGGCTGCAAGGTCGGCGTGGGTGATGTGCTGATCGGCGCAGCGGCGCTGGCTGCGGACTACAATGGAGCCATGAAAGCTTCCCATATCAAAGACAAGCTCATCGAGATGATGCACCTCAATGAAACTCTGTATGCATGCGGTATCGCCTGTTCCGCGGAAGGCAACAAGACAGCGTCCGGCAACTACCAGATCAATATGCTGCTGGCCAACGTGTGCAAGCAGAACGTAACCCGCTACCCCTACGAAATTGCGCGGCTGGCCGAAGACATCGCAGGCGGACTCATGGTGACCATGGCTTCCGAAAAAGACTTGAAACATCCGGAAATCGGAAAAGTGGTAGAGAAATATTTTCGTGGCGTGGCCTCGATACCGACGGAAGACAGGATGCGAATCCTGAGGTTGATCGAGAACATCACGCTCGGAACAGCCGCGGTCGGCTATCGTACCGAATCCATGCACGGGGCCGGTTCACCGCAGGCTCAGAGGATCATGATCTCCCGACAGGGCAACCTGGAACACAAGAAAAACCTCGCCAAACAACTGGCCGGCATAAACAAATAGCGGAAACTCCGGAGGGAAACAGGAATAGATAAAGAAAGACTGGAAAAGTTAATCCCCATTTTTAATCCTGGCCGAAGGTCCGAATTAAGAAAGGAGAGTCAAGAGCGATTTGGAAATACTGAATCGAATCAATCAGCTTCTTTCCCATAACGAGCCATTCTGCCTGGCAACCGTGGTGAGCCCGCCACCTTCGCATGCCATTTCAGGGACGAAGGTGATCGTAGGGGTCGATGGGTCTCATGAATTTACGACGGGCATGGACGGTCTTGACGAACTCATCGTGGAGGCGGCGCTGCGCTGTTTTAACCGGCGCAGGAAGCTGACTGCCGAGGTTGCCCCGGGGGTTTCGGTGTTCTTCGATTTTCCCGCCCAGGAGGTTCAACTTGTGATCTGCGGCGCGGGACACATCGCCGTGCATCTTGCCCGTTACGCACGGGATGCGGGATTTCCCGTGATGATTATCGACGATCGGGAGGATTATGCGAACCAGCAACGCTTTATGGATTGTGAGGTGATCGCTGAAGAATTCATACCCGCGCTCCGCAGAATTCCCTATGGTCCCGCCACCTACGTTGTAGTGATTACAAGGGGCCATGAGCACGATGCCGACTGCCTTGGCGAAGTGCTCAAGCACGAAACCGGATATGTTGGACTGATCGGCAGCCGCCGCCGCGTGAGCTTTGTACTTGAAATGCTCGCGCATCGAGGCACCGCCAGGGAGAAACTTACAAATGTGTTTACACCGATTGGCATCCCGATCGGCGGAGAATCGCCCGAGGAGATCGCTCTGTCAATTGCAGCGGAGCTTGTATGTGTACGCAGCAAAGGTCCGCAACAGACGATGATGATTCGCAAATCCATGGGAGAGTCTTTTGACGGATAAAAATATTTTCAATAAGCTTTCTGCTTTTCGAGAACGGCGAATCCCCGTCTGTCTAGCAACCATCGTCAGGACGGCAGGTTCGACGCCACGCAAGATCGGCGCCAAAATGCTTGTCTGCGTAGACGGCACAACGTATGGGTCTATCGGCGGCGGATGCGGTGAAAACCTGGTAAGGACGGCGGCTTACAGAGCAGTGTTGTTTCAAAACGAACCGAGCCTGTTGGAGGTCGATCTGACCGATGACCTTGGAACCAAAGGTGGTGACGTCTGCGGCGGTAAAATGTGGATATTTGTTGAGCGCTACGTTTGGGATTAGAACTCGGGAGCACAAATATGGCCAAAGTATATTCGTTGGAAGGTATTGTCCCGGTGATCGATCCATCTGCTTTTGTTCATGCAGAGGCGGTACTGATCGGCGATGTCATAGTTGGACCTCGCTGCTACATCGGTCCCTGCGCGTGTCTGCGAGGCGACTTTGGCCGAATCAGGCTTGAAGCGGGTGTTAATGTCCAGGACACATGCGTGATTCACTCATTTCCCGAGGTCGATGTCATAATCGAGGAGGACGGCCATATTGGGCACGGTTCGGTAATCCATGGATGCATAGTCAAAAAAAACGCCCTGGTTGGAATGAACTCCGTTGTAATGGATAACGCGGTAATCGGCGAGAACTCCCTGGTCGCTGCGTGTTCTTTCGTAAAGGCCGGCATGAGAATTCCTCCATGCAAGCTGGTTGCGGGTATTCCCGCCAGTGTGATACGGGATTTGACCGAGGACGAGATTGCATGGAAATCGACGTCCACCAGACTTTATCAGCGGCTTGCAGTTCGCTCCATGACAACGATGAAACCTGAGGAACCTCTCCCATACGAGGAGTCAAACCGGGGCCGGGTTTTAGCATCGCAAGCAGAGCAGGTGTCTTTGGACATCAAGAAATCGAGGAAATAAAACACGTTTGTCGGCAAGAAAATTCAACCTGCAAATTCTTTTGATCCTTTCGCTCGGGCACACTGTCACTGATATCTTCCAGGGTGCGCTCCCGACGGTGCTTCCTTTTTTGAAGGAGCGTCTCTGCCTTTCCTACGCGATGGCGGGAATGATTCTCATGGCCGCCAACATAACGTCTTCCATGATCCAGCCCATCTTCGGATTCTTCTCGGATAAGAAGAAGATGGCCCTGTTTCTTATCCTCGGTCCCATTGCCGCCGGCCTTGGCTTCTCTCACCTTTCGATTCCCTCGGGGTATTTTTCGGTCCTGATGCTCGTAATCGTGAGCGGGTTCGGCGTTGCATCTTTTCATCCGGAGGGATACAAGACCGCATCTTTTTTCACGGGAGCAAGGAAGGCTACCGGCATGGCCGTATTCTCGGTGGGGGGAAATCTCGGTTTTGCGCTCGGCCCTGTGATCGCCGTCTATCTCATAATGTACCTGGGGCTTGCGAATCTTCCCCTCATGTCGATCCTCCCGATCGCATACGGGGGCGTCCTGATGATATTCTGGAAGGATATCACCGCTCCTCTGACGGCACCTGCGAGATCGGCGGAATCAAAAGCGGGGCGCCGCTTGAAAAAAAAGGCGCTCATCTCCCTCTCCATGGTCGTGGCGGTGGTCGTCATACGGACTTCGATCCAGATGGGTCTGATGAGTTATATTCCTTTTTATTATATCGATTACCTGAAAGGCGACCCTCTTTATGCCGGCAAGCTCGTCTTCGCGCTCCTTCTCGGTGGAGCGATAGGAACGCTGAGTGGCGCGCCCATTGCAGACCGGTGGGGACACAAACGGTTTGTTGCCGCATCCATGCTCCTTTCCGCCTTCGTTTTGCCTCTGGTATTCCTTGTGCAGGGAGGCTGGCTTTTCGTCGTTCTTGGGCTCCTCGGCCTGATCTCGATCTCAACCTTTCCGGTAACTATTGTCATGGGACAGCAGCTCCTTCCACACCATCTCGGGATTGCATCCGGATTGATGGTTGGATTTGCGATCGGCGCCGGAGGGCTTTGGGTTACGATCCTTGGATTGATTGCGGATCGCTTCGGTGTCCCCGTCGCGCTGGAGTCGATCATGATTTTGCCGGTTATTGGATTTTGCGTGAGCCTGGCCATCCATTACCCTTTGAAAGATGAGGGGGCTGCCTTGGCTCTTCACGAGACGGGAAAGTGTACAGGGAGAGCCAATGATTATTGATTTTCATGTTCACACAGCCGCATATCAATCCATGAACGAGTCACTGGTTGACCTTCTCCGGCAAGCCTGGGGAGACCGGATGGAATGGATGACAGCGACCTATTCAAATCCGGATGCGTTCCTGCGGCTGATGGATGAGGCAGGGATCGATTGCGCCGTCATCCTTGCGGATCTCAATCCGATGATCACCGGAATGGCTGATAACGCGCATGTGGCTGAATTCTGCTCAAGAAGCGAGCGGCTTATCCCGTTTGCCAGCATAAATCCCTTCCTCTGTCCGCAGCCTCCGGCCAGAGAACTGGAGGACCTTGTAAAAAAGCATGGCTTCCGAGGACTGAAACTCTACCCCACATACCAGTACTATTATCCCAATGACGCCATGCTCTATCCACTCTATGCAAAGGCCCAGGAACTGGGGATCCCTGTGTCGCTGCATATAGGGTCCTCGGTCTTCAGAGGCACGCGAATGAAGTATGGAGACCCGATATTCCTGGATGACGTAGCCGTCGATTTTCCCGATCTTGTCCTGCTGCAGTGCCACAGCGGCCGGCCGATCTGGTACCAAAAGGCTTTTTTTCTCGCTCGCCTGCACAGAAACGTTTTCATGGAAATCTCGGGGCTTCCGCCCCAGAAACTGCTCGAATATTTCCCGGAAATCGAGCGTATCTCCGACAAGGTCGTTTACGGATCGGATTGGCCGGCTATTCCCACGATCAGGGAGAATATCCGGACCATTCGGGACCTTTCAATATCGAAAAAAGCACAAGACAGAATCCTGGGGAACAACGCCGCCAAAATCCTGAAAATCGGTGCTTGAAATTTGCGGGCCGGCACTGAAGGGACTCGAACCTGAAAGTGCGCAACGACCATTCCAATTCAATGGACCAGGTGGCAAAGATGACCTCACCTTTGATCGCATCAAACTGTTCGATGATTGAACGTGTTCGAAGAACGAACACCCATACCCGTTATGCTGAGTGAGCATCGACTGAGCGGCCGCACCGTTCGGTTATCGAACACTCATAGCGCCTGCAATCCTGCCTGAGCCGGCACCCATCGTTCCGTACAAACCAAGGCCCCGACAAGAGATAGCGTACCGGCGGCACGCCGATTTGAGCATTGATTATCGCTGGCATGGCGTTTGCTCTATTTCCCGGACACAGTGATTTGTCTCGTGAGTCCATACGCTTATCTCTGGAAAGGAGCTGCAAGTGAGCGTGAACGTTTCGATGCCGAAGCTCGGTATGACCATGAAGACCGGGAAATTATCGAAGTGGTACAAGAACGAGGGTGACCAGGTAGAGGCAGGCGGGGACCTCTTCGAGGTCGAGACCGAGAAGATCACCAACAAGGTGGAAGCCCCTGCCGGCGGGATTCTGTTTCAGATCGTGGTCCACGAAGGCGAAGTCGTGCCGGTTGGGGCTATCGTGGGGGTGATTGCAGAGCCCGGAGAAACACCCGAACGAATTGAGGGGATGCAGATTGGAGAGGTTACGGAGCCGGCGCCGCCGCCGGTTGCAGCAGCGCCAAAGACAGAAGCTGAAAAACCGGTGGAGAGGCGCGAGATTTTGGCGACTCCCGCTTCCAAGCGCCTGGCGAAGGAACTTGGTGTTGACCTGGCGTTCGTGAAGGGTACGGGCCCGGACGGGCGCATTAAGGAAGCAGACGTCACGCGATATCACGAACAAGCGCAGCGAAAACCCAGGATCACCCCTCTGGCCGAAGAGATCGCCAGGAAGGCGGGCCTTGACGTATCGGCGATTTCCGGGACCGGAGAAGGCGGAAAGATAACCAGGGAGGATGTGGAGCGTGCGCTGGAGGAAAAGAAACCTGCGCCGGTGGAAGAAAAAAAGCCGGCCGGGACGATTCCCATGACAGGCATGCGGAAAGCTATTGCCGATAACATGTACGCCAGCCTTCACAATACCGCCCAGCTTAGCCTAGCCTCCGAGGTGGACGTCACCGGGTCGCTGGACTTTCTGGCCATGGTCCGGGAGCAGCACAAAAAGGACGAATCGGTCAGGGTCTCCCTGAATGACATCGTGCTGCTGGCAACGTCTCGAGCCTTGAAACGCTTTCCCATCATGAACTCAACCCAGGTGGGCAATGAAATCATCCTTCACGACTCTGTGGGAATGGGTATCGCGGTGGCCATACCCGACGGCCTGATCGTACCGGTGCTCCGGGAGGCCGACCGGAAAGGACTTCTGCAAATCGCCAGGGAAGCACGGGTGTTGATCGCAAAAGCCCGGTCAAACTCTTTGAGTATGGAGGAAGTGACGGGCGGGACGTTCACGATCACCAATCTCAGCGCGTCGAGCGTTGACAACTTCACCCCCATTCTGAGACCTCCCGAGACGGGAATTCTCGGCCTCGGCCGTGTGGTGAAAAAACCGGTCGTCTTCAAGGGTGAGATTGTGATCCGCTCCATGATGGGACTGAGTCTGACTTTCGACCATCGTGTGGTGGACGGATCTCCCGCAAGCGAATTTTTCGATCTGCTGTACCTCTATCTTGGACAGCCGGCTCTCATTTTGGCGTGATCGATCGGTGTCGGGCGAGAGCAACCGTTCTGAACGAGGAGATTCTGATGCGCGATGTGATTGTGATCGGTGGAGGATCGGGAGGATACGCCGCAGCCATCAGGGCGTCCCAACTGGGAGGGAAAGCCGCCCTTGTCGAATGCGCGGAGATGGGCGGCACGTGCGTGAACAGAGGCTGCATTCCGAGCAAGATATGGATGCGGGCCGCCACCCTGCTTCACCTGATGCGAGGGGGGCATGAGTTCGGAATCAGGGCCGTCATCGAGTCCGTGGACTTCAAAACCATCGTTGACAGGAAGAACGGAGTATCGGGAGAAATCCGGATGGGCATGGAAGCGCTTCTCCAGAACAACGGCGTGGAGGTGATCCGCGGCCGCGCGGTTCTGAAGAGCCCTCGGGAGATCGACGTGGAAGGCCAGGTCCATGAAGCGAAGAAGATCATCGTTGCCACGGGCAGTTCCCTCGCATTTCCGGCGATTCAGGGACTCGATGAGGCGGCCGTCACCACGGACCAGGTACTCGAAATGACCGAAGCGCCGTCTTCGATATTGATCTGCGATTCCGGCTGTATCGAGGTTGAGATGGCCTTTGTCATAAACACCTTCGGCGGCAAGGTGGTCCTTGCCACGGAGTCGCCGCGCATTTTGCCCAGGGAAGACCATGACACGAGCCAGAGGATCGCTCAGTCCTTAAGAGAAAGGGGCGTGGAGGTCCTTACGCGCCATGCCCTCAAATCGGTTTCCAGGTCGGAATCGGGGACCGGCTGGTCGTGTGTGCTCTCCGGGGCTAAGGAGCGAACCGTTGAAGTGCAAAACATATTGGTCGCTTCCAGAAAACCCGCCTTGACGGACATGGGGATTCGAGAGGTCGGACTTGAGTTGAACGAAGACGGCGGCATCCGGGTGAACAACCGGTTGGAGACTTCCGTGCAGGGGATTTACGCCATAGGGGACGCAACGGGCGGTTGGATGCTCAGCCACGCTGCATCTTCCATGGCGATCACGGCTGCGGAAAATTGCATGGGGAAGACCGGCGCATACCCTTTCCATCTCATCCCGCGCGGCCTGTGGACTTTTCCGGAAATGGGCGCGGTCGGCATCTCCGAAGAGGAAGCGGAAAAGAAGGGACTGGACGTCGAGGTCGGGAGCTTCCCCTACGCCATCAACGGTTTGGCTATGACACGGGGCCAGGTGGAAGGCGCCGTTAAAATCGTCTCGGATGCGCGCCATGGGGAGATCCTTGGGGTACACATCGTAGGGGCCGGCGCAACGGACCTGGTGGGTGAAGCCGTTCTCGCAATTCAACTGGAAGCGACCGTAAACGAGCTTGCCCGCAGTATCCGGCTCCATCCCACTTACTCTGAGACGGTTGTCGATGCGGCACGGGACGCGGCGGGTTGGGCTCTCTATCTGCCGAAACGCTGATGGACCCGGTGGTCATACGATTTGGAAGTATGCAAATGAACGACGCCTCAACCTCTCGATTGCAGGTCCTGGACTGGGGGCTTTTGCCCTACGGTGAGGCTTTGAAGCTCCAGGAAGCGTTGGTTTCCGAGCGCCTGGCGGAGATCTCTCCGGACCGTCTGGTGGTGGTCGAACATCCACCGGTGATAACCATCGGACGGAGCGG
>Ga0326728_10013022_pt1 | contig 18240 bp, 9 predicted proteins | sample MB3enrmetagenome_FD_207602 | JGI IMG/M metagenome (GOLD analysis project Ga0326728, IMG submission 207602) | Lab enriched peat soil microbial communities from McLean, Ithaca, NY, United States - MB31MN | ecosystem: Environmental > Terrestrial > Soil > Wetlands > Peat | place: USA: New York... | reverse complement strand
CATCCAAAATAACCGTTTGGGCGGAGGCGCGGAGGCTGATGCTTGAAAAGGTCTTCGTCAAGGCAAAGCGCTCCGTCACCCGCACCTTCGACGTCAATCTCCGCGTGCCGGAGATTGCCGGCGATTCCACCCAGCGGGTGCGGCTCAAACCCCGCGAAATCGGCAACCTGGACTGGGATAACAAACTCACTCTCGAATTCAACGGCGACCACCCCGGCTTTCGGTCTATTGCTATAAAACCCATCAGGGAAACAACCGTCTATCTCGCGGGCGATTCCACCGTGGTGGATCAGGACGTGGAACCGTGGGCCGCCTGGGGACAAATGCTTCCCCGCTTCTTTCGCCCCGGCGTCGTGGTTGCAAATCACGCCGAGTCGGGTGAAACGATACGTAGCTTTGAGAGCGAGCGGCGATTTGCTAAGGTCATGTCCCTCATCCAGCCCGGGGACTATCTCTTCATGCAGTTCGGCCACAACGACCAGAAACTCAACGCCGTCCCCATCGACGACTATAAGAAGCTGCTGGCCGAGTATGTCGCACAAACTCGCGCGAAAGGTGCGACGCCCGTGCTTGTCACCAGCATGAACCGCCGGACCTTCGACGCCGATGGAAAGATCGTTAACTCTCTTGCCGGCTATCCCGATGCCGTTCGGGAAGTCGCCGCCGCCCGGCACGTTGCCCTCATCGATCTCAACGCAATGAGCAAGACCTTGTTCGAAGCAATGGGCCCGGAAGGCTCTTTGAAGGCGTTCATGCACTACCCGGCCAACGCTTTCCCGAACCAGGCGCAAGCTATGAGCGACAACACCCACTTCAACACTTACGGCGCATATGAACTGGCGCGCTGCATGGTTCACGGCATTCGCCAGGCAAAACTTCCTCTTCGTAAGTTGCTGGCCAGAGGCATCCCGGACTTCGACCCGTCCAAGCCCGATCCACAGGCAGAGTTCAACCTGCCCGCAACTCCCATTCCACCCAAGACCGCCAACGGAATCAAGGTTCCGCAGGTATAGAATGAGTAATCAGCAAGTTTCCCCTTGCCATTTCCGCCGGGATGGCTCTGGTTTTTCGTGGAACCGGCGGGCAGGAGTAACTCCATGAGTTCTGTGCAGCGCATTTCCGTTCCATCCAGCCAGATCTCTGCCCTCCGCTCGGCGGCGGGATTGGCGCTTTTGTTTTTTCTCTCCACCCTTTTGACTGCGCAAGGTTCCATTCAGGATTTGCGACAGGGCTTTCTAAGTCCGCCGGACGATGCAAGGCCTATGATGCGATGGTGGTGGTTCGGCCCAGCCGTAACCAAGCCGGAACTCCAGAAGGAACTGGAAACCATGCGCGGCGCCGGCATTGGCGGCGTGGAGATTCAACCCGTCTATCCCTTGATGCTTGACGACGAAGCCAAAGGCGTCAAGAACCTGCAATATCTGTCGCCCGAGTTTCTCGACGATGTAACTTTCGTCAACAAGACCGGCCGTTCGCTCGGCTTGCGCGTCTCTATTACCCTGGGCAGCGGCTGGCCCTACGGTGGACTTAAGACCCCGCTCGCTCTTGCAGCCGGCCGCCTCAGAATGGAATCCGTCCCCATCTCCGCTGCTACAATAACTCCTCCTCAGCTTCCCGAAGGAGATAGTCTCGTCGCCGCATTTGTCGTTTCCGGCACGGAGAAGTCCTTTGACGCCGCTTCCGCCGTGCGCATAGATTTGGCCTCCGGCTCGGTCCCCCCGGGAACGGGAACTCGCACAGCTCTCTTCTTTATCGCCAGTCACACGCGACAGCAGGTCAAGCGTGCCGCCGCTGGAGCTGAAGGCTATGTGCTCGACCACTTCTCTCGCGCCGCCATTGACGCGCATCTGGCTGGCGTGGCCACTCCATTGCTGGACGCATTCGGCGGCCAGCCTCCCTATTCCGTCTTCTCCGATTCCTTGGAGGTCTACGGCGCCGACTGGACTCCGGACTTACCTGCCGAGTTTCAGCGGCGGCGTGGCTATGACCTGATTCCCCATCTTCCCGAGTTGCTCGCCGGCGGCACTCCGCAAGCGCAAGCTATCCGTCACGACTGGGGCCAGACGCTTTCCGATCTTATTCGGGATAACTACCTCGCCCCGCTTACACAGTTCGCCGAGGCCCACCGCACTCTGTTTCGGTCACAGACTTATGGCGAGCCGGCGGTGACTCTGGCGGACGAGGCCGTTCCCAATCTTCCCGAGGGCGAAGGCCCACAATGGAACACCTTCTCTTTTACCCGCTGGGCAAGCTCAGCCAGCCATCTCTACAACCGCAACGTCACCTCCGCCGAAACATGGACCTGGCTTCATTCTCCAGCCTTCCGCGCCACACCGCTGGACATGAAAGCCGAGGCCGACCGCATGTTTCTTCTCGGCATAAACCAGTTCGTCGGGCACGGCTATCCATACTCCTCTCCGGCGGCCGGCGAGCCCGGCTGGGCGTTTTATGCGGCGGCGGTCTTCAATTCGCACAACCCCTGGTTTCCAGTTATGCCGGATGTTACAAAGTACTTACAGCGAGTTAGCTGGCTTTTGCGCCAGGGAAAGCCCGCCAACGATATCGCCATTCTTTTGCCCGAAGACGACGCCCAGGCCGCCTATACTCCCGGCCATGTTTCCGTGACGGACGAAATGAGGAGGCTGATCGCACCTGGCCTGATGGCGGCCGTTCTCGATGCCGGCTATAACATCGATTATATCGACGCTGCCACCATCGACAAACTCGGTGTTATCCCTTACCCCGTTCTGGTTTTGCCGCCGACGGACCGGATCCCGCTGGGGACTTACAAAAGGATAGAGGGCTACGCAGCGGCAGCGGGAAAGGTGATTGCGCTCGAGAGGGCGCCTTCGCTGGCGCCGGGCCTCCTCGAACAGAAGGATTCGCCGCAAATCGCTTCTGTTTCCGCAAAGCTCTTCCGCGATGCGGATCACAGCGGCGTTCTAGTGGATTCACTCGCAGGCCTGCCCGATGCGCTTCGCAATGCGCTACCGCCCGACCTAGACGCAACTGGCCAGACAGCCGGCCTGGGGTTTATTCATCGCAAGCTTTCCGATGGAGACGTTTATTTTGTAGTGAACACAAGCAATCGGCTTGTTGATGGGAGCGTACAGTTCCGCTCTCCGCGTCCCGTCGTCGAGTCATGGGATCCGGATAGCGGCGACGTTCTCCAGTCCACTTCACGCGCCGATGGCACCCGCATCCCCTTGCAGTTAGCGCCTTATGAGTCGCGAGTTTTCATCCTGAAAGATAACCCTGAAGCCGGGGACAAGAAGCCGGGGAAGATGCCGGCGCAAGCTACGGGTTCGAGCGAGGAGCTTCCGGCTGACCTGAGCGCCGGCTGGCAGATTCAGTTTGCGGATAGCGCCGCGCCCCAGGCCCTTCCCAGTCTGACCTCATGGACCGAACTTCCCGGCAAGCAGTATTACTCGGGCGAAGCTATTTATACGCGAAGCGTCTCCATCGCCCGCGTTCCCAAGTCCGGCGCGCACTATCTTCTCGACTTTGGCGTCGGAACTCCGATCGCCGACAATCGCCGGCCCCATGCTTCCGGCATGAGCGCTCTGCTCGATCCGCCCGTCCGGGAAGCTGCCATCGTTCTTGTGAACGGACAACGGGCGGGATCGCTCTGGCATCCGCCCTACCGGATCGATATTTCGAAACTCGTTCATAGCGGTGAGAATCGAATCGAAGTCCACGTCTATAACACCGCGATTAACCTGCTGGCCGGCCAGCCGCCGCGCGACTACACCGCGTTGCGAGCGAAGTATGGCAGGCGCTTCGATCCCCAGGACATGGACAATCTACGACCTATCCCCTCAGGCCTTTTCGGCCCCATTCACCTTGAAGAGCAGAGGAGCAAATGAACACTTTCACTCGATGGATTACAGGCACTGTTCTTGGGTTGCTGACTGCGGGTTCAGTTTGCGCCGCGCCGAAGATGTTTTTGGTCAACGACTATGGAGCCAAGGGAGACGGCGCGGCGATCGAAACCGCCTCGATTCAGAAGGCCATCGACGAGGCCGCCGCCGTTGGCGGGACTGTGACAATGAATCCCGGAACCTACTTGACCGGCTCGCTGTTTCTCAAGTCCGGCATAACTCTAGACGTGCCGGAGGGGGCCACGCTGATAGGTTCCCAGAAGCTGGAAGACTACCCGATGCTGCCCACTCGCATCGCGGGCATCGAGATGACCTGGCCGGCGGCGCTTATCAACGTGCGAGACCAGCACAACGTCGTCATCACCGGCAAGGGCACGATCGATGGCGACGGCCCCATCTGGTGGAAGTCCTATTGGGATCTTCGCGCCACTTATGAGCCCAAGGGGCTGCGCTGGGCCTCGGACTACGACGCGCGGCGGCCTCGCCTGATACTCATTCAAAACTCCTCCGATGTTCAGCTTGGCGGCGGGATTCTGCTCAAGCGCTCCGGCTTCTGGACCGTGCAAATACTGTACTCGCACGACGTTCATCTCGACGGCGTCACCATCCGCAACAACGAGGGCGGGAGGGGACCCAGCACCGACGGGATCGATATCGACTCTTCGCGCAAGGTGCTGGTGGAACACGCCGACATCGACGTGAACGACGATGCGCTCTGCCTCAAGGCCGGCCGCGACTCGGACGGGCTGCGCGTCAACCGGCCCACCGAGGACATTGTTATCCGCGATTCCATCGTGCGTCGCGGAGCCGCGGCCATCACCATCGGCAGCGAGACATCGGGAGGCTTCCGCAACATCGAGGCCTACAATATCACCGCGCTCAGCGGCGTCCCATCCGGCGTTCTTTTCAAATCGGCTCACACGCGCGGCGGCTTTGCTCGGGATATCCGCATCCACGACCTTACGCTGGAGGGCGTCGCCATACCGATTCACATCACCATGAACTGGAACCCGAGTTATAGTTACGCCACAATCCCCGACGGCGTCAAAGATATTCCTTCTTACTGGGTCACGCTCACAACCAAAGTCCCGGAGCAACAGGGCCTGCCCCACTTCCGCGACGTTCACATCTGGAATATCAAGGCCACCGGCGCCAGGAGCGCCTTCAACGTCGCTGCGTACCCAAACGCCACGCTCGACGACTTTCGCCTCGACCATCTGGATATAGATGCCGCCACCGCGGGAACCATCGCCAACGTCAAGAACTGGACCCTTACCGACAGCAACATCAAGACGCAAGACGGAAGCAGGCCGGTCTTCACCGACTCTGCCGTGACGGACCCGAAGGACATTCCTTACGGCGAACCGAGGTGATTGTGCAGTACTTCCCGGGCGAGCCCTCTCGGCCGAGGGTCAAGCCGCGAGCCCAAATGGAAAGCTGTGCAGGAGTTATCAGTTCAAGTCTCATTTTCCCGCGGGATGGCCATCCATCCGCCGGATCTCGCTCCCGGCCAGCAGAAAAGCGCCCACGCCATAGGTATAACTCGCGGACGCCTTGAAAGGCGCCGGCGCAGCGCCCGTCTGCTGGATGCAGCCCAACCGCCCGTCGGCATACACATGATGCAGCAATCCGGCCCAGGCCTTCTTGATCACAGGCCGATAGACCTTCTTATCCAGTATTCCCTCATTCACGCCTGCCGCCAGCGCATAGGTGAAGAAGGCCGAGCCCGAAAGCTCAGGCAGATCGTAGTCGTCGGGGTCGAGCAGCCCTGAGCGCCAGAGCCCATCCGGGCCTTGAAGCTGGGCCACGCGCGCGGCCATCTCCTGCAACTGGGCAACGTACTTCGCGCGCGCCGGATCGTCCTTGGGAAGGTACTCAAGCGTCCTTACAATCCCTCCCATCACCCAGCCGTTGCCGCGCGACCAGAACATCTTCTTTCCGTTGGTCTCGGTCCGGGTCAGGAACGTGGAATCGCGCGCATAGAGATGCTCTTGCGTATCGTAGAGGCGGCTGGAGGTCTTGGCCCATTCCTCGTCGAGATAGTCGATGTACTTGCGGTCGCCGGTGGCGGCATACATCCGCGCCCATACCGGCGGCGCCATGAATAGCGCGTCGCACCACCACCACGCCATCTCCTTGCCGGGCATCGCGGAGGTCCGAGGCGCGGCCAGAATCGCATCCAGCGCACCTTGCGTTGGCCGCATCATGGCGGGGTCCTTCTTGAGGAGATATAACTCCAGATAAGTCTGCGCAATGCTCTCGTCGTCGGCGTTGGGCAGACGGCCGCGCAGTTGCCAGTCGAATTTCTGGCTCATGGCCAGCATGGCATCGCGATACTTGGGGTCGCCAAGCGAGTCCGAGGCGGCCATGAATCCGACATAGAGCGCGCTCCAGGTCCAAACCCGGTCGAAGTAGGGCTGAGCCCTTTCGAGCTGCCAGTCGGCTACCTTGCGCATGGCCTTGGCCACTGCGGCGGGCTTAATCGAGTAGGACAAGTCCGTGGCGATCGGGCCGGGGTTATCCGGGGCGTCGCCAAAGTGCCGCATTTCGTTGTTTGCAATGGTGGCCTGTTGTTGCGCGCTGGGCTGATGCTGCGCCATCGCCAACCGCAGTTGCCCAGAAATGCAAATGCCCGCCGCCACGGCGAGCACAAGTACCTTCCCTCGAATCGACATGCGATTTCCTCAGCCACTAATCTCTAGAATAGGTCCGGGGAGGCCGGTCGACGCGCGTGGCGCTGAAGCCACACATGGCTGCGTTCAGCCGGGGCGGGAGATTTGGTCCGGGCGCATCCGCCGCGATGAATTGCGGCGGATGCAGGCCGGGAGCCGGTTAGAAGCTGATGTGTCCGGCGAACTGCCAGTCGCGATTGCCGGAGGCGCTGGTGATGGTGCCGAAGGAAGTCGATCCGGAAGCCCAGGTGCTTCCGGGACCGCCGAACACCGTATGGTTCCAGGTATTCAGGCAGTCGGCTTCGAAGACGAACTTCAGGTTTTCGTGGATTGGGAAGGTGCGTTTCAAACCGGAGTTGAGATTCCAGCTCGTGGGACCGCGCATTCCATACACCCTGCTCCGGGGCGCGTTCCCCAGCAGATACTGGGCCGAGGTGATTGCCGGATTGTTGATGCTCTGCGGGGTCTGGAATGCAGCGTTGGAAATGTACGGAATCGCGACGCAGCCGGTCTGACCGATCACATTAATACCCAAATTGCAGGTATTGTAACCGTTCGGCCCGCGTCCGTACTTCCCGTTGATGCGGGCGGAGCTGCTCCCGAAGTTGGTGTTCAGGTCAGGCATGCACTGGCCCTGCCCCGGATAGTTGGTCGCGGAACAACCGTTCCAGGTGACGTCGATGGGCCCCCCCGAGCTATAGGTGTAAATGCCGGAGAGCAGCCACCCGCCCGCCCCCCACCGCACCAGGCGATTGTTGTTGCCGATATGCCCCTGCCCGAAAGGCAGTTGCCACGTTCCGTACCCGTTGACAATCTGGGGCAGCGAAAGCGCGGTCCAGGAGCGATCGACCCTATCCATCTTCCAGTTCTTGTAGCTCCCGCCGGACATTGCGCTAGCCGGAATCGCGAAGCCGCTGCGGAAGGTGCCGTCGTCTCCGATGTTCTTCGCGAAGGTGTAATTGACGTTGAAGGTCAACCCCTTGCTCGGGTGCTGCTGGACCAGCGTGACCTGCAGCGAATGGTAGCTGAAGTTGCCTACATTTTCGCCCCAGGTATCGGTCACGCCGCTGTACTGCGGAAACGCGAGCAGATACTGCGTGACGGTGGCTGAGGTGCTCAACGCCGCGGCCTTTTCAAACGTCGAATTGGTCGGAACGCTGGGCAAGACCGCTTGCACGAGCGCGATATTGGCCGCCGTCGCTGCCGCAGTCAGGATCGGTTTCTTGCCGGTGCTGTCAAGCACGCCCCCGAGAGCGACAAGATAGCTGGGATTCAACTGGTTGGCCCAGTATCCGCGCGCATTGGCTCCGCTGGTCCCGTAGGCGATAAGGTGATGGCTTTCGTCGCCCATATAATTGACGGCCAGTACCATGTTTTGGGTAATTCCCCGCTCAATGCCCCCATTGAACAGCACCACCTCCGGCGCCCGCCCGGAGATATAGGGGTCGGCGAACGAAACGGAGCTCGCGCTCACCATTGCCGTGCCGGCCGCGTTCGGATAGAAGCCGGTGTTCGTCTCCTGAGCCGAGAGGCTCGGAGCGGGGGGAGTGGGAAGGACGTAACCCGGCCCGAAGAGGTTGGTGTTGGCCATGCCCGCGGCGGTGAAGCCGGCGCTGTTGTTCAGATAGAAGGAGCCCGTTGCCCCCGCGCCCGTTGTCACCTCGGTAGGCCCAATGGCGGTAGTGTTAAAGCCGGTCTGTCCGGTGCCATTGTAAGCGCCGCCGCGTCCGCCCACGCCGCCGGCCTGGGTGAAGACCTGCGCAAGGCCCGCCCGGAAGACGGTCTTGGGGGTCAACTCATATGCCGCCGAAAGGCGCGGTCCATAGTTCTTCCAGTAGGTCATCACCGGCGTGTTGCACATGCACGATACGCCCGGTCCGCCCCAGCGGCCGGCGAATTGCAACATGCCGAGCGTATTGGAGAGCGGGTTGGTGATGTTCGGATTCAGGAACGTCCAGCGATTCTGAACTTCGTGGAACGGGGGCAAATAGTCCCAGCGAAGTCCGACGTCGAGAGTCAGCTTCTGCGTCACTTTGTAGATGTCTTCGAAGTAGGGCGCAATCGTCAGATAGCGTCCTCCCTCTTCGCTCACGGCCTGCAGGCTGAGCGACGGCGAGGGACCGACCGAACCCAGCAGATAGCTGGCGTAGCCGTACCCGGAGCCGATTGCGGGGGTGGTCGACGATCCCGCGGTGCCCAGAGTGAGCAGATTCGAATTCGCCGCGTAGTTAGCCGTCGAGTAGCCGTCGTAAGTCAGGTCGACAAGGCCGCTATACGAGGCCGGGTTGGCGTTATTGATGTTCTCGAACTGAAGCGTGCCGCCGAAGGTCATCGCATGTTTTCCCCTCAGGTACTGGATATTGTCCGTGAGGGCGTAGTTGTTCGGGGTGGTCAGCTGCGTGGCGTCCGCGTTGGAAAAGCTCGTCCAGGTCGCCGGGCTTGTGGTAAAGGCCGTCGTCGTTGAGAACGCCGATCCGGGGAAGGTCAGCCCGGACTGGCCGGCCGGAAAGCCGGTGATCCCGAAGGTCCCGGGCTCCCACGCCGTCACCCCAATGGTCGAATCGACGATGTTCTGGAAGAACCTGGTATAGGAGTACTTCAACTGGTTGACCAGATTCGGCGAAACTGTCCAGGTGTCTCCGACCACATAGTCCTTGGGGAAGATGGAGGCGTCGTCGCCGCCGGTGTACGGCTGCGGCAGATAGGGCGTCCCCCAGTTGTTGAGGTAGCCGTAGGTGCCCATGATTCCCACCATGGAAAGCCGGTGCTTCGAGCTCATATCGTAGTCGACGCGCCAGTTGTTCACATGGTTGTCCTTGCCGGTTGGAATGCTCCCCAGATAGTTGTTGGCCAGAACGTTGGGGTTGGTCGGCGCGGGCATCCACTTCTGCATCGCCTGGGCGACGGGAGAGAGGAAGGTCGACGGGATGATGTTGTTTGTCCCGCCGGACGAGAATGCCTGCCGCGTGCAGACGTTGCCGGTGCAGCTATTGGTTAGCGGATTGAATATGAAGGCCGGGTTGTTGGCTCCTGTTCCGGTCTGTCCGCCGACCGGATTGCCGGTCAGATACTGCGCGCTTTGCACCACTTCCGTAAAGTTGCCCTGCAACATCAGCTGCGTCGGAATGGTCAAAAGCGAGGGGTTGACTACCGCACGGTAATGGTACTTGTCGAAGGCGTAGAAGAAGAACAGCTTCTTCCCGGTGCGCGGAACGTAGCCGCCGGCGGACATCGACAGCTCATTCTGATGCTCCCAGGGCTTGGGAGCCGCAACGGTCGCGCCAGTCGAATTCTTGATCGTGGCGGCCTTGCACGTAAAGCACCACGAATCGAAGACCGTATTGCGCACAAACTCCGATACCTGTCCGTGATACTTCAGGCCGCCGGATTTCAGGGTGAAGTTCTCCGCGCCGGAGCCCATGTACTCGGCCGGAGGCGTACTGGTCAACACCTGGAACTGATCGACGGCATCCAAATCCGTACTTTCGGACACCAGCCGGTTGTCGCCCTGCTGGCTGACTGTCTCGGCCGGCATGCCATCCACGTAGAGCTGGCCCAGATAACTTCCCGTTCCGCCGATGACGGGCAGGCGAGCTCCGCCCTGCGATCCCGGCGTGAGGGTTCCGAATGCAGTTGGGTCGCGCTGCAACCCGCTGGCCATCTGGACCGGCAGGTTCGAATAATCGGTGTTCTCCATGGTGAGGCCCAGAGTTGCATTCTCTGTCTCCAGCACCGGTGGCGCCGCGGTTACTACCATGGTCTGCGTAGCGGCGCCGACCGCCAGCACGGGATTGAACGCCAGGGTCTGAAGGGCGTCCAGAACCACGTTCTCCTGTACCAGCGTCTTGAAATCGGCAGCTGTCACCTTGATGTTGTAGGTGCCCGGCAACAGAGGAGAAATGACGTAGTAGCCCGCGGACGACGAAGTGCGCGTTGTGGCTATATTCGTGGCAACGTTCGTTGCCGTGACTTTGGCGTTGGGGATGACCGCGCCGGTCTGATCCTTGACCGTGCCCACGATGGCACCTTCGCCAGCTGTTTGCGCCGCGGCCTGCGTGGCCGCCCATCCCAGGCAAATTACCAGCCCGAGCAGGATTGCTAGTGCGTTTGCCCAGCTTCCGCTGCGCTTGCGCCTGACATTCATTGTGTCGGCAAATTCGTTTGTTCTCATATTATCCGCTTGGAAAGCCTCCGTGAGTGAGTGTGGGTTGTGCAACGTCCTGAACAGGCCTCAAGCCTCCCGTTTGAGCGAGGTTCAAGCCTACGGTCTGACCACCGCGAAAAGTTAGTTCATTTGAGGTACGAATGTCAATAGAAAAATTTTTTATTTCTCTGCGACTAACGTCTCATTGCTTTTCCCCAAAGCGTTTTCTCCCCAAGAGCGCGCCGAATCGTTGGGTTTTTGCTTTGCGTAACGGGAACGCAGCCGCGCCATGGCTCGCCAAGTGATTCTTATACAAAGACTTAAGCGATCCAGTTCTGAAAGGAGCCCCGGCCGGTCGAGGGCGGGGAGAACCCTGAGCCCGGGCTGGCAAATCTGCTTCAGAATGCGCGCGCCAGGCCCGCAGAACCGCTGGCAACCGCCGTGAGCTGGGCGTTGCTCACAGCGGGTTCTCATGCATCACCAAAGCCACTGCGCTGCGCAATCGCGCCCTTTTGCCTTCATGAGCGGCCCGCAGCCTGGGAACTCGCACCAACGGGTTCCGGCGCATTTCCGCCTCCACAAGGGGGCCGGCCAAATGCCAAAGCGGCGTAATATCGCCCACCACGACGATCTCGCTTGGCGCCAGCGACGACGCGATCATGTGCATCCCGCGGCCCAGCGCGGCGCACATCTTCTCGATTGCCGCCCTCGCCGCCGCATCTCCCGCCTCGACTAACTCCAGAAGAGCGTCAAACGACGCCAAAGGTCTGTTGGCTATCTCCGTGTAGTAACGCATCCCGGCGCGATTCGAGGCCACGGTCTCCCAGCATCCCCGGCTTCCGCAGCCGCACGGCAATCCGTTCGGATCAACCTGCACATGACCGAACTCGCCGGCGGAGCCTGCTTCTCCGCGGATGATCCGCCCGTTGGCAAAGATGCCGGCGCCAATACCCTCCGACACGTTGACCACCACCAGATCGTGCATACCGTCGCTCTCGCCGAACCAGACCTCTGACAGCGCGCAGGCGTTGGCCACATTGTCAACCACAACCGGCAGCCCGGTGGCCAGCTCCACACGGGACTTGATGCGTTGAATCGGCCAGGTTACGTTGGGCGCGAAGACGAATCTCTCCAGGTGAGGATCGAAGCGCCCCGGCAGGCTGATGCCGATGCCCTCAAACGACCGGTCGCTGTTGGCGACAATCATCTTCCGAATCGCATTCACAATCGCACTGAGAACCTTCTGCGGATTGGCGGGAAGCTCGATGATGTTCTGCGCGACGATCCTGCCGCCAAGATCCGTCACCGCCAGCGTGGTTTGCGAAGGATGGATATCCAACGCAAGCACGCCTCGCTGACCGTTCAAATTCAGAAACGTGGGCCGCCGTCCGCGAGGAAGCCGCCCCAACGATCCCTCCACGATCCAGCGCTCGGCAATCAGCTCCTCGACAATGAGCGAAACGGTGCTTCTCTGCAGTCCCGAAGCCCGCGCCAAATCGGCGCGCGAAATCGGTTGCTTGATCCGTATCTGGTTGAAGATGAGATTCCGATTGATCTGCCGGGGCACCTTATTCGACGCGCTGAATCTGTTGGTAAACGAAAAGCGAGGCGTCGGCATTTTAGCCATTTCCATCTCCGAATGAACTCTTGGGGGGGCGGCCGCGCTGGGCTTTTTCAGGCGTTGGCACGACCGCATTCGATTCTATCAGAGATCGTCAGGTTGTAGCTGTTTCCAGCCAGCCAACTCGCCAACTTGCTATCACCGCGAAGCGGTGCCTAACTTGCTGATCTTGTTTACAAACGGCGGGTGCCCCAGATCCCGTCCGCCGTGGCGGAGACCTGGGAGAGCACATACTCCCTCGGTCGCGGTACTACACGGTATAAGTCGTGGACGAAACCCGCCCTCCATGGCCGGTCCAGTTGGTGTGGAAGAACTCGCCGCGCGGCTTGTCGGTGCGCTCATAAGTGTGCGCGCCGAAGTAGTCGCGTTGCGCTTGCAGCAGATTGGCGGGCAGCCGTGCGGTCCGGTAACCGTCGAAAAACGCCAGCGCGGTGGAGAATGCCGGCGTGGGCACGCCCATCTGGACTGCGTGAACCAGCGCCGTTCGCCACGAAGCCTGATACTGGTTCAGCGCCCCGAAGAAAAAGCTGTCCAGCAGAAGATTCTCGATCCCCTTGTCCTTGTCGAAGGCCTCTTTGATCTTACCCAGAAAGCGGCTGCGGATGATGCATCCGCCGCGCCACATCAATGCGATGCCGCCCATATTCAGGTTCCAGTCATTCTCCTTGGCCGCGGCCCTCAGCAGCATGTAACCCTGCGCGTAAGACACGATCTTGGAGCAGTAGAGCGCGCGTCGCACATTCTCGATGAACTCGGCACGGTCGCCGCCGACGATTTTACCCGCCGGCCCTACTAGTATCTTCGCTGCCTCGACGCGCTCCGCCTTCAGCGCCGACAGGCAGCGCGCAAAGACCGACTCCCCGATCAGAGTTACCGGCTGGCCTAAGTCGAGCGAGCTGAACACCGTCCATTTGCCCGTGCCCTTCTGGCCCGCCGTGTCCAGAATCTTATCGACGAGCGGCCCTCCGTCTTCATCCTTCTTGGCAAAGATATGGCTGGATATCTCGATCAGGTAACTGTCAAGCTCGCCCTGGTTCCACTTGGCGAAGACCTCGTGCAGCTCATCGGCGGTAAGTCCCAGGCCGCGCTGCAGCAGGTCGTAGGCTTCGCAGATCAGCTGCATATCGCCGTACTCGATGCCGTTGTGCACCATCTTCACGTAGTGACCCGCGCCGTCTTCACCCACCCAGTCGCAGCATGGAGTTCCGTCCTCGACCTTGGCGGCAATAGCCTGGAAGATATCCTTCACGTGCGGCCACGCAGCGGGATTGCCTCCAGGCATGATCGAGGGGCCGAAGCGCGCGCCTTCTTCGCCGCCCGAGACCCCCGTGCCGATGAACAGAATGCCCTTGCCGGCTAAGTACTTCGTGCGCCGGGTCGAGTCGGTGAACAGCGAGTTACCCCCGTCGATAACAATGTCGCCCGCCTCCAGATGCGGCAGCACATGGTCGATCATCTGGTCCACGGTGTCGCCGGCCTTGACCATCAGCATGATGCGCCGCGGCCGCTTGAGCAGCGCGGCCAGTTCCTCCACCGAGTGGGCTCCCACGACCTTGGTCCCCTTCGCTTCGTTGGCCAGAAAGTCGTCCACCTTGGATACGGTGCGGTTGAAAACGGCGACCTTGAAACCGTGGTCGTTCATGTTGAGGACGAGATTCTGTCCCATGACAGCGAGGCCGATCAGGCCGATATCGCACGATGCTTCTGGCATACATTCTCCATTTCGAAAGAATCTAACTCAGCGCCTACACGCCGCTGAAGGCGGAAAAACCGCCATCGACCGGAATCACCACGCCGGTCACGAACTCTGAAGCAGGCGAAAGCAGCCAAAGCACGCAGCCGAAGAGATCCTTGGATTCGCCCAGCCGTCCCATCGGTGTGTGCCCAACAATCGTCTTGCCGCGCGCGGTCCATTCGCCGGTCTCCTTGTCCGTCAGCAGAAAGCGGTTCTGATTCGTGAGAAAGAAACCGGGCGCGATGGCGTTCACGCGAATCTTCGGCGTGTATTCCTGAGCCATGTGCACCGCCAGCCACTGAGTAAAGTTGCTGACCGCGGCCTTTGCCGCCGAGTAGGCGGGGATGCGGGTCAGCGGGCGGAATGAGTTCATCGACGAGATATTCAAAATCACGCCATAACCCTGCTCAGCCATAACTTTGCCAAATGCCTGCGAGGGCAGAATCGTGCCCAGTATATTTAGGTCGAAGACCCAGCGCACGGCGTCGGTGGGAAGATCGAAGAACTTCAATTCGGCGCTGGTTGTGGCCTGGGGCTTATTGCCTCCCGCGCCGTTGATCAGGCAATCCAGCTTGCCGAAATGGCTCACCACCTCCTGCGCCGTTTGCCCGATGCTCTCGCGATTCAGCACATCGCACTTGAAGAACGTAAGCTGCTTGCCGCGCTCTCCCAGTCGCTCGATCAGCGCCTTGCCGGCCTCCGCATTCACGTCCAGAATGGCGACCCTTGCGCCGCATCCGGCCAGTGCGCCGGCAATCTCGCCGCCCAGAACCCCGGCGCCGCCGGTAATGGCCACAATCTTCCCCGTGAAGTCGTACATCTTCGTCAGTTCCGCCAGATCGAAGCGGATTGGTTGCGCATTCTCCGGCTTCTGTTCACTTGCAACGGCTGCTGTCTTATCCAAGTTGCACTCCTTTTCCAATTAAGTCAGTTAATCCGGTTCGCACTTACAGCCGGCTGCGGTGCGCCCATAACCCCAGCCCGGGATTGGCGATGAAAAACACCTTTTCGCCGCCGATCATGTTATAACCGTGGCCTAACTTCTCAGGATCGTAGCGAGTTAGCATCGCGTTCAAGTCGCCATAACTGAAGCCCACGCCTTCCACCTCTTCCTTGCTAAGATGGCCGGGGCACCAGGTAATCTTGAATCGCCCTTCGGAGGAGCCGTGGATGAGATGCGCCGCGGCGCTCAGATCGCCGGCCAGATCCGCATGCGCATTCACCGCCTCAAGCGTGGCCGGCGTTCCGCGATAGCCGTACTCCCGGATCAGCCTGTCGATGGTCTTGTCCTCGCCGAACTCCTTTACGCCCGGAGCCAGCACGATCAACTCCGCATTGTCGGCCAGCGCCATGCGCGTGCGATAGATGGCTTTGTTGCCCAGCCAGGTGGAGTGAAACTCGCTCGGATCAAGATAGACCACGGCTTTCTCGATCGGCTCGTCGAGCATCTCGAAGTTCACCTTGAGACTAAGGTCGGCGGCCAGGCTGAAGCACTCGATGTCGTCGCCGATATACAGGCCGCGCACCGCCAACCCGCCGTCCGCGCGCCGCCCCACCACTGTTAGCACATAGACGATAGGCAGACGGCGCAGAAAATGATCCGACGCATAACTGAGCACGCTGCGCACGGGATTTGCGGCCCGGCCCATGATGCGTTCCATGCCGTAGACCGCGCCCAGGTAGTGGCTGCGATTGATCCCCTCGCGGCCTCCCGTGCCCACCAGAATGTTCTTGGTGTAATTGGCCATGCCGATGACTTCATGAGGCACCACCTGGCCGATAGAAAGGATAAGATCGAAGCCGCCCCGCGAGATGAGCCGGTTGACCTGCGCCGGCCACGCATAGTTCAGCTTCCCTTCCGACTGCTCGCGGATGAACTCGGCTGGAACCTCGCCAAGCGTCTCGATGTCGGTGCGCCAGTTATGGACGCGGAAGAGTTCCTGGGGCACATCGCCGAACATATGGGCGATCTGATCCGGCCGCATGGCGGTATGCGTGCCAAGCGCGGGCAGAACCGCCTTGAGGCGGTCGCCGTAATACTGCCGCGCATAGCGGGTCAGCTCCCCGGCGCGGGAGTGCTCGCGCGTTTGATCGGGCGGCACGGCAAGCACCTTGTTGCGCGCGCCGAGTTTGGCAAGGCCCTCCGCCAGCAGATCGTTCAACTGCCGGGGAGTTAGATCCGTATCGGCGCTTCCCGTTGCGCGGTAAAGACTCATGCGGTTAACTCCACCCTTTTCAGTCCGGGAGCGAGCAGGACGTTGATGAGCAGCGAGATGAGATAAACGCTGGCGGCGATAATGAAGAGAATCGAGTAGTTACCGCTCGTCAGTTGCAGGATGTGACCGATAAACTTCGCAAAGAGAAAGCCGCCGGCGGCTCCTGCCATGGTGCCGATACCGGTAGCCGAACCCACCGCGCTACGCGGGAACATGTCCGACGCCGTGGTGAAGAGGTTGCACGACCAGCCCTGGTGCGCCGCGGCCGCCAGGCTGAGCAGTCCGATAGCAGCCCACTTCCCGAAATTGTCTGGATGAAGATAATTGATGAAAAACACGGGAACGACAAAACATGCGCAAAGGAGCATGGCCGCCAACCGCGCCCGCGCTGCCGAAAACCCTATGCGGATGAAGGACGCTGGCAGATAGCCTCCGTAGATGCTGCCGATGGCCGAGGCGTTGTAGACGATCAGAATCGGCAGACCAAGACCCACTAGGCTCAGATTGAACTTGTCGTGGAAGTAACCCGGCAGCCAATAGAGATAGAACCACCAGATGGGATCGGTTAAGAATTTGGGAATGGCATACGCCCAGGTCTGTGGGATGCCAAACAACTTGATCCATGGCGTGGATGGGCCGGGCTTTTCCGGTGGATCCTGGTTGATGTAAGCAAGTTCGGCGGCGGAGAGCGTGGGATGTTCGGTGGGCTTGTGGTACTTTAAGAACCACAACAGAATCCACGACGCCGAGAAAAACCCGGTGATCAAAAAGGCGGAGTGCCAGCCAAAGCTGTGGACTGCAATCGGTACAAGTAGCGTGGCCAGGATCACGCCCACATTAGCGCCGCAGTTGAAGATGCCGAAAGAGAATGAGCGCTCTTTCTGCGGAAACCACTCGGCATTTGCTTTGTTAGCAGCCGGGAAGTTCCCGGATTCGCCTATCCCCAGGAAAGACCGCGCGATGCCGAGCTGGAGCACCGAGTTGACCAGCGCGTGGCTCATGGCAGAGAGGCTCCAGAGGGCCATGATCACCATGAAGCCGATGCGCGTGCCGATCTTGTCGACGAAGCGCCCCGCGACCAGCTGGCCGAGTGCATAGAAAAGTGTAAAGAACGCCACGACGGTCCCGAAGCTATCTTCGGTCAGGCCGATGCCATGATTGGCAACGCTTTGCATAAGTGTGGGCTTGAGAAGCCCAAGAACCTGCCGGTCCATGTAGTTAATCGTAGTGGCGGCAAAGAGCATGGCGCAGATGGTCCAGCGCACATGCCCTATCCGCGCGCCAGTTGTTGAGCCGCTTACGTCCGTAGCTCCCGGATTCTTGCTTCCTGCCATGCCTTGCTCCTTACAGCCGATAGGCTTTCTTCACCAATCCATAGGTTAGCTCATGCGCCACGTCGAAGGCCTCGTCCTCGTCCAGCCGGTGCTCGGCGACAAGCCGGGCCAGGAAAGCGCAATCGACGCGCCGCGCCACATCGTGCCGGGCCGGAATGGAAAGGAACGCGCGCGTGTCGTCGTTGAAGCCGACCGTATTATAAAAGCCCGCTGTCTCCGTCGCCTGCTCGCGGAAGCGCATCATTCCCTCGGGGCTGTCGTGAAACCACCACGGGGGGCCAAGCCGCAAGCAAGGATAGTGCCCCGCCAGCGGCGCCAGTTCGCGGCTATAAGTCGATTCATCCAGCGTGAAAAGAATGATGGTAAGTTCGCGCTCGTTGCCGAACCTATTGAGCAAGGGGCGCAGCGCATCCACGTAATTGGTCGCCCTGGGAATGTCGCAGCCCACGTCGCGGCCGTAGCGCTCATAGACTTTCGGGTTGTGGTTGCGCACCGCCCCTGGGTGGATCTGCATCACCAGCCCGTCTTCCAGGCTCATCTGCGCCATCTCCGTCAACATCTGCGCGCGGAATAGCTCCTGCTGCGCCAAATCGGCCTTCCCGGAGAGCACCTGCCGGTAAAGTTCCGCGGCCTCAGC
>Ga0326728_10013019_pt1 | contig 18242 bp, 8 predicted proteins | sample MB3enrmetagenome_FD_207602 | JGI IMG/M metagenome (GOLD analysis project Ga0326728, IMG submission 207602) | Lab enriched peat soil microbial communities from McLean, Ithaca, NY, United States - MB31MN | ecosystem: Environmental > Terrestrial > Soil > Wetlands > Peat | place: USA: New York... | reverse complement strand
ATGACCATAGAATTCCAGAAGGTCTAGAATCAGTTCCATATTCATGGGATTATCTTCAACAATCAGGATTTTTTTCATTATTAAGCCTCTTAAGCATAGCTAATTGTTTCATTCTATTAATCAACTCTGTTCTTACAAAAGTGCCTTCTTTCATAATAGAAATTAAATGCTTTTTCAATTCACCATTCAGCTCATCAATATTTTTCTCAGTAAACTCTCCAGAAGTGCACACAATAAGAGGGATGTCTTTTGTGTGTACATCTGTTCTTAGGTTGAAAATGATATCAAATCCACTTATTTCTGGCATCATGAGATCAAGGATCAGGATATCGGGTTTCCTATATGAAAAGAGCTTTTGTAGACCTTCCTTTCCACAATAAGCTTTAGTCACTTCAAATCCCTCGAACTCGATCATGGAGTTCAACAATTCTACAGTGTTCTTATCATCGTCTACAATCAGAACACTTGGATGTTCTAACCTGAGCTTATTAGTGATTTCTTTTAGTGAACCCACCAATTCAGCTCTTTTTACTGGTTTTGTGAAAGAATATGTTGCTCCAAGGGCAATTCCAAGTTCGTTATTATTGGTGGTTGAAATAATAAGTATAGGAGTTAAGGCAGTATAAGAGTCATTTTTGAGCTGCTTCAAAACAAGCCATCCATTAGTGTCCGCCAGGAAAACATCAAGGACAATAATATCGGGTTTGAGTCTCTTTGCAACATTTAATGCATTTTTCCCACCGTAAAGAGAAGCTACACTATATCCAGTCTCTTTGAGGATAGTTGAAAGAAGTTCGTTAGGATTTTTGTCGTCATCGACTACCAGAACAAGCCCATATTCGGAATTTTTCTTTCCAGGAGGATATATTTCAGGTAGCTCTATTTCTTCCTGCAAATCTTCGCTACATCCAATTACAGAAAGCGCTTCTGCTTTGTTCATTTCGAATTTAATAATTATATCTTCGAGTCCGATTTCGTTAGCTTTCCTAGACTCTACCGGTTTTTTTAGAGGAATTGCAAATATAAAGGTACTTCCTTTCTCAACATCGCTTTCAATCCAGATATCTCCCTGATGCATGTCTACAATTTTCTTTACAAGAGCAAGCCCGAGACCTGTTCCACAATACTGTCTGGATGCTGAGGCATCAATCTGAGTAAATGGTTGAAAAAGTTTTCTTTGGTCTTCAGGAGAAATGCCTATTCCAGTATCTATCACTGAAATAAATGCTCTACTTCCACGTTTTTTACAAGTAAGATATATTTTTCCTTCATCTGGAGTAAATTTGATTGCATTGCTAACAAGGTTGTAAAGAACCTGGATAAGGCGACTTCTGTCAGCTTCCAGAGTTGTAACGGAATTTATGCTGAAAGCTATTTCAATGGATTTTTTCTGGGCAAGGGGAACCAGAATTGCTATGACCTCCTCAAAAACAGAATTAACAGAAAATTCACTGTAGTGAAGTTCCATTTTTCCGGCTTCTACTTTAGAGAGATCAAGAATATCATTTATAAGTTCCAGTAAATGCTTCCCACTGGTAGATATATTATTTATGTATCTCAGTTGTTTTTCATTAAGTTCCCCAAAAACCCTATCAAGCAGAATATCCGAAAACCCTATGATGGAATTTAGAGGCGTCCGCAATTCATGGCTCATATTAGCAAGAAATTCACTCTTAGTACGGTTGGCTCCTTCAGCTTCTAATTTTGCTTGAAGCAGTCTTTCCTCCGAACGCTTATATGCAGTAATATCAAGACCTGTTTGCAGGATACCCGTAATCCTGTTATCTTCATCTCTAATGAGATTTGCGCAGATCATCCAGACTTTTCCTTCACGAGTGACAACTTCCCCAAACTCTTCAGCTCCTGATTCAAGAGCTTTTCTGACATAAGACTTACCATAAATCTCGTCACGCATAGTGAAAAATTTTTCATAATTATATCCCACAACTTCCTCGAGTTTTAAACCTATATATTCCAGAGATGCCTTGTTTGCCCAGACAATTTTCAACTCAAGGTCTACAAAAACCATGAGTTCACTTAGAGAGTTAAGAATAGCCTTTTTTTCATGTTCCTGAGCTTTAATTTTATCAGAAGTTATTTTAAGATGATCAAGCATCCGGTTTATCCCTTCTGTCAACCTTGAGAGCTCATCATCACCACTCATCGAATACCGTGCCGCAAAATCTTCGCTCTTTCCAACCCTTTCTACATACTTGTCGATAAGAACTATCCGAGACACCACTTCTCTGTCAAGAAGAAGCTTGCAGCATGCCCCAACCATCAACCCTGCAAACAAAAGAAATATAACAATGTACCTAATGGACTTCTGGCCTTCAGCATAAATGTTCCTATCAGAATCCGTCCGAATAATAAAAGCTGGGTTTCCATTAATATCTTCGTTGATAAAATAACCAGCTACCTTGTTTTCTTTGACAGTGCGTGTAAAACTCTTGTCTTTGTTTTCTAAAAAGGCTTGCTGGTATTCAGGGAGCGAAGCATTATACTTGTAGAGCGAAACCCGGTTTCCAGTTATAACATGTAAATACTCTATAAAATTAGCATCAAGATTTTCTCCCAGGATAATTGTTCCGATTATTTCTTTACTATTAGGTGCTGCAAGCACAGGGCGACATGAGATAATTACAGGACCATTCTCCAGCACAAGGATCCCTTTCAAACGACATTTCTCGTCCTTACATAGGAGAGTTTTATCAACTATTTTCGGGTCTATTTGAGAACGGATTAAGGAATTACTACTATTGTTTGAACTCGAAATCTGAGAGTATATTATATTCCCTGAACTATTTACACAAAAAATAAAATCATACTCTCTTGGGGAGAACAGATCAGTTAATAAAATTTTGCTGAGGGATTCACGATCCTGATTAAGCACAAAGGCCCTGATATCTTCCCTTGAAGAAAGGATAGAGTTAGTATTATCCAGTTGTGCAGTCTGTAAATCAATTATATGTTTCACATTTTTTGCGTTATCAATTGCTTCTTTTTCCTCCAGATGGGAGAAGCTCGAATAGAGAATTCCCTGGGATGCAAAAATAACAACAGAAGTTAAAAGAGCAAAAATAATATAGATGATAACAAGGACCTTTTTACTAACATTCATACTTTATACTCGGTGATATGTATTAGATTTGAGTATGAGAAAAAGTTTATAATAAATTATTAACAGATGATCTTAAAGGAAATACTATATAAAAGTTTTTAATCTGTGTATGGTTCTAAATGTCTTCAATTCAGATACCAGTTTACAAATCATAATAAAATGAAAAATTATTGAAGGTAATGGAATCATCGATTATGATAAAATAGTTTTTACAGTATAGACTAACGAAAATTAATCCTTCCTAATTTTGGATCAAGCTGATTTGACTAAACTTATGAATATATAATATTTTATCATTCATGAATTGTCGATGGGAACATTTTCCCGGTTATGAGAAAGATTAACTTTCCTAATTGGGGTCCAGCCAACATTTTAACGAAAATATACGCTAAGCTTTTTAGTACATGGTATGGACGCTACCACTGCCCATATCTTAAAGCCGATTGCTCGCTTTGTACCACGGAATTTAATCAGAAATAATTATTGGCGATTGGCCAGGTTTCATGAACTCATTTGCCAAAGCAATCTTTTTCGATAAACATGGATAACTGCGGAAACGTGCGCTACAAGATAAGCTCCTGCAAGCTAATCCATTGAACATCACCTTAATCTATGAAACTCTTATTGATATCCGTCCTTATTTTAAAATACATGATTCTTATTTCATTGTTGCAAAAGTCCAGTTAAATTTTTAGGATACAGCCAGACTGATTACATTAGAGGCTTTAAAAACGTATTCTATTTTATTAATATGATCTATCTAAAATTAAGTAAACTTAAATTTGAGTTACCCACATGAAACAGCAAAGAGCCATTAATTTCTTCTTTATCTATCCATTATTTTATAGTCCTTTATTCTAGAATGCTCAACACTCAGATATTCAGTTCTTCTAGAGGGACATCAGGGTTTCTGGCGGTAGCTACCGGCTCGATTTGGTAAAGTATGAAGTCTTTTTTTAGGCGTTCGTATCCTCCACCTGCAAGATTAAGGAAAATAGTCTCGTCCTTCCCAACGTTTCCGACTTCTACAGCTTTTAAGAGAGCAGCTGTCGTAACTGCGGAAGGGGGTAGCACATCAATCCCTTCCAGGGATTCGAAAAGGGCTTTAGCCTCAAGGGCTTCTTCTTTGGTAATTGCGTACATTACCCCATCAGTATCTACAAGTGCATCATACAGACCATCTGTAACTCCATATGGAGGAGTCCGATTGGTAAGGACCGTCGCATAAGTCTCCTCTACTTGTTTTTTTGCATCTTTCATGTCACGCTCGGGAATAATTTCCCTTCTTCTTTCCTTCCAGGCGTTGTACATGGGAACAAAAGGAAGGTTCTGGGCAAGCTGAAGTTTAGGGAGTTTTTGCCCGAACCTTCCATCGGCTCTTAGGCGTAATGAGGTTTCCCATGCTGAAATCCCTCCTGTACCACTTCCAACAGCTTGGAAATAATGATCAGGCATCTGTCCTATGGTTACAGCTGCATCCAGCATCACAGTGCCCATTCCATCTCTTCTGGCGATATTTCTCGCTCCGCCTTCGGGAACCATGCCAGGCAATTTTGCAATCCTTCCTGCAAGGTTGATAGCATCAGTGTAATCGTTTCCGGGACTCATACTGATAAAATGAATAGATTCAGTTGGTTTTTCGGGCAGCCATAGACTTGAAATTCCTGAATATGGAACTAATATGTAGACATCCATTCCTGTCAAAGCTGAAGCATGGGCAGCTGCACGGCCTGTATTTCCTGCAGAGGCAAGGACTATGGCTTTTGCCCTATTTTCTCTGAGGTACTGGATAATAGGGTAGGCTTCGAGTTCTTTAAAACTGCAGGTTTTGACCCAAGCTCCTCTTTCAGGCCAGTATCCGCTGAACCCAATGTCATTCTCTCGAGGTTTGGTGCAGGCATTTGGGCATCCGGATATAGCGACCTTGAATTTGTGCGGTAGTTCTGTCCCAAAGAATTTTTCATCTATATCTTTTGCGAAATCCTGGCTATCTTTCTGGCCATGCTTACATACCCTGTTCCCAGGACATGCCGTTATCACTCTAAGGCGAGGGCCGATGCTCCAAGAGTCAAGCCAATAGCAGCTATTGCTTTCTTTGCTTCCTCTATGTTAGCTGACTCTATCCAGGGAATCTCTACAGTCTGCCGTGTGGTAAGATGAAGTTCTCCTCTGCCATATTTTTCTGCAATTTTTGAAATTTGAGGTAATTGATCAGAGTGTACTTGCCCAAATGGAATTTTGAGCCTTAATACAAAAAATCCCTTTTGCCTCTATTCAAGAATACCACCAACTTCTGGACTGGGCAATGAGCTTTTGGATGAAACTGTTTTAGCTATGGCTTTCCTGGTTTCCATAGCATTAAAAAAATAATGTACTGAATAAAAAGCTATATATAACGGCAAATATTGCTATGAAAATCTGAAAAAGTTGTGATGGATACTTTTACAACATATATAACCTGGAAATAGGTACCTTAACTCCCATTTTTCGTAGGGAATAAATTGAATTTGAGAGTTTTATCTATTGTTTTCACATAAATTATTTGCATTTACAAAATCATCTTTATACTCATGGGGAGACCTGAAATATATCATATTGACCAAAAACTTTCTCTTGAGAAACTTGATCGGCTCATAAAGATCGAAAGAAATATTAAAGTTCAACAGAAGTTATATTGCGCCTGTCCGAAAAGTCAATAATGTGTCTTGATATACTGGTATTGTTCCTGTTTTGTATATGCCAATTGTAATAGTTCATATATCACAATATTTTTCGGATAGGCTCTGAGCTCATAAATATTAACTTTTGAAACAGGCTGAATCTCTTTCAAATGCATGGACAAGTTAAAGGATGGTGAAACTTTAATCAACCATGACTTGTATTAGGGAAAAGCGAATATTCTTTTAAGTTTTCGCTCATCTGGAGATAAAAATGAAATCGATCCTATAGTTTTGTCATCAGAAACTGCAACCAGACTTAACCAGTTACATACGGTCAAACAGAAATTCATAAATCAGAGAGATATTGAATGGGTATATTCTACTTGTTGTCTTGCAAAATCACAGAATAAATACATGTTTATTATTTTACTGGAGAAATATTATTTAATTTTCAAGTAATAATTAACGAAAACTGTAAACAATATATGTATTTATGGTAGTTGGTGCTGAATTAAAATAATGTCCTCTAGGAGTGATGTAAATTATAAAAAGAATCATGGAGTTATGAAGTCGTTGTTTTAAATCTTCTGATCAGATCATAATCTCTGCCCATTATGCTATAAAGTTTATACCTAAAGTGTGATTTGCTACCTTTTTTTCCCAGTGTTCGTCTTGCTCTTCTTTTTTTGCTTTGTTTTCTCGAGCTTTATCCGCTTTTTCATGTCCAGGATCTAAATGGATAAAAGTAGCGTCCTGAATCATTCCATTTTTTTATTTTAAAACCAAAGCAATCAAGCTGGCTTTGCAACTGTTCCCATATTTCGTCTTCTTTGCAGTAATCACCAATTCTTTTTCTGCATGATCAGACTGTGGTACTGTCTGCGCTTTGCTCAGGAAAACCAAGAAATTTCTGAAAGGAGTTGATTGATACATTGTTTCTCAAGTTCAAAGTCGGAAAGACCATGCCATTGCTGTAAAACAAACATTTATATACATAATGATTACATCAGTTTCAGGTCTGCCTTAGGAAACGATTTTTTTAAAATAAGTGCACTCAAAATATACGAAAAGGTTTCTAATAAATTAAGGAATCAATTTCAGCAAGTTTGTCCCAAACTGACTTAATATTTTTGTATTTTTCTCCAAATGAAAAATCAGTAAAAGTTTTCACGAGTGAAATGATTGTTCAGAGATTAAAACTCCCCAATAATCAAATGCATTCATACATCTATTAAAATTTTCATACAGTTAAGGAAAAAGATAAGATCCCTAGTAGAATTACGATATAAACAAAAGATGTAATTAATTTGGTATCTATTACTGTTAAAGCAACGATTCATCCGTAAAATCCATAGTAACTATATTTTGAAGAAAAATAACTGGAAGAATAGATTTAACAAAAAAGGATTGGAGAATAAGAGATCGAATACAAACAAAATTGAGGGGATTAAGGGATAGGAGAAAAATAAGGAAATATGATTAAAAAAATACATACTTTTAACACGATAATTTTATGCCGAAAATAAAAAAATATGTAATGGGATAGCGCGGATTTGAACCGCGGTCCAAGCGTCCCAAACGCTCGAGGATGGACCAAGCTACCCTACTATCCCAAGGCACCTCATTCCAAAGGTTATTCTCCCTTATATAATTTTCGTTAGAATATGAAAATGTGATATTTCTCTGAAAAACAAAATTTTTCATTTTGGATAATTATTTAGCTACTTCAAATCATTCTATTGAGGTTTTTTTCAAGTTTTCAAAAAGATGTAATTGCCAATCAATTAAAAACTGAGTGGCATAAACAATAGCTAACAGTAAATAAACCTGTATATTGAACTCTGTGGGAGATGACAAAATAATTTTTCTCCCAAGCTTAATAGTTACCTTTTTCTTTAGAGAATTCTTATTTACCTCTGATTTTTTTCTTCGCGAGAATGTTATCCAAATCTTTCCCACTAATTTTTGTATTTTATCCGATTTCTTCTATTATGGATCATTATTCTTTGATTTTAAAGGTAGCTTCCAACACCCTTAAGATATTCCTTTTATTTTCAATGTAATCAAATGATAGAGATTAGAACAAAAAACTGTAAACAACATCTTCAGATTCACTCGTTGAACAGTAGTGGCAAGAAATTTTCCTGCTTTGAACATTTTTTTAGTTACTGCATAAACTCTTTCCATTTGAACTCTTTTTGAGCTGATAATCTTGTCTCTTAATATATCACTCATTCTCAGAGAATGTTCTTTTACTGCTCTTTTCATTGTTGCATCATAACTTCTTGACTTTGCTCCAAAGTATCCTCTGTCTCTGTAAACCACCTCATTTTTTTCAAAGAAACCTACATGAGTACGAAGTATTAAATCCTGTTTTGAATCTTTTGATAAGCTTATAATCTCTATACATTAATCTATAAAATTATATCAAAAGTGTGATTTAATACCTTTTTCCATGTTCCATCTCTGTTTCTCCTTGTTTTTGCTTCACTTCTAAAGGTTTATCCACTTTTGCATGTCCTGGATCTGAATGTATAAAAGTATCTTTCTGAATCATTTCATTTTTTTATTTTTAAACTACAGCAATAAAGTTGGATTTGAAAATACCCCCACATTTTTTTCTTTTTTGTGGTTCTCAATATTTTTTTCCTTAATGATCAGACTATGGACTGTCTGTTATGTACTCAGGAAAACCAAGAAATTATCTGAAAGAAATTAGATCAATAATTGTTTCTCAAGTTCAAAGTCGGAAAAACATTCAATTGCTATAAAAAAGGCGACTCAAAAACGATACGAAAAGATTTCTAAGCAATTGAGGAATCAATTTCATCAAGTTTTCTGAAATTTACTGAAGATGTTTATATTGTTCTTTAAGAGCAAAATCAGTAAAAGTTTTCATGAGTATAAATTATTGTTAAGAAATTTAAATTATCCAATAATAAATGCTTATGAGTTTATAGTGATTCTCTATTGCATTATTATACATAGAACCCTGCAGAAAATGAGGATTCCTCTTTTCTCTTATTTAAAGCTTATAATCTTGATTATCGACTAATAAAAAGTAGATACATTTTCCGGAGAAATCCATTTCAAGACCCCAATTTATTCCCTGAAACCTGAAAATATTTCTTAAGCAGAGGCAAAACCATTTCTTCTAGTTTTTCTTTTTCCTTAAGGGCTTCAGTCCAAGAGACAGGCACCGCCTCAATTCCAAGTATCGCCCCAAGGATACCTCCTACAACACTGCCTACTGAGTCTGAGTCTCCTGTGATATTTACTGCGGTTAGTACCGCTTTTCTGTAGTCTTTAGGATAACGCAAAATACAGAAATATGCAAGGGCAAAAGTTTCATCCGCATACCACCCCTGCCCGAGTTTTCTCAGCGCATCTTCGTCCCCAATGACAGAATGAGCGATTTCGTAAGATTTTTTCAGGGCTTTAGTGAATTCCTGAGAAATTCCTTCAGTTACATTAAGAATTGGTTTAAACATTTCCCTCGGTTCAACTCCATTAAGGGCTAGCTTCACAATATAAGCACCTGCAATAGACGCAGCATCTGAAATTGGGTGTGAATGAGTAATTCTGCCTGAAAATAAAGCTGCTTTGATTAGTTTTTCAGGGCTATTCCGATAAATGAAACCTATAATCCCAACCCTCATCAGGCTCCCGCATGTTTTAGATATGATCCCTGAATTGTTCAAGTGAATGCCTTTCCTGAGCCTCAGAGCTGCACCTCTAGAAGTTGCTCCTGCTCCCATGTCAGGTTCTTCTAGCCAGAGAACAAGTTCCTTTGCAATATGGTCCATAAGCTCAGGAAGTTCAAGTTCTGCTCCCCGCAATAGGCTCCTTGAAAGTACAAGCATTAACTGAGTATCATCAGTCCATGAAGAATCTGGAAGGAGCTCGAGAATCCCCTTTTCTCCGTACTTTTCTTTAATCTCCTCAAGGGTAAGATGTTCAACAGGAAGCCCAAGGGCATCCCCACAGGCACTGCCGAAGAGGTAACCTCTTATCTTTTTTTCGATATCCAAAGTATCCTGTATATTTCCTTTTCTCATTGTTCCAATTCCCTACTCCTGTGATCTCTGCTTTTATAATCACTTAACTGTGTATTAAAATAGAAAATTATTTCGATAAACCCTAATTTTAGACTGGTTTTATATCATGCATATATAGCCAATTTGTTGAACTTGAGGATATATCAAAATCATCTAAAATATTATGACCACTATGGACTGTAAATTCTACTGGTCAGGAAAAATAGCTTCATTCAATCTTCTCAGTACAAAAAAGTATTCATCTGACTCCGATATTCTGTAACAATAAGATTTATTGGGTGAATCTCAAAACATTATCTTTTATCATAAGCTTCAACATCAAAATCCTCAAGAAAGTGTCCGCATTCTCCACGGTAGTTCAAAAAATGTTATATTGGCCAATCATAATCATTAACCAGATCAAAAGTCGTTCCTCGCTACCTTCTTGATTGCCAGGTCTCGTATCATCTTTTTTGTGTCTACTCTTGGGATGTGGTTTTTTTGACAGAATACTCATTTGAAGGAAGTTTGCTACTGCTACGATTGCTTTGATTTAAGCAAAATTCTAATAAGATTGATCTTTCAGTGAGTTCTTTAGTTTGAGATTCAAGACTCTCAATAATAAGCAGTAACTTTAGGGTTTGAAGCACAAGGAATAAGAATCTCTTCATGTTTTTCAGCAATAGAAATAAATTCATTTTACATCCAATTTTTCCTTTTTCCGAGGTAATAATTGTGTAGTCACACACAAGGATACGGAAGAGTTACGTAATTTTTAAGAAGAATAAAAGACTAAAATAATTATGATATGCTAATTATAACGGATAAAAAAATTATGCTGAGATTATGGTCAAAAAAATAATTGTTCTAATATATATACTGTCCTATCCAACTGATCTAAATTTACTTACATTATCTTGAAAATTATGAAGGTAAACATTCTTAAAAAATTCATTGAATCAATCATGAGATTCATAGAGTCGATCATAGATAAATATACAGAGTTAGCTAAATCAAAATCATCTGCTAAAAATATGATGAGAATATTTGACGAACCAACAAAAAATATAATTATTATTTTAATATTGACTTGACTATAAGCATTTATCTATGAACATATAAGCGAAATGAAAAATAGACTTAAAAGATGAAAAAAGCGGCAAAAATAAAAAAAGAATTGGAAATTTCTGATATGTAGAAGCGCTTGATTAAGATACTCTTATTTCAGAATACAGGCAGCATCCTTTGCGAAGTAGGTAATTATAACATCAGCTCCTGCCCTTTTGATAGAGATGAGAACCTCATAAATAGCTTTCTTTTCATCAAGCCAACCGTTAGATGTAGCTGCTTTAAGCATGGAGTACTCTCCGCTCACGTTGTATGCAGCTGTTGGTACTCCGAATTCTGTCTTTACCCTATAAACAATATCTAGGTAAGGAAGAGCTGGCTTTACCATTATGATATCTGCCCCTTCTGCAACATCAAGAGCCACTTCCCTGATAGCCTCATTGCTGTTTGCGGGATCCATCTGGTTGGTAGAGCGATCCCCAAAAGAGCAGCATGATTGGGCAGCGTCTCTAAAAGGCCCATAGAAGGAAGAGCAGTATTTTGCGGCATAAGACATAATTGGAACATTATTAAATCCATTTAAATCAAGCGCTCCTCTGATGGCTCCTACCATACCATCAATCATTCCTGAGGGAGCTACTATGTCAGCCCCTGCTCTTGCATGGCTGACTGCGATTTTTCTAAGGATCTCAAGAGTCTGGTCGTTCATCAGATCTTCAGTTTCAAAATCAATTATACCGCAGTGTCCATGGCTTGTGTACTCACACATGCAGACATCTGTGATCACCACAAGTTTGTCTTCTAGCTCAGCCTTGATCCTACGGATAGCTTCCTGCACCACATCAGTTTCACCGAAAGAAGAGTATCCATATTCATCCTTAAAAGCAGGCACTCCGAAAAGGAGCACTGCAGGAATTCCGAGTTCTGAGATTTCTTTTGCTTCTTTTGCAACCTCTGAAAGAGGAAATTTGTATATTCCGGGCATGGAAGAAATCTCAACAGGAAAATTGATAGCCTCATCCACAAAAATGGGTTGAACCAAGTCGTTAACGGATAATGTAGTCTCACATACAAGGTTCCTGATCTTTCCTTTTCTCAACCGTCTCAATCTGACATCTGGAAACATGTGATAACTCCTTTAATTACGAATTATTACTTTGAGAGGGGGAAGGTCACGAATACCCAATTTTTTATATAAAGGATAACTTGAACCTTCGCTTCGTCTAATTTCCGCTCAAAACTCTAAGTTATCTATTTTTTGTAAAGTAATTTTTTGGCACCATAGTCAGATGTGGTGCCACAACCTCTGACCGAGATGATACACATTAGAAATTAAATAGCTTTATCCATGCTTGTGATTGGATCATCTATCACATAATGCTGGTACCTGAGTATCGATATAATATAAAGGATCCCAATTAAACCTCTAATTTTCACGAATTATTAATATCCCATTTATAAGCATATGATAAAATGAAGTGCATTTATTGAAATAAGTTGAAATATTTTGGAAAGCCTAACGAATAGTGGGTAAATAACTCAGTCATATTTGTCCACTGTCTTTCAACCCATTAAATTTCTCTTCTACACTTCCTATATTTTTTCAATTTTAGTCTAGAGTTCAATGAATTTGACAAACAAGTTTTTATTCATGTTAAGTTACTTCCTTCAACAGGACTATTATCTATCATAAAGAAACTTTATTCTGGAAAATTAACCTATTCAGTAAGGAGTAAATACAATGCGCAGGGACTATATAGACACAGACTACAATCCAAAGGATACGGATTTGACATGTGAATTCCACATCGAACCGTCAGCAGGAGTGAATTTCGAGGAGGCTGCCACACACATGGCGGGGGAAAGCTCTATAGATTCCTGGACTGAAATTGTGACACTGAGTCCCGAGCTTGCAGCGAGACTGAAGCCTCACATCTTCTACGTGGATGAGAAAGCACAGACTGTAAGGGTAGCTTATTCTGAAGAACTTTTTGAACTGGGTTCGGTCCCCCAGGTTCTAAGTGCTGTTGCAGGAAATATCCTTAGCATGAAAATCGTTGACAATCTCAGGTTGCAGGATGTCTCTTTCCCAAAATCGATGCTTCAAGAGTTCAAAGGTCCGAAATTCGGGTTGCCAGGAATCAGGAAACTTGTGAACGTTCAGTACAGACCTTTAATAGGATCCATCGTCAAGCCGAAAGTAGGGTTGAACTCTGAAAAACATGCTGAAGTCGCTTATAATTCTTTTGTAGGAGGTTGTGACCTTGTTAAAGATGATGAGAACCTTACGAACCAGAAATTTAACAGCTTTGAAAAAAGAGCCGAACTCACGCTCAAGCTCGCAGAAAAGGCAGAGTCAGAGACTGGAGAACGCAAGATGTACCTCTGCAACATCACTGCCTCGACTTGCAAGGAAATGATTAGCCGCATGAATATTCTTAAAGACCTTGGCGCAAGCTACGCAATGATTGATATTGTACCTGTAGGCTGGACTGCCCTTCAGACTCTGAGGGAAGAGTCTGAGGATTCAGGTCTGGTTCTCCATGCTCACAGATGTATGCATTCTGCATATACTCGGAACCCACGCCACGGAATAAGCATGGTTGTCGTTGCCAAACTATGCAGACTGATCGGGCTTGATCAGATTCACATAGGTACAATTGTAGGGAAGATGCACGGAGAAAAAAATGAGGTTCTTATTCTTCGGGATATGTGTGCACTTGACAAAATACCTGCAGATGAAAGTCAGCATGTCCTATTTCAGGACTGGGAAGGGTTAAAGCCCATGTTCCCAGTTGCATCTGGAGGACTTGCCCCTACAATGATTCCTAATCTGTACTCCATTTTCGGAAAAGAAGTTATAATGCAGTTCGGTGGTGGAATTCATGCACATCCTATGGGTACGGCTGCCGGGGCCACTGCCTGCAGGCAGGCACTTGAAGCGAGCATTGATGGAGTCAGTCTGCAAGAATACGCAAAAAGCCATAAAGAACTTGAAGTAGCCCTCGGAAAGTGGTTGGAAAAATAAGGTACCGAAGCCATGAAACGAAATTCGGAGAAAAAAATAAAGAAAGTCAGTATAATTGAACCAGACGGAGCTTGTCACTAGTGCAGACAGAAAACTGGAATAAAATAAAGACCCGAATTTTCCGGGTTTCCGAAGAAAACTTAGATATCGTTCTTGAAGAGGCAGCAGTAATTCTCAGGAATGGAGGAACTGTAGCCTTCCCCACGGAAACTGTCTACGGGCTCGGGGCTGATGGCCTGAATCCATACGCAGTCCAAAATATTTTTGAGGCAAAAGAACGCCCCTCAGGAAATCCTCTTAGCCTGCTTGTCCATTCAAGGGAAGATCTCAAAAAAATTGCAAGGAATATCCCGGAAAAAGCCTTCAGGCTCATGGATGCTTTCTGGCCAGGCCCACTTACAATTATTCTGGAAAAAAAAGATATTGTCCCAGGAATTACCTCCGGAGACCTCCCATCAATAGGAATACGCATGCCTAACCACATGATTCCTCTAGAACTCATAACAAGGGCAGGTACTCCTCTTGCCACTCCGAGTGCAAACCTTTCAGGAAAACCTAGTTCCAGTCTCGCAGCCCACGTAATAGATGATCTTGCCGGTAGAATAAATGCAATTATTGACGGAGGGGTCGCTACCATAGGCCTTGAATCAACTGTGATTGATATGACTGCCGAGGTGCCGATCGTGCTCAGGCCCGGAGCTGTGGGAATTAAAGAGCTTGAAAAAGTCATCGGAAAAATAAGTTATGGATACAAAAATGACAATGTTGGGATTGATGAAGCATTTCTGAAAAAGCAAGCATATCAGAGATACGGGCACTATATCCCTAATACGAAGGTCATTCTCGTTGAAGGGAAAAGTAAATCAGTTTCGGAAAAAATTATTGAATTGCTCGAAAATTGTAGGAATAATGGGCAGAAAATCGGGTTCCTACTAAGCAAAGAAACAGCAGGATTTTTTGCTTTGAAGGAATTGGATATGGAAGAATCCTTTTTGCTGGGATCCCAACAAGAACCAGAAGTTGCTGCCAGAAAATTTTTTGAAGGGCTCAGGGATCTGGACAGAAAGGGTCTGGATATTATCGTGGTCGATGGTTCCTTCAGCCGCTCAGGACTTGGTGATGCTCTCATTAACAGATTGAGAGAAGCGTCATCTTCAAGCTTTACTGTTTAAGTTAGAGTATGGCAGCAGAATAAAAAATTTGATATAATATTTGAGAGAGATATTTTTGAAAGTAGAAAAAAAGAAAATCTGCAAAAGATACGGGCCTATAAAAAAATTCATGGGGCAAAATGAGAAATTAAACAAAATTTACTTTGTGATTCTAGCTGCAAGTCTGTTTTTAACAGGCATTGGAATGGAAAAAATAGAGATAGCTATATTCTGAACTATAATTTTGGTCTTTACTTTAGCTGAAGCATTAGACTCCTTAGCCTCCGGATATCTTCGAAGGCCGAGGCAAATCAGTTTTTTCTTTAAAGAGGCTTCTAAAATGGGTGAAACGATTGCAAGTGAGAAGATGCACGAATACTTCGATGGACTCGAAGCGAGGCTCAAAGAAGCAATTGAGATTGCAAACAGGGCTCGTGCTCGTGGGGGGGACCCCAAGCCAGTTGTAGAAATTCTCCTCGCCAAGGATCTTGCAGATAGGGTTGAGAATCTTATAGGAGTTAAAGGAGTTGCAGAAAAGATCCGAGATCTTGAGACAAGGATGTCTAGGGAGGAAGCCGCTCTCGAGATCGGGCGCCAGGTTGCAGAAGGCGAAGTTGGAATCTTTGCCACTAAGAAGGATGCAGTTGAAGCTGCAATCCGGGTTTCCATGGCTACTCTTACAGAAGGAGTTGTTGCAGCTCCAATTGAGGGAATTGACAAGGTCCAACTGGGGAAAAACGACGACGGTTCTCAGTATATCAGAATATTTTATTCCGGGCCCATCCGGAGTGCAGGAGGAACAGCACAGGCTCTTTCCGTACTTGTTGGTGACTATGTAAGACGTGGGATCGGGATTGAACGCTATAAACCAAGGCCAGAGGAGGTGGAGCGTTATGTGGAAGAAATCCTGCTTTATAAAAGAGTTGCAAGTCTGCAGTATACACCTTCTGAAGATGAAATTCGTTTGATAGTGCGAAACTGCCCTGTTTGCATAGATGGGGATCCAACTGAAGAAGCCGAGGTAGAAGGGCATAGAGATCTGGAGAGGATAGGAACAAACCGTGTTAGAGGAGGAATGTGCCTTGTACTTGCTGAAGGGCTTGCCCTCAAAGCCCCAAAGGTCAAAAAACATGTTAATAAGCTCAATATGGATGGATGGGAATGGCTGGAAAAGCTTATTGGAGGCTCAAAAGGTGCAGAAGATGACGAAAATGAGCAGACAAACAAGATCAAGCCGAGAGATAAATACATAAGGGACCTTATTGCAGGAAGACCTGTTTTTTCTCACCCTTCAAGGCCAGGTGGATTTAGACTTCGCTACGGACGTTCAAGAAATACTTCTTTTGCAGCTGCAGGAATCAATCCTTCCACCATGGTATTACTTGATGATTTTATTACTAACGGAACTCAGCTTAAAGTTGAAAGGCCTGGAAAAGCTGCAGCCATTTCTGCCGTAGATTCGATAGAGGGACCAACTGTACGCCTTTATTCTGGAGATCTTGTCCGTGTAGATAACATAGAGGAAGCTTATAGAATCCGCTCGCAGATAGAAGTAATAGTAGACGTTGGGGAGATCCTTATCAATTACGGGGATTTTCTGGAAAATAACCATCCACTTATGCCTTCACCGTATGTTTTTGAATGGTGGCATTATGACTATGAGGCAAACTGCCCTGAAAAAATCCCTGAAGAAGAATTGAAAAATCCATCGGCAAATTTGGCTCTCAGGCTTGCGAAGGAATTCGATGTCCCGCTGCATCCAAAGTTCACCTATCTCTGGCATGATATAAACCTAAGTGAATTTGAAGCTTTGAGAAAATTCGTAGTTGAGAGGGGTAATTTTTCGGCTGAGGACGGAATTCTCAGTTTACCTCTGGAGGCTTGCCTGAAGGAAGGCGTCAAATACATATTTGAAAAACTCTTGGTGCTGCATAGAGTAAAAAATGAAACAATCTTTATTGAAGAATCTCTTCCTTTTATTTCTTGCCTTGGGCTCGATACAAAACTTAAAGAAAGAGCTCTGATCCCCGATACTGATTATATTGTGGATGCTGCAGCTCTTCTCAGTGGGTTTAAAATTCTACCAAGAGCTCCTTCGAGAATAGGGGCAAGGATGGGAAGGCCAGAAAAATCTAACCTTCGAAAGATGTCTCCTGCAGCTCAGATACTCTTCCCAATAAGTAATGCCGGAGGGATTACTCGGAACATTGTATCTGCTTCTGAGTATTCTACTTCCATGAATGGAAAGATTGGAGAAATTGAAGTAGAAATAGGGCTCAGAGAATGTCCTGCCTGTAGGAAAGAAGCATATTTTTGGCGCTGTGACTGCGGAGGGTATACCCTTCCAAAACTTTTTTGCCCTCGCTGCAAGATGGATGTAAAAGGTGAAGAGACCTGCCCCAAATGCGGAAGAAAATCAAGTTCAGTTTCACATGTTAAACTTGATTTCCGTTCCATTTACAAGCAGGCCTTTGAAAATATAGGAGAAAGAGAGAAAAAGGACATCATCAAAGGAGTAAAGCGGCTCATGAATGGGCAGATGACTCCAGAACCTCTCGAAAAAGGAATCCTTCGAGCGAAACATGATGTTTATATTTTTAAGGACGGGACTGTCCGTTATGATATGTCAGATATTCCCCTTACTCATGTCAGGGCTGATGAACTCGGAATTACGGCAGCCAAACTTCTTGAACTTGGCTATACGGAGGATATTTATGGAAAATCACTCGAAAAGGATAACCAAGTTGTGTGCCTGAAGGTCCAGGACCTTGTGATTTCTTACGACGGGGGTGAGTATATGCTGCGTACTGCAAAATACGTGGACGATCTTCTTATAAAATATTATCATGTTGAGCCATATTACAACGCTGAGACAATCCAAGATCTGGTAGGAGTATTACTTATAGGACTTGCTCCGCACACCTCTGCAGGAGTACTCGGGCGGCTGATAGGGTTCACTAAAGCTTCAGTCGGTTATGCTCATCCTTTTTTCCATGCTTCAAAACGCCGAAACTGTGATGGAGACGAAGACTGTATAATGCTCCTTATGGATGGAATCCTTAATTTCTCGAGATTTTATCTCCCGGATAAAAGGGGGGGAAAAATGGATGCTCCTCTGGTTCTTACTACCCGTATCGACCCTAAAGAAGTAGATAAGGAAGCACATAACATAGACGT
>Ga0326728_10013017_pt1 | contig 18244 bp, 16 predicted proteins | sample MB3enrmetagenome_FD_207602 | JGI IMG/M metagenome (GOLD analysis project Ga0326728, IMG submission 207602) | Lab enriched peat soil microbial communities from McLean, Ithaca, NY, United States - MB31MN | ecosystem: Environmental > Terrestrial > Soil > Wetlands > Peat | place: USA: New York... | reverse complement strand
GGCGAAGCTATCTGCATGGGAGCGGGACGTGATGGCGCCCCGCCTACGGCCGTTCCGGAGCGAGCCCGGCTAACGAAGCTGCCCAGCCACGTAGTGCGCGGCCTGCGCTGCGACGAGAATTGCCGCCGACGGCTGCGGTACGGGCGCCTGGTGCCGGCAGGGCACAACCCAGTTTTGCGTGTCGGGCTCTGAGGGCGTGTCTAAAAAGCCCCCGCTTGCTGACGCGCGCGGCTCGGAAACACTGGCAAACTCGCGGGTTTCGTCGCAGAGCTGCGACTGTCAAGGATCGGTGGGGCGGCTTTTTAGACACGCTCTGAGTTCGGCATCACGCGCGACGGCGGCTGAGCGGAGTGCTCGTGGCCCCGGAGCGGAATCTCCACGTTGGATTCCTCAGCGCACGCTGCGCGTTCTCGGAGATAGCGAGTATGCCGGCCAATCCATAGCCGACACCTGCCCGCCAACGCCAAGCTGATCAGCCGCATGAACATGAAAGCCGCCCTCTATGAACCCGCCGCCAAGACCGCCAAACGCGGTCGCCGTCGCACGAAGGGCCAGCGCTTGCTCGGCCCCCTTGAAATGGCGCAGGGCCCAAAAGCCAATTGGATCAAGACCACCGTCACACTTTACGGCAAGCAATGCCCCATCTTTCCGCGACGGTACCGGCAAGGTCGAGCGCATCGAGCGTCCTGTTCGGATCGTCCGGATGCGCGGGGCTCTTCGGGATTCGTCCAAGGTCGAGGCTCATGACCGAGATGCGATCCCGCTTGGCTTGATCCGGGTGTTGTCCGCACACGCGGCGGGCACCGGCCGCCACGGCGGCGCCGGCCAGAAATTCTCTTCGTCTCATTGGAATTACCTCAGACCTTCCGTTTCGCACAGAGATACCGCCCAATCGACTCCCCTTCGCCGGGTGACACTCAGAGCGTCACTGCGATGCTCCCACGCGCGGCCGGAGCCTCGAGCAGCAGGTACCGCGATAGCCCGACTTCCTCCGTCCGGACCTCGCCGGGGTTGCCGTCGATCATCACGGCCTGCAATCGCGCGCCCTGCGGCAGCAAGATGCGGAAGTCCGCCCGTTGACCGGAGCCGGACCAGGCAATCCGGATCGATCGGCCGTCGCGTGTCCAGTCGTAGCTGAAATAGCCGGCCGAGGCGGCATACCGGAAGGTCACGCGAGCGTGGCTGAGCGGCGTGATGGCCCACCGTGGCGAGACTTCCACTCGTCCCAAAACCGCCGAGTCGTCCCGTACTCCCGCCAGGCCTTCGAGCAAGGCGTCCACCCATTGGGCCATGCCCCACCCCGCGTAGTTGACTTCGTTGGTGGTGCGGAATCCGGGAGTCCCGTCGATGAAGTACCAGACCTGGGCGCCGCCGGTGCGCCGCAGATGATCGGCATACTGACGGAGCAGTTCCAGCCCGTATTCCTCGCGGCCGTTTTCGAACGCCCCACGGCACAGTTCGCCGCCCACCCAGGGCATCAGGCCGCCGTTGGCGTATCGGCCCTCGAGCCGGAAAGGCTCTTTCCAGTAGCCCAGCCGGTCGGGGTATCCAGGCTGCAGGCTCCACCACGGATAGGCATCGCCGGTCTCCTTCTGGCGCCGCCGGTACTCGTCGATCACGCGCATCGCCCGATCGCGGCCGGCGAGCCCGCGCGTCACCGCCCAGGTGTTGCCCATGGCGAGTTGGCGGGACTCGTCGAAATCGCCGTGATCGATCTTGTCCAGGTGGATGTGGTGCTGGAACTTCGTCCCGTCCCACAACAGCTTTACCGCCCGCGCGCGGTAGTTGGCGGCCTCGTGGTTCCACTTCTCCGCGGCGGCATCGTCGCCCAGGCTGCGGTACATGCGGCTCATCGCCAGGAATGCCTGGTAGTAGCCGCTCTGGTCGCAGACGGCGATCACGTGCCGGCCCGCGCCCGTATCGGACGCTCCGTCGATGTCGTAGTCCCAGGTATCGCAACTGTGTTGCCGCTTGATGAGCCGGTGTTGGGGATCCCAGTGCTTGGGGTCGCTCTGAATGTAGGCCAGGGCCTTCTCCAGTTTCGGCAGGGCGCGGCGCAGCCAGGCATTGTCGCCGGTGGCCTGCCAGCTTTGCCAGACCCCCAGGGTGAGAATGTACTCCACGTCCGATTCCAGGCCCACGCGCCACGTGCGGCCGCTGCGCTCGATGCCGTCCGGAACCATGCCCTCCGGGCTCTGCACTTCGAGGAAGCGGTCCAGGCCGCAGAGCATCTCGTTTTCCCAGTTGCGGTAGCCGGGCAGCGAGTAAATCCAGTCGCGCAGCCATATACCATCGAAGTGATTGGTATCGGCCGAGATGTACCCGACAAAGCGGCCTTGCGGTGTCTGGTAGTCGCGGCGCCCCAAGCGCATGGAGTCGCGCGAGAATTCGTAAAGGCTGTCGAAGTCCCGATCGCCGGTTTCCACGCGCGTTTCCGCGTCCAGCCGGAAGTTCACGTAGCGGCTGTATCGCCGTTCTCCGGGCCACCAGAGATAGACGTAGTGGTTGCCCAGGGGACCGGTGGCCGGAAATGTGAAACTGCCCCGGTTGCCGGCAAGTGAGACATCCTGTTCCAGGTAGATCTTCTGGTCGGGGCCGGCCACGCGGATACGGCATCGGGAGTCCCCCGATTCGCGCCCCTGGATCTGTACCACCACCGGATCGAGCGGGCGGTACTGGCGCTCGGAGGTGGAGATCCGCCCGTAATGTCCCTCGGAGATGCCGGCGCGGGGCGACTGCCCGGCGAGATGGACGGCGAGGACAGCCAAAGAAGAGAAGCGCAATACGAAACGTCGCATCAGCTTCATTCTATCGGCAGACTCACCGGCGCCTGGATGCGAATCAGGTCCGCGACCGGGCGGCCGTCGCGGCGGAACGTGGCCACGGCAAAGACGTCGCCGTTCTTCGTCACTGCGATGGAGTGCACGGTGTTGGGCCGTTGTCCTCCCTCCAAAAGGACCGCGCCACGGTCCATGTAGGTCCCCGTCGGGATATCGTAGGTCACCAGCCGAACGTCCTCTGCACGCCTTCCGCGGTTGCCGCGTCCCGCCGCGGGCCCACTGCTGTCGCGCACCTCGCCGGCCGTCAGATAATACACGGTCCGCCCGTCAGGGCCAAGGGCGAAGCCGAGGTAACCGTACGCGAACGAGTCGTTCGTGCCGCTCAGCTTCGAGGGCGCCGAGGTCAGACGCTCCAGCACATCCACGCGCTCTGTTCGGGGATCGAACCGGAACAGATAGCCGGAGCGCCCGTGCAAAGCATAGATCGCTTTCTCCGGTGCGTACCAGAATGTCTGCCGCCAGTTGTAACCCATCCCGAGGCCTGGCGAAGAGTTGAACGACCCGAAGTAATCCTTCCGCAGGTTCACGCCCTGGAGCGCTTCCATCGAGTCAGTGTCGTACCGGTAGTGCCAGATGTCTCCATCCGCCGTGGTCATATATACGGAACCGTCCTCCGGATCGACGGGAAGCGATCGGCACAGCACGCGGCAAGTTGGGCCCGTTCCCGCTTCACCCTCCTGGGAAGTGGGACCAAGGTCCTTGAGGCTGCGGGTTGCCAGGTCGAAACGCAGGAACTCGCCGTTCGGCCACGTCAGGCCGTAAAGGCGGCCTCGCTTGGTGTCCATGCTCATCGCGATAATGCCCCGGCCCGCCGGGGCATCCGCCAGTTTCTCGAACTTGCCCGACGCCATGTCGTATGCCAGGAAATGACCGCCGGGATACGCCTGGTAGCCGGGCGGGGGCACACCCGGTTTCTCCAGGCCGTTCTGGGATGTGTAATAGCCCAGGTGCGTGGCGAAGTAGAGCTTTCCGTTCGACTCCACGAAATTGACGTGGCTCTTGCCTTGTGGGATCGCCTTCAGCCCTTTCTCGCCCGACGCTTCTGTCAGGTCGCCCAGGTGGCGGATCTGGTCCGTCGCCGGGTCATAGGAATACATCTGCGCGCCGGTATCGACCGACTCCGAGCACAGCACGTGGTAGACCTTGCCGTCGCTCGCGGCCAGCATGCCATTGAATGTCGTGTGCGCCAGCGCGAAGCCCGAATCCAGGCTGCGCGCCGCGAGCTTCCTGGCAAGCGCGGCTTGCGGGTTCTCGGCAAGACCCGGACTCAGAGCGCACAGCGCCCATAAACTCACCGATACAGCCGACCTGTTGCGTCCCATCACGGGCAAAGCGTAGCACAACGGGAAGCCGGCGAGGGCCGAAACCGCGTTCCGACGCTACGCCTTCAGCCAGCGGCCCAGCCACGCATAGGCGCGCATCTCGACCTCCGTGAAGGCCAGGCGCCGGGGACCAGGGAATGACGGTGCCGATCTGGGCCCATCCCCGCGGCCCTATCGCGCCGCCTTCAGCAACTCCACTACCTCCGCGTGCCCCCGCCGCGTGGCCCAGGCGAGCGGCGTGGCCCACGGCGGATCGTCGGGGAGGCTCGCCTTGGCGCCGTGCGCCAGCAGCAACTCCACCATGGGGACCTTCCCGAATCGCGCCGCCCACCCCAGCGGCGTCGAACCGAGATCCTCGTCGCGCGCTTCGAGATCGGCTCCGTGATCGATGAAGAGCGCGGCATTTTCCAGATCGCCGTTCCTGGCGAAGCGGTGCAATTGTGTAATCCCCAGCCAGTTGGGCTGGTTCGGATGCATGCCGCGCTCGAACAGAAACTCGGTCAGTCCGCGGGTCTTCGCGCCCACCGCGATGCGCGTGGCGAGGTCGGGCTGGTAGCGCAGCATCAGGCGGATGAACGCCTCCTGCCCCTCCATGGCGGCGTTCTCCAGCGCTTCCGGGTCATCCGCCAGCGCGGGGTTGGCCGCGAAGACCGCCGCCGCCGTCCGCACATCGCCGTAGTAGGCCAGTATCGGGACCGGCCGCGCAGCGCCGTAAGACGCCAGCAACTCAATCATCTTCTCGTCCGCATTCCGGATCGCGATGCTCAACGGATCGGCCGAGCTTTCCACTGCGGCGTTGGGCCATGCGCCCTTTTCCAGCAGGAGCCTGGCGATTTCGTAGTGCCCGTTGTACACCGCCGAATACAGCGCGTGGCCGCGCGGCGCGATGTGCTCCTGCGGCAGGTTGGGATCGGCGCCGCGCTCCAGCAGCAGCTTGACGATTTCCATGTGCCCTTTGGCGGCCGCGTTTCTCAGCGCCGACCCGCAGCCCAGGTAATACGAGTTGTATTCGGAATTGCGGTTGGCCAGCCTCGGATCCTGGTCGAGCAATTCCCTCACGCGATCCAGGTTGCCCATGTGCGACGCCGTCCAGATATCCACGTTCGCTCCGCGCGCGACGAGATGCGCGAGCACTTGCGCGGGCGTAGCCCCGGCGCCATCGGGCACATCCCGCCCGCCGCGATAGTGGTAATCGCCGTTGAAGAGGTGAATCGGCCGCGCGCCGTCGCTCCGTCGAGCGTTGATGTCCGCGCCGCGGGCCAGCAGTTCGTCGATCAGGTCCGGCTGGCGTGTCATCACTGCCCAGTGGATGGGCCGATTGCTCCGACGGTCGCCGGCGTGCAAGAGTTCGGGCGAGGCGTCGAGCAGGTTGCGCACTCTCGCCAGGTCGCGTTCGCGGATCGCCGCCGCGATCGGCTCTGCGCGGGGCGATACGCCATGCGTCTCGGCCAGCGTCGTTTCCAGCAGCTTCTCCATCTCGCTGTACCCGCGGTCGCGGGCGATGTCCAGCAGGCTGCCGTGATTGCTCCAGTCGGTCATCGGGTCGGCGCCGCGATCCAGCAACAACCGCGCCGCATCCACCTGGTTCTCCCGCACCGCAAAGCTCAGCGCCGTCCGATAATCGAATGCGCTGCGCACCAGCGACGGGTCTTTGTCCAGGAGCCGCAGAATGCTCTCCACGTCGCCGCCGATGGCGGCGCGGAACATCTCCCACACGTCGGCGCCCGTCCCGGTGGACCAGACCAGCGGCTCGTTTTTCTTCAGCTCTTCGGGCTGCGTCATGCCTGCTCCCGCTCGCGAAGATAGCGGGCAATCTCCGTGCGTCCGCCGTACTCCGCCCAGCCGAGCGGCGTGGCGTGGTACATCGCATCCCGGATGTCCAGCCGCGCTCCCCGTTCCACCAGCAGCCGCACCACCGCCTCGCGGCCGTGCCAGACCGCTTCGTGCAACGGGGTCGCGTGGCCGTGATAATGTTTCGGGTTGTACCGGTTCGCATCCTCGCCGGCATCCAGAAGCAGGCGCACGATCTCCGCGTGGCCATGTTGCGCGGCTAATGCCAGCGCGCGGTGCCGCTCCTCGCTCGCGGCAGTGGCGAGCAATTGGCGCACGTCCGCGAGCCTCCCCAATCCGGCGGCTGCGGCGAGCGTATCCACGCGGGCGCCGCGCCGCGCCAGCGTTTCGGCGGCATCCCCGTATCCGAAAGCCAGCGCTGTCATCAGTGGCGATACCCAGTCGCCGGAGCCGCGCCCCTCGGCCGCCGCCCCGAAATCCAGCAGGATCTCGACCAGCGCCACTTGTACGCCAGCCGCCGCCGGGTGGCAGCTTGAGACCAGCATGCTCATGGTGGTGTGCTGCCCGCCGTACATCCACGCCAGCGCGTCCGCCTCGGCGCCGGCATCCAGCAGCGCCCTGGCGATCTCCTCGGCATTCGGCGGCGTCTTCTGCCGGTCTTCTTCCACCCCGTTCGCCGCCACGTAGTGCAGCAGCGTGGCGCCGTGCGCCCGGGTGGAACGCGCGCGCACCAGTTCCGGATTTTCGATCAGAAACCGGTCGAGTGTGGCGAGGTCGCCGGTGATCACCGCATCGGCGGCTGACTCGAACTGGGAAATCGGCGAACCCTCCGGAGTGAACATGCCCTCAAGTCTAACAGCGGTTGCACAAATTTTCTTGATCCCTTTTTCCACGCGCCGTCGCGTTTCAGGGTGGAGATAAGACAATGAACACCAACCTGATGCTCGCGACGCTGTTGACGGCCCATCAACGCCACCTTGAGTTCGCGAGCAGCAGTGCAGAGGGCCGCAGCCAGGTAAGGGAAGCGGCAACTCGACTCCCGCCGGGGGCGCGTCAAGCGCTCCCGGCTTTTTTGTTTGGTCCCGTTTCCAGGCGCGGCGGCGGGCTCTCCGCGCGCAACACCGCCCCGAAGAGGAGATGAAGCTCTCTTCCGCGAAGAGCGCGATCGCGACACCCGCCTGCTCGCCTGGGGCCCCAACGCCGGCAAGGTCGCCGCATTCGAAGGCGCCAAGTACGAGGCCGGCGGATACTATCGCCCGCAGCAGGATTGCATCATGTTCACCCGCGACGAGGTGGGCTTCTGCGCGGTGTGCCGCCCGCTCCATTGAGCGCATCATCCGCATGTACGCGAAGCGGCCGTCTTGCGGGCTGCCGCTACCAGTCGGCGTGCATCCAGCCCGTACACCGAGCCGGCCAGGTCTCCGAAGAGCTGAACCTCGGCGAAGCCCGCGCGCCACAAGCAGTTGGTCAGGTCCCGGCCGGGATAAAGGCTGTGTTCGAAATGAAAAGTCCGCGCGCGGCCGTCCTTCAGCAGAATCCATTCGTTGGCCACTCGACGCCAGTTGTCCCGAAGGCGAGGACGTCTCACGATGGTCGTGCCGTCCGGATAGTCCTCGCACCACGAGTCCCGCCACATTCGCGCCAGCCGTTCCAGGCCCAGCAACTCCATCACCAGCACGCCGCCCTCGTTCAGGCTTTCGTGAACATTCCGCAAAACCCGCAGATCGTCGTCCTCGTCTGCAAAATATCCAAACGATGTGAAGATGTTGCAGGCCAGATGGTACGCTCGGTGCGCCGGAACCGCCGCATGTCCTCCATCACCCACCCGATGCCGACGCCCATTCCGCCGCGCGTTCCCGCGCGATCGAGCAGGAATGGAGAGCGGTCGACCCCCGGTGACCGCCAACCCGCGACGCGCGAACTCCACCGCGTGCCGCCCCGGCCCGCAGCAAAGACCCAGCACCGCCCCCGCGTGGACACCGGTCAGCGCCAGCACCTGGCCGGCCTCCGCGCCCGCCGCCGCCATCCGCTCGGGCGGAAACATGTACGGCTACAACTCGCGCCAGAACTCCTCGTCTTCGAACCACTCCATGATTGCCCCTCTGTCAACCCGCAGCCGGTTGCTGGTCGCCTTTTTTGGCTGGGGGAGTGCCGGCCGACCGCAGATTCATGAACCGGTTCAGAATATCGAACCAGAACGGCGCGCCCAGCGAGACCGCCAGAATCGTCAGGACCCAACCCACGATTCTTTCGCCCCACTTCCCTCCGTCCTTCAGATCGCCCCCGTCCTTCCATCCCAGAATCAAGCCGAGTTTTCCCGCGGCCTGGTCGGAAGCCGTGGGGACCTGGCCGTTCGCTGCCGAGCTCCGTGCGGACTCCACCATGGCGTTGCGCAGCGTAGGTTCCACCCAAAGCCGGCTGGCCATGTGCAGCGTATCCGCGTTGGTGGCAATGGTAATGATGGTAGCCAGAATCAGGGTCCAGAGCTGCGTCTTCCGCTTGTACAACCCGGAGACGCGGTCCATGTGATCGTCGTACCAGGCCTCGATGGATCGTTGCGCATCCTCGATGGTCTGATGGGTGCCCTGAAGCACCGCCAGAAGCGAGGTGCGCAGGCTGCCCTGCGGCAGGTCGTTCTTGATGCCGTTCTCCAGGTCCGCGAAGCTGATGCTGCCCGGCTGCCTGGGTGTCGCCAAGTCCATGATCGTTTTGGCGAACGTCCGGCCCGACAAGTACGAAGGCATTTTGTTGTCCCCCATGACGGACTTGATCAGGGGATGATTATAGAATTGCGCGACCACCGGGTCCTGGGCCGCCTCGGCCAGGGATCGATCGGGCGCCAGGAGACGCGCGATTCCCTGCTGCAGCAATACGCCGCGGCTCTTCAAAACCGCCGCGATCCATTCGTTGGCCGTCGTGCAGAAAACGGCGAGCAGCAAATAGACGAATACGATTCCGATGGCCACTTCCAGGACGCTGGAACCCAACAATCCGGTCATGCGACCTCCATAAATACCGCAAACTATAACACACCACCGAATCGCGGCCCAGATTCACCGCCGAGATGCCGAGGCGCCGAGAAGAGCAGAATCGAACCCTAGGGCGCCGAGCGAGCAGAGGGCGCCGGGGAGTGCCGTTAACTCTCCAGCCGGTGGGAGTGGCTCGACCCGATACCCGCGCCAGCTAAGATAGTCTTGGGAGATGCAAATTTGAAGAAGCTGCTACTTGCGCTGCTGGTAGTCGCAGTCGCCGCCATCAGTTGGGCCATCCTGCGCAAGAACGAGCCTCCGCGCATCAGCTTCACGCGCGTGAAGCGCCAAACCCTGATCAGCACGCTCCCCACCAACGGCAAGGCGGAACCATTCGAATGGGAGGCCGTGCGTGCGGAGACCGCCGGCATGGTCAGCCGCGTCGAAGTGCAGGAAGGACGCCGCGTGGCACAAGGCGCCGTCCTGGCCGCCATGACCGATCCCTCCTTGCAGGCGGATATCGAAGCCGCCGAAGCCAAGGTCTCGGTGGCGCGCGCCAACGCGGCGGCTCTGGAAGCGGGAGGCACGCCCGCCGCGCTCACCGATATCGACAACAGCCTGGCGCGCACCCGCCTCGAACTCGAGCAGCAAACCAACGACTTCAATGCGCTGCGCCGCCTGGTGGAGAAACATGCGGCGACTGCCGCGGAGGTGCAGGCGGCCGAAGCCAAGATGCGCCAGTCCGAACTGGCCATCGCCGGCCTCGAAAAGCGCCGCACGTCGCTGGTGGCGAAGACCGATGTTGCCGCGGCGGAAGCTCGCCTTCGCGATGCCCAGGTAGCCCTCGACCTCGCCAAAGAGCGCGCCGCCCAGAGCCTCATCCGCGCCCCCATTTCGGGTGAGGTCTACGACCTGGCCGTCCGGCCGGGCGCCTACCTGAACATCGGAGACCTGGTGGCCAACATCGGGCGCATGGACCGCCTGCGTGTGCGCGTCTACGTCGACGAGCCGGAACTGGGCCGCGTCGCCGAAGGCTTGCCCGTCACCATCACCTGGCAAGCCCTCCCCGGCAGGAAGTGGCAAGGCGTCGTGGCGCGGAAGCCCATTTCCATTGAGGCGCTGGGTTCGCGGCAGGTGGGCGAAGTCCTGTGCACCATCGAGAATCCCGGGCGCGAACTGATTCCCGGCACCAACGTGGATGCCGAAATCCGTACGGCCGTGGTGGATAACGCCCTGGTGATTCCGCGCGAGGCGCTGCGCCACGATTCGGGCGGCGACTACGTGTTTGCGTTGCACGGCGATACTGTCGAGCGCCGCCCGGTAAAGCCCGGCACCTCCAGCGCCATGCTCGTCGAGGTTTCCCAAGGGCTTTCCGAGGGCGATCGCGTGGCGCCCCCCTCCGACATTCCCCTCAAACCCGGCGATCGCGTGACGCCCATCGTGGACAAACCGTGATCGCGCCCACTTGCGGTGCGCCGGCTTTTCCGAAACAATAGCAGCTTCATGTCCTCGAATCCTTCGTTAGAGGTCGCGGCCGGCGAGCCCGCCTACAGGTGGTACCGCGATATGAATCGCTACCACTGGTTCGTCCTGGCGGTGTCGAGCCTCGGCTGGATGTTCGATACCATGGCCCAGCAGCTCTTCAACCTGGCGCGCAAACCGGCCATCCGCGACCTGCTCGGCGGCAACCCCAGCGATGCCATCGTCTCCGAGCAGGCGGCTTATGCCACCGCCATCTTCATGGTCGGCTGGGCCCTCGGCGGCGTGGTCTTCGGCGTCCTGGGCGACCGCGTGGGCCGCGTCAAGACGATGATGATGACCATCCTCTTCTACACCGTCTTCACCGGCTTGAGCCTGCTTTCGACCAGCGTCTGGGATTTCAATGTTTATCGGTTCCTGTGCGGCCTCGGAGTAGGCGGCCAGTTCGCCGTGGGGGTGGCGCTGGTGGCGGAAGTGGTGCCCGCGCGCGCCCGTCCCTATGCGCTCGGCATGGTACAGGCATGCTCCGCGGTGGGCAACATGGTGGCCGCGCTGGCCGGCATCGTCCTGGGACAGATGGAAACATCCGGCGCCATCGGCCACTCCTGGCGCTACCTGTTCCTGGCCGGCGCCGTGCCCGCGCCGCTGGCCCTCATCGTCTTCAAGAAACTGAAGGAGCCCGACCAGTGGCTCAAAGCCCGTGCCGAAAAGAAGAAGATGGGGTCGTTCCATGAGCTGCTCTCCGAGCCACGCTGGCGGCGCAATGCGATCGTCGGCCTGCTGCTGGCCTTTTCCGGCGTGGTCGGATTGTGGGGCATCGGATTCTTCAGCTACGACCTCTTCCGCCCTGTCCTGGAAAACACCTTCCGCGCCCAGGGACTCACGGGCGCCGCGCTCGCGGGCAAGACGGCAACATGGATCGGCTGGACCTCCATGTTTCAAAACTTCGGCGCCTTCTTCGGCATCTACGCCTTCACCTGGCTGACCGAGCGCACCGGCCGCAAGCCCGCGTTCGCCATCAGCTTCCTGGCGGCCATGGGGATGACCGCTTACACCTTCTGGAGCCTGCGCCAGATCAGCGACATTTTCTGGATGATTCCGCTGATGGGCTTCGCCCAGCTCTCGTTGTTCGGCGGCTACGCCATCTACTTGCCGGAATTGTTCCCCACTCGCCTGCGCTCCACCGGTACGAGCTTCTGCTACAACTGCGGCCGCCTGATTGCCGCCGCCGGTCCGCTCTCGCTCGGATTGCTCACCAGCCGCGTCTTCTCGGGCTACGCGGAGCCCATGCGCTACGCGGGCGTCACCATGTGCCTGGTTTTCCTGGTGGGCCTGGCCGCCCTGCCGTTCGCGCCGGAAACCAAGGGCAAGCCCCTGCCGGAGTAGGCTGCCATACGCGCTGACTTCAGGTGCTCTCGGCGGCGGCGAGCGTCGACGGCGCTGATGATATACTCATTCGATCGAACTTCACCGCACCATCAAATCGTACGGTGACGGTTCGACCAGGAGGAGTTGTGACCCCAGAAGCGAGAACGATCTCGGGAATCACGCTAATCACGGTTCCTTCCATCCAGTACGGCGGTTATTTCCTGCTCAAGTCCTTGATGGATCGCGGTAGCCGTTACATGGACAATCCGCTCCGCCAGAATTTCTTCCGCGCAGGCCATGCCCATGCAGGCGTGTTCGTGCTTTTGTCGCTGGTTTGTCAGATATTGACGGATGCGGCGGCTTTACCTTCCGGGCTCGCATGGCTGGTGAGGCTTGGGGTACCCGCCGCCGCGATTTTTGTGCCCCTGGGATTCTTCTTGTCGGTGCCGTCGCCAGACGCGACCACCCCCAATCGCGCTGTTTCGCTTGTCTATCTGGGAGCAGTGCTTCTCGCAATTTCGGTTCTGACTTTAGGGATTGGACTATTGCGGACGTCTTGAGATGAGGAAGGAAGCGATCCTCTGGCAAGCTTAAAATCGGGTGTATGAAAATCTTTCAACGGTATCAGAACTCGCTGGCTCGAACCGGCTGGCCGCGGTGGGACTGGCCCTCGGAGCCGCGGCAGCCGGTGCGTTTGGCGATTGGAGCGCTGGCAATCGGGCGCATTGCGATTCGACAGGGCCGGATCGACAAGCTCACAATTGGCGAGTTGACCGTCGACAAACCGATCGTCAGGGAGCAGATTTCAGCGGCCCGCGACTGAAGTCATAGCCGGACGCATCGAAGCCCAGCCGTTAGGAGCGGCGACATCTAGATTCTTAGGCGGCAATTCGTAAACTAAACTACTTCAACAATTCGCAGCCTCTAACATCAGTTTACGCCTTTGGAAGTCACTGATTTCCCAGGGGCCTTAGTCGCATCAAGCTAGGCCGCAGTTTGAGCCTCAGGGCTCGGTGCCCGCGCCCATTCTGGCTCCTGGCTTCTGACTTCTGGCTTCCAAATCCGCCAGGATTTCAAGGGCGGAGCCCTTGGTTAGGATCTTGGGATCAGGCGCTCCTGGGTTGACCGACCCTGGACCAGTGGACTGCCTCGAAACCGCTCGTTCATAATCAAAACAAGAAAGGAAACCATCGTGTTCAACCGCATCGCGTGGACCTGCGTGCTGTCCCTGGTTCTGGCCTCCCGTATCTCGGCCGTTACGGACGCCGAGTGCAGCGATATGCTCCGGCAGGCGCTCGCGGCCCGCAATCCCGAGACGCGGACCATGGCAGTGGTGGCGCTCAGCCTCGCCGCGATTGGCGATCCCATGCAGGCGCGCCTCGAGGAAATGCTCGAGGACAAGGACGTCGGCGTGCGGCTCGCGGTGGTGGCCAGCCTGGCCGAAGTGAAAACCAAGCGCGCCACCGCGGCCCTCCACCAGGCCCTTAACGACGATGTGCCCGAGGTGAGTTTCGCCGCCGCCAAGGCCCTCTGGTCGTTGCACGACCCGGCGGGCAAACAGGCGCTCCTCGCCGTGCTCCAGGGCGAAAGCAAGACTGCATCCAATTTCTTCAGCACGCAGAAGCGCGACGCGCTCCGCATGATGCACACGCCGCGCACCACTTTTCTTTATGCCTTGCGCCAAGGCGTCGGATTCATCCCGGTTCCCGGCCTGGGTGAAGGCATCTCTTCCATGCAGCAGATCCTCACCGATCCCGGAGTCTCGGGCCGCGCCACCGCCGCGCTGCTGTTGGGCACAGAAAAGGACTCCGCCACCCTGGACGCCCTCAAGGACGCCCTTTACGACAAGGATTTCCGCGTCCGGGCCGCGGCCGTCCATTCGCTCGCCCTGCAAAACAACCCGGCGCTCAAAAAGGAACTGGAGCCCCTGATCGAGGACGATAGGGAAGAGGTCCGCCTCCGGGCCGCGGCCGCCTGCCTGCGGCTTTCCGCCATTGAGGCCGCGAGGCGTACGCAGAAACGCACCGCCGGCCCACCAAAATGAAGGATTGCCGGCCCGGCTTCGGCCGTTCAAGGCGTTTGGGCCGGCGCCCGAAGTTCCACGTAGGCGATGCCGGTGAGCGTGCCCTGCCCGCTCAGCAAGACGCGTTGGTTCGAGCCATCCAGGTTCGCGCCGTACACGTTGCCGCCGAGGTCCGTGAAGAACATCCGGCCGTGCTGCAGATCGAGCGCAATCCCGATCCCCTCTTGCAGACCGCTCGCCAGAATCTCCGGCTCCGCAACGCGGCGATCCATGGGAGCGCGGTTCACCGTGTTGCCGCGAGGCGGGTCGCCGCGATCGGTCCAGTACATCATGCGCCGTGCGAGATCGAGATCCATGTCGATCGGCTCGGGCAGGCCCTCGAACAGCGTTTCGATATCCGTGCGATGCGCCGCATCCTGGCCCTTCGGTATCTCCATCGCGGCGCGCCGGATGACCCCGAGATTGGCGTTGTCGCCGCCCTTCTGCGTCCAGTACATCTGGCCGCGCGCCACGTCGAGCGCGATGCCCACGCACCAGTTGCGTGCGTCGCGCCGCGCTTCATCGCCCCTGGCGGTCTCGACCAGTGTTTCGATCTTCGATCCGTCGAGGTTCGCGCGCATGATGCGCATTCCTTCCCGGTCGGCCCAATAGAGCTTGCCGTTCTTCCGATCGATCTTGAGCTGTTTGGGAGTGAACGTGCCGCCCGCGGGAACCACCGTGCTGAGGTTCTTGCCTTCCAGGTCCGAGCGCTCGATCGAGCCGTCATCCACTTTCACCTTGCCCATGTTGGTCCAGAAGATATGCCCGCCTTCGACATCGATAGCGATTCCGTCGGGGCCATTCCTGCGCTCCGCGATCACGACGTGCAGATCGGAGCCGTCCGGGTTGGCCGAGAGCACCCGCCCGCCACGAACGTCCAGGAAGAAGATCCGGCCCGCCGTCGTGTGCGAAGCGGCGGCAGCCATCGAGAGAACACCGGCAAACGCGAAAATCAGACGCATCGTCGATCCCGGTCAAGCTATCAGCGATCAGGCTCGGCTGTGTGCTTTGCCGTCCGACGGCTCGCGCCGCGCGCGAGCGCGTTCGCCGAGCTGAGCGCTGACCGCCGACCGCTGAAAGCTGCTACAACCAGACGGCTTGTACTATATCAGCAATTTGGCCCGCCCGGACAATCGTGCCGCCTCGTGACAAACCTGTTACTATATCGTGTCAAAGAGGATAGGTATGTCTGTTTTAGCCGCCGTTCTCCGCTGGCTCGCCCGCCTGTCCGGGGTGGTCGTCGCCGGCGGCTACGTCCTGCTCCTCGCCGGAGAAATCCTGAGTCCCCACTCCGGCCCGCCATCCACCTTCTTCGAATGGGGCGGTCTTGGTCTCCTGACCGCCACTTGTGCCGGATTGCTGATCGCCTGGCACTGGGAACTGCTGGGAGCCATCCTGTCGTTAGCCGGCCTGTTTTCCTTCACGTGGCTGGTGGGAATGAATCGCTACGGCGTGGTCGCGGCTCTCGCCCTCCCGGGCGTCCTCTTCACCGCGGACTGGCTGCTCCGGAAGTTCCAGACACCCCGGCCGCTTCACCACTAGCCGCCTCCGCCCGAAAACTCAGCTCGCCGGTCTCCTGCGCGGCATCTACCACAACTGTCTGGCCGTCACGCACCGCGCCCTTCAACAGCAGGCGGCCCAGCGGCGTTTCGATCTTCTTCTGAATGGCGCGCTTCAGCGGACGCGCGCCGTAATGCGGATCGTACCCCGTGCGCACCAGGTTATCGCGGGCGGCGCCGGTCAGTTCCAGCCGGATGTGACGGTCCGCCAGCCGCGCCCGCAGTTGCCCCAACTGGATCTCCGCAATCTGTTTCAGGTGCTCCTCGGAAAGCGCGTGGAAGACGATGATTTCGTCCACGCGGTTCAGAAACTCCGGCCGGAAATGATGCCGCATCTCGTCCAGCACGGTCTCTTTCATGCGCTCGTAGCCCGCGCCGCCGTAGCCGTCCCGACCGCTGGGCCGCCAGTCGAGGATCCGCTGGCTGCCGATGTTGGAGGTCATGATGGCGATGGTGTTCTTGAAATCCACCGTGCGCCCCTGCCCGTCGGTCAGGCGTCCGTCGTCCAGCACCTGCAGCAGGACGTTGAACACGTCGTGGTGCGCCTTTTCGATCTCGTCGAACAGCACCACGGAGTACGGCCTGCGCCGCACCGCTTCGGTCAACTGCCCGCCCTCTTCGTATCCCACGTATCCCGGCGGCGCCCCGATCAGCCGCGCCACCGTGTGCTTTTCCTGGTACTCCGACATATCGATGCGGATCATGGCGTGCTCGTCGTCGAACAGGTATTCGGCCAGCGCCCGCGCCAGTTCCGTCTTCCCCACGCCGGTCGGGCCGAGGAAGATGAAGCTGCCGATCGGCCGGTTGGGGTCCTTGAGCCCCGACCGCGCGCGAATCACGGCTTCCGATACCGCTGTTACAGCCTCGTCCTGTCCCACTACCCGCTTGTGCAGTTCGGCTTCCAGGTTCAACAGCTTTTGCATCTCGCCTTCCAGCAGGCGGGTCACCGGAACGCCCGTCCAGCGGCTCACCACTTCGGCGATATCCTCCTCGTCCACTTCTTCCTTGATCAGCCGCGATTGCCCCTGCTGCTTGGCGAATCGCTCCGACGCTTCCTGCACCTGGCGCTCCAGCGTGGCCAGCTTTCCGTATTTCAGCTCGGCGGCGCGATTGAGGTCGTATTGCCGCTCCGCCTGCTCGATTTGCACCTTGGTCTGGTCCACCTGCTCGCGAAGCTGCCGCACGCGTTCGACCGCATTCTTTTCGCTTTGCCAGCGCGCGGTCAGGGCATCCGATTCGGCCTTGAGATCCGCCAGTTCCTTTTCCAGCTTGGCCAGGCGCTCCTTCGAGGCCGCGTCTTTCTCTTTGCGCAAGGCCTCGCGCTCGATTTCGAGCTGCATGATGCGCCGCCGCGTCTCATCCAGCTCCGCGGGCATGGAATCGATCTCCGTGCGCAGCCGCGCGGCCGCCTCATCCATCAGGTCGATGGCCTTGTCCGGCAGGAACCGATCGGTTATGTAGCGGTTCGAAAACACCGCGGCGGCCACCAGAGCGGCGTCCTTGATGCGCACCCCGTGGTGCACCTCGTAGCGGTCCTTCAGCCCGCGCAGAATCGATATGGTGTCCTCCACCGAGGGCTGGTCCACCAGCACCGGCTGGAAGCGCCGCTCGAAGGCGGCGTCCTTCTCGATGTGCTTGCGGTACTCGTCGAGCGTGGTGGCGCCGATGCAGTGCAGCTCTCCGCGCGCCAGCATGGGCTTGAGCAGGTTGCCCGCGTCCATGGCGCCCTCCGCCTTGCCCGCGCCCACCACCGTATGCAGCTCGTCGATGAAGAGCACGATCTCGCCCGCCGATTCCTGCACCTCTTTCAGCACCGCCTTGAGGCGCTCCTCGAATTCGCCGCGGTACTTGGCCCCCGCGATCAAGGCGCCCATGTCGAGCGCCACGATGCGCTTGTTCTTGAGCCCCTCGGGGACATCGCCGCGCACGATGCGCTGCGCCAACCCCTCCACGATGGCGGTCTTCCCCACGCCCGGCTCGCCGATCAGCACCGGGTTGTTCTTGGTGCGCCGCGACAGCACCTGGATCACGCGGCGGATCTCTTCATCCCGCCCGATCACCGGATCGAGCTTGCCCTGCGATGCCAGCTTCGTCAGGTCGCGCCCATAGCGCTCCAGCGCTTCATAGGTGGCCTCGGGATTCTGCGAAGTGACGCGCTGGTTGCCGCGCACCTCGCGCAGCGCCTGCATCAGGCGTTCCCGGGTAAGTCCGAATTCCTTCAGCAGCCGCCCCGCCGCGCCGCCATCGTCGATAGCCGCCAGCAGCACGTGCTCCACCGAGATGTACTCGTCCTTGAGCTTGCGCGCCTCGTCATCCGCATTGGCCAGCAGGCGATTCAACCGGCTGGACACGTAAACCTGTTCCGGGCCGCCGGTTGGGCCGGAGACTTTGGGCATACGCTCGATCTCCGCTTCCAGGCGGCGCGCGAGCGGCTCGACCTGAATTCCCGCCTTGGTCAGGATGGAGGGCGCAAGCCCGCCCTCCTGCTTCAGCAGGGCGGATAGAAGATGTTCGACGTCGATCTGCTGCTGGCCGTAGCGCACCGCCTCGGTCTGCGCAGACCGGAATCCTTCCTGAAGCTTCTCGGTGAACCGATTGAAGTCCATACTTCTTTATGTAGCAGATTTATGTAGCAGGAAGCGGGACGTCCAGGCTCCGGGTCTGTCTTGTTTTTCACGTCGGCGATGGGAAGCGCCGGGAGGAGGGGGGACGGTCCCTGGCGCGAGAAACCCAACACAGGCAGAAATGCCTGTGCCTGGAGTTTGTACATTTTTCAGGCAGAGGCAGCTGCGTTGAGGCTTCGGTCGGTGGGATTTAGGCCGAGATGGGCGACCATATCGGGATTGTCCGCCAT
>Ga0326728_10013016_pt1 | contig 18244 bp, 15 predicted proteins | sample MB3enrmetagenome_FD_207602 | JGI IMG/M metagenome (GOLD analysis project Ga0326728, IMG submission 207602) | Lab enriched peat soil microbial communities from McLean, Ithaca, NY, United States - MB31MN | ecosystem: Environmental > Terrestrial > Soil > Wetlands > Peat | place: USA: New York... | reverse complement strand
CGACTTTGGAACCACCAAAGCCTTCAGCCTCCGCCTTGTCTGGCCCGATTTTCGCCAGCAGCGCCACCCGCCGGGGTAGTGTGAACAGGCCCTAGGTGTGCCATTCAAAAAAAGCAGGGTACCGAACCAGATAAGGGCTACTGAATCCAGCGTCAGTGCTGCGGCGCCGGCTGCCACTGGACGGGGGCGGCAACGGCGATAACGGCATCCCCTCGGTGCAAGCCTGTTTTCAGGAACCGCAGTCCCATGGATCGCGTATCGTAGAGGCATGACGCGATTGGGGATAGGTCTGGCGCTATGCCTGGCTTGTATGACCGCCAACGGGGGCGCGACGCAGAGTCGCAAGGCGGAGGCAGTGGCGGCGGCGCAGCAGACCGTGGTGACGGTCCCGTTGATCGCGGAGGCATTGCGCCTCTCCGACTTTCCTCACATGGAGCCGCGCCCCGAGCTGCAAGGCAACCTCGGCGAAGTTACAGGCTTCATCCAGAATTCGCCCAACGACGGTCAGCCGGCGACGGAGAAGACCGAGGTGTGGATGGCGCACACCAAGAGCACACTGTACTTCGTCTTCATCTGCCACGACCGCCATCCCGAGCTGATCCGCGGCCATCTGGCGCGGCGCGAGAACATCCTCAACGACGATTTTGTTTCCGTTCTGCTCGATCCGTTTCAGGATCGGCGTACGGGGGTGGCTTTCAAGGTGAATTCGGCCGGAGTGCAGGCGGATGCCGCCTATAGCGAGGCCAACGGAAACGACTTCAGCTATGACACGGTTTGGGATTCCGAAGGCAAGACGACGCCGCAAGGATGGATGGCGCTAGTGGCCATTCCTTTCCGCAGTCTGCGCTTTCCCGCCGGACACGCGGACTGGGGCGTCGTCTTCCTGCGCAAATTTCCCCGCAACAGCGAGACCGACTACTGGCCACGGGTCGCCGCCAATATTACAGGAACCCTTCCCCAGGAAGGGACTCTGCACGGCATCGAAGGGGTGACGGGATCGCACAATCTGCAACTGAATCCCTATACGCTGGGCCAGAACGAGCGCTCGCTGAATCTCGTCGATCCCACCAACCCATTCTTCAGCTCGCGCCACATCGAGAGCACCGGCGGCGGCGAGGCCAAACTGGTGCTCAAAGACAGCATCGTTGTGGATGCGACCATCAACCCCGATTTCAGCGATGTGGAGTCGGAACAGCCGCAATTCACCGTCAATCAGCGCTATCCCGTCTATTTTCCCGAGCTGCGGCCCTTCTTTCTGGAGAATGCCAGCTACTTCTCCACCCCCATCACCCTGGTTTACACACGCAACATCGTGCACCCGGAGTACGGCATCCGCATGACGGGCAAGATCGGACCCACCAACCTGGGCCTCTTCGCCATCGACGACCGCCAGCCGGGGCAGACGGTGGCGCCCGGCGACCCGCTCTATAACCATCGCGCCAAGGTCGCCGTGGGGCGCATTTCACAGGATTTGGGCAAGGGATCGAGCCTGGGCGCGATCTACACAGACGAGGAGTTTGGCGGCGGCTGGAACCGCATCGGCGGCCTCGATTTTACCCTGCGCTTCGACCAGCACTGGACGGCTTGGGGCCAGATGGTGGAAAGCTCGACCATGGGTACGGCGGACAGCGGTGCGCCGCCCACTTATAGCGCCGGCCCGGCCTCGGTCTTCCAATTCCAGCGCAGTGGCCACTCCTTCAACCTGTGGGACGATTTTCAAGATATGAGCACGGGCTTCGAGACCGATCTTGGCTTTATCCAGGCGGCGAATTTTCGCCGCGATCATACCCATGTCTCCTATCAGTGGTACCCCAAACACAGCCGGGTACAGGGCTTTGGCGTGGAAGTCGACAACAGCCTGGCCTTCGACCACCAGAACCATAGGGTCTTTCACTATACAAACTTCGATCCCTATTGGACCTTGCCGCGCAACTTTGCTTTCGCGCCCCTCTTCGGACAGAACTCCGACACGGTGAGCCCGTCGAACTACCCGGTACTGAGCAATGACAAGAATTTCACCGAGAACTTCGCCGGAGCAATGCTGCGCGGCGCGCCCTGGTCGCAGTTCAACTTCAATCTGCAGGTCCTTCGCAGCGGCAACGTGAATTACAGTCCGGCAAGCGGCGGGGCGCCGTTTCTGTTGAGTCAGGAAACCGTGCAACTGCTCTTTACCCTGCAGCCGATCCGTCAGTTGACGATCGACAACACCTATCTCCTCGACCGCGACCATGCCGTGGCCGGCGGGGCTTTCGTCTATGAAACGCAAACCCTGCGCAGCAAGATCAACTACCAGTTCACGCGCTCCATCTCCGCGCGGGTGATCGCGGAGTACGATTCGACGCTCGCCAATCCCGCGCAGACCGCGCTGTTGCGCACCAGACAGGTGGCCACGCAGGCGCTGCTGACCTGGCTGCCCCACCCCGGCACCGCGGTTTATCTGGGCTACAGCAACGACCTGCAGAACCTAGACCGCAGCCTGTGCAGCCGTCTTGCGAATGGCTCGTGCGACCCCAACAACACCACCCCGCCGCGCGCCGGGCCGCTGTTGAACGACGGCCGGCAGATCTTCGTCAAAGCGTCGTATCTCTTCCGCTTCTGATCAGAAGCGAGGATCGAGACTACCTGATTGGGGCGTTGTATGAAGGTGGCGCCGGCCTCCCGGCCGGCTGTAGCGCGGACGTCCTCGTCCGCGCTTGACCAGGACGATCGACATTTCAGGCGGTCTACAGCAAAACCAGAGTTGGTGTATCCCAAAAGCTATGCACTCAAGTCGACGCGACCATCAGGGAGCGGCGACCTGGCATTTACTGAACAGGACACAGGGACTCTGGTTTTGCTCTAAAAACACTATCCGATCGCGGGTTCTTCCAGGACGGCAACGCCAAAGCGCATGGCGCGAATCTCGGCGTGGGTGGAGTTGGCGGCTACGCGGCGGTGGGGATAGACCTGCGGTTCGCCGAAGCGCACCTCGGCAGAGAAGCCAGCCACGCCCAGCGCCTTCCACAGATGGGGAAGGAAGGGGTCGTCTCCATACCAGCACAGTTCGCGCTCCGGGGTGCCGTCGTGGAGGATGTAGCGCACCGAAGCGGCGGTTACGGGAGCCTCGGCCTGAATCGCAGGCTCGAAGAGGCGAGAGTGGAAGCGCAGCAGGGAAGTCCCGTCGCTGCTGGTGCCCTCGGGGAAGAAGAGTACGGGAACCGGTAGGCTGAGCCGCTCGGCGATCATCTCCGAGACCTTTTGCGCGCTGGCCAGGCTGGCCCGGTCAAGGAAGAGCGTACCGCTGCAACGCGAGATCCAGCCAAAGACAGGCCATTTGTCGATCTCCGCCTTGGCCACGAAGCAGCAGGGCATGGCCGCGCTGAGGATGAGGATATCCAGGTAGCTGAGGTGGTTGGCGACGACCACCCCGCGCGCGGGCGGCTCTCCCTCGACAGTGTAATGAATGCCCAGCGCGGCCAGGATCAGCCGCGAACCCCACATCGCCCACTGGCCGCGGCGCTCCAGGGTCAGAGGTCCGCGCAGACGCATCAAGCCCAGGGCCGCCATGCACCAGGCGATGGTAAGAGCCAGCGCCACAGCGCGCCGGAATGCCCGGAATCTCACTGCGTCAAGGGAGCCAGAAAACGATTGCGCGCCCCCGGCGATACCAATTTGAGATCGAGCAGAGTGAGGAAATCGATGGTGCCGAAGGCGCGGTCCCAGGCCGGAGGTGCGCCGATGCGCGCGCCAATGGCCAGATAAGTCTTGAGCAACTTGGGGACCTTGACCGGTGCGGCTTCCGCGCAGGCGGCTTCGAGATTCGATTCCTGGGCGCTGCAAGACGGCTGTGCGCCCGCGCCCTCCCGTTCGAGGGGACAGGCGTACGCGGCGGTGGGTTCGGTGGCGAACTCCGGCGGAACCCGATAGTGCTCGAGTTGGCGATACATCTGCCAGCCCTCGGCCGGGTCCTGGGAGGTAAGCGACGAACATCCGATCAGATAGCGCAGCCCCATGTCAGTAGCATACTGCGCGATACCTCTCCACAGCAGCGTCAAAACCTCCGGGGTGCGATGTTCGCGGTCGATGGAGGCGCGGCCCAACTCCAGAATGCCGGGGCGCAGCACTTCGTAGGGGGCAAAGCTGAACTCCTGCTCGGAGTAGTAGCCGCGGTTGCGCCCGGCCGTGGTGCCCGATTGCATTCGATAGGTCCCGACGATGCGCTTGGCTGGGTTGGTCTCCTGCTTGTCCTCGACCAGCAGATGCTCGCAGATGGGGTCGAACTGGTCGGTGTCCAGACCGGTCTGGTAGGAGCTCTCCAACCCCTCGCCCAGCTCGATATTGAAGACCTTGAAGCGCAGCCGGCAGGCGGCCTCGCGGTCGGCGTCGCTCTCGGCCAGACGCACCCGGTAGCGGCCCACCTCGGCATGAATGCGGGGTTTGGAAGGAGCCAGCGGGAGGTAGAGGGGATGGGTGGGGAGAGCGAGTTCCACCAGGGGGGCGGAGCCGACGGTCAACTGCAGCGGGACATCGTGCCGAGCGTTCTGAATCACGCGAGTAGTATCCGCCGCCCATTGTAAAAGGACTGTCAAGCAGATGCGAATACGGTGCAAATATTTTCTTCAAGCTGTAACCGCAATGTAAGAAGACGGCATCTTTGCGAAGGGAAGACAAAGGGACGATGACGAGGCCGTGAAGATCAGCCAGGGACGTGCAAATGTGAATTATTCCCTGTAATTCACGTGTTCTTTCCGTGCTTCAGTTGCGAACCGAAGGCAGATGCTCGGCAAGGGCCTTTTGCAGGCGCGGACTGCCGGTCTGTTCGACTGTTCGACGAATACGAAAGCAAAGTTCCTCGCCGGGGGCGGAGCGGGCAATGGCCTCGATGGCGGCGGGCGCTTCGCGGGCGTCGTTTTCGATCATGGCGATGAGAAAGTCCAGCGCTTCAGACAGCCGCGTGAGCGCCATGGCGCTGAGCAGGACGGAGGCGAACCAGGCATCGGCGCCGGCGCGCCAGCGCTGCTGGAGCGCCAGCCACGCCGCCGGAGTGCGAGCCTCGGCCAAGGCATAGGCAGCCTCGGCGGAGAGTTCGTCGCCCTCCTTCAGCGCCGAGGCCACCAGGGGAACGGCGCGTTCGCCCTCCAGCGAGAGCAGGGCGGAGAAGCATGCGCCAAGCACCTCCGGTTCTTCTTCTTCGTGATTACGTCTTTCCAAGCCCAGATGGAGGCGCAGGCGCAAGAGCAGCGCACTGCTTACTCCCCCCACGTTGCCGATGGCGCGGGCTGCCTCCATGCGCACGGTCTTGTCGGCATCGACCAGGGACTCGGCAAGATAAGCCAGCAACTCGGCGTCGCTCAGGCCGGGGCAGTCGAGGAGTCCGTGCAGGCAATTGGCGCGCAGCGCGCCGGCGGTGTCGGTTGAGCCGCCCCAGGAGCCTTCCAGTTGGATGTGGCGCAGGCCGTGCAGAAAAGCGTCCTTCTGGCGATGTTCGAGCTTGACCAGCGCTTTGGCCAACGCGGTCTTGGCCCAGCATTGCGGGTCGGTGGAGGCGGCATCGACGAAGAAGCGGTCGTAGGCGGCGAGAACCTCCGGCAGCAGCTCCGCCAGCTCCGCCTCCGCCACCAGCTTGGCCGCCTTGGAGACGAGGAAGTTGTTCTTGTGCGCCAGCGCCTTCTGGATGCGCCGCACACCTTCATCGATCAGCGGCGCGCCGGCGCGAAAAGAGAGCGCCAGCTCCTCCAGCTCGGCCAGATCCTTGTCGAAGCCGCGGAGAGCGGGTTTGTCTTTGCCGGCGGGTTTGGCGGTCATAGCCGATCCTTTTTGTCCTTCAAGCGTAAAATCGAATTGACCTGTGCTCCACTGTTTGTGATTGTAGAAGCTAACGGACGGCAAAAGTGGAGGAGGCAGCAATGTGATGTACAACCCGCCCCATCCCGGAGAGCTTGTCAAAGAGTATATGGAAGGCCTCGGCCTGACGGTGACGGCTCTGGCTGCCCACCTGAAGGTAACGCGTGCGGCTCTATCGCGGGTCGTCAACGGCAAGGCGGCTGTCTCGGCTGACATGGCTCTGCGTCTGGCGGCGGCCTTCAAGTCCCGGCCGGAACTCTGGATCGAGTTACAGGCTCAGTACGATCTATGGCAGGCCGGAAAAGCCCAGCGGGTCCAAATCGCGCCTATCGAAACGCGGGCTGCATAGAAGTGCTGTCATGGATGGGTGAACTGAGAATTAACAGATTATCTGGTCTGCCATCATTTCGTTAGTTTCTCAGGCGGCGTCCATTCCCATGGATACCCAGTTGGCGAAGGCCCCAGATTGATAACCTGGGGCCTTCGCATTTTTGCGAGCACAGGCGGGGGATGGAGTTGTCCTGAAGAGGTCTTCTACGGGGCGAACAGTGTATTCCGTCCCTGCGGGACGATTTTTTCTCTGTGCGCCGGGAACCAGGGGTTTCCCCTTCGCGCGGCTCAGTGTGCACCTCTGGCGACTCTCATTCCCTCCCTTGCGGGAGGGAATTCGGCTCAGATCGTCGAGGTTCGTGTTCTCCCGGGTCTCAAAAGCGAGACCGGGGGCACCCTCATCTTGATAAGATTTGCGGCATAAGATCGGGGCCACCCGCCCGTACGCTCAGGTTCGTGGGGTGGAGACTCTTCATCAGTGATTGCGGTCGTACCCTTGAAAGAAGCAGGGGTGGACCGGGAGGTCCACCCTACAGCCGGCCAGGAGGCCGGCGCTACAGGTTACGCCGGGTCGTAGTTCAGGTTTGGGCCCAGCCAGCGCTCGACTTCGGCCGTGGTCATGCCTTTGCGCTGGGCGTAGTCGGCAACCTGTTCGCGGTCGATCTTGCCCAGGCTGAAGTAACGCGATTCGGGGTGGGCGAAGTAGAGGCCGCTGACGCTGGAACCGGGCCACATGGCGAAAGATTCGGTGATCTTCATGCCGGTATTGGTCTCGACATCGAGCAGACGCCACAGAATGCCCTTTTCGGTGTGATCGGGGCAGGCCGGATAGCCCGCCGCCGGACGGATGCCGCGATACTTTTCGTGGATCAGCTCCGCCGGGCTCAGGTTTTCTTCGCGGCCATAGCCCCATTCGTCGCGCACGCGCTTGTGCAGGCATTCGGCAAAAGCTTCGGCCAGACGGTCGGCGAGGGCTTCGGCCAGGATGGCGTTGTAGTCGTCGTGTTGGGCGCGGAAGCCGTCGCAGAGTTCCTTCAAACCAATTCCAGTGGTCACGGCGAAGGCGCCAATGTGATCGGGGAGACCTATCTCTTTGGGGGCAATGAAGTCGGCGAGCGATCTACAAGGTTCGCTGCCCTCGCGGTTGGCTTGCTGGCGGAGAAAGTGGAAGCGTTCCAGCACCGTCGAGTGGGTTTCGTCGCTATAGAGTTCCACATCGTCGCCCACGGCGCTGGCGGGGAAGAGGCCGTAGACGCCGCGCGCGGTGAGCAGGTTTTCCGCGACGATGCGATCGAGCAGGGCATTGCCTTCGGCGAAGAGCAGCCGCGCCTGTTCGCCTTGTTTCTCGTCTTCGAGTATGCGCGGATAGACGCCCTTCAACTCCCAGGCGTGGAAGAAGGGCGTCCAGTCGATGTATTCGCGCAGCGTAGCCAAGGGGAAATTGTCCAACACGCGCACGCCGGTAAACGCGGGCGTTGGCAGATCCTTGGCGCGCCATGCGATGGGAGTGCGGCGGCGGCGCGCGGTCTCCAGAGAAATGGTTTTGACGCGGGGCGCGGCGTGGGCCTGGCGCAGGGCTTCGTAGGCGGCGCAATGTTCGGCGACAAAGGCCGCCTTGCCCTCTTCGCTGAGCAGGCTGGTGGTCACCGGGACGGCGCGGCTGGCGTCGAGCACATGGACCACCGGCTCGCTGTACTGCGGTGCGATCTTCACTGCGGTGTGGGCGCGGCTGGTGGTGGCCCCACCCACCAGCAGGGGCAGCTTGAAGCCTTGCCGCTCCATCTCGCGGGCCACGTGCACCATCTCGTCGAGGGAGGGCGTGATGAGGCCGCTGAGGCCGATCAGGTCGACGTTTTCGGCGCGGGCGCGCTCGAGAATCTTCTCGCAGCTGACCATCACGCCCATGTCGATCACCTCGAAGTTGTTGCAGGCCAGCACCACGCCGACGATGTTCTTGCCAATGTCGTGTACGTCGCCCTTGACGGTGGCCAGCAGGATCTTTCCCTGCGCCTTGACGGTCTGTCCGGCGGCCACCATGGCGGCCTTCTCGGCTTCCATGAAGGGGGTCAGATGGGCCACGGCCTTCTTCATCACGCGGGCCGATTTCACGACTTGCGGCAGGAACATCTTGCCCGCGCCGAAGAGATCGCCCACCACGCTCATGCCTGCCATCAGCGGGCCTTCGATCACTAGCAGTGGGCGGCCGAGTTTGACCCGTGCTTCCTCGGCGTCGATCTCGATGAAGGCGTCGATGCCCTTCACCAAGGCATGTGACAGGCGCTCTTCGACCGTGCCTGTGCGCCACTCCTCGGTCTTCTTCTCGCTGACGGCCTCGCCGCTCGCGCCCTTGAGCGTCTCGCCGAACTCGACCAGGCGCTCGGTGGCGTCGGCACGGCGATTGAGCAGCACATCCTCGACCAGCACCTTCAACTCGGGATCGATCTCCTCGTAGACTTCGAGCATTCCGGCATTGACGATGCCCATGTCCATGCCTGCGGCGATGGCGTGATAGAGGAAGGCGGAGTGCATGGCCTCGCGCACCTTGTTGTTGCCGCGGAAGCTGAAAGAGATGTTGCTGACGCCGCCGCTGACCTTGGCATGAGGCAGGTTGGCCTTGATCCAGCGCGTAGCCTCGATGAAATCGAGAGCGTAGTTGTTGTGCTCCTCCATGCCGGTAGCGACGGTCAGCACGTTGGGATCGAAGATGATGTCCTCGGGCGGGAAGCCGATCTCGTCGACGAGGATCTTGTAAGCCCGCTCGCAGATGCGGATCTTGTCGGCCAGAGTGGCCGCCTGACCCTGCTCGTCGAAGGCCATCACCACCGCCGCGGCGCCATATTTCAGCACGGCAGCGGCGCGCTGTCGGAATTTTTCCTCGCCTTCCTTGAGCGAGATCGAGTTGACGATGCCCTTGCCTTGCAGGCACTTCAGCCCGGCCTCGATGACCTCCCAATTGGAGGAATCGACCATGAAGGGGACCTTGGCCACCTCCGGCTCGCTGGCCAGCAGTTGCAGGAAGCGGGTCATGGCGGCGACGCCATCGATCATGCCCTCGTCCATGCAGATATCGATGACATTGGCGCCGTTTTCGACCTGCTGGCGGGCCACGGCGACGGCCTCTTCGTACTTGCCTTCCTTAATGAGCCGCGCGAACTTGGGCGAGCCGGCCACGTTGGTGCGCTCGCCGATCATGAGGTAGACGCCAGGCTGCTGGGTGAAGGGCTGCGAACCGGAGAGGCGTAGGGGCTTTTCTTTTACAGCCTCTGCGGCGCTGGCGCCGGCATCGAAACCTACGGCGACAATTGTCGACTGGCGCGGCGGCTGGCCTTCGAGCGCCTGGGCGATGGCCGCGATGTGCTCGGGGGTGTTGCCGCAGCAGCCGCCGGCAATGTTGATCAGGCCATTCTTGGCGAAGTCGCCCAGATAGCGGGCCATGTCCGAAGGTCCCAGATCGAAACCGGTGGGCGAGAGGGGATTGGGCAAGCCGGCATTGGGGTAGCAGGAGATGGCGGCGTTGGACTTCTCCGCCAGCTCGGCCAGAAATGGATACATCAGATCGGGGCCGAGCGAGCAGTTGAGGCCGACGGAGAGCGGATGCACGTGCGCGACGGCGTTCCAGAAGGCTTCGATGGTCTGTGCGGAGATCATGGTCTCGCCGCCTCGGCCCACCGCCGCCGAGATTAGGATGGGTAGTTCTTTTTCTTTAGCGGTTAAACCATCTTCGTCGAAGACCTCGCGGATGGCCACCAGCGCGGCTTTGGCGTTGAGCGAATCGAAGATGGTCTCGACCAGCAGCAGGTCGGAGCCGCCAGCGATGAGGGCGCGCACCTGCTGCTTGTAGGCGACTTTGACCTGATCGAAGGTGGCCACGCGGAAGCCGGCATCGTCGGCGTCGGGGGAGTTGCTCAGCGAGACGGTCAGCGGCCCCACGGCCCCTGCCACAAAGCGCTGCCGCCCGGTGGCGTTGGCCACGCGATCCGCCCACTCCCGGCACTGGCGCGCCGATTGCTCGTTGATCTCCCAGGCCAGATCGTTGAGAAAGGGATCGTCGACAATCTTCTGATAGAACGCGGGGTCCTTGCGGCCGCCGTGCTCGCGGGGGTCGTCAACGAAGAACTCGCTCTGGGTGATGCTGGTGGCGCCGAAGGTGTTGGTCTCGACGATGTCCGCGCCGGCCTCGAGAAAGCGGCGATGGATGTCGCAGATCATCTTGGGCTGGGTCAGGCTGAAGAGGTCGCCGTTGTTGAGCAGGTCCTTGGTCGAGTTTTTGAAGCGCTCGGCGCGGATATCCGCTTCCGTCATCCCGTAGGTGCGGATGGTGGTGCCCATGGCGCCGTCGATGATGGCGATGCGGCTCTCAAGAATCTTGCGCAGAGGATGCTGGTTTGCGTTGCTCATATTTCTCCCATGGCGCCGTGGAAAACCAGCATGCGCGGTTGCCGTTCGCACAGAAAACCGGCCAAAATCGCTCTCCGTGGTGGGGGGCGCGGGTGGACGTTAAGGAGAGGACGGCCTGCTTCTCACATCATACATATCTACTTATCTAGATTCAACGATGCATCGCTATAAGGCGATCAGGGTGGCGATTTCCGGACATCTTGATACGGCCAGTTTTTGTCCTTCGCGGAATGGGAGCAAAATCAATATAGACTTCATCCCCTGAGGAACAGGTCTACTTCAATCAGGATTTATCGTGCGAGAAGCGCACGCGAAGCGGAGCAACTCGATGCCGAAGACGTCTGAATCGACCAAGCCGCTTAGCGCCGCTGAGGTCGCGAGTCTTGCTGAGAACTGTGAGGATATCTCTCGTTTTTTCAGCAACAAGGGCCGCATGATGCCGCCGATTGCGCCGGACGCAAAAGAGGACGGCGATGGCCAGGAACCATAGCGCGGTCGCTCCTCTTATGCGTGGCGATGTGCTGGACTATCGGGGGGGCACGCGTTGTGAAGCTACCGCTTGAAGCAAATCATGGAAGTTAGGAAGAATCGGACCGGCTGCCAGGTTCGAGGAACCCGGCAGCCGGAAGCTAGGCTACTTCCTGTTGGTTACTTGCCGCCGCCGCAGCAGTCGCCCGTGCAATCGCCCTTGCAGCAATCGCCGCACATACCCTTGCAGCAGGAAGTGCAGGCGGCCTTGAGCGATTTGAACTGTGTGGTCTGGGCAAATGCGGTGGTGGCGACGACGAGAGCAAAGGCGAGAACAATCATTTTACGCATGGTGCAGATCTCCTTGATGGTGAACAAGCAGGTACAACCGGCTCTCTGGCCCATGGCCAGCAAAGCGCTTCGGTGGCATTCCCATCAAGGAAATCTAGATTCTGAAGACCTGCAGAAGGACGTGTCGCTGGGGCCCGGAAGATGGACCTGGAGGATGGAGTCTGAAGGCCAGGCGTTGACCCTCCGCGGCGGCCAGCGGTGCGAGGGAAAAGAGAGCGCCCGCAGGACGGGCCTTTTCCAGCGTGACGGGCTGAGCAGGAAACAGTATCTGCGCCTGAAGGCAGCAATCATAGGAACACGGCGCCGCCGCCCACCCCTGCGACATCGGGCAGTCCATCCCCATCTCATCCATCGCCGTGGGACAGTCTGTACAGGAAGAAGCGCTCGATGCACCCCTGATCACGCAGATCGCCGCTGAGAAAGAAGGCTGCGCCGCCAACAGCATCAACAGTCCGAAGGCTACGAATTGGAGCAGCTTTTTCATCTCTGGAGACAGATTCTCCCATGAACGGAGTGGAGATTTCGTGATGCAAATCACGTCTTGTGCATTCCATCCCCGGCAGCGACGCACGCCGGAAACGCATTGCAGCCGAATCAGCTGGCCGTCGGCGCTGCGACCGGCGCCAGCATGTCTTCCTTGCGCATGACCAGGGTGGTGGCGTTGAGGGTGGCCAGTTCGAAGCCGTGGCCGTGGGTGATGGCGTCTGTCGGGCAGGCCTCGACACAGTAGCCGCAGAAGATGCAGCGGTTGTAGTCGATGTTGTAGACCTTGGCATAGCGCTCGGCGCTGGAGATGCGCACGTCCTCGGTGTTGTCGGCGGCTTCGATATAGATGCAGTTGGACGGGCAGGCGGCGGCGCAGAGGTAGCAGGCCACGCATTTTTCCAGGCCGTTCTCGTCGCGCTGCAAGACGTGCGCGCCCCGGTAACGGGCCTCCAGGACGGCGCCGCGCAGCGGACCCTTGCCGTCCGGATAGTTCTCCACCTGCACGGGTTCGAAGATCTCCCCGAGGGTGATGCTCATGCCCTTGGCAATGCCGGCGATGTTTCCCACGATCGACATGAGGCCAGTATACGATGAATTGCAGGGAGAAACACTATGCGCACGGGCTTGGTATGGGCAGTCTTTTTCTTGGCGATGGGAGTCTTGACCGCGAACGCTCAGCAGGGGCCGGTGCAATCGCAGCAGGCTCCTTCCGCCGCTTCGATGGAGGGCATGGATATGGGCCCCAGCGCGGAGAAGCCCGCGAGCGGCGAGAAAGGCAAGATGGAAGGCATGGCCATGTGCCACTGCAAGTGCATGGAACATTCCATGGCCATGGAGGGGGAGAAGAAACTGCCGGCGGAGACGGGCCATGAGGCCAACACGGGACCAACCACGAAAATGGACCCGGCCATGAAGATGGATGGCATGGCGATGGGTCCGATGGGCGGCATGGCGCAGATGGCCGGCATGAAGATGGAGGGCACGAAAAAGCCCGTCCTGCCCAGCGGTCCATTGCAGATTGTCTTTGGCGAAAAGAGAGCCACCTGGACCACCGAGGCGCTGGCGGCACTGCCCCATCAGACGGTTACGGTTTACAACTTCCATGCCAAGGCAAACCAGACCTATAGCGGCGTGCCTCTCTTCAGTTTATTGACCCGCCTGGGCGTGCCCGAGTCCCAGCATGGCAAAGACTTGCGTCTGTATGTGGTAGTGGAGGGGGCGGATGGCTACGAGGCGGTTTATGCCCTGGCAGAGATGAATCCGGAACTGCATGACACGGCCGTAATGCTCGCCGACTCCATGGACGGAAAAGGTCTTGCCGACAACGGACCGCTCCAGCTCATTGCCACGGGAGAAAAGCGACCGGCGCGTTGGGTGCGGAATCTGGCGCGCATTCGGATTTTGGCCGCGGAATAGCTCACGCTTGAGCGGGTTCTAGCGATGCGTTCCCGGCGGCGCTGACTGGCCGTGGTTGTTGGCTGGGGGGGTAGTGACGGGGTGGCGGGTGGGCTTCGCCTTTACCGCCTGGACTTGGCAAAGCGCCGCATCCTGGCCGCGGGCCATGCCGGGCAGAGCGGCCTGCGCCGAGCAAAGGCGCTGCTTGAGGACTTCGGCTTCCTTGTTGCTGACCAGCAGGGTGCGCTCCAGGGTGCTGAAGGGGTCCAGATCGTAGCGATAGAGGTAGTCCTGGGAATCCTTCTCTTTGTCGTCGGGGTATTCGAGGTGGTTCCAGGTGGCGACGTACTGGGTGCCGTCGGGGCCGGCGAGGACGGCGTAAAGCTGGCTGAGGGCGACGCCCTGGGGCGGCTTGGCGGTCCACACGGGCGCAGTTTGGTTGCCGCGCATCCAGCGGGCGGCCCAGCCGTGGCGGGGGATGTCGTAGAAGAAGGCGGTCAGGTAGGTGTCGGCGGCGCACTCCTGGCAACTGTCGTAGAGCGCGGCCAACTCGCGGGGATGGCCCTGAGCCAGCAACAGCCAATCTAGCCAGCGCAGGTTGACGCCGCTGAGGATGGGCGCCACGCTGTGGTTGGTCAGGTTGACGCTCCAGACGCTGAAGGTGTCGCTGCTGGGCATGGATTGGGGCGCGGCGCGCAGGGTGGTCACCACCAGCGCGGCATCGTACTCGACAGCGATCTCGCGGATGGCGGACCACTTCTCCGGGTCCAGAGAGCGGGTCACCCAGGTCACCACGTCCTGATCCTTGGCGGCGTGGAAGTCGATCCAGCGAAAGCTGTCGGGGGCCTGCTGAGCCCGCATGGGAAGGCAGCTCAAAATGAGAAGAATCCAGCCGAGTCTACGCAAGATTATGCCAGCCGCTCCAGAAGTTGTTCGAATTTTTCAACCTTTTGCCATGTGCCCTTGGCGTTGTCTTTGGCTGCGATATACAAATCCTTTAGGGTGCTCAATAGCTTCAATTTCTCATCCGTGGGATCGGCAGGATAACCCTCGGCAAAGATCCCAAAGATTTCGTGTGCTCCAGCAAATGCCTCCAGAATTCCATCCTGTCCTAAATAGATAGGCTCGCCAAAGTCTCTTTCTCCGTCTGCGATGCCGAAATAATAGGAAACTATCAAAGATCTCGGGACAGGAACCTCCGCAATCCGAGCGAACATCCCATCTGCCATCTGAACCTTGAAGACCTGACAGGGCCTTTCGCCTGGAAGGCCAATTGTTCCAGCATCTGCCCAAGTAAGCTTCCCTGCTACAGTGAGTTGCAAGAGTTTTCCTGCGAGCCGAATTGCCGTGTCCGTTCTACTCATGGAGTCTCCTTTTCTTCGATCTCGCGATTCAGCATACCGGCTAGAGCGCTCATATCCACGACAACCCTTTGCGCAATTTCAATCAGTCCACTTTTTGGTTTCCTGTTCTGTACGCCCACGGAAATCGCGCGCACATGGCTAGATGCCACTTCCAGTTTACCGCCCTCCGAGCCTAACCATATACGATGATGTTCGCGGACCTTCGGACATTCCGCAATGAAATCACGCGCAATATGAAGAGCTAGATCGAAATGACCGATCTCAATGGCGGTTAAAAGGCTGAGAGCAAGGCGTTCAAGTCTATTCACGTCCTCCGATGCGTTGCGGCTATAGACAGCTTGCCGCGCCTCTTGTGCCGCTCTTTTGGCCCCGGTCGCCTGCCAAATGGCAGCAATGGTGAACAATAGTCCCGCTCCGCCAACGGAAGCGTTCGTCCAGTCGAACCAATCGCGCGGTATCGGATTATCGAGCAGAGTCATCGCGGGTTTTCGTCCCCCGCCAGCATAGCGCCAATGGCTCGAATCCGCTACAAGCCTAGCTCCTCCCAGATGGCGTCGACGCGGGCCTTGGTGGCGCCGTCCATCTCGAGCATGGCCGGCCAGGGACGGTCGAAGCCCTCGGCCTTCCACTTCCTCGTCGCGTCGATGCCCATCTTGGAGCCGTAGTTGGGCAGGCGGGAGGCGTGGTCGAGCGAATCGACCGGGCCGAGCATGAATTGAATGTCGCGTTCGGGGTCGATGTTGTTGGTTACACGCAAAACCACTTCGCCCACATCCTGCACGTCGCAGTCCTCGTCCACCACCACGATGCACTTGGTGAACATGGCCTGGCCCAGCGACCAGATGGCGTTCATCACCTTGCGCGCCTGGCCGGGATAGCTCTTCTTGATGGAGACCAACATCAGGTTGTGGAAGACGCCTTCCATGGGGAGATGAATGTCCACCAACTCGGGAATCTGCATCTTCATCGCCGGCAGAAAGATGCGCTCGACGGCCTTGCCCATCCAGGCGTCTTCCATGGGAGGCTTGCCGACGATGGTGGCGGCGTAAATCGGGTCCTTGCGGTGGGTGATGCAGGTCAAGTGGAAGACGGGGTACTCATCCGTCATGGTGTAAAAGCCAGTGTGATCGCCGAAGGGACCTTCGGTCCGTAATTCCCCTAGTTCTACATAGCCTTCGAGTATGATCTCGGCGTGGGCGGGGACTTGCAGATCCACGGTCTCACATTGGACGATCTCCACCGGCTTGCCGCGCAAAAAGCCGGCGATCATGAACTCTTCCACTTCCGGAGGGGCGGGGACGATGGCCGCGAAGGTCGTCGCCGGATCGGTGCCGATGGCAACCGCGACTTCCATCCGCGAGCCCTTGAGCTTGCCCAGCGCCACCTGCGGCAGACCACCGATGGGGCCGTCGGGAATGGCGACAGAACCTCCCGCCGACTCCGCCATGGCGGCGACCATGGCATGGAGCGGATCACCTGTCGCCTCTGCGGCAGCCGCATTCCGCATCGCGTTTCGGTAGTGCTCGGCGGCGACCTTCTGCCGCTGCCAGTGCATTCCCGTGGTCTGGCCGTCGTAGACCTGCATGCGGTACATGCCGATGTTGCGCTTGCCGGTGCGCGGGTCCTTGGTGTGCACGCAGGGCAGGGTGATGAACGGCCCGCCGTCGTGGGGCCAGCACTTGAGGATGGGGAACTGGGTCAGGTCGAAGTTTTCCTTGAGGATCACCTCTTTGCACTTCGCCTCTTTGGCGCTGACCGTCTTGGGAAAGGCGCTGGTCAAGGCTCCGAGCTGCGGCAGCATTTTCAACTTGTCCAGAAAACCCTCTGGCGCTTTCAGGTTCAGCAAGCCATGGATGCGTTCGGCGATCTCGTCCAGGCGTTCAACGCCCAGCGCCAGCGCCATGCGCCGCTGGCTGCCGAACTGGTTGATGAGGATCTGGTGGCCGGGATGACCCTTGATGTTCTCGAAGAGCAGAGCGGGGCCGCCGGGAGCAAATTCTTCCTTGGTTTTGGCGACGCCCTTGGGATGAGAGCGGCCGCTGGCGCCGATCTTGGCGATGCGGTCGACGATCTCGGTGATTTCCAGATCGGGGGAGACCTCGGCGCGAATGCGCTTCAGCTCGCCCGCCTTCTCCAGCGTCTTGATCCAGTCGCGCAGATCGTCGTAGGCCATGGGTTGCTCCTCGGCGGCAGAGGCCGCATTCAATCTCCTAGCTTAATGGGTCCCCCGTCCTTATTCAGCCGGCAAAGCGGAGGAAAGCGCTTCCAATGGGAAGCCCAGGCGCTTCCACTCGCCGTAGCCGCCGCGCAGGGGGCGGACGCGCTCCAGGCCCAGCTTCTGCAATTTGGTTGCGGTGGCCACGGCTGTGGCGTCGCTGGGCCGACAGTCGCAGTAGACCACGATCTCGCGGTCGCGGGGAAGCTCCTGGTTGCGTTCGACCAGTTTGTCCACGGCGATGTGCAGGGCGCCGGGCAGGGTGAAGGGCTCGTCGCGCAGTTCCAGCGGGTGGCGCACATCGACGATGAAAACATCCTCGCCGGCGTCCAGCCAGCTCTTCAGCTCCTGCGGTTCCAGGCGGGCGCGGATGAATTCACTCAAGACCATCTTGCGGCGGACGATGCGGCCCAGCAAGAATCCCACTACTCCCACCAGCAGCAGGGCGGCGCTGAATTTGCCCACCCAATCGAGCAGGGTGGGGTCGTGCTGCAAGAGCGCCCCGAAGGTGCGCCCGGCGGCCAGCAGCGCGCCCACCCAGAGGGTTGCACCGATGCTGTCAAAGAGCAGAAAGCTACGCAACGCCATTCCCTTTTGCCCGGCTACCGGCGGCGCCAACATGGAGAGGCCGGGGACAAACTTGGCAAAGAGCAGCGTGACGCCGTGGCGGCGGCTGTAGGCGCTCTCTGTCTTGCGCACGCAGGTTGTTGGTTCCAGAGATAATCTACAGAGAATCCGGAGCACGAAGTGCCCATAGTGGCGGCCGGCAAAGAACCAGGCGCTGTCGGCCAGCAGCGCGGCGCCCAGGCCGCAGAGCAGCGCCAACCCGAAGCTGAGTTCGTTTTCCGCGCAGAGAGCGCCGGCGGCTAAAAGCACCGGTGTGGCGGGCAGGGGAATCCCCAACTGCCCCACCAGCACCCAGGCGAAGAGCAGGGCGTAGCCATATAAAAGCAAAAAATGTTCGGGAAGCGCCATGGATCCGCCTTGTCTGGAGTTGATACTCGAATCTACCCGACCATCGCGCCCGCAGGCAATCGACGGAGAGTTCCAGCTCTTCATGAAAAAGACAGTGAAAATTCTTGGGCACCCACCCTTGGCGCCTGGAACGCGCCAAGGATGGGGCACGGAGCTTTGGGAGAAACGGTTCATTCCAGCCGGAACTGGACCAGTCGAGCTGCTTTCTATGAGATGAAGCGGGAAGGCGATTCGGTGCAAACGAAGGCTGGGAGCGCTATCGAATGTGGGGAAACGGCTGCGGCGGTCGATTCCGTGCTTCAGTCGGCAACGCGAGAGAACTGGGAGGAAGCCTGCCCGGACCTCCCCGATCTCGGCCAGCAAGCTGCTACCATGCGAGTTATGGAATTACATGCAGAAGTCGGTCCCTGTGTGACAGCGGTGATGCCGGTTTATAACG
>Ga0326728_10013014_pt1 | contig 18245 bp, 15 predicted proteins | sample MB3enrmetagenome_FD_207602 | JGI IMG/M metagenome (GOLD analysis project Ga0326728, IMG submission 207602) | Lab enriched peat soil microbial communities from McLean, Ithaca, NY, United States - MB31MN | ecosystem: Environmental > Terrestrial > Soil > Wetlands > Peat | place: USA: New York... | reverse complement strand
AAAAGTCGAAAATGTGCATGCAATTACATCGAATTTATGACCAACAAAGCCTTTGAAATCAACAGGCAGTCCCGTCTTTTGCAACCTGTGCGCGTTCACCTCTTAACTGCCTCATTTTATGACTCTTGTTTCACTTTCCTGCTCTCGCGCACGGCTCGACCTTTTTTCACCGTTCGCCGCTTTCGCCACTTCAACCAGCGTCGAATAAAACGTCGCCCCGCCGCCGATGTCGGTCAGCCGCTCGCTCGTGAGAACGTTGACGTTCCCGCCGTCCGGGTGCAGCTTGGCCCAATCGAGCCGCGCGGCCACCACTCCGGCCGGGAGGCACGCGTTCAGCATCGCCGTCAGCTCCAGCGATCCGCGGTCGTTGAATACGCGCACGCGTTCGCCGTCTTGGACGCCGCGCGCCTCAGCATCGGTCGGATGCATTTCAATTCGCTGGTTGCTCCGCGCTTCCATCTTCCGGTGACCCGGGAGATTCGCGAAGGTCGAGTTCATATAGTTGTCGCTCTTGCGCCCCAGAAGTTCCAGCGGAAACTTCTTCGCCGCATCGCCCCAACGGGACTCGATCGGCGGAATGAAGGCCGGAAGACCATCGGCGCCCGCAGCGGCGAGGGTCTCCGAAAAAAATTCAATCTTGCCGGAAGGTGTTGGCACCGAGCCGGAAGTGTACGGCAGAAACGGACGCTTTTCTGGTTCCGCATAAAACGCGAGCGGAATGTGCCCTGCGCGCTCCAGATCTTCAAATGTAATGTGCTCCATGTTCGCGTTCTTCGAGTGGCCATCTGCGCCGATGGCAAGCGCTTGCCGGATCATCTCTTCCGGCGTATCGCGGAAGCACTCCTCGGTGAATCCCATGCGCTGCGCGAGCTGCCCGAAGAGCCACACGTTCTGTCGCGCCTCGCCGGGCGGCTCGATGGCCTGTTTCGAAAGCTGCACGAAGTAGTGTCCGTACGCGCCCTGCACGTCAGTGTGCTCAAGGAACGTCGTCGCCGGCAAAATGTAATCGGCGTAATCGGTGGTGTCGGTAAAGAACTGCTCATGAACGACAGTGAAGAGATCGTCGCGCATCAATCCGCGACACACCGCGTTGTGGTTCGGCGCCACCGCGCCGGGATTCGAGTTGTAGACAAACAGCGCGTGTACCGCTGGACCGTTCTGCTCCCTTGCTCCCTCGTTCACTTGCTCCCCGTTTTGTCCCAGTTCAATGAGCGCGCGGCCGAGCTCCGACATGTTCACCACGCGCGCCAGCCTGCCAATTGGCGAGGCCATCGCCAAATCGGGCCGCTCGACCGCCTTTTTGTCCCACTGAAACGCGCCCGAAGTCGAAAGCTGTCCGCCGCCGCCGCGCTGCTTCCACGCGCCGGTAAGCGCAGGCAGCATGGCGATGGCGCGCACGGCTGTGCCACCGTTCTGGCTTCGCTGCACGCCGTAGTTCAGTCGGATCATTGCCGGTCGCGTATTTGCGAACTTGCGCGCAAGCTGTTCGACATCCTCGGCGAGCATGCCCGTCCACGCGGCTACGCGCTCGGGTGTGTATTCGCGCGCGCGCTCCGCGAGCTGCTCGAAGCCATGAGTCATCTCCGCAATGTAAGCGCGGTCTTCGAGACCTTCATTCAGAATCACGTGCATCATTCCGAGCGCGAGCGCGGTGTCAGTTCCGGGACGAATCGGGATGTGCCAGTCGGCCACGGCCGCAGTGCGCGTGCGGTAAGGATCGATCACGATCAGCCGCGCTCCGTTGCGACGCGCCTCCTCGACGAATGGCCACAAGTGAATGTTGTTGCCGTGGATATTCGCGCCCCACGCGAGGATGAGCTTGGCCAGCCGCACGTCTTCCGTCGGCGTGCCGTACTTCTTGCCGTAAACCAGGTTCCACGCCTGCCCGCCCGCCTCGGAACATATCGTGCGGTCGAGCTGGCTCGCGCCCATACGATGAAAGAAGCGGCGATCCATCGATCCGTAGCCGAGCACGCCGATGGTGCCGGCGTAGCTGTAGGGCAGAATCGACTCGGGCCCATAGCGATCGGCGATCTCCTTCAGCCGCGCAGCGATTGCGTCGAGCGCCTCATCCCAGCTCACGCGCTCAAAGGATTCATGCTCGCTCCCGCGGGTCTGTGGGCCCTTTTGGGTTCCCGGCTTCCGTTTCAAGGGGTAAAGAACCCGGTCCGGCGCATAAACGCGATCGAGATACTTGGCGACCTTGCCGCAGAGGAATCCGCGCGTGACCGGCTGCGAGGGATCGCCCTCGACTTTCACCGCGCGGCCTTGGTCATTCACCGTCACCAGCACCGCGCACGAGTCGGGGCAGTCGTGTGAGCAGACCGTGTGAACGATGCGGAATGGCGCGGAAGCAGCCATGGAGTGATTGTAAGCTGAACTCGGTTCCTGATCGCGCATGTACACTGGACACGCCATGGATTGCGTCTTTTGCAAAATCGCCGCCGGGGAGATTCCCACAACCGCCGTGTATCAGGATAGGCAAACCTACGCTTTTGCCGACATCAACCCCAAGGCGCCGGTGCACATCCTTGTCATTCCGCGCGAGCACATTGGTTCGCTCGCCGAGGCGGGTCCGGAAAAGCGAGCGCTGCTCGGTCACCTTGTAGGTGTGGCGGGCGAAATTGCCCGGCAAGAAGGCCTGGAGAAGGGCTACCGAATCGTCATTAATTCCGGCGAGGATGGCGGCCAGACAGTGGACCATCTCCACTTGCACCTGATGGGCGGTCGGCAGATGACCTGGCCACCGGGATAAAAACAGGTATCAGGGATCAGGTTTCGGGTTTCAGTTCAACCTGGTGCTGGATCGACGTTGAGCAACGCGAAAGCGCGTGACATGTCGTGATTTGAACTGCATGCGCGCACAACGCAAAAGAAAGCGGGCACGCCAAATCGGCGCGCCCTTTTTGTTATCCAGTAACTCAACTACATCGGCTGCTGCGAGATTTCCTCTTCTTCTTCCACGCCGTAGCGGCGGAGAAGAATCGGCAGGCTCTGCGAGAAGGCCGAGCGCGGCATGACGGAATCGCATCCTGCTTCAACGGCCTTCATCTTGAGGTCGCCCTGCAGATGGTTGAGGAAGCCGATGACGGAGACGGCCTTCTTGAATTTGGACTTGAATTTGGGAATCAGCGTCATGGGCTTGGCGTTCAGGTTATTCAGGTCGAAAACCAGGAGCGCGGGCTTCTCGTTTTCCGGCGACTCGTAGATACGCGTGATCGCGTCCTTGTTCTCGCCCTTTACAAACTCCACTTTCACGCCCAGTTTGCGCGCCGTCTCCTGAATCTTGGCCAGGAAAAAGAGATCTTCGATGAAGCAGAAGATGCGCGTTGGAGCGTCTTCGCGGATGGGGGCCGGGGGCAGCGCGGCATAGACGTCGGGATAGTACCCGCTGCTATGACCGTTGCCCGCAGTGGGAATGGTGGAGGGCGGGCCGTCGGCAACGTTGCCATTCACCACACGATAACTGTGGTCCATGGGGCCGACAAAAGCGCGCGGACCCTTCTGCCTTCCTCTGCGCTTGCCCTGCGGCGGGCCGGAGATGCTGTTTCCAGGCTGCACTGGAGGAGCCGAGCTCTTCTGGAAGAATTTCTTCTTCTTGCGGCCCTGGTGCTGGTGTTGGGGCTTGTGCTGCGGGGGATGCGATTGATGCGGCGCCTGCGGCTGCGGCGAATCCTGCATCTGTCCCTGCGGTTGTTGGGCTTGCACCCCTGCCTGTTGGCTGGACTTGTTCTTGCGGCGCCGGCGACGGCGCCGATGCCCATGCGACTGCACCTGACCGTTGTCAGGAGAAGGCCCCTGTTCAGACTGGGGCTGCGTCGGTTCTGTTGTCATAATGCTTATGCTTCCTGGTACTTTGCTTTCCGGTTTAGTGAATTGCGCGTTTTACTCTTGGTTGAGCCGTTCCGTGATCATGCGCAAATACTCTCCGGATTCCTCCGGAGTGTGGCGCAGACAAATCAATGCACAGCCCATTTCTTAAAGTGGTGCAGACCGTTTACTCTTCCGCGAGATCTTTTCCTCGTTGAGGAACAAGAGTCTCGACTGCGGAGCGACGAAATGCCGCGCGAATGGTCCTGAAACTGGCCCCGCGCTTCAGATTCTGTGGTTCAACCCCTTGAGCGTCTTAGAGAATGCGATTACTGCTTCATCCGCGGGAGTCGTCAATCAACTCCATCCGACCGCCAGATTCTTCCCGGCGCAGCCTCTGCTTTTCTCGGAGAATGCCCTTTCCTATGTGAGCCTTCATCGTGCGCAGCTTGATAGCAATCAGACTGTTAGACGATGATTTGCTTGCTCCGCGGCGAGCTTGCTCTCCCCATACCCGGGTGGCCTGCGTCAGCCGCTTGATAGGCAACTCCGATAGTACAGGGAAGGCCATCCTCTGGCAAGAGGGGGTCTGGGGAGGAACCGCCTTAAGTAATAAGGGTTGTGAACTTCAGGTTCAGCCGAAGGATGACCGGATTGCTGATTGGAAATGAGGCCTGATGCGCGAAACGCCACTCGTTTGAGAGTGGCGTTTAGACAGCGGCGTCGTGCCGTGCGCTGGTCACTGGCCTCCCAGCGAGTTAAAGGGCAGAACTGTTCGCTCTGCTCCGATTGCAGGCTCCCCGGCTGGCTTATTCCTCTTTGGGCCGCTCATTGGCGGTTGCCTCTGCCGGGTACCCGGTGCTGATCAGGCTCGCTCCTTTGAGCGGCCCCCCATCACTGGCGTTCATAGAGTAGCAATCGATGTACCGTTCGCAACGTTGTTTTTTTACAACGATTTGCGCGGCATGCGGCGCCGAAATTGTCTGGATTCTGGAAGGAAAAAAGCGAAAATTATTCAAAAAAGCATAGCGACGTGCGCGCGAGTTCCCCACTCCGGCGCGGTCAGCGCTGGCAGGTGGGGCAATAATGGGTTCCGCGGCCAGCGACGATAATCCGTCGAATGGGCGTTTGGCACCGGCGGCATGGCTCCGCAGTGCGCTGGTAAACACAGTGTTCGAGTTGAAAAAAGCCGCGCTCGCCGTCGGCGCCGACGTAATCAGAGACCGAAGAGCCGCCTAACCGGATGGCATGGGTAAGGATTTCGCGCAAAGCGAGCCGGAGCCTGCCAAGCTCGAGAAGCGTCAAGCGGTTGGTCCGTCGCCGGGGACGAATGCCGGCATGAAAGAGACTTTCGTCGGCATAGATATTGCCGACGCCCGCAAGCAGGGTTTGATTGAGCAGAGCTGCCTTGATCGATAAGCGGCGACCGCGAAAGAGTGCGGCGAATTCGTGCTCGTTGATGGCGAGCGGTTCATCGCCTGGCGCGCCGAATGCGGCTTCGCGACGGAGATCCCGGAATTCCAGACGCCCAAATCTCCGCGGGTCGACAAAGCGCAGCTCACGACCGCTTTCGAGGAAGAGCCGCGCATGAGTATGGGGCGCGACGGGACTTTCCGGTGAAGTGACCAGGAGCCGGCCCGTCATGCCCAGATGAACGATCCATTGCGCATCGGCGGAAGACCCCGATGGACTTAATTCAAAGACGATGTGCTTTCCGGTGCGGTGAACCGCGAGGATCGTGCGGCCTGTGAGGCCCTTGATCTGGCGCGCGCGCGGCGTCTTGAAGGGTTGAGGCCGACGGCTAAACCAGACCTGAACAATGCGATCACCGCGAATGCGCTTGTCAACACCGCGGGCAATGGTCTCCACCTCGGGCAGTTCCGGCATCGGCTTATTGTAGAGGACTGCGACAGAGCCGAATGGCTACCGAGTGTTGTCTGAATTCTGCATTGGCTTATTGTCTTGCCCCGGAGGCTCATTTCTAAATGACAGACGCATTTCAATGTCACGAAATACATGAAGTGCGCCACATTGCGGACAATCCCAAACATACGCCGTCCGATGTACAGGGAGCTTCTTATCTTGAACATATTCCCCTAAATACGAAGCGGTTATTTCCACTCCCGTTTTAGGACAGTTCGCAACCATGTACGCGTAGTCTGGCACGACGGAAGTATATTCCCTAGCGACCGACGCAGAATCCAGACGCTTCGCGACTACCGGGAATCGCCCACGAGTTCGTTCTCCTCTTCGGCCATGCGGCTTTGCAAGGCGCCCCATTGTTCCAGGTACACCACTCCCAGGACGAGGCCGACCAGGAAAACTCCGACCGAGACGCCTTCAATAAGATTCAGATCACGGTCTTCGGCGGGGGTTTGATACACCGTGGTTCCATGAATGCCGCGCGGCACAATGCGATTGACCTCCGGCGCAGGCCACCTGGGCATGGTGTCAAGGTAATGCGTGGAGATCATCGCGGAGACGATGAGGCCAGCCAGGCCGGGCAGAAGAAACAGCAGCGCGAAGAACTTGAGCGTGACTAATCTCGCAGTTTTCATCGCTTTCACCTCAAGTCAAACAGGATCTTCGGGCCGAGTTTCAGGCCGATTCGAGAGAGAACGCAGGGGGTGCTGTTCCTGCCTAAAGTCTAGACCCGAATCCCGGGTGTCCACCATAAAGATCTGCAATCTTAAGGATGGAGCGGTTTGGAGCGCTACGAGAACGGATCGAAACAGACCATCTCGATCTCGATGTTGCGATACACCCCAGCGCGCGGGACACTACACTGAGTGCAGCCCATGGCCGCACCTGAAGCTGTAACGGATACCATCGCCACAATCTCCACGCCGCCTGGGCGTGGCGGCATCGGAATTGTGCGCCTAAGCGGACCGCAAGCTGCGTCGATTGCGGCTCAACTCGTTCGCCCGCATCAAACCCTAGAACACGCTCGCGCGCGTTTGGCCGATGTGCGCGACCCGGCAGACGCCGATGGACCATGCATTGACGAAGCTCTGGTGACTTTTTTCGCCGCGCCAAACTCGTATACGTCGGAAGATCTGGTAGAAATTGCGGCGCACGGTTCGCCCGTGGTGCTGGAGCTTTTGCTTCGACGCGCATTGGAGATGGGCGCGCGGCTGGCCGAACCGGGCGAGTTTACCCAACGCGCTTTTCTGGCCGGCCGGCTCGATCTGACGCAAGCCGAGGCTGTTCGCGACCTGATCGATGCGCAAACCCTCACGCAGGCGCGGCAGGCGGCCAGCCAGATGGGCGGTGCGCTCAGCCGTCGTGCTGCTCCCGCCAAACAATCCCTCGTAGAACTGATCGCGCTGCTCGAAGCGGGAATCGACTTTGCCGAAGACGACATCGACGTAACGCCGCAGGCCGAGATCGCGCGGCGCATCGAGGAGATTACGCCGCCGCTCGCCTCTCTTGACGCCTCTTTCGCGCGCGGCCGCATTGTCCACGACGGCTTGACGATGGCCATTGTTGGCCGGCCTAACGTGGGCAAAAGCTCGCTTTTCAACCGGCTTGTCGAGCGTGAACGCGCTATCGTCACGGCATCGCCCGGTACGACGCGCGATCTGGTCAGCGAACGCATCTCGATCGGCGGTATTCCGATTGAGCTTGTGGACACGGCGGGTTTCCGTGAAGGCGCACGCGAACTTCTGGAAGAAGCCGAACAACTTGGAATTCGCCGCAGCCACGAAGCGCTGGCCGATGCAGCACTGGTGCTGATCGTTCTCGACGCAACTCAGCCGTTGAATGATGAGGACAGGAGACTGCTCGCCGCGGTTGACGGGAGGCCGGCAATTGTTGCGCTGAATAAGCGCGATCTGGTGGCGAATGAGAAAGACTCTGCCTCAATATCCGAGCCCGCGGCGCCGACGATCTTAACTTCTGCGCTTACCGGCGAGGGAATCTCCGCGTTGCGAGAACGAATTTTGGCACTTGCGACCGGTGGGGCAGCCGCTGAGCCTGGTATGTTGACCAATCTTCGCCAGCACCAAGCTGTCACCACCGCACTTTCAGCGCTGGCCGACGCTGCGAAGGCCAACGAGGACGGCATTCCTCACGAAATGATTTTGCTCGATCTCTATCGCGCACTGTGGGCTCTCGATTCGCTCACGGGTCAAACGACGTCCGACGATATCCTGAATTTGATCTTCTCGACTTTCTGCATCGGGAAGTGATTGTGATTCCTGCACCGCATCTCGTCCCTGCCCGCTCAGGACTTTGACAGAAAATAGGCATCGATTGCACGCATCAAGGCAGCACGATCGATTTGCGGCGGCCGGTCTTCGTATTGAGCGGCCCACAAGACCTGGTTCACCAGATCCCGTGGATAGCACGCCCGCAACTCCTGCTGCATTGTGTCGCGAATGACGACGATCAGCTCCTTGAGCAGGCCCGTGTCGGCTTCGAGGCCATGGTCGCCGGCAAAGCGGCGGAATATCTCGCAGAACTGCTCGTCCGAAATTGCACCAAGCCTGATTTTCGTCTGGATCCTCCGCAGGAACGCGGGATCCATCACCTTGGCCGGATCGATATTTGACGCAAAGACGACCAGCATTTCAAAGGGGATCTCAATCTTCATTCCGCCTACCAGAGTCAGAAACTCGATCCCGCGATCAAGAGGAACAACCCAGCGATTCAGCAATTCGTCAGGAGGAATTCGCTGTCGCCCGAAATCATCAATGATCAGGACCCCATTGTTGGCTTTCATCTGGGGCGGGCCGTCATACGATTTTGAAATTGGATTGAATTGCAGGTCCAGCATTTCGATTGTCAACTCTCCGCCAACAGTAACCGAGGGTCGATGGCAGCGTACCCAACGCTCGTCTCGATTCTCAGATTCCGCTTCCTCTATTCGCTTATGAATCGCTGGATCGTAGACAGTAATAATCTGTCCATCGACCTCCAGCGCATAGGGAATCCATACCCCATCCTTAGCAAGCACGCGCGACAAGGCCTCCGCGGCGGCGGTTTTTCCAACGCCAGGCGGACCATAGAGGAAGATCCCTGCCCCGGAGTTGATTGCTGCTCCGAACTGCGCCAAGGTTTTGCTGTCCATGACCAGATGCGCGAAGGCCTGCTCCACATCACCCTGGTGAACTTTCACGTTGCGGACGCTCTGATTCCGAACTTGTTCAACGTAGCTGGCCAGAGCGACAGGGGCAGCTCCCGCGTAGTGGCTTTGGGAGAGTAGTTCCAGCGCCCGCGCTCTGCCTTGAGACGTGATGGCAATATTGGCAACGGTGGCGCTCATTCCAGTGACTTCTACGAGTAGTTTCGCGCGGAGCCGGCGAAAAAGTTCCTCCGCTATTTCGTAGCTGAGCCGAGTTCTTTGGGAGAGCTCAAGAACTGAAAATGGACCCGCGAGATAAAGCGTCTTCAATGCGATATCTTCGAGAGTTGTTTCTCGTACACCGGCCTCCGAAATTGACCTGGGTCTGTTTTCTGGGCTGGTGGGCCGCGCAGTTCTCAGAAAATCCTGTGTATCCACTGGGGTGTTCATTTTGCCTTTCCGATTCCTGCAAATACGCTTCGTGATTCACGCCGGAGCTATGTGTATGTCCGTTTGAGTCAGATTCAACATTGAGGGCGAGGGGTTTCGGGTTCGCTGGCTATTCTCGGAGGGCTTCCACTAGCAGAAGGCGCATGAGGCAATCGTCGATTATTCACCGTATGGAACCCAGATGTTCTTCACTTGCGTGGCGTGCTGCAGGAACCAGCGGCCTTCAGCCTGCGCGGGATTAAACCAGTCGTATTCGTAACCATCGTTGGTCCACACCTGCTTCATGTTGCCGATGGAAGCGGCGCGCACAAAGTCGGCTTCCTGGTTGCTGCGGAAGCACCAGATGGCCTCGATGCCGTCGTGCTCTGCGAGTGTCTTGGCCAGTTCCGCGGGGCGGCCGGTTACAAGATTTACAACGCCGGCGGGAACGTCGCTCGTGTCGAGCAGTTGATACAAGTCGCCGATGATCAGCGGATAGCGATCGGAAGGCACGGCGACAACAGTGTTGCCCACGGCGATGGCAGGAAGCACGAGCGAGAGCAGACCGAGTAGCGGAGCTTCTGATGGCGCGAGAATTCCAATGGCGCCGACGGCTTCGTTCATGGCGATGGCGATGTTACGTCCGGGAGGATTGTGGACCTGGCCGTCGTACTTGTCAGCCCATGCGGCATAGGTGAAGATGCGCTCGATGGAGAGATCGACCTCGACCGCCGCCTGCTCCACACCGACAGCGCGGGCGAGCCGATGAGCAATCTCATCGCGGCGCTGAATCATATTTTCGGCGAGGAAATAGAGAATCTGCGCGCGATTGTGCGCTGAAGTCCTGGCCCAGCCTGACGCATTGCGCGCGGCTTCGACTGCATTGCGAACGTCTTTTCGGTTGCCGAGCGGAGCTTCGCCGAGCAGTTCGCCCTCGCGCCCAAAAACCGGGAACGAGTAGCCGGAGTCGGGGCGCGCCTGCTTGCCGCCAATGTACTGTTTGACGGTGCGGTCGATATTGGAGCTGGAGGGAAGTGCCAGAGGTGAGGCCGGTGCGGCCTCGCTGTCATCGCCATCTGCGTCATCGCGCGCGGAGATCGTTGCAGGGCCCTCGGGTGCGGGAGGCAGCGAGTGCAGCCACTTCGGGGTGAGGTACTCGAGCATGCCCTCGCGACCGCCTTCGCGACCGTAGCCGGATTCGCGATAGCCGCCGAAGCCGCATGCTGCGTCAAATTGGTTGGTGCAGTTGACCCAGACGACTCCGGCCTTTACCTGCGAGGCAAGATCGAGCGCGACATTGATGTTCTCGCTCCAGATGCTCGCGGCGAGGCCGTAGATCGTGTTGTTGGCAAGCTCAGCCGCTTCAGCTGGTGTGCGGAAAGTCATGGCGACAAGGACCGGACCAAAGATTTCTTCCTGAACGACGGTCGACCCGGGATGCACGTCCGTGAGCAGCGTCGGCGGGAAGAAGCAGCCCTTCTCGGGCATCGGATTGCTTGGCTGCCAGCAGCGCGCGCCCTCGGCGACGCCGGCATCGACCATTTTGCGGATCGATTCAAGCTGCACGGGCGATACAATCGCCCCAATATCGATGGCTTTGTCGAGCGGCGGGCCCACGCGGAGCGATTCCATGCGCGCGCGGACTTTCGTATAAAGCGTCTCGGCCACGCGCTCCTGTACCAGCAGGCGCGAGCCAGCGCAACAAACCTGGCCCTGGTTGAACCAGATGGCGTCCACCAGGCCTTCGACTGCGGAGTCCAGGTCGGCGTCGTCGAAGACGACAAATGGCGATTTGCCGCCGAGTTCGAGCGATAGCTTCTTCGTGGAGTTGGCGGTGACCTTTCGAATAACCCGACCTACTTCGGTCGATCCGGTAAACGCAACCTTGTCGATGCCAGGATGTTCGATGAGCGTCTGGCCAGTCTTCGCGTCGCAGGTGAGCACATTGAGCACGCCCGGAGGCAGACCCACTTCCATCGCCAGCTCGGCAAAGGCCAGCGCGGTGAGCGGGGTGTATTTCGCCGGCTTGATGACGACCGTGTTGCCAGCGGCTAGGGCGGGGGCAACCTTCCAGGCAAACATGAGAAGCGGAAAGTTCCACGGAATAATCTGGCCGACGACACCGCAAGCCTGATAGCTAGGGAATTCAGATTCAAGAAGCTGCGCCCAACCGGCATGGTGATAGAAGTGGCGCGCGACGAGCGGAATATCGATGTCGCGGCTCTCGCGGATGGGCTTCCCGTTATCCATCGTCTCGAGAACTGCGAGACGGCGCGAGTGTTTTTGCACCTGACGGGCGAGGGCATAGAGGTAGCGAGCGCGCTCATGACCGCTCAGAGCCTGCCACGCTGGCAGAGCTTTGCGAGCGGCGGAGACGGCCGCTTCGACGTCGGCGGTATTGCCCTTGGCGACTTCGGCGAGGGTTTCGCCGGTGGAGGGATCGCTGGTGGTCTGGTACTCGCCGCTTGCGGGCTTTACCCACGCGCCGCCGATGAATTCCTGAAACTGGCGATGGTGGCGATCGAGCCATTGGTTGGCTTCTTTGGGATCCTCCGGCGCCGCGCCGTACTCCATGGTGTAGAACTTTTCCGCAATGCTCACAGCGTCTCCTTGTTACCCTCAGCGAGACCTCTACGCGATGGGATGACGGTACGTGGCCGAGTAGCGCCCAGTTAAATGATGCTCCAGCTGGCGCTCGACATCGCCCAACATTCCGCTTGCGCCGAACCGAAAGAGTGACGGCTCGAGCCACGGCCGGCCGAGTTCATCCTTCATCAGCGCCAACCAGTCGGTCGCCTGCTTCGCCGTGCGAATGCCGCCAGCAGGCTTGAAGCCGACGGCGCTGCCCGTGCGCTCAGCATAATCGCGAATGCAGCGGACCATGACCAGCGAAACCGGCAGTGTAGCATTGACGCTTTCTTTGCCTGTCGATGTTTTGATGAAGTCGGCTCCGGCCATCATGGCTACCCAACTGGCTCGCGCAACATTACGCAGCGTCATCAGGTCTCCGGTGCCAAGAATCGCCTTCAGGTGTGCGGGGCCTGCGGCCTGCTTGAACGCCGCGACCTCGTCGTAAAGCGCTTGCCACTCACCGTTGAAGACATGGGCGCGTGTGATGACGATGTCAATTTCCCGCGCGCCGGCTTCGACGCTTCGGTGAATTTCGTCGACGCGCTCGGCGAGCGGCGAAAGGCCCGCGGGGAATCCAGCGGAGACTGCCGCGACGGGTATTCCCGATCCCTCGAGCGCCTTCACTGCCGTCTCAACAAATGCGTGGTAAACACAGACCGCGCCCACCGTCAGATGAAGATCCTCGATTCCGAGGCCTTCAATGATGTGGCGTTGCAGCGGGTTGCGCGCCTTGGCGCAGAGACGCCGCACGCGATCGGCCGAGTCGTCGCCGCTCAACGTGGTCAGGTCCATACAGGCAATGGCTCGAAGCAACCAGGCAGCCTGCGTTTCTTTCTTCACGGTGCGCCGCGCAACATGGGTCGCCGCGCGCCGTTCCACCGCGCTGGTGTTGACGCGCACGCCTTCAACCCAATCAAGGTTAAGCGGAATGCGGTGGTTCGGCTCGAGGGTGCGCCCATTGAGGACAACGGGGATGGATTGGACAATATGCGGCGAGGGGTGGGACGAGTTCTGATTCGAGGTGACGGGTTGGACGGCCATGGAGGGACTCCGCAACAGCGCTGAAGAATTGAATTCAGCGATAAAAACGGGCTCCTTCAGGGGATCAGGAGGAGCCTCGAGTAGAAATGAAGGATAAATCTCTGGCAGCCGCAAAGCAACCGGAGCGCCCGGCAAATGGGGCACTGGATTTCAGGATTGTTCGTAGGGCCCTACGGGGCGGGCGAATCGTGGAGGCATCCCGTTCCCAGGGCTCAGTCCGCTAGCGCGGACTTCGGCCTGGGCTACTTTCGGCGCTCCCTACGGGAGCGGTGCGGCGCGCCGCTCACCAATTGAGGCGGAGAAGCGAGACGGCCTGGCGGGGCAGGCCGGTCGCAATGGTGATTCTCCCGTTGTCGACGTCGATCCAGGCGGGTGAGCTGAGGAGCTGCAATTGGCCGGCAGCCTTGAGCTGGGCGTACTGATCGGGAGTGGGCGACTGCGGAGAGCCCATGTTCTTCCATGCCGTGTATGCGTTGCTGTGCGTCTCGTCGATCCGGTAGTGCTCGAGGAGAACTTTGTTGACGCCTGCCGGAATTCCGCTGATGGTGATTTGAACGTCGGAAGCGGGTGCGGGCAGATCGTCATCGTGATAGTTCCAGACCATGACGGCTGCTTCATGGTCAGCTCTGGTCGCAAACGAATCGATATCGGGAGTTTGGCGTGCGCCGGTTTTGACGAGGTCGCCAACGGAAACCTTGCCGGTGCTGCTGGTGCTGACGCGATCACCCGCCATGAGCCCTGCCATCCGAAAGACATTGAGAATGGGCTTGTCGATGCCGTTGGTTGCGAGGGTTCGAAATCCTTCAAAGTAGTTTTTGTTTTCAAACTCGAAAGACCAAGAGAGCATGGCGATCAGGTTTACTTTAGCCTCGTCCTGCAGCTCGAAGAGCGACTTCATGACCGCAGCCGTGTAGCTGGCGTAGAGCGGCCCGTTGCGGTAAGCGTTGGCCGGATTGTCTTTTATCGAACAGGCTGCGCAACCCTCTGGATCGGCTTCGCTCAGGATGATCGGCAGACGGCGAAACTGTGGGTATTTTGCGACGATCTGGAATCCATTTTGCGCCGCTTCGAGCTCGTTGGAGATGCCCATCCGCACATGGCCGTCGACCAGCACGGTGCGGCCCTTGGGATGAAACGAGATGAAGTCGAGCGGGATCGGCTTGCCGTCGGCGGCGCTCTTGTCGCGCGAACAATGCTCAAGGAAGCTTTCGAGGAAGGCACTGGATTTTGCGCCGGACGGGCCTGTGCTGGCAGGTCCGCCAACCTTCGCACTCGGCAAAGCGGTCCTCACTCCCGCAGCAGCGTAGTCGTAGAGTTTGAAGTACTCTTCAGGTGTGCCGTGCCAGTAAATGATGTCGGGTTCGTTCCACACTTCGAAGTACCAGGTGCTTACCTGCTGGCGGCCGTAGCGATCAACGAGGTGCTGCGTAAACTTGCGCACCAGTTCGCCCCACAATTTGTAGTCTTTGGGCGGATTATTGGATGCGCCTCCCATCGTGGGCCTGGGATAGTGGAGCTGATATTCGGTGACGCCGGGAACCGCGACGGCAAGATCTTTGGGCATGAAGCCCAGTTCGACCATGGGGCGTACGCCGGCTTTCTGGAATGCGTCGAATGTTTCGTCCGTGATGGTGAAGTCGTAGACGGGCTTGCCGTTGGCATCGAGGGTGAAGACATTCGAAGAGCTCCACTTGAGCTCGGGCACGCCGTTGCCTGAGGTCAACAGATTGTGCACGCGAATGTGGACCGGTGCAGGACTCAAGTCGTGTAATTCGCCGAGCAGTTCCCTGCCGTACTTCATGGTGGTGTAGTTGGACTCGTCATAGCCGAACCAACTGGTGATGGGCTTGTAGCTGCCGACCGGCTGAGCAAGATCGACATGGATGGAGACAGGATTTGGCTGTGACGCCTGGCTCGCGGCGAGTGCGGCGCAAAGGAAAATCGCCGAAGCTTTCATCATCGGTTTCTGACCTCTCGCTTGGACGGAGCTAAGGCTTGAGCACCGTCAATCCCGGAACAGCCGCGAAACGCCGCGTGTTGAAGGTGACAATGGTGGCGCCGGATTCACGGGCTGTTGCGGCAAGCATCAAATCGTGAGGACTCATCCTCTGTCCCGCGGCCTCAACGTCGGCCCAGAGCCGGGCATGTTCCACGGCTGCCTTCTCGGTGTACGGAACCACTTCGAATACGGAGAGAACGGCCTGCAGGTATTTCTGCCGGTTGGCGCGATGGACGCCGGTAGCACGCTCCACGCTGCGACTTAACTCGGCCACTGTAATCGCGGCGAGCTTGATCTCTTCGTCGGGACGCGCGCGAAGCCACGCCTCGAGGTCGAGCGCTCTTCGCGCCGCCTGAATGATGACATCGGCATCAATCAGAAACGCCACGGCCTCACCTGCGGCTGCAACGAACCGCGCGCTTGCTCCAGATCATGCAGCCATGAAGTGGCCTCTTCCGCACCGACGTGAACTTCCTCCATTGCCTCCTTGAGCGCGGCGGAAAGTTCACTGCCTTTCCTGGGATGCGTTTCTGCCGGCTCGATTCGAGCAACCGGTAAGCCGCTCTTATGCAGGATGAAACGTGTGCCCTGATATCGGGCGCGGTTGATACAGTCCGAAAAGTTCCGCGAAGCTTCGGTTACGCTGATCGGAACCGGATCCATGGAGTCAGATTATCAGATTTCTAGCATCGAGCTCTCACCCTGTCATTCTGCTGCAAACCGTTCCATCAACGCGTCGAAATCCTCCAGGCGGGCGTATTCGATGACTACTTTGCCGCGGCCGTTATGGTCTTCGATTGTGACCTTGAGGCCAAGAGCCCGCTGCAAGCGCTCCTGGGCATCGCGAACGTTTGCGTCGACGGGTGCGGGTGGTTTGGGACCATTCTTTGCCTTACGGCTGGGGTCGATAAGCTCTTGCACAAGGCTCTCTGTTTGGCGAACAGAAAGCGAATGATCTGCGACTCGCTGAGCCGCCCTTTCCATTTCATCGGGTTCCTGAAGGGCGAGAAGTGCGCGGGCGTGGCCAAACGTCAGCTCTCCGGATTCGACACGTGCCTGGACGGCGGATGGCAGCTTGAGCAAGCGCAGGAAGTTGGCAACCGAGGCACGGTCCTTGCCCGTGCGGTGAGCCATCTGCTCCTGGGTCATGTGGAACTCGCGAGAGAGCCGTTCAAAAGCTCGCGCCTGCTCCATTGGGTTTAAGTCCGCGCGCTGCAAATTCTCGACGATCGTAATCTCCATTGCCTGCTCGTCAGAGACCTGGCGCAGGATGGCGGGCACGGTGGTCTTGCCGGCCATTTGCGAAGCGCGCCAGCGGCGCTCGCCAGCAATGAGCTGGAAGCGGCCCCCTGCCAACGGACGAACCAGGATCGGTTGCACAACGCCGTTGGCGGAAATGGACGCGGCGAGTTCGGCGAGCTGCTCCTCGTTCAGGTTCGATCGCGTCTGGAACGGGTTGTGGTCAATCTGGTCGAGGGGAATCTCACGCGGCCTTCCTCCCTCGATTTCGGGGACGGGCGAGGCCTGCGCGCGCGGCAACAGGGAGTCAAGGCCTTTGCCGAGTGCTCGGCGCTTGGGGTCAATGGCGGCTGTGGTCATATTGCTCAAACCTCAGGGGGTGGTAAATACAACAAAGTGATTGACTTCCGCGCTTGATCGCGTCCTGGAATAGCCGGGGACGTGTTACGTATAGGGCCAAAACGCACTCTTGGCACGAGGACGGTCTTCTGCCGCGGCCTTGCGCACCGCGGCGCGTGGACTCTCCATTTGGTTGCGGGCCAGGAACTCCGATGCCATCTCGAAATACGCGTCAGCGCCGCGCGATCGGGAATCGTAGAGGGCGACGGGTTTGCCGTGGCTGGGCGCTTCAGCGAGACGGATGTTGCGGGGAATGACGGTGCGATAGACGATCTCGCGAAAGTGCTCGCGGAGGGTTTCGGTGACTTGCTGGGCGAGGTTCGTGCGGTCGTCGTACATGGTCAGAAGTACGCCTTCAATGGCAAGGCTGGGATTGTAAGCGGAGCGCACGCGTTCAAGCGTCGAGATCAGCTCCGAGATGCCCTCGAGAGCAAAGTATTCGGCCTGCATGGGCACAATCAGGGTTTCCGCGGCAGAGAGAACGTTGAGGGTGAGCAGGTCGAGAGCCGGTGGGCAATCGAGGAAGATGAGCTCGTAGTTGTCCTTGATGAGCTCGAGGCCGGAGCGAAGACGAAGGGCACGGTCTTCAATGCCGGAAAGCTCGATATTTGCGCCGGTGAGGTTTTTGGAGCCAGGAAGCAGGGAAAGGCCGTCGATTTCAGTCGGAAGAATGACCTGATCGGCGCGGCTGTCGCCCATGAGCACGTCGTAAACCGAATGGCGACTGTCGTCTCGCTGGAGGCCGAGGCCGGAAGAAGCGTTCGCCTGGGGATCGCAATCGACGAGGAGGACTTTGAGGCCTTCGAGCGCCAGGCAGGCGGCGAGGTTGATGGCGGTGGTGGTTTTGCCCACTCCTCCCTTTTGATTGACGAGTCCGACGATCTTGCCCATGGCATTCCAGAGTAAAGCGAAAGCGCGGAAGCGCGTCGGGGCTTGCATTGTGGAGAATGAGGCAGAGTTGTGGAAAGCGGCTGAGGGGCTCAGCCGCAGGCGGGGGCAAATGATTACGGTGGAAGGACTTTGAGCTGAGTGTCCGGAATGGTCATACAAGGCAGAAAAAAGAGCGTGCGGTGGAAAACTGTCCGTGGATGTGGCTCATTTTGTGTGATGCGCGGGGCGGGTCCATTTTGGGCTTTCGACCGATTTGGGGCTTAGGGAAAGCGTGGATGTTCCACGTGGAACGATGGATGGTAGCTCCAAAACTGGGGTTCTGTTCGACTGTGTTCCACGTGGAACACAGCGGCGGAATTGACGAAGACGGGTGGGCCAAGGCAAATGTCCTTGCGCCGTATTTGTCGTCAATTCCATACCCGCCCCCTCCGCCCGTATCCCTTACCTTCATATATGATAACAAATGACTTAATGACTTCTCCATACCTTGCGCATACCTTGAATACCGGCTTCCTGCCCGGCGCAAAGAGACGAATTCCGCTTGTAGACAATCCGACATTATTCAGCACCTGGAATCTCGACTCGCTTTGAGTATGCGCTGGAAGGAGACAATGATCAGCAAACTTCGTGGAAATTTTGGCGCTGTGTTTTCAGGGAGTTGAAGCCGGAGAGCCCGAGGTCAGGGCTTGACAATCACTGCGCGCGCATTTGACCGCGCAAGAGTAGACTACGGTCAGAATC
>Ga0326728_10013013_pt1 | contig 18246 bp, 18 predicted proteins | sample MB3enrmetagenome_FD_207602 | JGI IMG/M metagenome (GOLD analysis project Ga0326728, IMG submission 207602) | Lab enriched peat soil microbial communities from McLean, Ithaca, NY, United States - MB31MN | ecosystem: Environmental > Terrestrial > Soil > Wetlands > Peat | place: USA: New York... | reverse complement strand
AGCTACATAGCGCTCACAAGAAGGTACGGCGTGCTAGACATGGACGCATCCGGCAGACCTGAGCATTCCATGTTCAGCCGCTATGTTGTCTGGGTCGCGGAAGAGGACGTCCTGCCGAACATCAAGTGCCACATGCACAACAAGGGCAATATAATGGTGCCTGAAAAAGAGCCGGGCCTTGAACTCTACTATTTGAAGCCGTACATGGAAAAGAGGGGCTACCACATGGCAGACGCTAGGGCGATTGGCGACATAACCGGTCCTGACGTCAAAACATCCGTTGTCTTTGTTTCTGATGACCTTCTGCCGCCTGACATGGACTGGTCCGAGGACGTGTCGAATGACGCGTTTCTCAAGGACAAGAAGGACGCATTCGAAGAATTCGAGGCGAAGTTCAGAGAAATAACCTTCAAAGAAGAGATGGCAAAGCTTAGGGCGATGTTCTTGGGTCATCTAAAGCGTGTCGAAGAAGCGCTAGAATGAAATGCAGCCGGGACGCGCCATATTTTCGTAAAACAAGACGGGGCTGCCGGCAGCCTTATGTGCGTCAGTAAGGGAAACCCGCGTATCTGCCTGCGAATGCCGGTCTTTTCATTTCCGCAAGATTTCACAAACATCCTACAACGAAAGAAAAGCATAAATATCTGGACGAACAGACGGCTGTACTGTGATTCGGATGACTGACATGATGATGACAAAAGAGCTCGAGATTGTAGGCGTGCATTCGGGCAAGAAGGGCGGGGATAGCGAGACCGTATTCCGGTCAAACATACCTGCCACGCAAGATGCTCTTAGAAGGGTGGCGTCAGACTGGTTTCACTTTCTCTCTTACGGCGAGCTCAAAAACCTCGCGAAAAAGGACAGGGCGGTGTATACTCTTCTAGACAAAAGCCTGGTGGCAATGACAGACACCACTATATGGTTCTTTGAAGGAGACGTCGTCGAAGGCGAGTATGCGATAGACGGTCCCGGCTCGACAAGCAAGGTTCTCGAGAAGATATCCCAAGATTTCGGCACAGTGCACGCAATCGGCACAGCCTATGGCGCCCCTGAACACAGGGAAATAAAGTTTCACATCGCCAACGGTGTTTCCGATATCTGTTCTACAGGGTTTGAACAGGCCCCGGCGATTGCCTTTATCGGCTATTACGACAAGGAGTTCAAATACGAAGTATCGGCGCACGGCGACATCAATTACTGCACCGGCTGGGGATTCTACATGAGGAACAGTCCTGCCCAGCAAGATGCTGCTGAGACCTATGCCAGGGACATCGAAGCAGAGGCGGCAGAAAGAAAGCTCATCGCAGAGCATCCGCATGTACCGGTCGATATCCGAATTCCTGCTAAGGTAGGCGCAAACGCAACAGAGGTCGACGATGCGGCCATGCGAAAGCACGCCATGCTGCTTGACGATCTTGCTGTGATGAGCAAGCACGCAGGTCAAGAACCGCAGCCCACAGGACCTCAAGCCAAGGTCCCTGCCAGCATCACCGAACGTCTTTCGACGCTTGTTGATAGTCAGTTGAAGCAGGAAGCAGGTCTTACCTATGACTGGCTCATCAAGAGAGAGGATTATGCGGGGGCTCTCAGCGCAGCCGTGATAGGCGATCTGTCTTACGAGCAGAAATATGGTGCCGCAGTCGGCGTGTGCATCGCGCATATCGATAAAAGGCAGTATGATGAGGCGCTCGACTTCGCCGAAAACCTCCCCACCGATTATGGAGTGGAGTTGGACAGGAGACTGGTCGAGAGCATCAAGAACATGAAGACAATGCAGGATATGCGCAGATAACTGGCGCATGTCTGCCCCCGACTCGAACATACATCCTTTTGTCGTAAGCATGATTGGGGCTGCTGAGATTTGAACTCAGATTACTAGCGCCCGAGGCTAGCCGTCTGCCAGGTTAGCTTACAACCCCTATTTATATTTGCGATAACAATACGGGTTAGTCATATTTATTCCTTGCCGAACAGGGCAAAGAAGGGACAGGCGGCGTTATGGATCAAAGAAGCCTGGATTTCGCTTACAAGTACCCGTTCTCCGATGAGGCAAAGGCCTTCATCGCCGGCTTGGGGGACATCAAGATAGAGTACAAGTACCTCGAGCTCGGAAAGAAGCACCTCAACGACGCCTTCAGCGGGAAGCTGGAGTATATGCCGATAGGCATGTCTAGCGCCAAGACCGACTACCTGCTGACGTACCTGTATTCGAGAATGCTGCTCAGCGCCACGAAGAGCAGGCAGCTCATAAACCAGTACTGCGCCGCGGAGGCTGCGCGTTCTGCCGGCGCGCTAGCAAGCTCCGATATAACGGAGGTCGAGGCCGTGGTGAAAGAGCTCGGCATACCCATGAACGTCATGCCGTTCAGCAAGGAGCTTGCGCTCTCGATAAGGTTCGATGCCTTCCTTGAGCTCTCGGAAGGTGTGAAGGGACTTGAGCTTCCCAACCAGAAGCTCAGCAACGGTTTCGTGTCCATGGAGATGGGCAAGGCCGTATCGCTCATAGAGAAGGCCATGTTCAGCAAGATGAGGAAAGGGTTCCCGGCAAGCTCCGAGCAGCTTCCAAAGGAGATCACGGAGTATGCAAAGGCGATAAGGCCTGCAATCGACACTGCCCCAAAGGCTCCGCGTGCAGGGACTACGGAATGGATAGAGCGGCTGCTCGCCACGCCGATACCCGACGTAAGGCACAGGACAGTCAACCTCATACTCGCCCCTTACTTTGTCAATACCCGCGGTATGACCGTCGAGCAGGCCACAAAGGCCGTGATGGAGTATATGGAGCGGTGCAAGGCCGTGAACCCTAACACGAAGATAAACGAGCGCTACATAGCGTACCAGTGCGACTATGCCAAGAAGAGAGGCTTGAAGCCCCTGTCGTTCGAAAGGGCGAAGGATCTCCTTAGCGACGTCATGGAACTGGATTCGAAATAGCGGTGGTTTGATGGAAGTGAAAAAGCTGTGTCACGTGTGCAACGCGCTGGCTACGCGCACGTGCAGGATGTGCGGGCGGCCGGTGTGCGAAGCCCATGCAGGCAAGGGCGGAGTGTGCATCTCCTGCGCAAGCGGAAGGGCGTAGGCCTCGAGCGCCTGGCGATCAGGATTCTCTCGCATGGCCTGCCCGGCGCCTGTTGGCTGTTCGCGCCAACGAGAATCAGCAAGGATTATATATCTTGATTTCGCATATAACGCTGCCAGACGGTAATAGGGGCAGGGTATCGCCCAAACCCATTCCGAACTTGGAAGCTAAACCTGTCCACGATATGTGTGTACTGCCTTTGGGCGGGAAAGCATGTTGCTGTTTGGCATTATGTTTTATCATTGGAAGGCGGCAGAGTCCAAGATGCAAAGCAATAAATATCTTCGACACGTGATAATCTTACTTAAACAGCGTTTTTTATGGCTGGAAAAGAACTTGATAATAAACTAGTCGTAGCAGTAAGGATACGAGGCAAGGTGGGCGTGCGATCGTCCATCGCCGAGACCCTTGACAGGCTGCGCCTTGGCAGGACAAACGCGTGCGCGCTCATAAGGGTGAACCGCTCGTATCTCGGCATGCTGAAGAAGTGCAACAACTACATAGAGTACGGCGAGGTCGACCTGCCGACACTCGAGAAGCTGCTGGGCAAGCACGCCAAGGGAGTCGATGCCAAGAAGCTCATGGACGGCAGCTATCCATTGGAAGACCTACGGAAGGAGATGCCTTTGATGCTTCACGCGCCAACGCACGGATACAGGCGCAACCTTAAGAGAGGGTTCGCGCAGGGCGGCTCTCTGGGCTACGCAGGCGCTGAGGTCAACAAGCTTGTAACTAGGATGGTGTGATCATGGTGGTTAGGCAGCACAAGAGGAACAGGAAGTACCTCGGGACGAGGCGCTGGGGCGTGGGCAACATAAAGAACGCAAGGGGAAAGGGATGCCGCGGCGGAGTGGGCATGGCCGGTTCAAGGAAGCACAAGTTCACGTTTCTCACGGCGAAGGCGCCGTGGCTCATCAGGCATCCCGGCTTCTCGCCATGGGATTCTGTAAAGCGCGACGAGATAACCCTGCGCGAGATCGACGTGATGATACGCAAGTCCTCGGAGCAGAAGCCATCGATAGACCTAAAGAACTACAAGGTGCTCAGCAACGGCTCGATAAGCAGGCCAGCGACGATAAAGGCCCACGCTTTCTCGGAGAAGGCCGGCGAGAAGATAAAGAGTGCTGGCGGAGAGGCCGTAGTGCTGCAGTGATACTTCATGTCTGATGCGCTGAACATAGCTTTTTTTACGGATTCATTCCTGCCTGCGACTGACGGCGTCGTGACCTCAATCCTCGGCTTCCGCAAGGAGCTGGAGCGCAGGGGCCACAGCGTGTATGTCTTCGCGAGCGGCAATTCGAAGACGAAGAGAATGACCGAGAATGACAAGAACGTCTTCGTGATGCGCGGTGTGCGGTTCAAGAAGTACCCCCAGTACAACCTCGCGCTGTTCCCGTTCATGGCCTCGTTGAAGCTGAGGGGCAAGCGCATGGACATTCTGCACGCGCAGACGCCGTTCATAATGGGCATGTACTCGATGCTGATGGCGCGCTCCAGCGGCATTCCTCTTGTGGGCTCGTTCCACACGCTCTTCACCGACAAGGAGGTGATAAGCAACTACACTGCGGACAGCAAGCTACTCATCAAGCTGCTCACCAGATATGCATGGCCGTACGCGCGCTTCTTCTACTCGAAGTGCGACGAGGTGATTGCGCCAAGCGATGTCATCAAGGGCATGCTCGAGAAGCACCACATAGGCAACATCTCAACGGTGCCGAACGGCATAGATCCTGCAAGGTTCAATGGCAAGGTCGACGGCAGCAAGCTCCGGGAGTCCTTGACCGGCAGAAGCGGCGATAGCATCGTGCTGTACGTCGGCAGGCTCAGCAAGGAGAAGCGCATAGACACCCTCCTCAAGGCCGCAAGGCTGCTGAAGGGCAGGAAGATAAAGTTCATAATAGGGGGCACCGGGCCCGCCGCCGACGCGTACCAGAGGATGGCGCGCTCCATGCGCCTTGACAACGTCAAGTTCACCGGCTTCATAAGCGACGAGCAGCTGCCCGAGTACTACGCCGCCTGCGACCTGTTCTGCCTGCCGTCGACGTTCGACACGCAGGGCATAGTCTCCATAGAGGCCATGGCGTGCAACAAGCCTGTCGTCGGCGCCAACTATCTCGCCCTCAAGGAGCTCATAAAAAACGGCTATAACGGCGAAAAGTTCGTTCCGATGAGCGCCAGTTCATGTGCAGAGAAAATAGGGAAGGTTTTAAATCATCTTGATTCCTATAAGGGGATGCTTAACACGGCAAAACAGTACTCCGTGGCGCGTGTCACGGACCGGCTGCTTGATGTCTACAAGAAAGCGATCGACGATTCCACCAACATGATGTGATTCACTGTCCGAAGAAACAATCAAGACCGAAACAAAGGTTGAGTCCAAAACAGAGGCAAAGGCCGAAGGCGAAGCTGCCAAGGGCGAGGCCAAGGCAGAGGCCAGGACGCAGGCGCAAGCAGGCCAGGGAACGGAGAACAAGATATCGCTCAACGAGCTGGTGAAGGAATCGCACAACGAGCGTGCCAACGAGCTGATGCAGGAGATATATGCCCTGAGGAAGCAGCGTGGCAAGCTTATCGGCGCGGTGAGGCACGCCAAGCGCACAATCCCCTACAAGGAGACCGAGGCGCAGGCGATAGAGACCATGCTGGGCCCGAACGGCGCGAGGGATGCGAACGGCAGGGTCATCTACCTGAAGAAGATGAAGAAGACCCTCGAGTTCAAGATCGCGACGGAGGCATCTTCGCTCAGCGCGGAGAGGGAGCTCATAAAGCGCATAAACGAGGTCAACGCACAGCTTGAAGAGGCGCTCGCGCCTCTAAGGCTCAAACGCAGGCTTGAGATGGTGAAGGCAGATGCGGAAAGGCAGAAGACGGTGCTGGCCGATTCCATGAAGGAATGCGTCGAGATCGACACAAAGCTGGACCGGCTCTACGCAGATCTCAAGAAGGTGCTCGGCATAAGCCGCGAGCGCAAGGTCGTCAGGAAGGGCGCGAAGCCCAGTGCTGCGATGTCCACGATCAGTCTGGAAGACATCGCAGTGATAAAGAAGATAGAGAAGTAGAAGAGAAGCAGATGAGTTTTTGAAAATTTCATTTTACGGAGCAGCCCAGGAAGTGGGAAGAAGCTGCATATTGGTACGGAGCGGAAACACGGCTATCATGCTAGACGCCGGCATAAAGCTCGGCGAGGTCGAGGAGCATCCCACGATACCCGACGCCATGCTCAAGCACATAGACGCGATATTCGTAACGCACGCACACCTCGACCACAGCGGGTACCTCCCGCACATATTCAGTGCAGGGTATACTGGCAAGATCTACGCCACGAAGCCGACGCTGGAGCTGATAAACGTCATGGTCAGCGACTACATGCACCTGTCGAACCCGAAGAATGTCAGCAAGGAAGGCCTTGCCAGGCTGCGCAAGAGCTACAAGATAGTCGAGTATGGCGAGACCGTGCGCATCAAAGACCTGAAGGTGACCCCTGTGACCGCAGGCCATATACTCGGAAGCGCGATGCTGTACGTGAACGACGGGAAGCACACGCTGCTGTACACCGGGGACATAAACCTGTCAAAGACGCGGCTGCTGGACGGCGCAGACACGAAGAACCTGCGCGCGGACACGCTTATCACGGAAAGCACGTACGGGGCTAAGGACGACATAACGCCTTCGGAGAACGTGGTCGCAAAGAAGATGCTTACCGACATAAAGGAAACGCTCCTCAGGGGAAACAAGGTCATAATCCCGTCTTTCGCCGTGGGAAAGGGGCAGGAGGTTCTGTTGCTGCTTGACGACTTCATGAACTCGGGCGCCCTGCCCAAGGTGCCGATCTACGTCGACGGAATGATAAACAAAGCGATGCGCATACACAGGCACAACGTGATATACTGCAGGAACGAGCTGCAGCGCAAGATACTCATGAGCGATTCGGATCCGTTCAAGAGCAGCAACTTCTTCCCGGTAGAGACGCGCCAGGACAGGAGCAAGGTCGTCAGCGAGGGCGGCGCCTGCATAATAGTCACCACGAGCGGGATGCTCAAAGGCGGCCCGGTGATCTACTACCTGCGCAAGCTCGCAGGAAACCCCTCGAACAAGCTCATCATAGTAGGGTACCAGGCAGAAGGCACTCCGGGGAATGCGCTGCTGAACGGCGCGACCACGCTCAAGTTAGAGAACGCGACAGTCAACATCAGGTTGGAGGTGAGGAGCTATCACCTTTCCGGGCACGCGGACAGGCCGCACCTAGAGGCGATGATACGGTCTGTGAAGTCGCTGAAGAACGTGTTCGTAATCCATGGCGAGAAGAGTACGTCCGAGGCCCTGAGCAGCGACATACAGAAGAATTTCAATGTCATAGTGCCTCGGCTTGGAGAAGAGTTCGATGTATAGCACGTTGCGCAGGCTCTACCAGGGCAGCCGCATGCGCGGCGCGGTCAAATCCGCACCCGAAGACTTCGTGGTCTGCGAGATAGTGGGCAAGGGCGTGGCACTCGAGCCGGGCACAAAATACACTCCCGACATGCTGGGCATGGAGGAGAAGCCCGGCAAATTTTGCATCTTCGTCCTGCAGAAGAGGAACTGGAACACGACCCAGGCCCTGAAGGAGATAGCAAGGCGCCTGCGGAAGGGGATGCGCTCCATGGGCTTCGCAGGCACGAAGGACAGGCTCTCGGTATCGACGCAATTGTGCAGCGCCTTCGCTGCAGGGCCGTCGCAACTGGCAAGCATCCACATAAAGGACATAGAGATAAACGGTGCCTGGTCCGGCGACGCCCAGATAGACATGGGTAGCCTCATAGGCAACAGGTTCGCCATCACTGTAAGGGGGACGGAGGGGCAGGATTCTCTCGAGAAGGCGCTAGGCACGCTGAACGGCGCATTTCCGAACTATTTCGGGGAGCAGAGGTTCGGATTCAGGAACAACAACGTAAGCATAGGGCTTTCGATACTGAAGCAGGACTTCGAGGGTGCTGCCATGCGGTTCCTTACCGACACCGCGAACGAGTTGCGGGAGGAGGCCGTGGCTGCCAGGAAGGAGCTGGCGGAAACCCGCGACTTCAAGGCGGCGTTGCAGCGGTTCCCGGGATACCTGAAGTATGAGAGGGCAATGATTGAATATCTCTCAAGGTATCCGACCAATTACGCCAACGCCATAAGGAAACTGCCTAGATCCCTCTCGCTTATGTTTGTCCACGCGGTCGAAGACAGCATATTCAACGAGGAGCTGTGCCGTCGCGTGGAATCCGGCGAAACCTCTCCCGCAGAAGGGGAGTTGTCCTGCGGCACCAACGGCTATGGGTTTCCCGACGTAAAGACAACGGGTCCGTATGCGCCGGAGCTTGGGAACGCCTTCCTTGTAGGCAACCTCGTTGGCTACGACACCAAATCCCCGACGAAACTGGAGTCCGAGCTTCTGGAGGAGTTCGGGATAAGCCTTGAATCGTTCAAGGCGAACGGCATCAAGGAGCTCAACTGCAAAGGCTCGTTCAGGGTGATGTTCGCGCCGTACAAATGGGTCTCGTCAAGCATTGGCCAGGACGATGCAAAGCTGGTATTCGAGCTGCCTGCGGGTTCATACGCTACCGTGCTGTTGGACGAGCTGGTCGATTCAGAGAGCGGCAGCCCAGCAGGCGCATCAGATTCCGGCAAAAGTGCAGGCAGGAATTAGTAATCAACAGCCGCACGTCGTCTTTCAAAGAAGCATTAATACTTTGTTGTTCCAGGCTTTGCATGCAGAAACGCATTGTGGCTGTAATCATTGCGGCGGCCGTGGCCGTGTTTGTCTGCTATGCCATACTTTCCTCGAAACCTAGTGTTAGCAGTCACCCCCCATCAGCATCGTCAATCAGCATCCCCATATCCAGAACATCGGCGATACCTGCAGGCGCCGTAAAAGTAACGCCACAGAACGACGTTTATCCTCCGATTATGCATTCATCCGCATGGGCGGCTCCCGTGCCTCTGCCAAGCACGATCGATACTGCTGGAGGCGAGGATAGTCCCTTTATCATGCCAGACGGAAATACTTTGTACTTTTTCTTCACTCCAAACGTTTCCGTTCCTGCGAACAAGCAGCTTTTTGACGGCGTCACTGGAATATACGTATCAGAAAAGGTAAATGGGAACTGGACTGATGCCCAAAGGGTAGTGCTTGAGGATCCAGGAACGCTCGCGCTTGATGGATGTGAATTCGTTCAGGGAAACACGATGTGGTTCTGCTCTGCGCGCACAGGATATACGGGAGTCAACCTCTTCACGGCAAAATTCGTAAACGGGAGATGGGCTGACTGGCAGTATGCCGGAGACCTGCTCAATAAAGAGTATCAGGTTGGTGAGATGTGCTTGACGCCTGATGGCAATGAGATGTACTTCGGTTCCTCGCGCGCAGGAGGTCAAGGCGGGCTGGACATCTGGGTGACAAAGTTGGTCAACGGAACATGGCAGGCCCCTGAGAATGTCGGGGCTGTGAATACGCAGGGCGATGAGTATCTGCCGTTCATAACACCCAACGGCACCGAGCTGTGGTTCACGCGGACATACATGGGTACGCCAGCTATTTACGAGTCCGAGATGGTTAACGGTACATGGTCCTCACCGCAGCTTATTATATCGCAGTTTGCCGGAGAACCTTCGCTGGATGAATATGGGAACCTCTATTTCGTGCATCATTTCTACAGCGGAACAGGAAACATGATAGAAAGCGACATCTATGTCGCGTATCACAGATAATGCACCGCTCTATCTCTCGTAGCTATCGCATGATGCCTCATAGAAGGGCTTTTAGTTTAATTTGCATATCCCTGTACGATCGTCCCTGATCGGTGAGAAACAATGAATGCCAAGTTTGTTTATTTTGACGTAGGCGGTGTCGTAGTTCTCGATTTTAGTGGAAATGATAAGTGGAAGCAATTCAGAAGAAGCATAGGGATAAGACCAGGCAAAGATGCGGAATTTGAAGAGTTCTGGAACAGGTACGAACCGGAAGTTAATGCCGGCAGAGATGTGGAAACTTTACTTCCGCTGATTGGTAGGCAGTTCGGCCTGAAATTCCCCCAAAACTACTCTTTGCTCATCGACGGATTTGTGAACCGCTTCGAGGTGAACAGATCTGTATGGCCAGCAATCGACAGGATTCGCAAGCAGTGCAGGATCGGCCTTCTGACCAACATGTACCCTAATATGCTTGAGGCGATCAGGGAAAGGGGCCTTTTGCCAAAGATTGATTGGGATGTTGTTATAGATTCGAGCGTAGAAGGCGTCATCAAGCCAGACCAGCAGATTTTCAGACTCGCCGAAGAACGATCAGGGTTCGGGGGCAAAGAAATAGCATTCGTGGAAAACAGCAAAAAACATATAGAGGCTGCAAAGGCCATGGGCTGGCAAACTTTCCTTTACGATTCGGCTGCCCCTGAAGAGTCCAGCGCGAGATTATCAGAATCATTCCAATAGTTGTCCAGAATTCGGTCGTTATAAATAACTCCTATAGTATGCGCCAGGGTAGGGATTTGAACCCTAAATGCCGCGAGGCGGCAACCAGATCTCGAGTTTCGCCAAAAATACTGGCGCGTTGCCGGATTCCGCCACCCTGGCCCGAGTAAATTGCTTAAAGACTTAATGGTCTTAATTAATATACCTTAAGCTTATGTGATGCGATGCGCGAAAGCGATACGCCAGAAGGCACGGCAGAAGGAGGGCTAATAGGCAAGTTCTATTTCCGGATATTCACCGTGCTGCTGTTCGCAATACTTACCGTGAGCGGTGCAGCGTTCGCCATATACATGATTGTGACTTCAACGAACGTAAGCATGATATTGCTGGCGCTGGCCTTCCTGGCGCTGGCGGTCGTGAGCGGCTTCTTCAACATAACGTCCGCGAGGCTGTACTACAGGTCGTACTTCTATCGCAAGCACATAGACGATATCACGGCGGCGCTTGCGCCTCTGCGCAGCTTCCCTACAGTGGCGATAGTAGTGCCCGTTTACAACGAGGACGTCGAGATGGTTAAGAAGAACGTGCAGCGCCTCAAGAGCATGGACTATCCCAAGGACCGCATACGCCTGTATCTTATCGATGATTCAACCAAACCAGACACGATCGGCGCGCTGCGCGATTTCAGCGCAAGCAACGGCATAGAGTTCATACACAGGAATGACCGGTCCGGCTTCAAGGCAGGCGCGTTCAACAACTTCATGAGGTACTCGAAGGAGGAATACCTTGCAATATTTGACGCAGACGAGTACCTGACAGACTGCAGCTTCCTGAATGACCTTCTGCCGTACTTCGAGGACAAGGACGTTGCATACGTTCAGACAAGGAAGACGAGCTTCGACGGCACCTTCTTCTCGAATTCCGTGAAACTCTTTGACGACTTTTTCTTCACCTTCATACAGCCGGCAAGGGCGTTCAACAACACTGCGATATTCGCAGGCTCGTGCGGGATAATACGCAGATCAGCACTAGAGAAAGTCGGCGGATTTCCCGAGTATGTGGTCGAGGACACGTTCTTCAGCTTCGAAACAGACATCAACAACTACAAAGGCCTCTACGTGCCCAAGATATATGCCTATGGGGCGCCGATAACCACCTTCACGGCCCTTGCCAGGCAGCAGTGGCGCTACAACTACGGCGACACGCAGTTCCTGAAGTACGCCATCGGCAAGTTCATGTCCGAGAAAGTAAGGCGCAACCCCCACATATCAAAGGTGGATTATGTCACCCACGGCTTCGGCCTCAACTACCTCTCGGTAATGCTGGTCATCTCGACCATCGCATCGATTCTCATCGTGTTTTCGAACTTCTCGTTTGCGTACATGTCGATACCGCAGCTGCTGCGCGCCAACGGCATGCAGCAGACCGTTGAGATATTCGGCTTCGCAGCTTTCGCGCTTTCGCTCATGGTGCCTGTGATACTCACGAAGGCATACTTCAAGTCTCTCAGCAGGGGCATAATGGTCTTTGTGCTCAACTTTGCTCTTGCCGTTGTCAGGTTCAAGGCTGCAATCGCCGCGATGCTCGGCGTGAACCCGTCGATGCACTGGCACAGGGCTGGCGCCGACAACAGGCACAACGCCAGCTTCTCGCTGTTCAACACATCTGCAGAGATATGCCTTTCCTCCGTGATGCTTGCCGCAGGCTATGCGGCGTTCTATTACAATAACATCACCGGCAGCTTGTGGCTGGCCTGGTATGGCTTTATGTATCTTGCTGCAACTATGTTGATCTACAAGTATGGTTGAATGATATACGTAAAGAAGTACGCAACGGAGAACGGCGTAATGCTGGCCATGTGTGACGCCGACCTTATAGACAAGGTCCTCGCAGAGGGCGACCTCGAGATGGACATGAGGGCGTATGCGGGCTTCTACAAGGGGGATCTGATAGACCCCAAGAACGCGAAGCGGCTGATAGACGCGGAAACCATACACTCCGCAAATGTCGTAGGCAAGGAGTCTGTAGACGCCGCGATAGCGAGCTCCATCATACAGAAGGGTCATGTCAAGACCATTGGCGACGTGCCGTATGCGCAGGCCTACAGCACGAAATACTAGCCCTTTTGCATGCTGCCGGAATAAGGTTATTAAGCTATTCTTTGGAATAATGCCTGATTCAATGACCGAATACGAAGACTGGAACGGGCTCGGAGAGGTCACAAAGGACCTCGAGAGAGCAAGGCAGTCGCTGGTGGAGGAGCTGCAGGCGATAGACTGGTACCAGGAGCGCATAGACCTTACTAAGAACGCGTCACTCAAGAAGATACTGGAGCACAACCGCGACGAGGAGAAGGAGCATGTCGCGATGCTGATGGAATGGATAACGAAGAAGGACGCGGTGCAGAGCAGAGCGTTCAAGAAGCACGACTGACCCTGCCGATTGCATGGCCAAAAACGACACATGGACCTTGGGCACAGCGGTCATTCCCGCGCATTACGAGATAAGAATAACACCCAACCTCTCGAATTTCGTCTTTCACGGCGAAGAAACAATCCAGATCAGCGTAAGCAAATCCACAGACCGGATAACCCTGAATTCGAAGGAGTTGAAGATAGGTTCGGCATCAGTGACAGTGAAAGGCACTACGTACAAAGCAAAAATATCAGAAAACAAGGTTAAGGAAGAACTGACTCTGATCCTGCCCTGCAAGGTGAGGGGAGATGCCGCGCTCCACATAACCTTCTCTGGCCACAACGGCGACGCGCTTTGCGGCTTCTACAGGAGCAGCTACAAGCACAAAGGCAAAAAGGGATACATTCTGACCACCCACTTTGAGTCTTCCGACGCCAGGATGGCATTCCCATGCTTTGATGAACCCGCGCTGAAAGCAACATATTCGATTTCTCTTATGATAGACCGCAACCTAGACGCTATCTCCAACATGCCCATAAAGAAGGAGGTGAACATCGGTGACGGCAAAAAACTTGTCACATTTCTCAGAACTCCGAGGATGAGCAGCTACCTGGTTTATTTCTGCGTTGGACATTTCGAACGCATGACCAAGCGCGCAGGGAAGATAAAAGTGGGAGTGGCGACTGCGCCAGGGCGCATCAAACAGGCAAGGATGGCATTGGGCTTTGCGGTGAAGTTCATAGAGTTTTACCAGAATTATTTCAGAATAAAGTATCCGCTGCCTAAGATTGACCTGATAGCAGTGCCCGACTCTTACACCGCAATGGAGAATTGGGGTGCGATATCCTTCCGCGAAGATCTCATGCTATGCGACAAGAAAAGCGCGATGCGGACAAAGCAGAACGTGGCGCGCACGGTCGCGCACGAGCTTGCCCATCAGTGGTTCGGCGACCTCGTCACCATGAAATGGTGGGACGATACCTGGCTCAATGAGAGCTTTGCGGAGCTCATGGAGTACGAGGCGCCTGATTCGGTATTTCCCGGATGGAAGATGCTCGATCAATATTTCATAATTTCCATATCTGCGGCTCTTAGTGCCGACCAGCTCATTTCCACGCATCCGATAAACGTTCACGTAAGGAAGCCTGCGGAGATAGAGGAGATTTTTGACAGCATAAGCTATTTCAAAGGGAGTTCCGTCCTTTACATGCTAGAAAATTATGTGGGGCAGGACGTGTTCAGAAGAAGCCTGCACAACTACTTCAGCAAGCACGCGTATTCCAACACCACAAAATCCGATCTTTGGAGCGAGATAGACGCAGAGGCAAGAAAGCATGGCATTAGGGATGTGGAGCTGATTGCAAGAAGGTGGATAGAAGAGCCCGGATACCCGCTGATAGAGGTGTCAAGGTCGGGCAGTTCACTGAAGCTTGTCCAGAGAAGGACCACCCTTTCAAAGGCTATTAACAAGCAAGTATGGCCGATCCCGTTGAGCTATAGGATGCAGGACGGGTCTGCAGGAAAGAAGCTGATGCTCGGAAGAACCGCAAGCATCGAACTGGGAAGCAATAGCTGGATCAAGCTGAATTCCTCCCAGACGGGATTCTACAGGGTATCGTACCCAGATGATATCCTGGAAAAGCTTGGCGAGGCTATACGCTCCAGAATCCTTCCGGACAGGGACAGCTGGGGTATTGTCGGAGACCTGTTCTTCTTGGCGCGCTCGGGAAGGGTTCCCGCCAGGAAATACCTGGATTTTGTGATCAGATACTGTATGGTGGATGCGCAGCTCACGAATCTCAGTGTGCTGTCCCATCTGCACTGGTTCCGCATGATGTTGGGCGGCACAAAGATGCAGGCAGAGGTGGACAAGGCAGCAGAATCATATGGTAGCGCGCTGCTGAAGCGGCTTACGTGGCGTTCCAAACAGAGTGATAACAACCTGACAAAGATGATTCGCAGCGGGTCCGTATCCCTGCTGGGCACAGTCAGAGACAAGGGGGTGCTCAAAGCTTCCAGAACAATGTTCGACGCATTCTTGAAAAAAGGAAAACTGGTAGACCCTGATCTGCGTGCGGCTGTCTATGCGAACGTTGTACGTTCGGATCCAAGCACCTATGACATCATGAAAAAACTTTACGCGAAGGAAGAGTCCCCCCAAGATAAGCAGACGTTCCTGGCTGCGATGGGCACCGCAAGCGACCCCATGCACCTGCGCGACGTCCTTGCTTTCTCATCCTCAGAAGCGGTGAGGCTTATGGACGCCCGTATCATATTCTATGCAGAATCGGGGCATCCAGAAACCCACGCAACGCTCCTGAAGTGGGTGGAACATAACTGGAAAAGCGTGCTGAAGAGATATCTTCTGATCATGCACTCGGACTTCATAGCGATATTCGACTCAGTTGAGGACAAGCACGTCTATCTTGACTTAAAGACTTTCTTCAGCAAGAAAGAGAACATGAGAGATGAGATAAAAAGGACCCTTGCCCAGACGCTAGAGAAAATAAGGGCAAACATCGCATTCTTCGAGAAGAACTCATCCTAGCGTCATCTGCCGTACGAGAATATCACTGACACGTCACCTGTGACCTCTGCGGTGCCCGGATAGTATGCAATGTTTACTCCCTCACCTACCGAAGCCGCGCTGGCTATCGGATATACCCTATACGTGCTGACCGTTATGTTTATGGGCGTAAGCGACACGTTCTGGCCGACTATGGCGCGTGCCTGGGCTGTTGCGTTAACAAGCGCGGAAGAGAGGGCATCAGATCTCAAGTTTTTCGTCTGCGAAGCAGACAGCGCAGAGTACTCCCCGCTCACGTAAACGTTTGGTATCAGCGCCAGCGCATCAAGGAGCGCGCTTGTGGTCTTCGTACTTACTGTCACGTGCAGATTCTCTGTCGCAAGATATGTCGAGTTTGTCAAGTTCATCTTTGTGAATGCTCTTGTCAGAGTGTACGAGTCGGTGCTTATGTTGCTCTCGTTCCCGCCTACATAGTTCAAGAGCGTTGAATTGAGCGTGGTAAGCGTGGCAGAAAGATTGGACGCTGCATCTGTCGACGTTGAGCCAGTGCCGTTCGCATAGAGCAAGACCTGCACGTCTGCAGGTATCGCAGACGCATAACCTGAAGCGGACACGGTTATCGTGTGTGCGCCCCACGGGTGCACAGGCTGGATGATGGCAAGCAGCAGCGCCACACCCAACACGGCGACAAGCAACAAAACTATCTTATCCTCGTATGATTTCTGCACAATACCACGCACGTGACTTGGCGTGCACTGTTCTTATAGCTATGTCCTTCGTCTGCGCGTCGGGCAGGCATACTAGGGGCTCTAAGATCGACCCAGGCAAATCTATCCGTTAAACAAAAAGCTTAAATATCACATCCTTTTCATTCAACACCATGGTTTATATGCCAACATCAATCCCATCATCGCACATACCAATGGCCATATTATGGCATCGCATTTCGAAATCAGAGATGCCGGGCACATTCGAAGAGGGCACTAATAGCAATCCCATCTTCACGAGGCGCCACGATGGCGTTGAGGAACCTGCCCGCCTTTATATCTCGCGTAATCCGAATACAAAAGGGCATTGCGATCTGGGATGCGAACTCAAAGCAAAAGTAATACTTCCCACTAATGTCGATATCACGGAGCTAAAGCCGTTTGTGCGCGAACAATCGCGTCGCATAGTCAAGGAGCTGCAGCGTGCAGCATCCCTATCTCGTCGCACAGCCACGTCCAAGGAGCTGCATGCTGCCGCAGATCTTGTGCTGGCAGAATTGCAAAAGTAAGCGCTATGCGCGTGTTAGGCAGTGCTTCTCTCGTGCGCCCTGCCCCGGGCGACGTAACTGGTACAGACGGCACTAACCTTTAGTTGTCCCTTTCAGGTCAGCCCCAGAAGACGTGCTTGAGCTTCATTATGTCTCCGCTGGGCACGACCCCCATTATCTTGCCGTTGTCTATTATCGGCAGTGCCCTAAGGTCGTACTTGGAGAAGAGCACCGCAGCTTCCCTTATCGTGTTCTCCGGAGTGAGCGCTATCACATTGTGGTTCATCACGTCCTCTATCTTGTCGTTTCCAGGGGCGCGCAGGAGCTCGTCGACGTCGACCACTCCCAGCGCGTGGTCATGGCTGTCGACGACGTACAGGTACATGGTCACCTCCTTGCCCCTCGCAAGCAGGTGGTACTTTTCCTGTACGTTGTCCACAATCTCGGTCGGCGATATCTTCACGAAGCTCTGCGTCGCGTAATTGCGCACGCTCTCCTCGTGCTGACCCAGGATGGCCCGTATCTTCGCAGCGTCCTCCCGGTCTATCTTGTTCAACGAGGCCAATATCTCCTCCCTGTCCTCGACGGGCAGGACCGTGAGTATGTCCGCCGCCTGGCCCGGAGTCATCACATCTATGAGCTTGACAACCTTCTTCTTGTTTAGAGAGGCGACGAGCTCCCTCTGGACTGTGGGCTCTATCTCCTCGAGTATGTCCGCCGCCTTGCCCGTTTCTATGGCGTTCAGTATGTTGACTCTGCTCTCGTGCTCCATCTGCTCCATCACGTTCGCGATGTCAACAGGCTTGAGCCGCAGGAGTTTCTCCTTCAGCACGTCAAGCTTTATCTCCCCTCCGAAGCTGCCAAGGTTTGACAGTTGCTGAACATGAAGCCACGAAACCCGGTTCTCCTGCTCCTCCTCCGGGCCGTAGATCAGGTCCGCAAGCGGATATATGTGCATCCTCCTGAACAGCGCGTGCCTGCTGAATTCGACATCACTCACGTACAGCCTGCCCCCCATCGTTACCAGCCGCAGGTCAAATGCGATCTCGACGTCGCGGTTCTGTATGTCAAGCACCTTCTTGTCTAGTATGTGGTCCTTGAGCAGTATCATGTTTTCGGAAGGCTCTTTCTCGTAGGCCTCCACGCTCTCGATATCCACGACCGCCTTTGTCTTCGAGAACGACTTTACGTTCTCCCATGGTATGAGCAGCGACGGATATCCGAATGAGCGCTTCACATATATGTGCGTAACGTAAGGGACGACGCCGGTTTCCTTCGCGACAAGATCTGCAAGCCTGCCTACCTTCTTGCCTTTGAAGACAACCTTCCCCTTTGTGATTTCGCTGAGGAAATACATCTGGCCGTCCGGCTCTCTCTCTTTCTCTTTCATGGTATCACCAAAGAACTCAGGAACTTGTAAACAAGCAGCAGCACAAGGAACAGCAGGTAAAGCCTTAGCACGAGAAGCGCGAACTTCACGCCTTTCGAAGTGTGTATGCGAGGATGGGCATACCTCAGGTTTATCTCATGGATCTTCCTTGC
>Ga0326728_10013012_pt1 | contig 18246 bp, 15 predicted proteins | sample MB3enrmetagenome_FD_207602 | JGI IMG/M metagenome (GOLD analysis project Ga0326728, IMG submission 207602) | Lab enriched peat soil microbial communities from McLean, Ithaca, NY, United States - MB31MN | ecosystem: Environmental > Terrestrial > Soil > Wetlands > Peat | place: USA: New York... | reverse complement strand
GGTGCACTCGCCGCCGAAAAACCAAGTCCAGGAGAAGAAGCAGATAACGAAATGTCTCTTCTCAACGTCTAACGAACAGCCTGCCGCCACGGAGGCTTTAAGACAACGCCTATGAATTTGCCAGGCCCAGGGCCGTGGATTCACGCGGGCGCTGCCAGTGAGACTGTGCCGGCACCCGCGGAAGAACCGCGCCCTTTGCCGCCCCCCTTGCCAACTCCCAAGACTCCACGCACGCAGAGGCTTTACGCGCCCATCGCCTCGGCTGCGGTGCTATTGATTGTTGCGGGCCTCTGGGGATGGCACACGCGCAAGGCTGGGCCTGGGGCGACGACCGGGCGGGCATCGATCAGCACGGCCAAAGTGGAGCGGCGCGCGTTTGTGCGCACGCTGCGCCTGAGCGGCACGCTGGAAGCGGTGCATTCCTACTCGGTTCTGGCTCCCCGGCTGACGGGCGGCGACTATGGGCAGATGATTGTGACCAAATTGATTCGCGGAGGCACGCGCGTCAAGAAGGGAGACTTGCTGGCGGAGTTCGACCGGGAAGCCCAATTGAAAAACTTCATGGACAAGCAAGCGGAGTTCCGGGACCTGGGAAACCAGATCGCCTCCAAGCAGGCCGAGCAGCAGGCGGCGCGCGCCCACGACGACACCGAACTGAAGCAGGCCGAAGACGCGGTGGGCACAGCAAAGCTGGAAGTGCAGCGCAGTGAGGTGGTGTCGCGCATCGATGCAGAGAAGAACCAGCTCAATCTCGAGGCCGCTGAAGCGAACCTTAAGCAGCTCCGCCAGACCTACGATCTGAAGCGCAAGGCCGAGGCCGCCGACCTGCGCCTTTTGGAGATCAAGCGCGACCGCGCCCGCAGCGCCATGCAGCACGCCCAACAGAACTCGGAGAAGATGGCGGTGCTCTCGCCTCTCGACGGGCTGGCGGTTCTGAACCCGATGTGGAAGGGCGGGGGCATGGGCGAGGTGGAGGAAGGCGACCAGATCTGGACCGGATTTTCGTTCATGCAGGTCGTAGACCCTTCGGCTATGCAGGTTCGTGTGCGCGTGAATCAGTTGGACGTTCCCTACCTGCACTTGGGCCAGTCGGCCGAGATCCATCTGGATGCTTACCCCGATCTGAATATGGCAGGAAAACTCGAGCAGTTGGCGGCCATCGGCCTCGGCACAGGGCTCTCAAAAAACGTGCGGGGTTTCGGCGCGCTGTTCTCCATTGAAGGGAGCGATGCGAAACTGGCGCCCGACCTCTCGGCCTCGATTGACGTGGTTTTGGACCGCAAACCGGACTCCTTGGTGGTGCCGCGCGAGGCGGTGGTGAGTCAGGGCGGAGAGTCGTGGGTGTACGTCAAGCGCGCGTTGGGATTTGAAAAACAGGCGATCAAGACGGGCGAGGGGAACGATCTTGAGGTGGTGATCCTTTCCGGACTCGAACCCGGAATGGAAGTCGAGCGATCGCCCGAGCCGGCGGCGCCTGATGGAACCCGCAGCGCCGGTCTCTAGCCGCTCAAAAACGCTTGAGGCTGTCATCCTGAGGAGCCGCAGGCGACGAAGGATCCCGGCAGTGCCCTGACTTTGGAACCGCAAGAGTTCTTCGCTGCGATCAGAATGACAGCCGACGCGTGGATGATATGAATGCGCGAAATCACAAACTGCTGAAGCGCCGCTGGCTATTGCTGGCGGGCGCGGGACTACTGATCGGGGGCGCCGGGGTTGGCTCGGTTCGCTTCGGCCGCAGTGTTCCGAACGTTCCTACCGGAGAAGTGACGCGGGGCGATTTCGAGGAGTATGTGAAGATTCGCGGTGAAGTGAAAGCCAAGCGCTCACTGTCAATCCATGCTCCGCATACCCGCGGCGGGGTTGGCGACCCTCAGATCGTGAAAATCGCCAAAACGGGAACAGTGGCGAAGAAAGGCGACGTGGTGGTGGAGTTCGACACCGCGAAGCTGCGGGAGACGCTCCAGCAAAAACGCTCCGACCTGAAGCAGGCCGAGGCGGAGATCGAGCAGGGGCGCGCAGCCGCGAAGCTCCAGGAGGAGCAGGACCTGACTGACCTGGAGAAGGCGCGGTACGACGTGCAGCGCGCGAAACTGGAAGTCAGCAAAGCGGAGATCCTCTCTAAAATCGAAGGCGAAAAAAACAAACTCCTGCTTGCCGATGCCGAGCAACACCTGAAGGAAGAGGAAGAGAAACTCGCTTCCGACCGCACCAAGGCGGCAGCCGACAACGACGGCAAGAAGCAGAAGCGTGAGAAAGCCCTTCGCGACGCGCACATCGCGGAGCAGGATATGGCCGCGTTGACGCTACGGGCCCCGGTGGACGGAATGGTGACTATCCTTCCGAATTGGCGGGCCAGCGGCTGGTTCAGCGACAGCGCGCCGCCGTTCAAGGAGGGCGATCGCGCCTGGCAAGGCGCGCAAATCGCCGAATTCCCCGACATCTCGACGTTGCGGGTGAACGGGCGCGTGGAGGAGGCCGATCGCGGACGCGTGAAGGAAGGAGAGCCCGCCACGCTGCGCATCGATGCCGTGCCCGACAGGGAATTTCGGGGACACGTGGTGGAGATCAGCGCCTTGGCCAAAATTGATTTTTCGGGCTGGCCGTACCCACGGAACTTTGATGTGGCAGTTCAGATCGATCAAGCGGATGCGCGGGTGCGCCCCGGCATGAGCGCCACGGCGCGCGTGGCCGTCGAGAAACTGCCGGATGCCATTTTGATTCCGGCGCAGGCGGCGTTCCAAAAGGGCGGCAAGACGGTGGCGTACGTTTTGAGCGGATCAAGTTTTCAGGAGCGCGAGATCGTGGTGGCGAAGCGGGGAGAGAGCCAGGTGTCTGTGGCGCGGGGGCTCAAACCGGGCGAGAAGGTCGCTCTGAAAGACCCCACGCTCCAGAAGCAGTGAACGTCTGTCCGCAGATTGCGGGGTCTGCAGAGATTATGTTTGTCATTCTGAGCGAAGCGAAGAATCTCCGCAGTTTGAATTGACAACGCACGACCTACTGCAGAGATTCTTCGCTTCGCTCAGAATGGCAGGCCGTACTTGGCGTAAGGACTACCCTGGAATGAAAGTGAAAATGCGGAGAAAAACGCGCTGGGTGGTTTTGCTGCTGGTCGTGGCGGCGGGTGGAGTGGGGCTGTGGCGAGGGCTTCAGCGCTTGCACGAGCCTGAGCGCGGCATCCCAACCGCAGCGGTGAGGCGCGGGCGTTTGGACATGAAGGTGTACACCGACGGCGAGCTTCACGCCCGGCGCAGCGTGATGGTGGTCGCTCCCTCGGTCTCAGGCAACCTGCGCATCGTTCGCCTCGCGCCCACCGGTACCCAGGTTCACAACGGCGACGTGGTGGTGGAATTCGACCCCAGCGAGCAGCAGTACAACCTGGAAGAGAACCGCTTCGATCTCGAGGAAGCCGAACAGGAAATCGCCAAAGCCAAAGCGGACGCCGCGGTCCAGGGGGCCAAAGACGAAGTCGAGCTATTGAAGGCGAAATTCGACGTGCGGCGCGCGGAGTTGGATATGAGCAAGAACGAACTGGTGAGCGCCATTGATGCGAAAAAGAACCTGTTGGCGCTCGAGGAAGCGAAGCGCCACCTCACCCAACTTCAGCAGGACATCCAATCGCATTCCGTTTCCAATCAGGCCGCGCTGGACGTTGCGCAAGAGAAAGAGCGCAAGGCGCGCCTGTTGATGGCGCAGGCGGAAAGCAACATCCAGAGCATGAGCGTCAAGTCCACCATCGACGGCCTCGTGTCGCTCAAAGAGAACGAGCGCGCGTCAGGCGGATTCTACTTCTCCGGGATGAAGTTGCCGGAGTATCGGGAAGGCGACCAAGTGGGGCCGGGAACGCTGGTGGCTGAAGTTATGAACCTGGAGCAGATGGTAGTCCAGTGCAAAGTGGATGAAGGCGATCGCGCCAACATGAATGCGGGCGCGGCCGTGGAAGCGCACGTGGACGCTCTGCCGGGTCGGATTTTCCCTGCCAAAGTGGAAAGCGTAGCCGGAGTGGCTTCGCGCGGCATGCCCTGGTCCGGGAACACCACCAGCAAGTTCGACGTTGCTATCACGATGGATAAGGCGGGCTCCGAAATCCGGCCGGGCCTTACCGTGCAAACCGTTGTCGAGGGGGGGCAGACCAAGGATCTGTTGCTGGTTCCTCCCCAGGCGCTCTTTGAGAAAGACGGAAAGCCGTTCGTCTATCTGCAACAAGGCGGCAACTTCGTGGCGCGGCAGGTGAAAGTGACACGGCGCACGGAAAGCCAGGTCGCCATCGAAGGCGTAAGCGAGGGCGCGCAGGTGGCCTTGATCAATCCTGAGGAGCAGCCGAGCAAGGCCGCGACGAGCGCCTCGAACCAGCCTGCCTTGGTGGGTGGCGGGGGGAGATGAAGGCGCCGCGTCATCTCAAGCCGTCATTCTGAGCGAAGCGAAGAATCTCCGTAGTGCGTTGTACTTTGCTGAACCGAACTACGGAGATTCTTCGCTTCGCTCAGAATTTCAATAGCCGCCTGTCCGGTCAGAGACTCATGATGACTTTTTCACACCTCGATTCGGACTTGTTGCACGGCGTCGAAAACCTGCGCCTGCACAAGCTACGCACCTTATTAACCATGCTGGGAATGATCTTCGGCGTGGCGGCTGTGGTCTCGATGCTCTCGATCGGGGCAGGAGCCCAGCAGCAGATGATGGCCTTCATCGAGCAGCTCGGAGTGCGCAACCTGATTGTGGAGGCCAAGGAAGCCGCCAACTATCAAGACCTGCAAAAAGTGCGGAAGATCTCTCCCGGCCTGACTTTCCGCGACTGGCGGGTGATCAAAGGCAACATCAGCGGCATCGACCAGACGTCGCCGCGCAAGCGGTTTACTCCCTCGAAGATGCTTCCCAAACCGCAACGCGACATGCCCGCCGCTTACGGCGTGGAGCCCAATTATCTCCGCATCGCCGGGCTGCAAGTGGTGGAGGGGCGCTGGTTCGACGCAGACGAGAATGACCACGCCGCGCCGGTGTGCGTGCTGGGGGATGCGGCACGGGCGGGCCTGTATGGAAACGGCGAGCCGCTGGGGCAATACGTGAAGGTCAACGAGCAATGGCTGCACGTTGTGGGCGTGGTGGCGCCGCAGTTGACGGTGCAGGGTGCGGCAAGCGGTCTGCCCACACAGGACCTGAACAACCTGATTTACGTGCCGCTTTATACGGCGTTGGACCGCCTCGAGGACACCTACAGCGACCTGAAAGACGACATCGACGGAATCTACCTGCAAATGCGGCCCGGCGTGGACGTCCTTTCCACCGCCGACGTGGTGCGCGGCATTTTGAACAGCACGCACGGCGGGGCGAAGGATTTCAGCGTGGTTGCGCCGGCCGAACTGCTAGCGGAACAGAAGCGCACGCAGCGCATTTTTGAGATGGTCATGGTGGCCATCGCATCCATTTCATTGCTGGTGGGCGGCATCGGAATCATGAACATCATGTTGGCCGGAATCCTGGAGCGGACGCGCGAAATCGGGGTGCGGCGGGCGGTTGGAGCTCGCCGGGTGGACATCGTCCGCCAGTTTCTGGTGGAGGCCACATTGATTTCGATTGTCGGCGGCCTGATCGGGATTGTCTTCGGATTCGGCCTGTCGCGCATCATCGCGCTGCTGGCGGGCTGGTCGACGATCGTGACACTCTCGTCCATCCTTCTGGCCTTCCTGGTGTCGGTCACCGTGGGCCTGATTTTCGGCACTTATCCCGCCGTCAAGGCGGCGCGGCTCGATCCCGCCGAAGCCATCCGGTATGAGTGATTGACGATTTTCGGTTGACGATTGCCGATCGCACCTGACACCTGACTCGTGAGGTTCATATGAAGCAGGCTGGATTTATGCTGATGTTACTTTTAGCGGTTCGTTGCGCGGCGGGACAGACGTTTCCAACCGCCAGTTACATGCGCCAACTGGCGTATCGTCCATCCATTGCGTCCCAGGTGAAGGGTCCTCTGGAACTTCAGGATCATGTGGTGGAAGGAAAGCTGCGGCTGACCCTGGCGGACGCAATTCGATTAGCGCTGCTGAACAACACGGACGTACGGCTTAGCGAATTGCCGATTGAAAACGCGCGTTTCGAGGTGCAGCGCGCCTACGCGACATTTGATCCCACGTCCACTTCGAGCTTTAACGCCGGCCGTGTGACGACCCCTGCGTACACGCAGCTTCAGGGCGCGCCGACCGTCAGCACGCTCAGCCAGCAGGCGCAGTTCGATTACAACCAGACGTTTCAGACCGGCACGAATTATGACGTGAATTTCTCGAGCTTCAAGTACGGGACGAACAGCTCGTATGAGACGCTCAATCCCTACATCTTCTCGAGCGGCACGGTGACCTTGACGCAGCCTCTGCTGCGCAATCGTGGACTGTTTCCCAATCGCGCGCCCATCGTCATTGCTCGCAGGAATTTGAATGTGTCGCGCGCCACCTTCACGGCCCAGGTGAATGACTCACTGCTGTTGACCATCCAGCAATACCTGGCCGTCTTGCAAGCTCGCGAGAGCCTGGTTGTCCTGAAGAAATCGGTGGAGCAGGCGCAAGCGAGCTATGACCGCGACAAGCGCGCGCTCGAGCTGGGAGCCATCCCGCCCTTCGACATTTACCGCTCGGAGTCGCAGGTGGCGGCGCGGCGCGTGCAGGTGATCCAGGCAGAGTACAGTTTGAAACAGGCCGAGGATGCATTCCGCCGTGTGATCGGCGCCGACCTTGACCCTTACATTCGGGCGCTCGACCTCGATCTCACCGAGCCGGTCGAGCCGCGCGGCGACCTGCTCACCCTGGATATCCAGCAGGCCTATCAGCAAGCGCTGGAGCGGCGGCCGGAGCTCGAGGCGCTTCGCCTTCAGATCGACAACGACGAAACCAGCATCCGCCTCGCCCATAATCACCTCTTGCCGGACCTCAGTCTGAGCACCTTCTACACTACCAACGGCATGTCAGGAAACTCGTACAGCCTCGCCACCACGCCCCCCAGCCTCATATCCACAGGAGGGTTTGTCGATACTCTCTCGCAGATGAAAGGGTTTGACTTTCCAAGCTACGGCTTCACCGTGCAATTGCGGCTGCCCATCCGTAACCGCTCGGCCCAGGCGGATTTGGGCGAGGCCTCGGTTTCCAGACGTAGGGATCTCTATCTTCGGCGCCAGGAGACACAGCAATTGTGGCAGGAAGTGAAAAACGCCGTTCACCAGGTTGAGCAGGCTGAGCTTTCGATCGCGGCCGCCAAGGTTTCGCGCGACCTGGCGCAGAAAACCCTGGAGGCCGAGCAGCGGAAGTATGAATTGGGGGCGTCGCAGATCTTCTTCGTGCTGGATGCCCAGACTCAGTTGGCGCAAGCGGAGTTAAGCCTAGTCCAGGCGCAAATCGGATACCAACAGGCGGTGGCGGGAGTGGAACACGCCACGGGAACCCTGCTCGAAAACCATAAAGTGAAGATTGAAGACGTGGCGCCGTGAGGGAGTAGCGCGCACCCGCATCTTAGGTCCACGGTTTGTTCGGGCGGGACACACAAGGGCCGCAGACCTTGGACAGCAGGTCTGCTATGCGCTACGATTCGCGCTTGAAAAGAGCTTCCCTAACCCTCTCCAGCGTCATGGGCAGTTGCAATAACCGCGCGCCGGTGGCATCAAACACAGCGTTTGCGATCGCCCCGCCCATGCAGATAATGGGCGGTTCTCCGCCGCCCTGAAACGGCGAGTCCTTCGCATCCAATATCACCGTCTCGATTTGCGGCAGCCGGGAGAAATGCGGGATGGTGTAGGTGTCAAAATTCGAATCCAGAATTTCGCCTCCCTTGAATCGTACCTCCTCGCTCAACGCGTATCCCAAGCCCATGGTGATCCCGCCCTCTAATTGCAGGCGGGCGCCTTCCGGGTTGACGCACAATCCCATCTCCTGCGCGCAGACGACCCGCTTCACCTTAATGTTCCCCGTATTCTTGTCCACCGCAACTTCCGCCATGTGCGCGACGTACGTTCCGGCATCGGTGCCGCAGGCCACTCCGAAGCCGCGCCTGCTTGGGGCCTTTGCAGGGGACCAGCCGAATGTCTTCGCCGCGGCCTGCAAGACGCGCCGCATGCGTGGGTCGGTCAGGTTATTCAGCCGGAACTCAACGGGGTCCATGCCCACCTTCGCCGCCAGCGTGTCGATGTGCGACTCGCGGGCGAAGGTATTGGTATTGTTGCCGGGAGCGCGCCAAGGCCCGGTAGCAAACGGATGCGACCCCGGCGTCGATCCCCAGCCGGAGCCGTAGCTGACCGTGCGATGATTCAAGATGTTGTAGAATTGCGGCGCGCCTCTTTCCCCGGCCCAGTACACACCATAGTCCCAAAACGTGATCAATCCTGCTTCTGTGGCGCCCGCCTGGATCTTGACGATGGCAGCGGGACGGAACGTGTCGTAGAAGAATTCCTCCGCGCGCGTCCAGACCACCTGCACAGGTTTTCCGGCCAGCTTGGCCAGCCTCACTGCCTCCATAGCCTGCTGGTTGTTGCTCTTCCCTCCGAAAGCCCCACCGATGAAGGGTGTGATGACTCGCACATTCTGCGCCGGGAAACCGAGAAGAGAAGCTGCCGCTTCTTTCAGGGCGAAGGGCGTTTGCGTAGAGGCCCAAAGCGTGAGTTTGTTTCCTTCGATCTTGGCCAAGGCGGTATGCGTTTCGATGGGAGCGTGAGAAACGTAACTGTTCAGATACGTCTGATCGAAGATGTGGCGGGCTGCTTTTCTCCCCTCTTCGAGGCTTCCACCTTGCGCGACCGTCTGCCCTTGCGGCGCGGCTTTAAGCAGGTGGTCGAAGATCGTCCTGTCATCGACAGTGGGGGCAGGCCGGTCGAATTCCGCCCGGATTTTCGCCAAGGCTCTCTCCGCCATATCAGGAAGCGGGTGGAGGACGGCGATCAGGTCTCCATCCTCGATGACCTGCGCGCCTTCGATTGCTCGCGCGCCGGAAGTATCCGCATGAATAAGCCCCGCGCCGTGAACCGGAGGCCTCAGAATGCGCGCGTGCAGCATGGCCGGTACCTTGATATCCCCGGCATACTTGGCCTGGCCGGTGACCTTGGCGGCGGCATCTCTTCTCAAAACGCTTTTGCCGATTAGGGTGTCTTCGGACACAGGCTTGGGCGCCACGCCTTTCAGGTGGCGCAGAATCATCTGCCCCTTAGCAAGTTCGGCGTAGCTTATTCTTTTCTGACCTGCTTCGTCATAGACGGCACCCGCCTTAGTTCGCAGCCGCTCTTTCGGCGCCTGCAATTGCTCTGCGGCCAGTCCGACGAGCACTGCCCTGGCCTCCGCGGCGGCGGCTCTGAGGGCGGGGCCGAAGATTCGGGTGCTCATGGTACCGAACGTGCCCATGTCCCAGGGACAAAGGTCGGTGTCGCCCATCACCATGTCCACGGAATCGAGAGGGACGTCGAGTTCCTCAGCCAGGATTTGAGCCATGGAGGTTATGATTCCTTGTCCGTACTCGACCTTTCCGGTAAACCCGCTTACCCGGCCGTCTTCTGCGATCCTTAAAAAGGCATTGAAGTCCTGCGGCAGTTGCTGGCCCATGCCGCGGCGGCGTTCACCCTCTTGCGCGCCGAGCGAATCGGGGACGGTAAAGCATACGATGATGCCGCCGCCCAGCAATTGCAGGAACTGCCGGCGGTCGAGCGGCAGCGACGGGCCGGCCTGGGTGGCCGCGGAGAAATCGAGTTTTAGGTGATCTTCGTAGACGGTTCCTTGCCCTGTGTATTCGCGTCTCATCATGCTCCTCCCGCCCGCTGGGCCGCGGTCTCGATCGCCTGAACGATTCGTTGATGGGCGCCACATCGGCACAGGTTGCCGTCCATGTGCTCGATGATCTCGCTTCGAGAAGGGTGCGGGTTCGTCAACAGCAAGCCGTAGGCGTTCATGATCATCCCAGGCGTGCAGTATCCGCATTGAAGAGCATCGTGCTCGACGAAGGCCTTCTGCAAGGGATGCAGTTCGCCGTTCGTGGCCAGGCCCTCGATAGTCGTGACCTTCTTGCCCGCGACGGCTTTCATTTCCAGGACGCACGAGCGCTCTGCCTTCCCACTCACAATCACGGTGCACGCTCCGCACAAACCCTCTCCGCAGCCGTACTTGGTGCCGGTCAAGCCCAGATCGTACCGGAGGACCCAGAGCAGCATGCGACTGGAGTCGACCTCAAGACTCGCCGGCCTTCCGTTCAGCGTAAATGCTATGGTCTCTTTCATCTCTGCACCTCCATAAAGCGCCGCAGCGTGAAGCGAGGGCCCCACGGACGTATCCCTCGACCTGAAGCCTCTTCGCCGGGCACCATTATAGTCCCGCCGAACGCAAGAGCAAGAGACAGAAGGACCGCCGACTTTGCGGTAGCACAGGCACTCGTGCTTGTGGGCGAGGTTAGCCTATAGTGCCACAGCCTCAGGCAGGAACGCCGGCGCCACACAGCAGTACGGAGTCGCGCGAGATGAGGAATGCGAGTACAATCGTGGCCTTTGGAAATCGCAGTAGCGAATTGGAAAGGGAGACTCATGGTCGAACAGTTTTGGTTGGGAATGGCAATCATTTTTATCAGCGGCATTTTTAACGGAAGCTTCGCGCTGCCCATGAAATACGCCCGGAATTGGAAGTGGGAAAACACGTGGTTCGTATTCTCGGTAGTGGGCATTCTCTTCTTGCCCTGGGTTATGGCACTCGGGTTTGTGCCCCATTTGAGGGATGTCTATGCTGGTGTGCCGCCGCGTGTGGTGGTTCTGGCGGTGACGTTCGGATTCCTCTGGGGAATCTCCCAAGTGACCTATGGCTTGAGCCTCAAGACCGTGGGGTTGGCGGTTGCGGTATCCGTCGTCTCCGGTTTGGCTTGTCTTTCGGGAGCGTTGGTACCGCTCCTGGTTTTGAGTCCGGCAGACCTGTTTCGAGCCCGGGGTGTTTTTCTTTTATGCAGCATGCCCATTCTGTTTGTGGGACTGGTCTTTTACTCGCTCGCCAGTCGCAACCGTGAAAAGGAGCAGCGGCGCGAGAACCCGGCCCAAGTCTCCTCCGGTGACAGCTTCAAGGTAGGGCTGGCGCTTTGTATTTTCACGGGTGTGGTTGGGTCGTGTTTTAACCTCGGTTATGCTTTCAGCGGAGATATCATTCGCAAAAGCATCGACTCCGGCGCCTCGCCGCTGACGGCGGGTTACGGCATCTGGTCGCTGGTGTTCGGCGCCGGTTCTATTCCCAACCTTTGCTACTGTCTTTATCGGCTCTTTCGTAATCATACCCTCGCCGCATTCCCGCAGAAAGGCTGGCCGAAAGAAACCTTGTTTGGCGTCTTGATGGCCGTGATCTGGCTATCGGGGCTCTTGTTGTACGGGGCGGGAGTGACTCTGGCCGGCAAGTTCGGAAGCTCAACAGGATTCACTTTATTCCTAGCCATGAGCGTATTGTCGTCCACTGTAATCGGGGTCTTCGCGGGAGAATGGAAATCGACCTCGCATCGCACGCGGGGACTGTTGGCTCTAGGGGTGTCAGCGATGGTTATTTCGGTGGTGGTTTTGAATCTGGGGGGGCTGTTCTCCTAGCGGCGGCCTTACGCCGCTGTCGGGCAACCGCAACGGTTGCCCCTACGTTACTACAAACGTGGCGGTTGCTCTGCCGGCGGGCCTCAGGGTAGAATCCAAGCCTGGCAGTTATCCTCGTTCCTGGCGGTTGCCCATGGCTGAGTGGAGTGGTCCTCTCAAAATAAGACCGGCACGCGTTGAAGACGCGAAAGAGATCGCGCGGATTTACAACCAAGGAGTGCAAGACCGCTGCGCGACTTTTGAAAACACCTACGTCACGCCGGAAGAGCGTTACCTTTGGCTGGCGGCGCGGCCGGACAAGTTCCCGGTGCTGCTCGCGGAAGTCAAACACACGTTGATGGGTTGGTCTTCGCTCAATCCTTACAGTCCGCGGCATTGTTATGACGGAATCGCAGAACTGGCCATTTACATCGAGCGCAGCCTGCGCGGGCACGGCGTGGCGCAGGACTTGATGAAGGCTATGCAGGACATTGCGCGCGAGCGAGGGTTCTACAAGCTCATCGGACGCATCCTGGCCGAAAACCAACCGGCGCGGAAATTGTGCCAGGTGACCGGCTGGAAGGAAGTGGGAATTCACGAGAAGCACGGCAAGCTGGGGAACGAGTGGCACGATCTGGTGCTGGTCGAATTCCTGATTCCGGAGAATCTGAAGTAATCTGGTATCGCCGACTCGCTCTGCTGGCGCCGATACTGGACGTGATTACCGCCGAGGACTCTCAATCAGTCGAGCAGTCGAGCAGTTGACGGCTTGACACAAGATGAGCGTTCGGATAGCTTTTGGGACGAGGAATCGGCTCGACTGCTTCCGATATGAGAAAAGGCCACCGGCGATGGTTGTGGCTGAGCATCGGCGCCATCATCATTGCCTTCATCATCTATAACCTGAGTCGAAGCCCGGAGTGGGCAAGTTTCCGGTGGTCACGCCTTTGGACACTGCTCACCGGAGCCAAGCCGGACCTCCTCCTGCTGGCGTTGGTCGGGGTTTTCGGCAGTTACCTTTTCCGAGCCTGGCGCTGGAGATTTTTCCTCAGTCCAATCAAGAAAGCCTCCCTCTGGGTCCTGTTGGTGGGCCAGGTTCTGGGCTTCAGTTCCATCTACCTCGTGGGCCGTCCCGGGGAATTCGTGCGGCCGGCTTATATTGCCAAAAAAGAAAACGTCTCCATGAGCGCCATGCTGGCAGTGTGGTTGCTGGAGCGTATCTTCGACACCGTGTTCGTTGTTTTGCTTTTTGCCGCGGCCCTCGACTTTGAGCCGCTTGAACCTGAAACGATGCGCGGGTCAACCATCCTCGTCGCCTTGCATCGCGGTGGGGATGCCATGCTGGTTTTTGCTTTCCTGCTGGTCGCCGGCTTGGTAGTTTTCTGGCTGCGCTCCCGGCAGCTAACCGCCTGGACTCTGCTGGTCTTTCGCTTCCTGCCTAACACTGCGCTCAGGAAACTCGACCACTTCCTCCGCTCGTTTGCGCAGGGATTGAGCGTTATCCAAAGCTGGAAAGACCTGGTGGGAAGCCTGGTCTTGAGTGCGGCGGTGTGGTTTGTCAATACGTCCATCTTCTGGCTCGTATTCCGAAGCCTTCCTGGGGGCGGCCCGAACCTTTCCTGGCTGGCTGCCGCGGTGGTGCTGTTTTGCGCCGCACTGGGATTGGCCGTGCAAATCCCTGGGGTCGGCGGCGGCTACCAGGTCAGCATAATCCTCGCCCTGAATGAGCTTTATAACCAGCCTGCGGAAACGGCCACTGGCGCGGCGATAATCGTGTGGCTGATCGTGTCAGTGCCCTGCCTGCTGGCCGGGCTAGCGTTGTTGGTGCACGAGGGGCTGACCTTCAGGAAGCTGGAGGCCCTGGCCGACGAGGAGAGGCAACTGGCGGAGAAAAGTTAGCCTATGAGGTGTCCATTCTGCAATCATTTGGAAGACAAGGTCGTGGATTCGCGCGAGGCCAAGTTTGGAGACACAATTCGCCGCCGGCGCGAATGCGCAAAGTGCGGCCGCCGCTTTACCACCTACGAGCGGATCGATGAAATTCCCTATATGGTGGTGAAGAAAGACGGCCGGCGGGAGAAGTTCGATCGCCAGAAGCTGCTGACCGGCTTGCTGAAGGCCTGCGAGAAACGGCCCGTGCCGATGTCGAAGCTGGAGGAGATCGTCAATGAGGCGGAAGCGATGGTGGCCGAGGCGGCAGAAAGGGAGCGTCCGGCGGCGGATTTGGGGGAGTTTGTCATGGGCCGCCTGAAGACGCTCGACAAAGTCGCTTACGTGCGATTCGCCTCAGTTTACCTGGATTTCAAGGACATTCGGGAATTCATGGATGAGTTGAAGGACCTTTTGAAGGCCAAGGGGAAGTAAACAGACTATCAGCGGTCAGCTTTCAGCGGGCCGCAGTCCAAGTTCAAGATACAAAAATCAATAAGGCGCGCTGCTGGGAAGCCTCGTAACCTCACTCCTGACTCCTGAATCCTGTTTTCATCTGTTAAAGACGAAGGCGCCGAAGGTACGGAAAGTTCTGAAACCGAGGCGTTCGTAAAGCCGCAGCGCGCCCACATTGATGTCCGTGACCGTGAGAGAAACGCGCTGGTAGCCCGCCCTGGCCAGGTCGCTGAAAGCGGATTCCAGCAAGGCTGTCCCGAGGCCGCACCCTTGCAGTGTCCTGGCGACAGCGATTTGCGGTATGTGAGCTGTATCGGAACGTACGGAAGTCACCGTCAGCACTGCGCCGAGTTTGCGGGTTTGGCGATGCACGGCGACTTTGGAGACTTGCTCCATAAAATCTCCGCACCCCTGGTAATGAAGGATGTTCTCGATGAGCCGCGTGGCGCCTGCCAGAGAGCTGTATTGGTCATTGATCGCCGCATCGACATGGTTGTAATAGGCGCCGAAAACCAGTTCGGCGGCTTCGCGAGCATATTTCTTTTCGCAAGGCAGGATATGAAAATCAGCCAGGCGCGGGGCAGCTTGCCGCGTGGGGCCATTCCGGCCGGATGTGGATGAGGTTTGGGGGCGCCAGTCGGGAAGGGACAGTGCCATGAAGCGGCGCCGGTAGCCTTGGTAATTCCAGGAAATGAAGCCGTTTTCAAGCTCTTCGAATTTATAGTGAGGGAGCTGAGCTTCCACGCGCCGCAGGCCGGGAGTTGCCAGGAGGGTTTCGTTGGAGTGCTCCAGCAGGCGCTGGACTTCGTCCAAACCTGCGGGTGGCGGGCCGGCGAACAAATCTCCCATCAGACCCTTCTCGCCGTCGCAGAAAAAAAAGCAGTAGCCGCGAATGACTCCGTCCTGAATCAGGGCATACCCCGAAAGACGTTTCTCCTTCAGGCAGTTGGAAATCACGCGGGCCGAGGAAGTGAAATCCCAATACAAGCCTTCACTCCAGGCGCGCGCTTCGGCGTCGAGCAGCTCTGAGAAGGCCGATACCTCAAAGCGGCGAATATCGATGATCTCAGAACCCACACCAATTCCCTTTGGATGACCGGAGTGAAATCTCCCGCCGCGCAGGCCATCCTGTGACGCCGGCAGGCTGATGTTAGCAAGGCCTGCCGACCGCGGCAAAAACGATGCAAGTATAACCCAATTACTATTCGAGCACGGGATTGAAAAAGAAAAGTTCTTGCGGGTGATAAATTGGGTTATGGTACCATTTTGGCGCGCAGTAACTTCCCGGAGAGTCTCACTCTGGGGCTGAAGAGACAGGCCAGCACCGACGGAGGAAAGCGAACTGGTGCCGGCGAGCGAATTGCTGCGCCCGCGGGGAGAACAACAGGGCATGGGCCTGCCTACGGCCACCAACTCCGATACCCTACCGCAGCGGCCAAACCCCGCCCTATCTTCCTCGCGTCCCTCCCTGCGACATCGGACGGAATACTACGCGGCTCGAGGCTTGCTGAGACTCCTCGGCTTTTTGCCGCACGGCTTGACGCGTGCGCTTTGCGCGTTTCTGGCGTTTCTGAGCTACTGGTTCTGGCCGCGCTTGCGGAAAGTGGGCCTTACGAATCTGAAATTGGCTTTTCCTGATTGGCCCGAAAGTCAACGCCGGAAAGTGCTCTTCGGAGTGTTCCGCAACTTCGGCAGGATGCTGGGGGACTTCGCGCATTTTCCGCATTGGAACCGCGGCAACATCGAAAAGCTGATCATCTATGACGGATTTGAGAACTACGCACAGGCTCAGAGTCAAGGCCGAGGCGTGCTTTTTCTCACCGGCCACTTCGGGAATTGGGAGCTGAGTTCTTTCGCTCACGGGGTGTACGGCTACCCCTGCGACTTCGTGGTGCGCGCCCTCGACAACCCGCTGATGGATGAACTGGTCAACCACTACCGGTGCCTGGGCGGCGGAAAGCCGATCGAAAAAAGTGATTTTGCGCGGGGCCTGCTGCGCGCTTTCGGTCGCGGCGATGCGGTCGGCGTGCTGATCGATCAGAACATGCTGGCCGGCGAAGGCGAATTTGTGAACTTCTTCGGTATTCCGGCATGCACTACCACTGGCCCCGCGCGTGTGGCGAAGAAGACCGGCGTGCCCATCGTCCTGGGGCTGGTCATCTGGGACCCTAAACTCGGAAAATACCGGCTGCGATTCGACCCCGTCGAATGGATCAATTGCCAGAATCCGGAAGAGGAGATCCTGGTCAACACTGCGAACTTTACCCGCCTGCTCGAAGAGTATATTCGCCGCTTCCCCGATCACTGGCTTTGGGTCCACCGCCGGTGGAAGACGCGGCCGCCGGGCGCCGCGCCGCTGTATTAATTCTAGAAGGTGATGAATAAATAGGCAGTAGACAGTGAACACTGAGAGTTGATGGCCATCAACTGACTACTGAGAACTATCTACCGTCAACTGTCTTGTCGAGGCTCATTATGAAGATTTCGGAGCTAGCCCGGTTGCTGGGGGGAACGTTGCACGGCGAGGCGGACCTGGAAGTTCGGGAGGTGGCAGGATTGGAAACCGCGGGCCCGGGAGAGTTGACTTTTGCTGAGGACGCAAAGTCGCTTGAACTGGCGGCCGCCTCCCAAGCGGGGTGCATCCTCGTTCCGGAGGATTGTACCGTGGCGGGACGTACCACGATTGGGGTCGTGAATCCTAAGCTGGCTTTTGTCCGCGCCGCGCAAGCCCTTTGTCCGCCCCGCAAATTCCCGCCGGGCGTGCATCCCACGGCAGTCATTGCCCCGGACGCGTGCCTGGCCGAAGACGTGGTCGTCTGCCCATGTGTGGTAATTGAGTCAGGCGTAAAAGTTGGACAGGGCACATACCTTGGGGCAGGGGTCTGCTTAGGCGAGGGTGCGCAGGTGGGCGCGCACTGCACGCTCCACCCGCGGGTAAGCGTCTACCCAGGCGCAAAGATCGGCAATCGGGTGATCCTCCACTCCGGAGTTGTGGTTGGATCCGACGGATTCGGTTACGTCTTCGCCGAAGATCATTACGAGAAGTTTCCTCAACGGGGCGGCGTGGTCATCGAGGACGACGTCGAGATCGGCAGCAACAGCACGGTGGATCGCGGCTCATTGGGTGTAACGGTGATCGGTCAAGGGACGAAGATCGACAACCTGGTTCAAATTGCGCACAATGTGAAGGTGGGACGGCACTGCGTCATCGCCGCGCAGACAGGTATTTCGGGCAGCGCAGAAATCGGCGACCACGTGGTGATGGGCGGCCAGGTGGGCGTGGCGGATCATATTCGAATCGAAGAGGGAGCGATGATCGGCGGCCAGGCCGGAATCTTCAGGACCATTCGCAAGGGAACTAAGGTCTGGGGGACGCCCGCGCGGCCTCTGGATGAGTTCAAGGAGATCTACGGTCAACTGCCGAGTCTTGCCAGGAAAGTGAAGCAAATTTCGCGGCAGCTTTCAGAGATTATTAAGCATGATCAGCAGGTAAGGTAAAGGTCTCAGGTATTTTCGTAAACTTTGGTGAGTTGCAGCCGCATCGTGTCCAGGCGGCTTTCCGACACGCGTGAGAAACGCTTCAAGAGCTCATAGCCAAGATCGTGATCCTGCTCGGCCTTGCCGCGCAGGCATTGACCGTCCATAGCAAAGGCCTGAGTAGGCTCGACGGCTCGGGCCGAGAACTTCCATCGATAAGGCGGAAACAGCCACGACCAGCCGAGGATATCGCCTTCTTCAAGAGTGACGATGCTGAGCGGACCCCGGCGTTCGGAAACGATAGTCAGCTCGACTTTCCCTTCGCGAATAAGGTAAAACTTGCCGGCATCTTCTCCCTCGTGAAAAACGAATTCCCCGGGCGCGAAGCGAACGTTGGAGGCGCAGCCCACAACCAGATCCAGATAACGCAGTGGAAGATCCGCGAAAAATGGATGAGCGGTGAGGATGCCTTGAAGAGTTTCCATGCAACACTCCTTAAGCCTGCCGGCGTGTATTTCCTGAACGGTTGACGTCGAACCCGCAGCGCCGTCCAACGGCAGTTTATCCAATGACGTAGGCCCTTAGAAATAATAGCATCCAGTCACGTCTTCTTGTCAACGTTGGAGTGACCAGTTTCGGCTGCTGCGATTGCGCCGCGCTCGGCCTCTTTCACCTCTTTTGCTCCGCTCTTTGTGGGCCTCTTTTGGGGCTTCCCAACTGCCGGAATTCACGGTATCCTTACACGCGCGTGCTCGGTGGATCTGGAAATTCACAAGGCCGTTATCATGCAGCGCACCACAATCCGAGAATCCGGGACCCTTTTTGAGATTCTTCCTTCCCAG
>Ga0326728_10013011_pt1 | contig 18247 bp, 12 predicted proteins | sample MB3enrmetagenome_FD_207602 | JGI IMG/M metagenome (GOLD analysis project Ga0326728, IMG submission 207602) | Lab enriched peat soil microbial communities from McLean, Ithaca, NY, United States - MB31MN | ecosystem: Environmental > Terrestrial > Soil > Wetlands > Peat | place: USA: New York... | reverse complement strand
ATATCTGACGTGTATAATATAGCCAAGAGAAACCTCCGCAACCGGCCGTTCCCCGGCGCTCCGCCGCCAGCCCTTCGCGAAGCCAGGTCGCCGCCGTGAGAAAGGAGCTCGACGCCGAATACGAGGCTTCGACCGCGCCGCCGGCGCGGTCATCCCAATTCAGCTTTTCCGGCAAATCCGCGCCTTGACCCGCCGAGTCGCGCCGCACGCGCGAAAGCGACGCCGCTTCCGGCGGCGGCGCCCAGGAAAAGCGAGCCGAGCGCCACGAACAGGTTCGACGGCGGCCAACTTCGGCCCTGCGGCGGCTCGGCTTTGGAGATCACCTGGATGTTCTTGGTGTCGACGCGCTCCTGCTCGCCGGTCTCGCGGGCGCGCATAAGAAACGCTTCGTAGACGCTGCGGCTTGCCTCCACATTGCGGTCGAGTTCGCGGAGCGTCACCAGCGCCTCGTTGGTGGCGATCGCGTTCTGCTTGAGCGCGTCGAAGTTGCGGGTGAGCGCCTCCTCGTTAGCCTTCGCGCTTTCATATCCGCTGCGCGCCGAAAGCGCGACGCGGTTGATTTCGTCGTCAATCATGCCGCGCAGCCGTTCGGCTTGCGCCTGGATCTCGACCACTGCCGGGTGACGGGGACCAAGCACGGTCGTCTGCTCGGCCTGGAGGCGCATGATCTCCGCATATTGGCTGCGCAGCGCGCTAATGGTCGACGACTGCACCGCCTCGGCGAAGGCGCCGTCATTCTGGCCTTTCGACTGTTGCAGGCGCTCGACCGCGTCAACGCGGGCCTTCGCTTCCGCCGTGCGGGCGCGGGCGGCTTCCAGCAGCTTGGTGAGCTCCGTGAGTCGTTGTTCGTTGACAAGTTGGCCGCTGGCGCTGACGATATTATTTTGCGCTTTGAACGCCTCGGCCCGATCCTCGGCCTCGCGCACGCGGTCCTGCAGCTCCTGCAGGCGAGCGGAAAGCGACTGCGACACCTGGCGGGCGGCGTCTGATCTGACTTCCGTCTGCTCGGCGAAATAAGCTTGAGCGATCGCGTTGGCGATGCGCGTCGCCTTCTCCGGATCGCCGCTGGTGACGCTCAAGTCGACGACATAGGTGCTCTCGGCGCGCTTCGCCCGGATATGGCCTTTGAGCGCGTTGAGGGCGATAAGGGACTTATCGGCGACGACGTCTGCGCCGAGGCCGGATCCCTTGGTCACGCCGTCCAGCAACCTGCGCAGCCAGGAGCCGCCGACAAATTCCTGATCGCTGTCGAGCCGCTGTTCGCTGACCACGCGGCGCAGCACCTGATCCGAAGTGAGGACCCGAACCTCGCTATCCACCTGCAGCAAGCCGTTGTCGCTCACTTGATTCGAGAGGTTGAGCTCGTTCGCAACAGCGTGCAGGTCTGTCGGCTCGATGAGAATCTCCGTCGCCGACGTGAATTGGCGCGGCGCAAAAAGAACGAACAGCAGTCCGAGCGCCAGCGAAGCCGCCATGCTGGCCAAAATCGTCGCCTTGCCGCGCCAAAGGATCGATTCGATCTCGCGAAAATCGATGTCGGCCCGCGGCCCAGAAGGTGGAGCGACGTATCCCGTCTTGGGCGCTACCGTCTCGATCCGTTTCGGCGCTTCATACATTGGGTGCTCGACATGTCTCGCGGCAGGCGGCGCCGGCGCTGTTGGCTCGATCGTCCGCATACGCGCCCGTCAAGATCCGACTCAATGCGCAAGTAGCTCGGCAAGTCCATAATTTCAGTTCATGATGTCATATTTACCGAGAATTAACCTTAAGGTGTCGGCGATTATAGTTAAAGCGTCGAAGAGCTGCGGCGGCGCAGATCGCTTCGCCTCCGCCCCGAGCGGCAATCGCACGACCGCATCGCACGGTTTGCGATCGCCGCGCGGAGCGGCGCGAGTTGATCACCCGTATTTCGTTTTGCAACGGGGCTTCGCCGCGAGAGCGGCGTTCGTCCGCGCTGGCACGCTCGTTGCCGCTCTCAGGTTGGTTGCGCTCTCTCGTCTCATTTCGGCGCACGTGCGTGTGCTTTCGGCGCAACGGCGGGCGCTTCGGGTTTCGCCACGAGCCATGAACGTCAACGACCGCTACGGCCTAATGTTCGGAATCGAAGCGAATCGATTCCTGCGTCGCCAGACGTGGCTGTCGCGCGCGGTGTTTTCTGGCGCGATCCTGCTGTCGGACATCGCCGCCGTCGTCGCCATGTCGTGGCTGGCCGGCGTGAGCTACCACATCGTGGCGTACGGCGTGACCGGCGACATGACCACATTCGTCGAGGTCGGGCTCGTCGCTGCGATCATATTCGTGCTGCCGAATCTGTTTCGCGGCGAGTACCTGCTAACGAATTTTTACATTTTCAAGCCGCACTTAGCCACCACGATCAGGCTGTGGAACGGGACGATCATTTGCCTGTTGGCGCTCGGCTTCCTCGCGCACATCTCGGCCGTCTATTCGCGCGGCTGGATGATCCTCTTTTATGTCTCGACGCCCGGCCTCTTGCTCGCCCTTCGATACGGGTTCGTTCGGGCGGCCCTGCTCGGCGCTCGGCTCGGGGTGATTTCCGCGCAACGCGTTTTCTTGTTCGGCGCCGGCAAGTACGTCAAGGATTTCGTAACTCGATGCCAGCCGCGCGCGTTCGGAGTGAATGTCGTCGGATGTCATTTTCTCACGCCGCTCGCCGGGAAAGCTTCCGCGCAGGCGCACGGGGACGCCTTGGCCGGCGACATCGAAGCCGCGGTCGCCACAGCCCGCATGCTCGAGCCAGACGCCATCCTTCTGGCCGTGCCGTGGTCAGACGCCGCGACGATCGCGCGCTGCGCCGAGAGCTTCCTCAGCCTGCCGACGGAAATTCACCTGGGCGCGGAACGCATCCTCGATCGCTTCAAGCACGCGCGGCTCTCCAAGTTCGGCGCGATATCGAGCCTGCAGCTCACGCGCAAGCCGCTCTCTTACCTAGAACGCCTCGAGAAGCGGACGTTCGACCTCGCCCTGGCGTCGGTCGCTCTGCTTCTGTTGACTCCCACGCTTCTCGTCGTCGCTATTCTGATCAAGATCGATAGCCGAGGGCCGGTATTCTTCCTGCAACGTCGTTTCGGCTTCAATCAGCGGCCGTTCCGAATCATTAAATTCCGAACCATGCGCACGCTCGACGACGGGCCGGTCGTGCGCCAGGCGCAAAAAAACGATCCCCGAGTCACCAGGCTCGGGGTTTGGCTGCGCCGCTGGAACATCGACGAACTGCCTCAGCTTTTCAACGTGATCGTCGGGGATATGTCGTTGGTGGGACCGCGCCCGCACGCCGTCTCGCACGATCGCGATTACGAGCGGCGCATCGCGCGCTACGCCCGGCGCCACAACGTCAAGCCGGGAATCACTGGATGGGCGCAGATCCACGGCTTCCGCGGCGAGACCGATTCCGACCACAAGATGCGCAAGCGGGTCGAGCACGATCTCTACTACATCGACAACTGGTCGCTGCTGCTCGATCTTCGAATACTGGTGCGGACCTTGATCTCCCCGACATCGTACCGCAACGCGCATTGAGTTACGCGCGCAACGCGCAGGCCGGCCTCGCCAGTTCGATCGGGCGGCGCACGGCGGCGGCGCGCGCCCGAGCAAGCGGGCGATCCTCGCCGCCACGTTAAGGTTGACGCTTGACTAATATGGCGAGGGGAAAACGGGTCTGGTAATCTTCCCCGGCGGCGAACGGTTGGAATGATCGGCGATGTCTGAGGCGGACGCCGGAGACCCGCGGCCTGTCGGGTCGGATTCGAGCGGCGCCGGACAGAAAACGTCCCGGCGCGCCGGCGCGCCTCATTCGGTCGCGCTTAGCCTTGAAGCGGGCCTGGCTTCGAAGCAGGACCGGCCCCGCGGTCGCCAATGGAGCCGCGCGGACGCGGCCTCGATCAAGCCAGTCGCGCCAAGCGACGCCGATCAGCTGGCGCGCGCCGTCGCAGACCTCGAGAAGGCGTCGGCGGCGCTGCGGCTGTCGCAGCCCGCCCTGGAACCTTCGCGGCCGGGCTTGGAGCCTTGCGACGATACGCGAGCCGGCGTGTTGGTCTGGAAGCTGATCGGAGGCCTCTGTATCTGGGTCTCGGCCATCCTGGTCCTCTCCGCCGCAATTGGGGCGGTCTTCTACTTGTTTGGCTGAGGCGACTTGGGCTTGACCCGCGCACTTTTTTCGGACCAGGTTTGGCGTTAGACGGCCGCCCTTCCTTTCGAGGGCGCCGTCTCTCACGATTCGCCTGGTCCAAAATTACTAGGGCGGGTTATCAGCGCGAATAGTTTTCTCAAGTTAACGATGAATAGGAAAACGCACGTTCCAGCTTGACCTCGTAGCGGACTCCATGGTGACTGTGCTGGACGCTCACGCCAGGAAAGCTTGCTCCGCTCGTGTCATCGCCATCCGAGATCTTTGGTTGTTCCGATGTCGGGCTCGCCGCAGTAACGCTCGGCTTTGAAGGCGGCGGTCCAGAGCGCGACACCGTGCTTCTTTGCAACGCGCTCGCCGCCAAGGGCGTGCGGGTCGCCATCTTGGTCTTGCGCGACGAAGGGCCGCTGCGGGATTTGCTCGATCCGGCCGTCCGCGTGGTCGCTGTTTCGCAACGACGGATGCGTTACGCCGCGCCAAGTCTCCGACGGGCGATCCGCGCGCTCGCTCCGCCCCTTGTCGTCAGCTCAGGCATACCCAGCCTCAACCTTGCCACGCTGGTCGCCGTGCTGACGCTTGCACGGAGCCGGCGCCCGAAGCTCGTCCTGCGCGAGGGCGCCGTCCCGTCAATGGCGCACCGCGATCCATCCTGGTCAAATCGGATCGCTTATCGAGTCTTGCGTCACCTCTATCGGCGCGCCGATCGCATCGTCACCCTGACCGAGGGAGCGCGCCGTGATCTCGCGCGGCATTTTTCAGTTCGCGAGGCGATGATCTCCGTCATGGGGACCAACGCCGTGCTTTCCCCGGCGATCGTGAGCGAGATTGCGCAGTGGGATGGTGAAGACGGTCGCGAGAGCGATCTCATCGTGTGCGTCGGGCGTCTCTCGGCGGAGAAGGATCAACGCACGCTTCTGCGGGCGATGACCCTCCTGCCGCCCCATCGCCGATGGCGTCTCGCCATTGTCGGGGAGGGCCCCGACCGGGCCATGCTTGAATCGTTCGCGGCCGGCGCTGGGCTTTCGCCGCGCGTCGTGTTCACCGGGCAGGTCGCTGACCCGTTTGTCTGGCTGAGGAGGGCGCGTGTCGCCGTCTGCGCATCGATCTATGAAGGCCTCGGCAACGCCATCATCGAGGCGCTTGCCTGCGGCACGCCGGTCGTGTGCGCCGATTGCCCCTACGGGCCGCGAGAGATCCTGCAGAACGGCCGCTACGGCGCGCTGACGCCGGTCGGCGACCCCGCCGCAATGGCCGCGGCGATCGCGGACGCGCTCGATCGCGTTCCCGACCGTCGTCTTCTGATGCGGCGCGGCCTCGACTACACAGCCGAACGCGCCGCGGCGCGATTCCTACAAATTATCGCCGATCTCGTGCCCGAGCCCACCGGCGCGACCGGTTCGCTCATCGTGGCGCGCATACCGTGAGGCGGCCAATGTTCCCACCCTTGGCGACTCGCATTCGCCGGAGACTCGCCAGACATCTTCCCACCAAGCCGTTCGCCATGCGCAACGACGCCCCCCTCGTGAGTTTCACATTCGACGATGTCCCCGAGTCGGCCTACGCGAACGGCGCCGCCATCCTCGATGATTACGGCATTCGCGGGACGTTCTACATCGCCGCCGGAACCTGCGGCGCGACCGACACCTATTGGCGCGTGATCGGGCGCGACCAGGTTCGCGATCTCTACGCGCGCGGCCACGAGATCGGTTGCCACACGTTCTCGCACGCCGCCGTCGACGAGTTGAGTGCGCAAGCGACGGCGCAAGAATGCCGCCGAAATCTGGATGCGATGCGCGAGCTGTGCCCCAGCGTCACGATGACCAATTTCTGCTACCCGCTCGGCTGCGTATCGCTGCCGCGCAAGCTGCAACTCCAGAAACATTTCGATACCTGCCGCGGCATTTACGAGGGCGTCAATAGCGGCGTCGTGGATCTTGGCCTGCTCCGCGTTATCGAGCTTTACGACCGGACGCTGACGGACGACAAGCTGCGACATGTGCTGTCCCGCGCCCGCGACCGCAACGGCTGGGTGATCTTCTATGCCCACGATGTCGCCCAACAGCCAACCCACATGGGATGTACGCCAGCGCTGCTGCGGGCCACCATCGAGGCGGTCCGCGCGCGGCGCATGCCGTGCCTTTCGATCCGGGAGGCGCTCTCGGCGATTGGCTATTCCGCGAAAGTCGAAGCGCCGTCTCTTTCGGCGGCTCCGGTTCGATCGCCTCGCCATGACGAAGACTGAACGAACTTGAGCGACTCTCGCCAGGTCTTGCGCTTGATCTGCGCCATGGCGCCGTTGCTGATCGGCGGGGCGGCGATCTGCGGACAATCTCCATCGTCCTTGGATCAAGCAGCCTACTTCGCCCGCGGCATCAACCTTGCCAGCGCCGCATTTAGTCCGGAGCGCAGCCCGGCGATCTACGGCAAGGACTACATCTATCCCTCGCCCGCGGACCTCGACTATTACGCCAGCAAGGGTTTTGCGGTTGTGCGCCTGCCGTACCGCTGGGAGCGGCTACAGCCTTCGCTGTTCGGCGCGCTCGACGGCGATGAGCTCGGCCGCATCAAGAGCTTCGTCGCCGCGGCGCGCGCGCGCAAGATGCGGGTCATTCTGTCGCCTCACAACGGCGGACGCTATTTCCTCAACGGCCGCGAGACGCTGATCGGAACGGCCGGCGTGCCGATCGCGGCCTTCGCCGATTTCTCATATAAGGTGGCGGCGGCCTTTGCCGGCGACGATACGGTCTATGGCCTCAGCCTGATGAACGAGCCGCACGATTCGCAGGGCCTGTGGAAGCAAACCGCACAAGCCGGTCTCGACGCGATTCGGCGGGCCGATGGCCGACGATTGGTGCTCGCTCCCGGCGATCAATGGAGCGGGGCGTGGAGCTGGCGGCGCGACAATGAGGATTTTCTTCTCGACGACGCTGCCGGTCGGATCATGTACGAGGCCCATCAGTACTTCGATTCCGACCACACCGGAACTTACCGGCTGAGCTATGCGCTCGACGGCGCCACTGTGGACCGCGGGGTCGAGTCGGTCCGCCCCTTCGCCGAATGGCTGAAGCAGCACCACGTGCGAGGGATCATCACGGAATTCGGCGTTCCCAACGACGATGCGCGGTGGCTCGAACTGACGCGGCGGCTGCTCGCCTACTTGGCGGAAGAAGACATCCCGTGGACCTACTGGGCGGGCGGGCCGCGGTGGGGGGATTATCCGCTCTCGGCGGAGCCGAAGGATGGCGTCGACGCGCCGATCATGGCGGTCCTGACCGCAGACTACGGGCGCCGAGCGGGCACGCGCTAGACTCGCGCGCCGGACCACCACTGGCCCAGCACGCGCAGGATGAAGAGCGGATTGCCGACGAGATAGCGGCGCCACAGGCGTCGGGGATCGCGCAGGAGCCGATACGCCCATTCCAGCCGCGCCGCCCTCAGCCAAAGTGGCGCGCGCTGCGCCTCGCCGGCCAAAAAATCAAAAAGGCCGCCGACCGCAAGGCCCAACCGACAGCCGGACGCAGCCAAATTGTCCCGCAGCCAAATTTCCTGGTCGGGATTGCCCATGGCGACGAGGACAAGGTCGGCGCGGCAGGCGCGGATCGCCCCCGCCACGGCGGCGTCCTCGGCGCGAGGGAAGTAGCCGTCGCGACACCCGACGACGCGATGGCCCGGGCAGATCCGCAGGAGAACCTCGGCCGCGCGATCGGCGACGCCCGGTCTGGCGCCGAGCAGATACACACGGTAACGATGGCGGGTCGCGCGCAGGTAATGCGGCGTGAAGTCGGTGCCGTTGAGATTGTGCGGGAACGCCGATCCAAAGAGCAGCATGCTGGCGAGGTCGACGCCGATTCCATCGGCGACGACCACGGCGTCGCGGAGCGCGGCGCGCAGGCGCGCGTCGACGCAGGCCTTGTTCAAGCAATTGGCGTTGGCGAAAGCCACGACGGTGTCGCGCTGCTGCGCGAAGCGCCGGTCGAGCAGCGCGACGGCTTCGGAACGCGTCAAGACCCGCACCGGCACATTCAGGATCGAGCGTCGGCGCAGTCCGAGCACGTCCCGGTAAAGCGACGTGTAACTTCGGGAAACGCGCCGCCAGTCGTAGGCTGCGGCGGCTTCGATCGACGCCTTGCGCAGGCGCTGGTAATCCGCCGCGAGCTCGGGCCAGCGCGCCAAGAAGTTCGCCGCCGCCCGCTCCGGCTGCGCAAAGTCAAGCACCATCCCTGCGCCGGTCTGCTCGACCAGGCGCCGAAAGACCGCAATATCGCTGAGAACGGGCAAAAGGCCGGCCGAGAGGCCTTCCGCCGCGACAAGCCCGAAGCCTTCGTAATCCGATGAGCTCGCCAGCACCGAGCAGCCGCCAAGCAGAAGCCGTATCTCTTCGTCCGCGGGCGAAACGAAGACCTCGACGGCGTCGCTGATCCCGGCGCCCCGGGCGAGCCCCGCGACCTCGGCCGGAGCGAGATCAAAAGGACGCCCGGCGATCTTTAATCGCCATTCTCCATCGTGCTGGCGCAGCGCCGCGACAAAGCGCATGAGGCGGTCGAGCCGCTTGTTGGCGGCGAAGCGGCCGATCCAGGCGATCGTCTTCACCGGCCGCGGCGAGGCGGCGCCGGCGTATTTGACCACGTTCACGCCGTTTTCGATGCAGACGATCCCGCGCCGACGCAGTCGGCCGAACAGTTCGCGGTCGGCGACGCTCACCGCGGCGACGCCGTCGTACCAGGTGAGCGAGAGCCGCGTGACGGTGGCGAAATAGAGGCGCTTAAACCGCGCTGCGTATCGGCTGTGAAAAAAGCCGCCATGGGTGGAAACGACGAGGCGCTTGCGGTGCAGCGGCTTGGTCCAAGCCAGGAAATCGAAAAAGAAGTCGATGGCGTGCACGTGGACGATGTCGGCGTCGCCGAGGCGCCGCAGCACCGAGGGCGCGAGCGGATAGCGCGGGGAGCCGAAGAACGGGATGCGCTCCACTTCCGCGCCCGCGATGCGCTCGCGCGCCGGCAGCTTCGGCGCGCCGGGCGCATTGAACAGGCGGTCGAGCGTGACGACGCGCACGCTGTGGCCCTCGGCGATTTGCGCCGCGGCGAGCTCCAGAACCGCGCTCTCGAGGCCCCCCACCGAGGGGTGGAACTGCCTAACGACATGAACAATGCGCATCGGAAATCGCTTGCCGTCGCCTGCGAGGTCACGATTAGCGATCGTTCACAAGTCCGCACAACCTCCAACTCGCCTCGTGGTAAATGGGCGTAGCCAACCCCTCGGCCGACGCCCGGCGCTCCGCGGGGCACGGCGGAGCCCCGCGATGTCCTAATTGATAAAGGCTCTAAACGCAGCAGGGTGGAACATCGCCCTCTTCAAATTCGCCCTCCACGGCTCGTCCGCAGCCTGCAACAGGCGGAAAAAAAGCTCTTCATTGAGGGACGAACCGCTCTGCGCGTCGGCGCACTGCGGGCAACGCTGGTTGTCGGCGTGGATGATTCTGCGGACAATGTCGAGCAGGCCCCGTTGATAGGGAGAAGCGACGATCTGGCATCCGAGAAGCCGCGCCTGCGGCCGGCAGCCGAGATTGGCGGGGGCGAAACTGCGGGTGGCGACGCGAAACATGGCGAGATCCGGCTCGTCGTCGCCGACGGCGATCGTCTCGGCGTCGGGCGCCAAGACCCAGTCACGAAGCGCGACGAGGCCGCCGCCTTTGTCGACCTCCTTGGCGACGATCGCGGTGTCGAGCGCCGTCTGGCGGAAGCCGAGCCGATCGAGCCGCAGGTCCTCGAGCAATTGGTGCGCAATGTGGATCGAGATCGGCGCCATTGCGCCGTCGCCAATGCTGGATACGTGAGCCGAACCGATCAACGCGTGCATCAGGCCCTGCGGCTTGGCCCGATAGGTGAAAGCCCGGATCGAATATTGATGGCGTTCGTCGAGGAACACGCCGGGGACGCGCTGCAAGCTCGTTCTCAGCTGCGCCAACTGGCGCTCCGCTTCGGCGCTGATGAGAACTCGCCCGCGTTCGTGGACGGCGTCCCACAGGTAGCTGCCGTATTCGGCGACGCCGCCAGCGAGCGAATAGGCCTCGCAGTAGCCCTTCACCTCGGCGACCGATCGCGCCGTGTTCAATGCGACCGAATATCCGTGCGCGTTCAACAGCGACAGCGCCTTCACGCCGGCCGCGGTCGTGCACGGAAATCCGAATAGTCGGCGGTCGATGACGCCGTCGACGTCCAGCACGACGAGCGGCGCGCGCCAGCGCCGGTCGGCCGAAGTTCGACAAAGCGAGCCGCAATGGCGCGCCGTCTGTATGGTGAGGAAGTCCCAAGCGTTCATGAAGCGCCGATGCAACGCGCGCTGACCGTCGGCGCCGCGCGCCGAATCGAAAAGTTGGTCCTGGCTCTGGCTCATCGCCCAAAGTCCGGCGAGCAGCTTGTGCAGGAAAAGGCGCTGCTCCACCGCGGCGTCCCCCGACTCCGCGATATACCGTTCCATCAGCTCGCGTTCCTCCTGCGGCGAGAGCGCCAGATTCAGCATCGTGTCCGCCAGATCGTAGGCGGGATCGACCACGTTCAGCGCGCTGCGGCCCATGCCGTGGTGCTCGTAATCGGTTTTCAGAGGCCCGTGCGGCCCCAAGACCCATTCGCTGCGGTGCATGTCGCCGTCGATGTGGGTGGGCGACGGGCAGGGCTGCTTGCGGAGCCACTCTCCGAGGCGCGACTGCATCAGCCGGTCGGCCGGGAATCGGCCATAGGCTCGGCTCAGCGTCTGTTGCAACACACGACGGCCGTTGTCGTGCTTCTTCAGATCCATGGCGGCCGCCGAGCCGCCCAAATTCACACGGCGGGTCCGCGCCGCCACATAGGAGGCGGCAGAGTCGACAAGCACGTTGCGGCCGACGCCCGATTCCGGCCCAAGCGGCGGTAGCCATTCCGTGTAAAGAATGCCATCGCGCAGTCCCAGCACGGGCGGCACATGTTCGCCGAGCCGACGTCCGATCAGAAACGCGTGGTAGCCCAGCCACCCCCAGCCGACGCTCTTGGCCAGAACGTATTTCGTCTGTTTCTCGCCTTCCTGCGTCTCCAGGAGGACCTCAAATACGCGTTTTAGTCGGACGCCGCGCTCGTCGGACGCGGCGCCCTGCAGGGCGGCGTTGCGTTCGTCTGCGCCGCGGCTTGCGGCCACCGAGACGCGGGCGAAATTCCGGCTGCGGAAATACTCGGCAAGCCGCAGCTCGACCGCTTTCGGGTTCATGAGCTCCTGCTTGTGCCAGCGTTCGGGCGGCAGCGTGACCACGCTGTCCTCAGGAAGCGTCTTGAACCAGCCTGGTTTTGCCGGATGGGTCGGCGCGACAAATTTCACGTCGCGCGGCGCAAATCCGGCTCGTTGCGCGATGTCGAACCCGGCGAGCACCGTGCGACTGGTTTGCGGAGCGTCATCCACGATCAGCGCCCAGTAACCGCGCGCGGCGAATCGCCGAAGCTCGCTGTTTTCCTTTCGGCCGACGCCTTTGGTCGGCTCGACCGTCAGCAGCGCCACGTTCTCGTAACCTCTCGCCGCAAAAAAGGCCTTGAGTAGCGGCGCAAAATACGACCCGGCCGTGCGCAGCCCGAGAAGCAGGATCGGCTGCGTGGGCTCGGGAAATCGCCGCGCGAATATTTCTCCGAGCGCCAAGACATCCTTTTGGGTGAGATCGAGCCGCCGGAACGGAATGGGGACGCCGAGCCGCTGGGCCTGCAAATCCGCAGGAAGCGTCGATTCCAGAACACCCTTCAGCGCGCGGCCGGATTCCACAAGCCGTTCCGCGTCGATGTCTTGCCCGCCGACGACGAGCGAAAGAAAATCATTGACGCTCGACAGCCAGCGCTGCCGCCACAGCTCGAGCCGCCGCCGCGACCAGGGCCGATCCGAAATCGTTTGCACGAGCCAACCGGCGCCGCGCCCGAAGGCGGTCGCCGCAAGCCGCCGCGGAAGCCGCAGGCTGACCCCGCGCTGATACTCGTCGACGCCATTGAGCAGCCCGCAGGAAAGAAGAAATATGTTGGTCGCCACTTCGCCGCTTCGCCACCCCTTCGGCGCGACCGAAAGCTTGTCGAGCTCTTCGCGAAGATGATCGATCGCCTCGCTGACCGTGAGATACGGATTCAAACACCATTCGTAAGATCGATAGAATTCGAGCTCTTCGGGCAGCGCGCCGCCCAGCGGGACAGGTTCGGAAACCGCGCTGATGTCCGACTGCGCGTCCATGCTCAGCTCCTCATTGTTCGGGCTGCGCCACAGGTTCGAAGTCTTTGCGCTCTTGCTCCCGCTCGCATCGGGCGCGCCTTCGAAGAAGCAGGGAGAACGCCGCCCAGCTCCCGACGGCGCCCGTCACATTGCCCACCAGCAATCCGTACGCGGCGCCCGTCAGGCCCCATTGCGTCATCAGAACCCAGACGAAAATGACCGCAACGGCCGCTCCGACCGTTGAAACCGCGACGATCGCGCGAGGACGCTCCATGGTCGCCAGTGCAATCGACGCCGGCCAGCCCGCCGCCCCCGCGAACGTCGCCAAGGCCAACACCGTGAGTGTGTGACTGCGCCCCGCGTATTCCACGCCGGGATACAAGACCTGCATGACGCGTTCGCCGGCGATCAGGACGGCCAGACTGAACGGCGTCATCGCCGCCGCGATCAGCGCCGCGTTCCGGACCGCTTCCCGCCACAGCCCCGGCCCGCCGCCGCTCTTCCACGCCAAGACCGATCTCGGCATGAAGCTGTTGCCCAACCCGGCCAATACCGGATTGGCGAAGGCCACAACGCTCATGCAGGCGGCGAACACGCCGGCGACGGCGGCGCCGGCGACGGCGAGCGCCAGCCAAGAAGCGATATTTCCCTGCACCTGCACCATCACTTGCCCGGCGAGCAGCCATTTTCCCAACGCCCAACTTTGCTCGAGAACGGTGCGCACATGGCGCGCGCGAACCGAAAATTCCCCGCGCGCCCAGTACAGCCATCCCCCCGCCGCCGCCGCGTACGCCACGCCGAGGGCGCCGAACACGCTCAACGCGGACACCCGCCCGCTCGCGCCCAACCAGCCGAGCGCCGCGAGCTGAATCGCCGCGACGACCGAATCCAGGAGCAGCGCGTTTCCAAAGGCGAGACGCGCAAAAGCAAATCGTCGGGAGAATTGCCGCGTCAGCGCAAACGGAACGACGCCGGCTATGGCCCAGGTCATGACCATCATCTCTCTGCCGGCGCCCCATTCGAGACACGCCAACGCGCCAATGGTCAGCGCCGCCATGATTCCGACGGAGAAAAGAACGCTGAGCGCCAGCGAGGCGCCCGCCCGCTCAGCGGGTGTCCCGTGCGGGTAATGCCGCTGGATCAGATACGGTTCTAAGATAAGCGAATCCTGACACGTCAGCAGAGTTCCGAGCAACGACGCTGCGACGGCGTACACTCCCAGCTCGCCCGCCCCAGACCAACGGGCGATCAGGACCGTCGTCAAGAACCCGCTGCCGCTGACCACGGCCTGATCGGCGAGCGACAGGACGTGGTCCCGCGAAACGAGTCGGAGCGCCTGCTTCCACGCCCCAGCCCAACCTTTGGCGAGCGCGCCCGCCGATCGGCGCGTTGACCAGACCGCCGATGCCGCGGGCGGCGTCGAGCCAGCCATTTTCCGATCCCGTCTCAAGGAGACGATCTCGCGCGTTTCGGCGATTTGAAGGAACCGACAATGGCCTTGCCCCGGACCGCAAGTCGCCAAAGCGACGGCGAATTCTCCTTGAAGAATCGCTTGACGCGCGGATTGAGGCTTATCAGCGCGGCAGCCGGCAGACCGAGCCACCCCGCGACGGCGACGTGGTCGTGCAGCGCGACCTCCTCGTCCGCCCACTCAAGCTTGTACGACTCGTCGCCGATCGTAAAATCGAAGTGGGTGAACCCTTCCGCGATCGCATAACGCATCAATTCATGTAAGTGGATTATGCCCGGCCCAAACCGCTTAAGCGGGCCGTCATCGTAACTTGTCAATATATGATAGTAGGTTTCGCGGAAGCGCAGCCCCAAATTCGCCGCGACGCACGTCGATCCCACGTCAAGTCGGGTGACATGAACCAATGAATCCGCTGTCGCGGCCACAAACAGATAAAAATCTGAATGACCCGGGCGGGTAAAAAGGTTGGCGACCCCCGTGCTGGCGAAGACCCGGCCCTTTTGATGAAAAAGAATCCTCAGCGCAGCCTGCCGCTCATCCGGATCGCTCGCGGCGCGCAGCCGCACTTCGCCGCCTTGCGCCAGCTTCCTGCGCTTCGAACGGTCGCGTTGCCTGGTCGCCGACGAACGCTTTTCAGCGTAATAGCTCGGCCAATCCTTGCCGAGACGAGCGCGATAAGCAGTGCTGGGGTTCACCGTCGTCGCCAGGGCGAGCAGCGGATTCGGCTGCCGCCCCACCCGCTCCGGCATCTTGTCGAACGCCACAAGGTCGTAGTCATATCCCGGCGTATTCCTTATGAACCCCTCGACCGCGCGCCACCACTCGGCGAACTCGGCCGGGGCGACCGCGCAGGCGAATTCCGGAGCGAGCAACGGAGCGTTGTAATCGCAAAGAGCATGCCCCAAGAACACGCAACGTCGGCTGAACCGCGTGCGCTCGACCGCGAGCGGCAGCAGGAACAATAGCTCTCCGTTGCCTTGGCGACCGGTGACGATCGCCGGCTTCACTCCGGCGGGACCGCCGATGCAGCGCTGCCATGCCGACAACCACTCGAAGGTCTGAAACGGCGTACACTCGGCGCGCTGCTCAAAGCAGCGCCACTCCTCTTCGATGGCCGTAAGATCGCTGGTGATTGATAGCTTCATTGCGACCTCAAGCCGATTGTGACGCTTAAGATTTCGACGCGAGAGCAACGGTCTGCGGCGGCGCTGACCGAAAGCGCTCGCGATGCCACCCCCGTTTCACGACTATAAACGCCTTGCCCCATGACCGGTACGCAAAGGAATGGCCAGTAACCTTTGCGCGCCAGTTCACATGACCTAGGCACCTTATCACCGGCCGCCGCTTTCGCCGCCGCCGCATGCGAACATGGTAAAGGCCCCGACGCCGATCTATTAACCGTTCGTTGGCGAACGACTCGATTCAGCTTGACTCGCGGCAGCCTCGAGTGAGATCGATAGGGCAAATCACTGGCTGGAAAGATGACACTCCGGACATCGCTCGATTCAAAACACGACCCGACAGGATTGCGGCCTGCGAGAGCTTTCATGAAGTCGAAACTGAAGCCTCTAGCGAAGAGCGCCATCGGCACATTTCACCGAATGGCGCTCAGGGCTGGAGTGGTCGTCGTCCCCAACCATTTCTACGCGCCGGTCGCCGACGTCAACGAACTTCGCCGGTTGAAGAAATTCTGGGCCAGGCGGGCGTCGATGCTGGGCGTGCAGATGAACGTCGCCGCGCAAGGCGAAGCGTTGCGCAAGATGGTGAAGCCGTATGAGCCGGAATTCCGCGGCAATGCCGCCTTCAAGCAGGCTTCCGCCAAAGGCTTTGGCCTTGGATTCGGTGAGATCGAGGCGCAGTGCCTGCATGGCGTCCTGCGCGCGCTCAAGCCGCGAAGGCTCTTTGAGATCGGTTCGGGCGTTTCAACTTATTGTGCCCTTAACGCCGCCGCACTCAATGAAAAAGAAGGACACCATACGGACATAACCTGCATCGAACCATATCCCACGAAGTTTCTGCGCGACATTCGCGGCAAAGATGTCGATCTGCTGGAAGCGCCCGTACAAAACCTTGATCCGGAGTTTTTCCTTCGACTCGACGATGGCGACCTGCTTTTCATCGATTCGACCCATGCGATCAAGCCCGGAGGGGACGTCATCTATTTGTATCTCGAAGTCATCCCCCGGCTGAAGCCCGGCGTCATCGTGCATATCCACGATATTTTCCTTCCATATGTCTATCAGCGCAATTTGCTGCAGGTGCGAACTCTTTATCAATGGTCGGAAACGGCCTTGTTGTTGGCCCTTCTGACGTCCAACAACAGGCTGAACGTGCTTTTTTGCTTGAGCTTGCTGCACTATGATGCGCCGGAAGTCTTGCGCGACGTTTTTCCCGAATACGTGCAGCAACCGGCGCTGAACGGTCTCAGCGACCGAGCGGCGGAAGGAGATTTCCCATCATCGATCTACTTGCGGACGACGTGATCTGACAGAGCCGTCGCAGCGGCGTCGCATACAACGAGATAAAAGAGATCGACCGTATCAAGCATATTGTGCGATGAGCCGCGGCGCGAACAGGGAAGAGTGGTCGGCGAAGCGCTTGCCGAGTGTCGCTAAGGATCTTATGGGAAAAGTCCGAAGCGCAGGCAACGCGAGCCGGTCTGCTCGACATGCTGCGAGCGCCGCAGGAGGCGTGATGAGCGGCTTCGATCTGTGTGCAAGAACAAAGACCGAAGGGTCGGAACCGCCTATGCCGGGACTCCCGAATTTCCTGCTTCGGCGCCGAGAAAGCAGTGCGCGATGAACGCCGTACAGAACCCCTCCACGCTTGCAGCCTGCGAGCCAGACGGGGCGGAGGCGACAAGGCGGGTCTTTGCAGAGGCTGTCGTCGCGGCCGCCGTTCTTTACAATTTCGTTCTTTGCTTCGTCAACACGAACCTGTTCGGGATCAGCGCCGGCGTTGTCATCTTGGCGGAGGTTGTGCTGATCGGGATAGCTTTCGTCCTGATCTGGGATCGCAGCAGCGGACTCCTCGCGGTCCTTGCGTTCATGGCGGCTTACTTTGCCGCCGTGATGGTCTTGCGCTCCGAATTCGACCCTAAAATTGTGCGCGATCTTCTCATACCGATTGTATTTTTCTCTGTAGGTCGATATCTCGGATTCCCTCGCTCGGCCGATCGGCTGGTCACGCTTTTGATTGCTGTCGCGTTCGCCGTCGCGTTGTTCGAGTGGTTGGCGCCGGGCGCGTACCTGCGTTACTTCGAAGTCCTCCGCTACTACGTCGCACGCGGCACCGCCGAGACGGAAGCGGACGTCAGCGTCTATGCTGGGGGCTTCTTCAACAGCGCACGCTTCGAGAGTCGTACTTTGCTGCCCTTTCTGGGAGATCACAGAGTATCTGGGATATTTCTGGAGGCTCCGTCAGTCGGTAACTTCGGCGCGATCACTTTCGCCTGGGTGTTGCTGCGCGACCGCCAGCATTTTCGCGCTCTCGTTGCAAAGTCGTTCGCTATTGTGACGCTTATTGTGCTGGCTGACGCGCGGTTCGGCTTATACTGCTGCCTCTTCACACTAGTGCTTTATGCCGCGACGCCGGTCGTCCGCCCCACGATGCTTTTCATCGCGCCGCTTCTGGTGATCGTCGCGCTCGTGAGCTATGCCGGCATCAACTGGCAAGAAGCAGTGAGCAACACAATGCTGGGACGGTTCATTTTAGCAGGTAATATCCTTGTCACTCTTAATCCGTTGCAGGTATTCGGGCTGCAGGCGAGCGACATCAGAACGGGCGTCCGCTTCGCGATGGACCCGGTTACCGATTCCGGCTACGCTTACATCCTCATCAAAATCGGTATTGCGGGCATGGCGGCGATGTGGGCATTGTTCGTCTATGCGCCCGTCCACGACGGAAATGAACAGCGCTTCAAGAATTTCGTTGCGCTTTATTATATTGTCCTGCTCACCATAAGCGCGTCGGTATTTACGATAAAGACGGCAGCGCTTTTGTGGTTCCTGTACGGCGTATTGGGCAATCCCGAGCGCGCCGGACGGCCGAGCCTTTCTGTAGAGCCCGGAGCGGCCGCGCCGCTCGATGGAATGACGCAGGATCGACGCCCGGCGCGTTGACGCCGTCGGGCGAGCGTGAAGCCACAGCTAAGCGAACCCCTGCGACGATGTGATACCAAGGGTCATAGGGTATGACCGACGCCGACGTGGGCCCAGCGGCGCATGCCGATGGATGTGATGACCTCCGGCCGGGCTATGAGGTTGCGCCAAGCGTGGCAGGCGGCGTCGACGATGTCGTCGAAGGTTTCGAAGACGGAGTTCGACACTCACGTATCCCCTCATTTTCACACGATGCCGAAGGCCTGAGAGAAAGTTGGGTTTTGGCGTAGAAGGTTTTGAAATCGCTCGACGAGAGGGCGCAGC
>Ga0326728_10013010_pt1 | contig 18248 bp, 19 predicted proteins | sample MB3enrmetagenome_FD_207602 | JGI IMG/M metagenome (GOLD analysis project Ga0326728, IMG submission 207602) | Lab enriched peat soil microbial communities from McLean, Ithaca, NY, United States - MB31MN | ecosystem: Environmental > Terrestrial > Soil > Wetlands > Peat | place: USA: New York... | reverse complement strand
GAACGGGATGAGATCACCGACCCTGACCAGGAACGCATAGCCGTGTTCTACGAGCGCATGAGCCTTCTGGAAACAGGCCTCCAGCTCTTTGACAGCGTCTTCTGCGCCTTCCTGCAGGAGCGTATCGCCGGCACCTGGCCCGAGAAGCTCAGGCACATCAATGAATGGCTGAGCAGGCCATAAAATCTAGTTTTTTATAAGTTGAACATTGTCTTTCATCTAGTTGCTCTGAATCACTTGGGCATCACAAATAACCATTGATATCAAACATCAATAGATATACTTATTGATAACATTCTTATTGACATTTACATTGGGTTACTTGAAAGAACATTATACGTGGTGGGAATACTGGTGGGAGTAAGGAGAAGTCATAGACGAGGTGAGGTGAGTTATGCCGACCTTCAATAGGGTGAAAACAAAATATCCGGGAGTTTATTATATTGATGGCAAAGGTGTTCGTGGCCCCGAGAAGATCTACTACATCTCATATAGAAAAGATGGAAGGAAGATCGAGGAGAAGGTAGGAAGACAATTCAGAGATGACATGACGCCTTCCAAAGCAGCAAGCATAAGGTCAGAGCGTATTGAGGGTAAACAATTATCTAACAAAGAGCGTCGGAGTGCGGTGATAGAAGCAAAAAAGAACGAGGCGGCAAAATGGACTGTTGGACGCTTATGGGAAGAGTACCTCAAGCATAATCCTGATTCCAAGTCTTTTCTCGCGGATAAATATCGATACAAAAAACATATTCGTGATTCCTTTGGGGACAAAACGCCTCATGAGATCATTCAACTGGATGTTGACAGGGTTCGTATAAAGCTGATGAAGGTGCTTTCACCCCAGACTGTTAAACATGTGCTCAGTTTACTTACAAGGATTTCAAATTTTGGCCATAAGAAAGGTCTTTGTGCTGGGCTGGGTTTCATTGTTCAGATGCCACGAGTTGATAATATTGTAACAGAAGATTTATCTCCGGATCTTTTGAAGCGCCTTCTGGATGCAATCCACGCAGACCCGAACAAGGTTGTTGCCAACATGATGTTAATGGCCTTGTATACGGGAATGCGAAGAGGCGAGCTCCTTAAACTGAAATGGGATGATATTGACTTCAGCAAGGGATTTATAACAATCCGTAGTCCAAAGGGAGGCCGGGATCAGACGATTCCTCTGAATAGTCAAACCCATGATCTCTTAGTGAACCATCCAAGAACCGATAGTCCGTATATCTTTCCTGGAAAGGATGGAAAACAACGGGTGGAAGTATATAATGTTGTAAATCGGATAAAGAAGCGAGCTGGTATACCGAAGAACTTCAGACCGTTACATGGTCTTCGCCACACATATGCATCAATGCTTGCTTCGAGTGGCCAAGTGGATATGTACACCCTTCAGAAACTTCTTACCCATAAGAATCCTATAATGACACAACGCTATGCCCACCTCAGAGATGAGACATTGAAGAAGGCATCAAACCTTGCAGGAGAGCTTATAAATCAGGCAATGGTAATAGAAGAGAGTAAGACTAAACGATAACTGGAGCTTGATATGAAGGAGCAAGCTAAGAGAAGGCTCTATGGGCAGTTGCTTGTGGATTTTGCTAATAGCAAGACAACAGATGAGGCTGGGCTTGGGTATTTAGCTAATCTACAGAAGGTTTATGATTTCTCGCATGAGTTTATAAAGAAGGCCCATGAGGGTTTCCCTAAGATGCTTGATCCATCTGATCCAGAAAAAAATATCAAAGTTATAGAACTAATGAGCCGAGCGAATGAACTGCATTCTAAGATCAATGACTTTTTACAGGGTAAAGCACATCTCCTCTATTATGATGATTTATTGGGTGGCGCATTAGTCTTGGATACAGAAATTGTCGTAGATGCAAGTGATAGTGTAGATATAGAATTCCGGAATCATCCAACACCTTATTATATTAAGGATCTTATGAAGAAGGATGATTTCTTTTATAATATCAGTGAGCCGCATTTGGAACAGCTAATTGATGTTGAGGATGGGGAAGAATATGAAGATTACATATATCCAGACTTTACCGAGATAAAAGCTAATATTTTAGATTGGGTGCAAATTGTAAAAGCACTGACCGACTATAAAGAAAAAAACCCGCCTTATACATATTCTGATCACTCTCTGGACAAATCCAGATTCCAGGTAGCTCTGGGTGAACACTATCACATCCAAACATGCATAGATACTCTGAGGGACTTGTTACAGGCTATTGTTGATAAGGATCTAAATACAGCTATGAACATAGCTCAAAGATTTATTAATATATATAATAACTCTGTTTCCCAGCCTAGAGCCAATATTACAAATCAATTAACTGTATCAATCGAAAATAAATTTAGAGAAGATTTGTTTCTTAATAGAGATCTACTATATTATCCTATGTATATTCTTCCTTCTTATTATGATCTTCCTCTAGCAGACTGCATTGTTGAATTTTTTAAAACTCCTGGCAACTTTGGTTCCATTAGAAAATGCCTTGAATGTAATAATAATTTTTTTATACCGGTTAGGAAAACTAAGATCTACTGTTCCGATGATTGCCGCATGGATTATAATAACCGTCAGAATGTAAAATCAGGTTATAATAAGGAATTTAAGAAAAAGAAAAAAAAAGAAGGAAAAGCTCCGGCAAGTTATTATGGCCCACTTAAATAATTTACTTTATTAAAATATACACTCAAAACGGCCTATTTTTTCATTAGTAATAAAATTAACCTATAAATTAGCAGATATTATAATTTCTCCGGGGCCTCGGCATTAATTTATATACCATATGAGTACCCATCCCTTGTCATCTCCACGTATACCAGGAATGGAACATATCCCTCGGTTATATTTCAAAAACGGCCAAACGATAATTTTGATTATAACGCAACATACCAAATTTCCAGCTATTTGGTAGACAGTCTTCACACTACCATTATACATGGGGTCCCAGAGCAAACAATATGAAGGAGGGTCCCATGGGAGACAGAGCTCAATATATGACCGAGGATGAGGTTTCAAACTTAACCCGAATCTCTCTCTCCGACCTTCGCAATAAGCGGCACCTTGGCAAGGGCATTCCCTACATCAAGGTTGGGAGATCGGTCAGGTACGATCTGGCGGACGTAATCGCATATATGGAGGCCAGGAAGGTACTGACCCATGAGGATTAAGATCGATTATTCACAAATGTATTGAAAAACCAATTGAAACCCAGCCCCCTCGATCACGAGGCGAGGCTATCCAAAAGCAGCAGGAGGCAGGAGAGATGCGTAATCTGAAAAGGGCAATACGTGAAAATTTTGAGAGAGCAGTCGGTGAGCAGCTGAGGTCGTTGATATGCCCCATAGACGAGATAATGACCGGCCCAAAGGGATCTACTGCAAGCAACCAGGAAATTACCGGGTTTCGGCGAAAACAGGAGGTTATTTTGGCCAGTTATGTTGATCGGAAGAGAGCCTTGAAAGACATACAACGTGAAGAGGTTGAAAAGAAGATGAGCACTCGAAATCGCAAGCGCGGACCTCGGCCTGTTCTATGCTGGACCAAAGAAGGTTTATGAATATCAATGGCTACATCAATGACACGTCAAAGGAGGATATCGCCATGATTGTATAAAACAATAGGATAATCGGCAATTGGCTATGGCTGCTTCCCGAAAGGGATGCGGCCATTTTTTTCACAACCTTAAAACAATAAAAAGTGAGGAAAGAAATATGACTAATGATACCAAGGACAAAGAAAAGAAACAGGTAACAAAAAAAGAGCTGGTTCCCAATCCACCGGCCCCTTTACCCGCTGTTCAAACGGGAAAGGGTGAAGGTGAGCACCTCGATTTCTTCGGCATAGACACCACAAGCTTTACTGAGCTCACGTTGGTCCAGGGCAAGGATATCAAAAAAGATAAAGCTCAAGATCGATTAAGCGCCTGGGAAAAAGATGTTGTGAATGTGAAAGCCGACCAGAAAAAAGAAGTGATAAATGAAGGCATTGAGATAGCGAGGCAGATAGCGGCGGATGCAAACCTTAATATCAATTTCATGCAGAAGGCACATGCAGAAAGAGCTATCGCAATCGGGAATATTTGCAACCACTTGAAAAGGTTGGTCAAGGATCAGGATGTTCCGTGGGTTGTCTGGGCCGAAGATAATTTAGGCTTTCTCGGAAAGAGGAACCGCGAACGGTACATGTTGATCGCCCGTCGCACAGATTGCTACCGATTCACTTTTTTGGGAATAGATCGCCTGGAGATGCTCTGTACGGCAACCAAAAATTCGACGGCTAAAGATCCAATCGGACAGCTTTTAAAGAGCCACAAAATCACCTTTAACCCTAAGGCCGAATCCAATCTGCAGGAGTTTAAAGCGAAAATTGATGCCGCCCTCAGTTGTGAAAGGCTGACCAAGAAAGGGCTGTCTGTCGACTTCAACATGATAGTCAACCTGATATATGTAGGGGTTGAGATTGATAATTCATTGATCAAGACTTTGACGAACATCAAGGACTGCGGAGGCGATCCTGTCAAGCACTTGGAGCATCTCGCTCTGACTGGCGGGAAGGACCCGTCGGATACTGATGGGTCAAAGAAGCCCGAAGATTTCAATAAGCTCTCGAACCGGCTGATCCAGACCTTAGATTATCTCATTGATGGTGTAAGCAAGGACACAATCTCTATCGATCAATTGGATAAGGAATCCTTTGCAAAGCTGCTGGAGAAGCTGGGTGAGCTCAACAGGGTCGCTAGCCTGACTAACGAGGAAACGTCAGAATAGTCTCTTCCCCATAACCTTGCCCCTTGTCGCTATTTCAGGACGAGGGGCTTTTTTTAAAAAGGAGAAATATGTGAAACTTTACCATGCTTCACCATCACTCAGGATATTGAAGCGATATTACGAAACATTCGGGACCCCGCTGAATGTCCTGCTTTCCGTGGCATATAATCAGCAAGAATTCCCGGGTTTTCTGATTGACTATCGCCACATGGTCAATAGTCTCATTGCCGATTCGGGTGCCTGGTCTGTGGCTCATGAGAATTCAAATCTGACTATTGAGGCATTGATAGTTCATCTCAAAATGTGGGGACACCTTTATGATTTATATTTTAACTTTGACACCGATTTCAGTGACAAGGGCTTCGATAACAACATTGCAAATCAATTGAGGATGGAGAAAGAAGGACTTAACCCGGTGCCAGTTGTTCACAACTTTTTTGATGATGAGATTCCTTATTATGTGCAGTCAGGAAAATATGATTGGCTTGCTCTGGGGTCTAAGCAGAGCAAGAACTTCGAGGACTTCCAATACGCCATAGACCGGATCAAGAAGTGGGGAAACCCGAAAATAAAGATCCACTGGTTCGGTGGTGCGAGGTACGAATGGCTGGTCCGAGTTCCGATTGCATCCTGCGATATTACAACCTGGACAATGGCCGGAGCATTCGGTTTCATCCAGTACTGGAACGAAGAATTTGATGATCCCTATAAGATGAACAAGATCTACATCGGGGGTCGTATCCGGGAAGAATCCGACGAGGATAAAAAGCGACAGTTTCTTTTCACTCAATACCCCTGGAAGAGGCAACTGGAGGAATACCTCGATACTACCTTCGGGCTAACTTTTGGTGATCTCTGTGGACATCAGGACAAGGAAAACATCCAACTTATCAATCTCCATTACTTCACGGAACTGGAGCGGCATGTCAATGAGGAACGCGCCAGACGTGGAATATCATTGGAGTAAAATAGAAAAACGCCGATTTCGGCGTTTTTTGAGAAAGGAGGTGAAGGCAATTTTCTGGATATAAGATGGCATCATCTGAGTGGATTAGAAATTAATCCAAGGAAGAGAGAAGGGTCAGTTCATAACGAGCTGACCCTTTTTTTATCAACACAAAAAAACTTATAAAAAAGGAGAACTTTAACAATGGAAAACAGTAAACAGCAACTTTATTATTTTGGAGATACAGGCATAGGCGAGGCCAAAAAATTTGAAAAGAAGCTCCTCGCTTCATACTCGGTGAACATCGGCAATATCTGTGCATTCGGTTGCTCATATTGCTATGTCCCAACGGTCGTGGCGAAAATCAAAGTCATAAGGGACATCCTCGCCCAAGGGTACAAGACAGAAGACATTAGCTGTTATCGGCATCAGGATAATGTGCTCGACTGCATCTTCAGGGACCTTGATAAAATACACCGTGATGACAATGGCACCGTGTTCTTCTGTACGACTTGCGACCCATGCGCCATACCAGATCATGCGGATACAACCACCAAAGCAATCAGGCTTATAATGGAGCGATCTAATCTTCAGGTCAGGGTCCTATCAAAGAGTATTCTCATCATTCAGGTTGCTCAGGAGCTTCAGGCCTACAGGGACAGGATTGTATATGGCCTTTCCACAGGGACAACATTATCTGTTATTTCACAGGCTGTAGAGGAGAGGGCATCGGATATCACTGAGCGTGTACGAGCGTTACACTGGCTCCAGAATAATGGGTTCAGGACTTTTGGCATGATTTGCCCTGTCATTCCATCTGAAGTTGATAATGTGATGCAGTTGTTGGAACAGGTGAGACCGGAGCTATGTGCTGGTGTATGGGTAGAACCTCTAAATATCCGAGGCAAGTCATTGGTCAATACGTTTAATAAACTGGTGGCTGCCGGCCTTGAGGATCATGCCGTAGAGCTTCAACGTGTGATGGGAAATAAGAGAGCCTTGATAGAATATTCCAAAAGGCTCTTCTTGGGGTTCCAGAGCGAGATGCAACATCGAGGGTTAATAGATAAAATGCATTACCTCCATTATAGGTCCAAATATGACGGGGGATTTTTTGAGGGCCAGCCTGGGGCTGTTATCCTGTAATCCTTTAAGCTAGCACATAGAAGGGGGCCGTCTCCATGTGGGATGGTCCCTTTCTTTGTCCAATGACACCAAGAGCTTTTCTATTGAGATATTTTCCTAAGTTCTTGGAACAAATATTTAAAATGACCACATAGGAGATTTAACTATGGATACAGAGAAGAAGATCCAACTGAACCTATCGATCCCTGAACATTACAGGAACATACTGAGAAAAATGGCTGCAGAACACAACTACAAGAACCCTATGCAGGTTGCCTCGGCTACGTCAGTCGGCACAGGCATATTCCTGGAAGCAATGAGAATGATCGAAGAAAGTAGAACCAGAAAGGAGAATAACCATGACAACGCTTGAGACTGCACTTGCATATCTTGAGAAAGGGCTATCGGTTATTCCTTTGAAGAGCCCGTCGATGGTCAAGGGTTGGTTAAAATTTCAAAACAAAGTGAATGAGGCATTGGCAGAAAATGAAACATTGCCAACTCCGCGGTCACATGAAGACGTTTATAATGAGCTGTTCTACAGAGAGTGCAAGCAACCGCTTTTACCAGGATGGAAGGAATATCAAACCAGACTTCCCACTAAAGAAGAAGTCAATCATTGGTTTACTCTGAATCCTGATGCAAATATTGGCATAATCACTGGCAAGGTATCAAACGTTGTCGTCTTTGACGTGGATTCTCCCGAGGCTGACCAATATGCCGAAGAGCAAGGCGGATTCCCTAAAACAGCAAGAGTCAAAACTGGCAAGGGTGATCACTATTATGTGCGGCATCCTGGATTTCATGTAAACAATCAAGTTAAGAAAAAGCTGGATAACATAGAAGAGAAACTGGATCTCGATGTTCGTGGTGATGGCGGTTATGTTGTTGCTCCTCCGTCCATTCATGGCTCTGGTCGCCAATATGCCTGGGAGGAAGGCCACTCCATATTTCAGATTGATCCTCCCCCTTGTGATGAATGGAAGATTGAATATCTGAAAAAAGTAAACCTGGCTAATGAAAAATCTAAGGAAAAACATAAAAAAGAAGCCACTACATCTCCTCCCAAACAAGAATCTGTGAATGTGACAAAGCAAAGTGATTCAGGGAAAATCGATTTCACTAAGATACTATCTGAAGGTAGTGCAGAAGGTGAACGCAATGATACAGCGACAAGACTTAGTGGGCATTTACTGAAAACCACTACAAAGGACGAAGCCTGGGCAATTGTCAATCTGTGGAATAAGAATAACAAACCACCTCTTACCCAAGATGAACTGAAAAAGACTTTCGATTCCATAGCCAAAATGGAACAGAACACAAAGGTCAGCATTGACAAGTTCCTAGATAACCCAGGTTCTATACTGAGTGATTATAATCAGAACTATGTGAGAATTCCCTTCGCAGGAACGAACCTGAAAAACCTGGAAGCTGTCATGAATGGCGGTCTTGCTTCTGGAGGCCTTAATATCTTCGGAGGGATCCCTTCATCCGGGAAGACTCTCTTGTTGAATAACCTCGCAGACAACATATGTCTGAATGGATATCCTGTCTTGTTCTTCTCCTATGATGATGGAAAATCGGAGCTGATGTACCGCACGTTGTGCCGTTTCAGTGGTGTTGGGATCGAGGAATTCAACCATAGAAAGGTCCCCGATATGAAGAGCATCCTCAATGATCCATCAATAAAGAAGATCCTGTCCTTCAAATATATTGTCCAGGAGATGATACCCGTTGAGAAATGGCCTGACCTGATAGAGAAGATCAAACAAAGGCACGGGAAGGGACCAGTCATCATCATCGATTATTTGAGAAAGCTGAAAACGGAATCGAAAATATCGGATGAGCGGATACGGGTTGATGACATCCTGGGCAAACTGACCAACCTTGCCAAGAAATACAATATTCCCATAGTTGCTATCTCCGAGCTGGCCCGTGATTCCTATAAAACAGGTCAAAGATTAAGCATGGCTTCATTCAAAGAGTCTGGAACCATTGAATATGAGGCATCCTGGCTGGGTATCCTTGCCGCAGTGAAAGAAGGAGAAAAAGGTGGATACGATATAAAAGAAAACTGGGAACACATCATCGAGCACGACGGCAACGTGGACCTGATCATTTTCAAGGCGAAACGTGGAACCGGTCAGACAGGCAGGGTGCAGCTGACAGTGAATAAGAACACCATGACCGTGACTGACAGGGTCGATGAAAAAGCAGCTACAAGCAGTTCAAAGAAATCTATATTCGGAGTATAATGGAGGATTCACTCATGAACGAACATCAGGCAATGGAATATCTCAATCAGATTTCAAAACATTACCAATCCATCAAGACCCCTAAGTATCGAAACGCTGATCTTGATACCATGAAAGGACATCTTGAGACCCTGTATGGTCTGAAGGAATACATGAAGGATAACAAGACATACAAAGACCTCATCAATGGTATTTCACAAGTCATTCAAGGTATCGAAAAAAATAAATTACCTGAAGGTATATGGAGCAATGTCTCTGATCGGGGCATCAACAAAGCTATCTGGCCCTTACCTAAAAGACCCGAACACTCTGTTTCTTTTCCCTTTGAATGGACAGATCAGAATGGCAACGCTTGTTTCATGAATGGCGGCTATTGGGATGCACGGAACTTTATGGTCATGGACGCAATAGGCTATATGTCTCTTCTTAATGAAGGTGGTGATTCTATGCCTAAGGAACCATCTTTGGTATTCAAGGATATGAGCAGCATTGGAACGATGACACCTTTATCGAATTATGAGATCAAGTTCAACGATGCTTATTTCAGGAAATTCACTGCTGCGAGATATAGCTCAATTCAGATCTGGGATCTGCTTCAATCCACAGCGATGATCGAATTCAAGCTGGTCTTCCCGGTCTATATGAAAGAAGAATATGAATGCTTTCAGCAAACTATTTGAAGTATCGTGTATAGATGTGAGTATACGGAAAGATGGGATCATTCATAACAGAATATATCATGTGAGGTTCAACACACTCCTGGGATTATTGTTCATTCACAATCTCCTGACGCTACACTATGACTGGATAGACACCAGGGTTTACATGCTAACGTCCAATGCCCAGGCCTTTTACCGGCAATTCATCCTTCATAATAATCTTACACAAATGCAAATTAACATGGAGACAATCAAAGAACGGCTTCACCTCTGGGATAAGAACAAGGCGAATCTGATCACTACGATCGAATATAATATTTTAAAGCCTCTCAGACAGCATGGGTTGATTCTCTCGTATGAAAAGAGGATTAATGGCCTGAAGGGGATAAAATATGCCCTCGATATTCCCGAGAAACGAACGAAAGCTTAAAATCGGCTAGAAGAATTCTGGATCGGCTGTGAATGCAGGGTCAGAAAGAATAAATATAGGGTTTGGTTTAAAATTCGTTGGGCAAGCACAAAATTTTGTCCGGGTCAGTAAATAGAAATCGGTTATAACCAAACTAATATAAACTAGAATTTGAAAGTGTAAGAAATAAAAAGATTTATTAAGAAATCTTTATGAAAAAACCTCCCTCTGCGGGGAGTTTTTCTTTGTACCATTTATTATTTTTTTGTTTTTAAGCAGAGAATATTATAACTTTAGAAAGAAAGACATTTCTTAAAGCCTTGCTCGTAGAATCAGATGAGAATTGGTCCTATGGTGATAGGTAGTTTTAGTTGTTAGATGGAGATTTATCAGTTTAATAAAAAATTAAAAAAATAAATGGTAAGAAGAAGAAGATAAAAGTATTCTGCTGCTCCTTTTAAACTTTTCATAAGATAGGGCTTCACAGAGAAATATTTCTAAAAAGTTTGAAGGATGGTCAGACAGAGATAAGTTGACTGCTTCTGATATCTCAAATAATCGGTCTATATACGTCCTGTGCAGGAGTTCGATAATTCCCTCACCAATTGGGATAGAAGTAACAATCAAAACCTGTTTTACGCGAATAAGGCGATCTTATGAATATTAAAATCAGATGAGGTCAAGTCCTCTATAAGATCGGCTTAGTGTCTCCATCGGGTATGGTTGAAACCCCTCACCTTTAGGCGACAGGAAGTTTTACTGTACAAATTGTTTTCAAAGGACAGCGGTCTCTACAAAAATCGAGAGGAGCATTCTGACTGATGATCCTCCTGAGTTCCCCGGCAGTCTTCCTCATGCCATATTTCAGGTGGAGGCCATCCATGACCTTCATATCCCAGCGCCTGACTTTTTCTTCATCACCAGAGGGACTGATACACTTATTATCTCCAAGGTTCGGGCAGTACTTACAGAGATCATCAACTCCACACGTTACCTCTATTAAATCGTCCTCATGTGAGTTCATCATTTCCCTAATATCCCGACTAGTGCGCTCATATTCGCGTCCTCGTTCCGGAATATCAAAACCGAGAAACCGCAAGCATAATATATGGTGAGGTCTAAGCCTTAAGTAAGTAACTGATTCATTGATCATTTTCACTCCATCGTATGGGGGGCTACTTCTGCTTCATGGCTTGCAAGGGATTCAATACACTGAGGCAATTAACTGGATCAACACCTTCTTCAATTGTTCTATCGGTGCTATATCATAATCTACACAGAGTAAAGAAATACAAAAAATCAATATCCGGGGATAGATTGATCTCTTGCATTGCTTCTCACTTCATGCTTAAGGATCGAACCATGAACAGACATAGACTACTAACCTATATTACGGCCCTAATGCTTGTGATCTTGCTTTGCCTTGCTGGAGGATGGAATCCAGCGTATGCAGCAGACCAGAAGGTATTCGTGCTCTGTTATCATACCTTCCTCGGGAACAAGCGCTTTGGTGGTGATATTTCCATGCAGGAGTTCCGCTCTCAATTGGATTATTTTCAGAGCAAGGGGTTCCATTTCGTATCATACGCAGATCTCCTCAAAGGCTCAGCCACAGGGACACGAAACCTGCTTGTTATCATTGATGACGGAAATGAAAGTGCCTACCCTGCCTATAAGGAGATCCTCAAGCCCCGGCATATCAAGCCCATGTTTGCCATTTATCCATCCATAATCGGGAAAAAGTCCTATGCCCTTACCTGGGAGCAATTGGAGGAGCTCTCGAAAGACGGGTGCGATATCGCTGCCCATGGGTACTACCATGAAATGTTGAGTCAGAAGTTCTTTGACAAAGACAAGAAGGCTTTCATGAAGGAGATCTACGGCTCCAAAGAGACCCTGGAAAAGAAGCTGAGCATCAAGGTCACAGCCTACGTGTATCCAAATGGAGTGCGATGTGACATGGCGAAAAAGACCTTGAAAGAGGCAGGATATTCTTACGCTTTTACCATCACGTGGGGGCCTGTTCTCTTTCCTTTGAGCCTGAACAAAGATCCCTATGAGCTTTCCCGTTACATGATCTGGAGAGACCACGGGAAAGAAAACTGGCCCATGATTTCAGGTGCGATCCTCAAGGCCTCTACCAATGGGGGCATCAACAATGCAGCTATTACAAAAGTGCAGGCAGCTTCCAAGGGACTCCGGTCCAAGTAGAGCTCTCTTATCTGATAGTCAATAAGGACATTTTACATGGGTCATTGATAAACACCATGAATATGAATCGAGCCAGAATCATACCTGTCATAATCACAATCAGCATGCTCCTCTTGCTCTCCAACCTAATTAAGCCCGCGTTTGCTGCTTCCACTGGTGTTGTTGAGAAATATCAGGAAGCCAATTCAGCATATCTTAAGCTGGCACATGACTCGAATCTCAGGAAAAACAAAGCCAGCTGGTTGAAGGTGGTTCAAAAGTTTGATGATATCGCTAATGAATACCCTGAATCGTCTCTTGCCCCAAAATCCTTATACATGAAAGGAAAGCTCTACGAGCAAATCTATGGTTACTTTTTTGGGAAGTCCGACCTCGAAAAAGCTGTCAAAGCCTATAAGTCAGTCATCAGCAAGTATCCCGATTCTAAAACAGTCCCTGATGCTCTTTTCAGGGAGGCCAAAATCTATGAGGTCAGGCTGGGAGAGAAAAAGAAGTCCATCGAGCTATATCATGAGATCTTAAAAAAGTACCCAAGAGGAGAAATTTCCTTAAAGGCGAGAGAGGCTCTTAACAGCATCGAGAAAAACAAGAGCGAAGGTGAAGAGAAGGCTTCTATTGTGGATAAGCAGGAAGGTAACGATCTCAAACAAAAGGAGACAAAGCAATCTGATAAGACCCTTGACCGGAATGAGGCTGCAATCACTGTGGAGAATGATAATACACCTTCACAAGGAACGAACGGTCAGTCTCCCGCCGCAAAGCGACTTCCTCGCAAAATATCTAATATTGTCATTGATCCAGGCCGTGGAGGGAGAGACCTTGGAGCAATAGGGCCACATGGTGAGATGGAAAAAGATATCACCCTTGCAATAGGCAAGACACTTGCAAATCGCTTAAGAGAACAAGGTTTCGAAGTCTTCCTCACCAGGGACGAAGATATCTTTATACCTCTTGAGAAGCGAATAGCCTTTGCAAATAAGAAGAAGGCAGACCTCTTCATTTCCATTCATTTGAACTCAAACCCTGACCAAACCTTGGATGGGGTTGAGACCTACTTTCTCAATATGACCACAGATGACTATGCAATAAAAGTTGCTTCAAGAGAGAATGAAACAACAACCAAATCGTTGAGTGATCTCCAGTCAATCATCAACGACCTTATGCTTAACAGCAACACAAATGAATCATCCAGGTTTGCCACGTACGTTCAGGACTCCATCATGGAATCTCATCAAAGGTCAGGAGATTCATGCCAGAACCACGGAGTAAAGCAGGGGCTTTTCTTTGTCCTGGTAGGTGCGCAAATGCCGGCTATCCTGATCGAGACCGGGTTCATCACCAACCCTGTCGAAAGTAAACTCCTGGAGGAAGAATCCTACCAGAATAGTATTATTGACGGCATTATCCATGGCATACATGCATATGCCAATGATGGGACTGACTCGGGAGAGAATGCAGTCAGAAACAACCAATCGGACCTAAAAAAGAAAGGGTCGACCAACGAATGAGAAAGAGAAGGAAAAAGATCCAAGTCAATAAAGCTACTCTCCTTGCCGTTTTTGTAATCATACTGGTCCTTGTGGGGGCAGTCGTATTTCTGGAGAAGGGTATCCCCAAATGGGAAGCGCAGAATATCCCTGAATATCATGTAAAGCCGAAGGAAGAACTCCATCCGCCGAGACTCTCTGCAAACCTTATGAGAGAAGACTTAATCATAAAGGGTTGCTTATTTGATCTTGATATAAAAAATGACAATACAAAGCTCCAGGGACACAAATTCAAGGTAACGTCCACTAAGAAATTAACCACTGACCAGTTATCCTCTGCCTTCGACCCCCTGAGAAAAATAGGCAGTGTCATTATCAAGGACAATAATGAGTTTGTAGAAATAAAGACTGATAAGGAAGCATGGGAGATAGAATTTATTTACCCTAAAAAGGAAGTGGCCGCTATAATTCCTCCCAAGCCTGTCGTCCCTTCTCTTTCGGGGGTTCGTATGGCCATAATCGTGGACGATATGGGGCCGGATATGAAACCTGCGAAACAGCTCGCGGCAATTGATGGGGATCTTACCTTCTCCATCATGCCCATGAGGCGGCACTCTCAGGAAGTTGCGGATTATCTCCATGCAAAGGGGCATGAAGTTATGTTACATCTGCCCATGCAAGGTGCAGCCGGTAATGACCCCGGTGAGGGAGCGATCTTCAAGAGAATGGCCCCTGATCAGATCCGGACCATCCTGCTTGAAGATATTAACGCCGTGCCACACATATCCGGTGTGAACAATCATATGGGTTCGGAAGCAACCCAGGATCGGAATATAATGATGCTTGTTGAAACCGAGCTTAAGAAAAATGGTCTCTTCTATATCGATAGCCTTACCTCAGGGAAATCCGTGGGATTTAAGGTTGCCCAGGAGATAGGACTTCCCTGGAATAAACGGGATGTGTTTCTCGATAATGAGCAGAATGATGCATACATCATGGGTCAGCTTGAAGAGCTGAAAAGAAAAGCAATAAAAAATACGAGCGCTATCGGCATCTGCCATCCGCACTCTGAGACCATTGCAGTCTTACAGAGGGAGGTGCCCAAGCTCAAGGATGAGGGTATAACACTTGAACGTGTTTCAAAACTTATTCACGAATAATCATTCGAGAAAAAAGCTGAGCAATGCATACAAATCAAATGGCAAAGGTACTTACCACGATATGATCACAGACAAATCCACAAGGAAAGTCGAAAACCGTCATGGTGATCATGGTCAATGACGTTGACAAGGCACTGGAAAGAGTAGCCCAGGAGATCAGGAGTCTCCCGGAGGACAAGAAGAAAAGCCTGAATGTGATTTTCCATGTCAAAGGTCCTTACGGGTTTGATGATAGGCTGGTCCGTGGCTATACACATCGGGAATCAGGGCATGCATATGGATTTGTAGTCGACATAAATAATAATGAATCATTTTTCATCGGCTACCATCAGGGTGAGCCCTACTGTTACGGGAACAATGTCCCCCGGTTTTTAGTAGATATATTTGAAAAAAACGGTTTCATCTGGGGTTGATGCTGGCACAGCTATGACTCTCTGCACTTTGAGTATCGACCGGAGATGTTAATAAAAGGTTAAGTTGGATGTATTAAAAAAATTAAATTGTACTACCTGTACAGTACAGGAAACAAAGAATGCAAATGAATGGCAACGATCCCCATGGTGTTCTTCAAAAGGATTTGAGGTATCACGAACATATGTTTGTAAATATAGACCATTTGAATCCCTTAAAGAAAAACTATATTTATTACCTCACAATTATACCCATCATCCTTGCGCTAACTATGCTGGTTTCCTGTACACATCTTCATTCTAAAGATCAAGCTCAACAGGAGCATATTCAGAGAGAGAATCAGATCATTAAGCCAGAACAGATTAATAATGATGTTTCCCGTGTATTTGTGGAAAGCCTACTTGTGGGAAAGGGACTAGACAGGAAAGAGATCCACGAAATGCTCTATGACCCTCGGGTTGTCATTGATACAGGGGTAATCATAAAGAACCTTTTTGACTCTGAACCCAAGTCCTCAATACCACAGTCTAAATACTTGGATTACAGCCCAAATTATATACTCAAAGGAAGAGTTTTCATCGAAGATAACAAAGAACTTTTTAAGAGTATCCGAGAACGCTATGGCGTCTCCCCAGAGATTATTACGGCCATTCTTATTATAGAATCAAGCCTTGGAACCTATAAGGAAAAGTATAAGGCTTTTCAGGTATATTTTAATCTGTCCCTTGCCAGCAATCCCAATGTGCTAGCGGTCTTAAGGGACACACAAGGCAAGAGTTATCCCGGACTGTATGAGAAAGATATTATGGAGAAGGCTCAGGCCAAAGGTAAATGGGCCTTGGAAGAGCTTTATGCATTAATACTCCTATCTGACAGACTCAAGATGGACCCTTTGGAGATGAAAAGTTCATTTGCGGGTGCCCTTGGCCCTGCCCAGTTTATTCCAACCTCTTTTATCGAATATGGTGTGGCTGGAACCTCGAATGGAAGAATTGATCCTTTCTGTATGGACGATGCTATTGCAAGCGCTGCCAACTACTTGAAGAAAGCAGGCTGGACAGAAACTGCGGTGATTGGGGCCGACCAGAGAAGGGAAAATGCCATTAGGATATACAATCATCACAAAATATATGTGGATACAGTAATGAAAATTTACAATGAACTGAAAATATCTAGAGCAAACCCATGATTCCTAACACACATGTTTGGAAAGATAAGATATCTCGACAATCTCGTGATAATCGCCACGCGCAGAAACTAATGCAATTAAAGTATCTCTAAATATTATCATTGAGATTATATAGGTTGACATTCTCGCGGTTCACAGCGTCACGCGAGTGTTGTCATGAATACCTTCGGCAAGGATGAATTCAAGGTGAGCAGAGGTTTACTAGATGGCGATTGATGACGTTATTCATGAGCGAAGGAGTGAAAAACGTAAAAAGGTCAAGATGATGTTTTTGGTCAAGATAGGAAAACTGTACAACGAAGGAGGTATTGCAAAGGATATCAATCGCCATGGAGTGTGCCTTATTTGTCCTCAACTTTTCCAACCGAGGACCACAATTCAACCCAAAGATTACATCGGCAAAACACTTAAAATAATGTTCCCTTCCAATGGTATTACGATCAATGGAGTTATTGCCTGGGTAGATCTTAGAAAGGGCGAAGGGGCAATCAAGATCTCAAGAACTACAGATGACAGTCGCTGGCAGGAACTCTGCGAAAAGGCTTAATAAAACTAAAAGGGAATGACTTTGCATTGGTAGAATCTGAGTCCATGAAGCTTGCCAAGAAGGATTACCGTACTAATACAGACAGTGTAAGGACCTTCATCCAGGATATCTTGAAACACTCGGACAATTCCAATGATCGGATCAGGTTCAGTGATCTCTTCAAGGGGTATCAGGATTACTGTCAGGCTGAAGGCAAGAAGGACATAGAGAGTAAGTCCACCTTCAGAAAGATCCTTGAAGATATGAAATTCAAGGTCTCAAACTCAAGTAAGGATGGGAATCAACTCTTCGTGTTTAACGTAAAAATCTTATCGGAGTAAAGAATAGGCCTTATATGATTAGTTATTTCTCCTCTTCCCCAAAAGAATTTTCATTTATTCTATACTTGAGCACTCATAGTTATAGATTAAAAATAGATTAACTATTTCTTGGGTCATTAATCTCATAAAACAACTGCTAGAAAAGCTTTACACGAAAAGATTAAAAAATTAATAGATTTTTCATTCTTATCTTTTTAACTAAAATATAAAATATTGTATGAAATATGTAAAAGAAAAATAAGATATGATTTTTTCATTAATTTGTTAATTTTCACTGCAAGATATTATCTTTATTCTATTTATGAGATTAATTTGGTTCAGAAATTTTAATCTATTTTTAATTTGATCTTTCTTGCTGAGAAATTAGTACAGTTATAAGTAAAATTTAATCATGAATAAATCATAAAACTTTTGGGGGAGAGGAAGATTCTATTAGATATATAATTACTGAAACTTAGATGGCCCCTTTATTATTCAGGGGCCTTACTTTTAAACTTTTCATGAGATAGGGCTTCACAGAGAAATATTTCTAAAAGTTTGAATGATGGTCAGGCAGAGAAGATTGGTGTTTAAATTTCCTTGAACGACTATACTGATCTCTCATGTGCGAGCTTAGGTAGTGTCCATCCGGGAAGTATAACTGCCTAAAATAATTTACATAAAGTACATTTTTTTATTGGGGATTGAGGTAAAATCTGCTAGGGTTAATATGTAATTGACTGATAATATATATTAATCTTAGCA
>Ga0326728_10013009_pt1 | contig 18249 bp, 15 predicted proteins | sample MB3enrmetagenome_FD_207602 | JGI IMG/M metagenome (GOLD analysis project Ga0326728, IMG submission 207602) | Lab enriched peat soil microbial communities from McLean, Ithaca, NY, United States - MB31MN | ecosystem: Environmental > Terrestrial > Soil > Wetlands > Peat | place: USA: New York... | reverse complement strand
GACGATCGGCGAAGTGATGACCTGCGAAGTATGGAACCGCTCAGTCGCTCACCCGCGCACTTAGTGTCCCTTGTTCTCCGAAGGCCACGGCTTCGCCGGAGCAGCGGGCGTTTTCGCCGCCTTCACCGACGCGTGTGCGGACGCGTCCTTGCGTCCAGCTTCCTTGCGGAACGGCTGATTCCGTTCCCAGATGATGCGCAGTCCGTCGAGCGTCAGATCCTCATCCACGTCCTTGATGAAGTGCGAAGCGTTGCCGATCAGCGCGCCCAAGCCTCCTGTTGCCACCACATGTGTCTCCGGCCCAAGCTCATCCACCAGTCGCTCCAGAATCCCATCCACCAGCCCGAGATAGCCGTAATAAAGGCCCGACTGCAGGCTGCCCACGGTGGTCGATCCGATCACGCGCGGCGGTTTGCGAATCTCCACTCGCGGCAGGCGAGCCGTGCGCTGAAACAACGCGTCGGCGGAAATGCCAATGCCCGGACAGATCACTCCGCCCATGTATTCGCCTTTCGTCGATACACAATCGAACGTCGTCGCCGTCCCGAAATCGACAATCACGCATGGTCCTCCATGCTTCTCAAACGCCGCGACCGCGTTCACGATGCGGTCCGCGCCCACCTCGGCAGGATTGTCGTAGAGTACCGGCATTCCAGTCTTGATGCCAGGTTCGATAAACAACGGCTTGATGTTGAAGTACCGCTCGCACACCTGGCGCAGCACCGCGTCGAGCGGCGGAACCACCGACGAGATCGCGATGCCGTGCACATCCGAAACATCCAGATTGTCGATGGCAAACAAGTTGCGAAAGATGATTCCGTATTCGTCGACGGTGCGGTTGAGGTGCGAACCCACGCGCCAGTTCGCGACCAGCTGCCGATACCGCGATGGCTCCGCGGTCAGATCCTCGCCTGCATGGGTGTGCTCAACTGGCGTGAATACGCCGAGCACAGTGTTCGTGTTGCCGACATCGATGACTAAGAGCATAAGGAATATCTGTGATTAGTGATTGGTGGTTAGTTGTGAGTGATTGGTTTTAGCGCTCGCGGTCACAAGCAACTAATCACTGGCCACTAACCACTAATCACTGAGTTTAACCGTTCCGCTCAGCACCGTGCGCAAGCCTTCGGCGGTTCGCACCTGCAGGAACCCGCGCCCATCCAACCCTTCGGTTACGCCTTCGAGTTCGCCGTTTTCTTCCACCCGAACCTTGCGGCCGCGCACCGAAGACGAATGCTCCTCGAATCGGCGCAGAACCGAAGTCCGCGCCGCCGCGCCTCCTTCAAGGAGCGAGCGATACTCGCGATCGAGCGATTTTAACAGGGCAGCGCACAGCTCTACGCGCGACCACTCAGTACCCGTTTCCAGCCGCAGCGATGTCGCAATCGGCCGCAGCTCAGCAGGGAACTTCGACTGGTTGACGTTGATTCCTACTCCGACCACCAGATAGCGCACTCGCGTCGCTTCCGCGTTCATCTCGGTAAGGATGCCGCAGAACTTCTTGCCGCCGCAAAGCAGGTCATTCGGCCACTTCAAGTCGACCGCGATTTGGTTCACATCCGCGACTGCGGCTCGAACTGCCAGCCCCGCCGCGAGCGAAAGCAGCAACACATCCGACGGCGGAATCGGTGGACGCAGCACAACCGAACAGTAGATTCCCTCCGACCGCGCCGAATGCCACGTATGCGCGCCACGGCCTTTGCCCGCGAGTTGCTCCTCGGCCAGAAACACGCTTCCCTCAGGAGCCTCTTCGGCAGCGGCGCTCATCGCCTCGGAATTGGTCGAGCCCGTCTTGTAATAGTGATGAAAGTACTTCGCGTGATCGCGCGCAAATATCGTTCCCTTTACCAGCGGCGCGATCATCTCTGGCAGAAGCAGATCGGGCACAGCGCGCAACCGATATCCAGTTGCCGGATGGCCCGCAACGTCCACTCCCAGCCCGCGCAATTGCTGGATCAACCGCCAAACTTCCGAACGGCTCGTCCCAAGCTCCTCAGCGATCTTGGTGCCGCTGGCTACGACCGTAGCGTGATCCATGAGCAAACGCACAATGCATCCGAGCCGGACATCCGTAGCCTTGTGTGCAGCCGGAGCGCGCCGAGTTTTGCCGGAAGTAGCGATGGGAGAAATTATAGCGGGGAAGCGCTGCTTGTACCGTTACGCGGGAGCTGCACGCATGCTCATATCGACGGTGGTGAAAGAATAAGTAAGAACGCCTACAGAGATAAAGTTCACGCCGGTTTCGGCATAGGCGCGGACATTCTCGAGCCTGATGCCGCCGGAGCATTCAACCGGAATCCGGCGCTGCTGGCGGCCGCAGATTTCGACCGCTTTGCGCACGTCGTCCGCGCTCATATGATCGAGCAGCACGGCTTCGGCGCCGTGTTCGAGGGCCATTTCGAGATCTGCGAGCGAGCGCAACTCGATCTCCACGATCTGGTTACCCCTCCGGTTGCGAAGCGCGCGATCGAGCGCCGGCGCGATGCCTCCCGCGAGCGCGATATGGTTGTGCTTGATAAGCACGCCATCGGAAAGATCGAGACGGTGGTTTTGCCCGCCGCCGCAGCGCACGGCGTACTTGTCAATCACGCGCAGGCCGGGCGCGGTTTTGCGCGTATCCAGAATGCGGGCGTGCGTTCCCTCGACGGCATCGACGAACTTGCGGGTGATGGTGGCGATTCCCGCCATACGCTGCAGAAAATTCAGAATGACGCGCTCGCAGGAGAGGATGACGCGCGCGTTGTGGCGGATGACGGCGATCTGCTGTCCGGTGCCGACGCGCACGCCGTCAAAAATGGAGGGATGGCTGGTTACTTCATGGTGCGTGGTCACGGCTCCGTCCAGATCGGCGTAAACATCCAGGATTCGCGGAATCGCACCCAACCCGGCGAGAACACACTCCTGCTTGACGACGATTGTCGCCGCAGCCCGCAGATTCGGATCGATGCAGGCATAGCTGGTCGCGTCTCGCGTCGCCCGATCTTCGTTCAGCGCGTTCTCGATGATCGCGGTAATTCGTCTTGATTTCCAGTCCATAAGTAGCGCCGGCGTCCCGCCGGCAACCGAACTCGCTACGCAACGCCTGCGCAGCCCAACTCTTTCATCTTAGCGACGGTCTTTTCGCGCAACACTTTCAGTTCCTCCGCTTTGGCCCGCAGTCCTTCCACCACTTTCGCTGGGGCCTTTGCCAGGAATCCTTCGTTGCTCAGCTGCCGCTCGCCGCCCGCGATATCTTTCTCAATTTTCTCCAACTCTTTTTTCAGGCGTTCGCACTCGGCGGCGACGTCGATCTTCCTTTCATACACTACATGCACATCAAACCGAGACGTGCTACGCGCTCCCGCCAGTTTCGCCAGCGACGATTCGACAAACTTGACCGACTCGACGCTCCCGAGCCTCTCCACCGAGCCCCGATTTTCTTCGATGAGCCTGCGAATCTCCGGTTCGTGCGCAAAAACTTCGATCGGCACTTTTACCTTGGGCTCGACTTTCAGCTCGGCGCGCAGATTACGCACGCTGGCGATCAGGTCTTGCACGATTGCCATCCGCGTTTCGGCTGCTAGATCAATCTGCGCGTCATCGGCCTGCGGATATTCCGCCAGCGCGATCGATTTCAGCGGAGGCCTGCCCGCATACATGGCATGCCATATCTCTTCGGTGATAAACGGCATCACCGGATGCAATAGCCGTAGTGCGCCGTCAAACAAGTTCACCAGATTGGCGCAAGCCGCCCGCGCCGTTTCCGGGCTCGCACTCTCCAGCAGCCGAGGCTTGATCAGCTCAAGATACCAGTCGCAGAACTCGCCCCAGAAAAAATCGTAGATGCGGTTGGCCGCTTCGTGAAACCGGTAAGTCTCAATCGCATCGTTCACATCGCGAGTCGCGCGATTGAAACGCGAGAGTATCCAGCGGTCCTCCAATGTTGCAACGGTAAACCCAGCTACGCCCATGGAGCGACCGTCGGCTGTCGCGGGACGCAACTCTGGCGCAATGCGGTCCACGTTCATGAACATGAACCGGGCGGCATTCCATATTTTGTTGGCGAAGGCTCGATAACCGTCGGTGCGGCTTTCGCTGAACGCAATATCCGTCCCCGGAGCCGCCATTGCCGCCAGCGTAAAGCGCGTCGCGTCGGTGCCGTACTGCTCGATCACATGGATCGGATCGAGCACATTGCCTTTGGTCTTTGACATCTTCTGCCGTTCCGCGTCGCGCACCAGCGCGTGAATATAAACCACGCGGAAGGGAACGCTGTCGCGCAGAGCATCTTCGACTGTCTTCTTATCAGCGCCCTGGGTGGCACAACCCGGCCTTTCCGGAGGCATCATGAACCAGCACCCCAGCATGATCATCCGCGCCACCCAGAAGAAAAGGATGTCGAAACCGGTGATCATGAGCGAGTTGGGATAGAACACATCTTCATCGCGCGTTGCATCCGGCCAGCCGAGGGTCGTGAATGGCAACAAGCCCGACGAGAACCACGTGTCGAGCACGTCCTTGTCTTGCTCGAGCTTTGCGCCGCCGCACTTGGGGCACTTCGTCGGCGTTTCGCGCGCCACGATCAGCTCTTTGCAATCGCCGCAAGTCCACGCCGGAATTCTGTGTCCCCACCACAACTGGCGCGAGATGCACCAGTCGTGGATGTTGCGCATCCAGTTCAAATAGATCTGCCCGTAATTCTCTGGCGAGAAGCGGATGTATCCCTTCTCCACTACCTCGATCGCACGTTTCGCCAGCGGCTCGATCTTCACGAACCACTGCTCAGAAAGCCGCGGCTCAACTGCGGTTCCGCAGCGGTCACACTTGCCAAGCGGCAAGGTGTAGTCCTTCTCGGCGACTAGGAATCCCTGCTCGCGCAGATCGGCGAGCACGGCCTCGCGCGCTTCGTAACGGTCCAGGCCCCTGTATGGACCAGCGTTCTCGTTCATGCGCGCGTGCAGATCCATTACGTCGATCTGCGGCAGGTTATGGCGCTTGCCGGCTTCGAAATCGTTGGGATCGTGCGCGGGCGTAATTTTCACCGCGCCGGTGCCAAACTCCGGCTTCGCGATTTCGTCGAGGATGATGGGGATCTCGCGCTTCATCAGCGGCAGCAGTACGTGCTTGCCGTGCAGATGCGTGTAGCGCTCGTCGGCTGCATTCACCGCGACGGCAGTATCGCCCAGCATCGTCTCCGGGCGCGTCGTCGCTACGGTGATGAACTCTTCTTTCCCCGGAGGCGTGCCAATTACCGGATATCGAATCTCCCACAACTTCCCCGGCACTTCTTCGTGCTTGACCTCGAGATCGGAGATCGCGGTTTCGCAGCGCGGGCACCAATTGACAATGTACTTGCCGCGATAGATCAGCCCCTGCTCATACAGCCGGACAAACACCTCGCGCACAGCATGGGAAAGGTTATCGTCCATGGTGAAGTATTCGCGGCCCCAGTCGACCGAAGCGCCCAGCCGCTTCATCTGGTCGAGGATCGCCCCGCCATACTCATGCTTCCATTCCCACACGCGCTCCACGAATTTCTCGCGGCCCATGTCGCGGCGTTTTTTGCCTTCTTTTGCGAGCTGCCGCTCGACCATCATTTGTGTGGCGATGCCGGCATGATCGGTGCCGGGCAGCCAGAGCGTGATGAACCCCCGCATGCGATGCCAGCGCACCATGATGTCCATTTGCGTCTGGTTCAGCATGTGGCCCATGTGCAGACGCCCGGTTACGTTAGGCGGAGGCAGAAGCAGCGTAAAAACGGGACGCGTTTCGCCGGGTTTCGGAGTCTCCACGTGAAAGAGTTTTTCCTTGACCCAATAGTCGGCCCAGCGCGTTTCGATCGCGCCCGGTTCGTAGGCTTTTGGCAATTCGTGAGGCATTTTTCCTTTTGTTAAGTGCCATCTAGGAATGGCAACCCCCGGGGCCTTGAAGCCAGAATCAACTGGCAAGACCACGGTAGGGGAGAAACTATTGATCTTAAATGCGCTCGAAAGGAAGGGCAAACGTACCCTCAAGATCCGCACACGAGACAATGCCCGGACGGACCGAACATGATGGCGTGATGCATATCCTTGACAACACTACTCTTCGTAACAAGAATGATGTCAATTTCGCGATCGAGCCGAGATTTGAGCCGCTTGGGGTAGGTCAGCGAATGGAGAACGAAAAATGGCACGCATAAGAGGTACGGTTAAGTGGTTCAACAATTCGAAAGGCTACGGCTTCTTAGGACGCGACGATGGTCCCGACGTTTTCATCCATTTCAGCGCGATCCAGAGTGAAGGCTATAAGAGTCTGCAAGAAGGCGACAAAGTAGAATTCGAGATCGTCGAAGGACAAAAAGGGCCACAAGCGGCCAATGTAACCAAGGTTGCATGATCCGGAGCCGAATCGTTGCTCCGGTTTCGTTTTGCATAGGTCACCTGAGCGGTGAATGAGGCCAGCCTTAAGGCCTCAACTCGCCTGCCGCGCAAGGTGAAGTGTGGACTTTTCCGTTCCGCGTGGTGGCGACGGAGGGAGAGTTCTCAACTCCGATCAACCGCCGTCTTGCCAATCTACAGCGTGATCCACTCAAAGTGCTCGTCCGACATTTCGGGGTCGTCTACGAACTCTTCGTAGGCCGCCGCAACGGACTCGGGCCACTCGTCATCATCCAAGTCCAGCCCGAAGTCGTTCTTGGCAACCGCCACTTTCAGGGCGAACCCCGTGTTCGCCGTGGCGGTTAGGCTTTCTGGCCGCAGCCAGTCTTCCTGTACGTCGAAGATCTCGGCCGGTCGGCCACTCGAAAACGCAAACATGAAGCGGAATAACGCTTTGTTTTTTGTGGGTGCAGGCATTTGGAAGTTAAATTCATCAAGCCGGTTCCGACACAGTCACCTTCGAGGCCGGAACACCGCTCAGCGAATCTCAAATAGAGACAATACCTCAACGGTCTCTCTTCTTCCTGTCGGCCAATTCCGATTGTGATGGAGGAACGAAGGTATTACGGATGTCAGAAAATTCCGACCCAGCCTGACTCGAAAAGCGCTTTTTCAGGGAAGAAGCTTATGCTCCAGTGCATAGCGGACCAGTTCGGCGTTGCTTTGCATCTGCATTTTCAGCAGACACCGGCTCCGGTAGGTGCTAACTGTTTTTACGCTCAAATGCAGCGCTTCCCCGATCTCCGTCAGCGACTTTCCGGAGGCGATCATCCGCATCACTTCCAATTCCCTGTCGGAAAGAAGTTGATGCGGTTCCTTGGCCGAAGGCTGCTGGATTTCGCGGGCCAGTTTTTCACTGAGCTGCGCGCTGACGTAGCGCCCCCCCTCCATCACTTTCTGGGCGGCCTTGACCAGTTCTTCTACCGCGCTGTCTTTGGATAAGTATCCCGAAGCCCCCGCCTTTAGACAGCGCACGGCATACTGATCTTCCGGCTGGACACTCAACATCAGCACAGGAACGTCCGGGGCAACGCTCTTGATTTGCCGCAGCACATCCACGCCGCTGCGGCCCGGCATATTGACGTCCAGCACAACCAGATTGCAGGCGTGCTTGCGAATACAAGCGAGCACCTCATCGCCGGTCCCAGCTTCGGCGAACTGGGCGCCCGGAAACGCATCTGCAAACGCATCGTGCAGGCCGCGCCGCACCACCGCGTGGTCATCCGCCAGCAGGATCAGCATCCATTCCCTCCCTGGCCGGACGAGTCGGAGAGCGGGATCTGCACCGCCAGCGTGGTTCCCTTGCCCGGATCGCCCCAAATCTGCATTTCGCCTCCGCACGCCTCCGCGCGCTCCTTCATGCCCAGCAGACCGAGAGAAGTCCGCGAGTCCTCGACTTCTTTCTCGGTAATGCCTTTGCCGTCGTCCTGCACCACCAAAACCAGCTTGTCGCCTTGCTGCGTCAAAGATGCGCGAACCATCTTGGCCTGAGCGTGTCGCGCCACGTTGGTGAGCGCCTCTTGCAGGATGCGAAAGATCGCCGTGCGCCGGTGGGCGTCCAAGGGAAAAACCTCCTGAGGGACCGAGATATCGCACTGGATGCCGGTCACAGCGGCGAACTCCTTGAGCTGCCATTCCATGGCCGCCGCCAGCCCAAGGTCGTCGAGTACACCCGGACGCAGCCGTGTGCAAATGCTGCGCAACGATTGCGTTGCTTCCTTGATCCGTTCAAGACTCGCCGCCAGGCGTTTCGAAAGTTCTGCGTCCTGGTGGGATGTGAGCCGCCGTGTAACCCAGTCGCAGTCCATCTTGATCGCCGTGAGGATCTGGCCGATCTGATCGTGCAGATCGCGCGCCACCATCGTGCGCTCCTCTTCGCGCACCTGTTGCAGGCGAATGGTTAGCGCTCGCAGTTGCTCGGTCTGGGCTCGCAACGATTCTTCCGCCTGCTTACGTTCGGTGATGTCGGTGTCAATGCCAATGAAGCGCAGCGGCCGCCCCTGTTCGTCCTTGAAGACTCTCCAACGGCCGTCGATCCAGTGCACGCTTCCGTCGGGCCAGATGACGCGCCATTCCGCGGCTGCCTCGGAAGCCGCGATGGACTCCGCAAACAGTTGTTCTACACGCAGCCGGTCCTCGGGGTGAATCAGGTTTAGAAAGCCCTCGACTGTCTTGGGACCTTCGCCGGGTCGTAAGCCAAACATCCGCTCGGTCTCGCGAGTCCAAATGCCTTCGCCGGTCTGCATGTTTCGCTCAAACGCGCCGATTTGGGCAACCTGCTGCGCCAGGCGCATGCGTTCCTCGCTACTGCGGAGGACTTCCTCCGCCTGCTTGCGCTCCGTGATATCGGTGTACGTCCCAATCCGCTCCCGGATACTTCCGTCCCTTTCTCGCACCGGCACTCCGCGAAAGAAATACCAGCGGTACGGTTCTTCGCCTCGGCGCAGGCGGCATTCGACTTCGTAAAGACCGCCTTCTTTGAGAAATCGCGACCATGCTGTAACCATTGCCTCGCGGTCTTCGGGATGGACTGCGTCCGGCCAGTGCTCCCGCGCCTGCTCCGGCGTCTGGCCTGTCAACTCCAACCAACTGGGCACGACTGTCTCGCCGTCCACCACATTGCCCGTCCAGACTTGCTCCGATGTGGCTTCAACCAGCGAACGATAGCGCTCCTCGCTCAAACGCAGTTGTTCTTCGGCTTGCTTGCGTTCGGTGATGTCATAATCCACTCCTATGGCCCGTGACGGCCGACCCTGATCGTCTTTGAAAACCCTCCACCGGCTGGAGATCCAGTGAATCGAACCGTCGGGCCAGATCACTCGCCATTCTCCGCCGCCAACGCCGCTCTCGGTGGATTCCCTGACGAGGTGCCAAAAGTGTTCGCGGTCCTGGGGGTGGATCAGGCGAACCAAGTCCTCCAGCGCGGAGGGGCTTGTCCCTGGCGCAAATCCGTACATCGCTTCCGTGGTCGGCGTCCAATGAGCCTCACCGGTTAACAAATCACGCTCGAAGGGACTCATCATGGCGGCTTCGAGCGCAGTCCGCAGGCGGGCCTCACTATCCCTTAATGCCGCCTCGGCCCTCTTGCGATCGGTGACATCTTCGGAGAAAATTACAATCCCGCCGATCTCACCCGTCCTGTCATGCCAGGGCCGTACCTCCCAGCCCACCCAGCGGAGGGAGCCGTCGGAACGCTCGAAGCGGCCATCTCCCTGTACCACTTCGCCGCGCAATCCTCGACGATGAGCTTCTCTCCAATCCTCGGGAATCTCCCCGTAGATCTCGTCGTGCGACACGCCGATCGGGTTGCGATCTCCGGGAACATAACTGGTACGCCAACGCCGGCTCACCCGGATATGGCGCATCTCCCGATCGAACATCGCCAGCGCCGCCGGTGCGTGCTCAATGAAAAGCTCCAGCAGCTCCTCGCTATTGCGGATCGCCGATTCGGCCTCCTTGCGCTCCGTGATGTCAATATTGGCGCCGAGCAAGCGCTTCAGGCGACCTTGCTCATCGCATTGGGCCGTCGCTCTTGCCAGAAACCAGCGATAGGATCCGTCTTTGTGGCGTATGCGGAACTCATCTTCCCATCCCTGGGGAGGGTTTTTCGCGTGCGCCTCTACACTCGCCATCATGCGCGGCAGGTCATCGGGATGGATGCGGCTTGACCACTCCTCAAAGCGGTTTGGGATTTCATCGTCCGCATAGCCAAGCAGCCGCTTCCAGGTCGGCGACAAATACGCTAGCCCCGAAGGCTCCCACTCCCACAGGCCGGTATTCGAACTCTCGACCGCCAGGCGCAACCTCTCCTCGCTGACCGCCAGCGCCGCCAGGGCCTCCTCGCGCGGGGAAATATCCACTCCCGAGCCTACGATCTGGACGACTTTCCCCGATTCGTCGCGCAGCGGGCTGAGCGTGATATCCAGCATCATGCGCTGGCCCCCAGCGATACAAACCTCATCCTCGTAGCGGACAGTTTCTCCTTGCGCGGCGCGCTGCATCCCGAGCCGCACGCGGTCGCGGGCTTCGGCCGAACGCGAAAACCAATAGGTCTCCCACACCTTCTTCCCAATGACGTCCTCGCGCCGCAGTTCCGCTAATTCCAACGGCCTTTTGTTGAGTCCAAGGAAAGCGCCGTCCGTTGAAAACAGACCGACAAAGATGAAGAGGGCATCCAGGACACTACGCAATTCTTCAACGCTCCGAAGCGGGGGCACGCCTGAGGCGGCGTTCAGCTTCTGATCTTGGTGAAGGTTGGAGTCCTGCGATTTGGAGGTCTTTCGGGCCCTGGACATAGCTTGCAGTCCAATATCAAGAATTAGTATGAATCACCGCGCCCGCTCAGGCGAGAAAAAAACTGGGTCAGTTGTAATCTTTCTGTATTACTGACGCAAAAAGTCCACTGTCCGTGACAGGCGCCCATTCCAGGCTCGCTGGATCTCCGCGCTTGTCATGCAGTCCGCCCGCGTTTCAACGCGCTGGCCGTGTGATCGCTCCCTCGGCTGCCGACGCTACCAGAGCCGCGTATTTGGCGAAGACTCCCGACTTGTATCGCGGTGCGGGCGCCTTCCATTCCGCCAGGCGCCGCTTGATCTCGGCATCGGAAAGCTCTAGTTCCAGCTTGCGAGTCTTCGTGTCGATGGCGATGCGGTCACCTTCGCGGATGGCGGCAATCGGCCCGCCCAGCGCCGCTTCCGGGGCGACGTGACCGACCATCAGGCCCCGCGTCGCCCCGCTGAACCGGCCATCCGTCATCAGGGCCACGCTTTCGCCCAGGCCTTCGCCGACGATCGCCGCCGTCACGCTCAGCATTTCCCGCATGCCCGGCCCGCCCTTGGGTCCTTCGTATCGGATCACCACCACATCGCCCGGCTTGATCTGCTTCGAGGTGACCGCCTGCATCGCCGCTTCTTCGGAGTCGAAGACGCGCGCCGGTCCCTGGTGCGACTGCCGCTCGTGCCCGCTCATTTTCACCACGCCGCCCTCGGGGGCGAGATTTCCCTTCACAATCACCAGTCCGCCAGTGGCCTTCAGCGGCTTGCTCAAAGGCGCAATCACCTGCTGGCCCGGCGTTTCTTTAGCAGCGCTCGCTTCTTCGGCGAACGTCTTCCCGGTCACCGTGAGCGTTGATCCATCGACGAACCCGCCGTCCAGCAGGCGCTTCGCCAGCACCGGAATGCCCCCCGCCGCATCGACATCCGCAGCCACGTACTTGCCGGCAGGCTTCAGATCCGCCAGCAACGGCGTGCGCTCGCTCACCCGCTGAAAGTCATCGATTGTAAGCAAACGTTCGCCTTCTCCAGAGCCCACCTCATGCGAGCCCGCACGCGAAGACACCGGCTCGCGCTCGCTCAGTTCGCGCGCAATCGCCAGCAGGTGAAGCACTGCATTGGTCGATCCGCTAGTCGCGGCCACACCGGCAATCGCGTTTTCAAAGGCAGCCTTGGTGAGAATGTCACTGGGGCGAATTCCTTTCGCCAGCAGATTCATTACGACTTCGCCGCAGCGAAACGAAACTTCGTCCTTGCGCGGATCCATGGCTGGAATGCTGTTAAACCCCATCGGCGAGAGACCAATCAACTCCATGACGGTGCTCATCGTGTTCGCCGTGTACTGGCCGCCGCAGGCCCCCGCGCCAGGGCAAGCAACGTTTTCGAGCGCGAGCAAATCGCCATCCGACATTTTCCCGGCAGCGTTCGCACCGACAGCTTCGAATACATCTTGTATGGTGACGTCTTTCCCTTGATATTTGCCGGCGGCGATCGTGCCACCGTAAAAAACCAACCCCGGCAAGTCCATGCGGGCAAGCGCCATGGCCGCGGCAGGGATCGTCTTGTCACAGCCGACGATGCAAACAGCGGCGTCGAAAAGCTGGCCGCGGCAAACCAGTTCAATCGAATCGGCAATCACTTCGCGGCTGACCAGCGAAGCGCGCATACCCTCGGTGCCCATGGTTTCGCCGTCGGAGATGGCGATGGTGTTGAACTCCATCGGCGTGCCCCCGGCGGCGCGAATACCTTGTTTTACTTTTTCCGAAAGCCGCCGCAGGTGGAAGTTGCACGGCATCGTCTCAATCCATGTGTTGGCGACGGCGATGAGCGGCTTGGCGAGGTCGGCATCGGTGAATCCGATGGATTTATACATGGCGCGTGCCGGAGCCCGGTCGCGCCCGTCAGTAATATTGCGGCTGCGATGTTTGAGGTCCATAAGAGCAGTTCCCGGTTCTCAGTTCTCAGAAAATTCGCTGAAGGCGCTCCGCCAACAGAAAAAGTCCACCGATAGGAAAATCATTTGGGTCGAGGTTGGATCTTCCAGCCGAGTTCTTTGGCCATCATGCGAAGGTACTGTTTCTTGGCCCTGAGCAACACGGCCGGGTCAGTTCGAGGTTGTTTGACGGGCTTATCTACCAGCGTTGTCTCAATGATTCTGACTTGAATTCGATCACCGACCCGGAGCGGTTTCTGGCGTACCCAGTGGACGTGCTGCTTTTGAGGGGAAATCAATCCGCCGACTTCCGGAAACAGATCTCCCCTGTCCCTCCCTGTCACCCAATTAACGATGGCACTTAAGACTCCGTCATCTCCAACGCCTGCTCGACAGAGTTTCTTTTGATTCAAATAGACATCGAATGCACGCATACGACGCCATTGTATTCCTAACGTAAAGGAAACATCCCGGACCGCTTTAGCCTCGCCCCGCGGAGTCTTCCGCACTACTGAGAACTGAGAACCGGGAACTGAGAACTTTTCTACGCGTTTACCACTTTCGTCGCCGCCGGCGTCTTCTCGGCTGCTTTCTTCTTCTCCGTCGGCAGCCACGACATCATGCCGCGCAACTGCTCGCCTACTTTTTCCACCTGGTGCTGCTTGGCGCGCTCGCGCATTTTGGCGAATTTCTTGCCGCCCTTCTTGTTCTCCTCAATCCATTCTTTCGCGAACTTGCCGCTCTGGATTTGCTTCAGCACTTTCTTCATCGCCTTGCGCGTTTCATCCCCGACCACGACTTCTCCGCGCGTCAAATCGCCATACTCGGCAGTGTTCGAAATCGAATACCGCATGCGGCTCAGCCCGCCCTCGTAAACGAGATCGACGATCAGCTTCATCTCATGTACGCACTCGAAATACGCGATCTCCGGCGCATATCCCGCCGCCACCAGCGTTTCAAATCCCTTCTGCATCAGCGAAGTCAATCCGCCGCACAGCACTGCCTGTTCGCCGAACAGATCGCTTTCCGTCTCTTCCTTGAAAGTTGTTTGCAGCACGCCCGCGCGCGTGGAGCCGATGCCATACGCATAGCAAAGCGCATGCTCATGCGCCCGTCCGCTCGCATCCTGATGGATGGCCAGCAGCGCCGGCACGCCTCCGCCCTGCGCATACACGCGGCGCACCAGATGCCCCGGCCCTTTGGGCGCGATCATGACCACATCCACATCCTTCGGCGGCTTGATCGTTTTGAAGTGAATGGCGAAGCCGTGCGAAAAGCCAAGCACCTTGCCCTTGCGCAGGTGCGGCTTGATCGCCGCTTCGTAGAAATCGGCCATGGTTTCGTCGGGCGTCAGGATCTGGATCCAGTCAGCGCGCGCAGCAGCATCGGCAGGCGCGAGCACCGTCATGCCATCCGCGCGCGCTTGTTTGGCGGACGTGCGCTCGGGATCAAGCCCGATGATCACGTTGTAACCGCTGTCGCGCAGGTTCTGCGCCTGCGCATGTCCCTGGCTGCCATAGCCAAAAACGGCGATCGTCTTTCCTTTGAGAGCGGAAGGGTTGGCATCCTTTTCATAGAAAACTGTGGCCACGGTAAGCTCCTTGAGTTTGAACCCTAGATTCTAACGCGAATCGGCTTGACCGACCAGTCGGTCTGTTGTTAAGTGGTGCCCTGGTTGCGATCGTTTTTCGCAGCGACCTTTGCGAATTCCTCCGCGCCCTTTGCGGTCAAAAAGATCTCCCCGAAATTAAAACTACTGTCATTGCATAGCAGAAATGACGCATTTCGCGTCATGAAGAAATTATGTCTCAGCTGGCATGGCCGGACGATCCCGGCGCATCAGAACTCCAGGTAAGAAGTAGGACGCGGCATCTCCGTAGGTCCTTCGGTTCCCGTGGCCGGGAGCAACACCTCGGCGTTTGCGTGCAGGTTCTCCCACGCCGCTTCGGTCAGCGTCGGTTGCGCGCCGACCAGGTCGCGGATCATCTGCCACGCCGCCAGATTGAGCGCGCCGTCCGGCGCCGGGCCCATGGCCAGCGACACCGCGCATTGCGGACAGAAGCAGATTCGCCGCGCCGACGACTTCTGCCGCGGGCGCACTCCCGTTGTCTGGGCAAACAAAAATACGGCGACCGATTTCTCGCCCGTCTCGAGTTCGCGGTTACAACGAAGGCAAAATTGATTGTCCAACAATTCCGTCCGTAGCGGGCTTCGGCGCCGCAATGCCAATAACTGTCTCCAAATCTCCCCGGTTGGCACAAGTATGCAGGCAGATTCCCATCACCTCAATTGCGGCTAAGCTTCCCCCGAACCAAGCTGTGCTCTAGTCAGACGCAAGTGCGCTGCCGCAATCTGTTGTAATGGGTTCGCACGCTCGCTCTCGGGAAGTCCCTGTCTCGCTTTCGCCATCGGGCCTGCGCCGTTCGTGTGGCATCGTGCAGGCAGCCGCCGTCTGTTACCGCGTGAACGGCCACGAGATTGAATTCCTGCTGGTCCGCACGCGCGCCGGTCGCTGGACTTTCCCCAAGGGTGGCATCGAGCCCGGCCTCAGCCATGCGCAATCGGCCGCTCTTGAAGCCTTTGAGGAAGCTGGCGTTCACGGACGCATCGAAGTCACATCCTTCGCCCGTTACGCGCGCCGCCTGCGAACAGAGTTCCGAACAAAGTCCCGATCGACATCGCGAACCAAGCCCATCCCCGTCTTCGCCTTTCTGTGCGAAGTGCGCCGCCTCGGTAAACCGCAGGAGTCAAAGCGCAACCGCACTTGGTTCTCCGCCGAGAAGACTAAGCGCCGCTTGCGGGAAGGCCGCACCGAGGCATGCGCAGCCGAACTCGCCGCCGTCGTCGATCGCGCCGTCGCCCGCGTGCGCCGGCTGCATGGCAGCGACCCTAACCCGAGCAAAACTCACGGAGATGCTCTCCAAAGAGTCTGCTTCGAATCGTGGGAAATCGCCAATCCGCACCGCTTGCGCGTGTCTGCCCATAGCTACATCCAGCGCTTCCCGCAACCCGCCACCGCCTCCGCGGTCGCCTTCGATCCGCGCCCTCAGAAGCTGCTGCCCGCACACATCGAACAAGTCATCCCGCCGGAGCGACTATCCAAGACCGTTGCCCACCGTCCCGGCAAAATAACCGCCATCGACGCTGCCCGCCGCTGACACCGAACCGCAGCACAGATCAATCCGCAACTGACATCCTCCCCGCCTAGAGCAAACATGCCCTTCCGCGATACCATCTTTGGTGATGCATCGCGAAGCCATCATCGAACCCCGCCAGGAGATTCTCCGCGCCGCCGCCCGCCTGTTTCAACAGCAGGGCTATGACGCCACGTCCATGAACGACGTCGCTGCCGCGCTCAAGCTCTCCAAAGGCGGCCTCTATCATCATTTTCAGTCGAAAGACGAAATCCTCTTCCACATCATGTCGCATGCCATGGACATCACCGAGGAGCGCGTGATCAACGTAGTGCGCCGCATGGCAGGACCCGAAGAACGTTTGCGCCGCCTCATCCGCCTGCACATCGAGGTCGTGCTCAGCGAAGAAGACCGCGAAATCACCGTCATGCTGCACGAAAATCATCCGCTGCCTACCGCGCTGCGGCGCAAGATCAACGGACGCAAAAAGGACTATCTGCACTTCGTCGAAAACCTGATCGCCGATGTGCAGAGGGACGTGCAGCGCCAGCGCGGCACGCCAGCGACAGTAACGCCGCGCGCAGCCGCTTTCGCGCTCGTCGGCATGATCAACTGGATTTATCAGTGGTATCGGCCCGATGGGTCACTCACCGGCGACGCCATCGTCCAGCAATATACGGACATCTTCTTTCGCGGCGCGTTTTCGTAGAACCTCGCTCCCGCGAGAAGGCGAAAGTTGAACCACTTCTTCCGCATCGACGACCTCAACCGCGACCGCGCTGCCCAAGGCAAGCTTTACCTCGAATTTCTGCGTGTGCCCGCGATGAGCGCCGGCGTCTATGTTCTCGCGGCAGCCTCGACTGACCCCCAGAAGCCGCATCACGAAGACGAACTCTACTACGTTGTCCGCGGCCTCGCTCGCATGCAGATCGGCAACGAGCACGCCGACGTACGCGCCGGTTCGGTCATCTTCGTAGAGGCAGAGCGCGAGCACCGCTTCTACGATATTAAGGAAGAGGTGGAAGTCCTCGTCTTTTTCGCCCCAGCCGAACAGGAAGTTAAATAGAACGGTTGCCCCAGCAACTCTGCTCACCGAGCAACTATGCGACCGCGCCTCCCGCAGTCCTGGCTGGGATCCAATAAAACTCTTCCTTCAGATTCTCTTTTTGAAAGCCGACGCGCTTCAGGATACTTTTCCCCCGTGCAATCATCTCCGGATGTCCGCACAGATAGGCAACACTATTCGCCGACGTGCAGTCCCATTCGTCAGCGTACTTGCGGAGTAGATCGTCCACGCGTCCGATCTCTCCCTTCCAGCTTTCATCCTCCAGTGGCCGGCTCACTGTAAAGACGCAGGTGAACCACGGCACCTCAGCGGCGATTTTCTCCAGCTCCTCGCGATAGCCGAACTCCCATGAACGGCTTGCGCCGTTCAACAGAAACAACTTGTGCTCGCCCGAAAACCGTCCTTTCTTCCACTCGCGAAATAGCGTTCGCACATAGCTGACAAAGGGTGCAATTCCGGTGACCGTACTCAGCAGCAGGTGGTTGGTGCGTGACGGTTGGGTCAGGTCCAGAGTGAAGTGCCCCTTGGCGACTTTTCGCATAACAACTTCGTCGCCGGGGTAGAAATCGTGCAGCGGCGGCGTGGTCTTACCCTCCGGCACCAGTTCGAAAAAGAATTCCAGCTCCTTCTCGTGTGGCGCAGAGGCGATCGAGTATGCTCGCTCCACCAGTCGCGAATCCCGCTCCACTCCCAGCGTTGCATACTGACCCGGCACAAACGCAAATTCCCCGCCCGGATCGACGCGAATCATCCAAAGGTCGGGCGCCAGATCGCGCCGCGACGTGATGCGGGCCCGGTAGTGCTTGTCGCCCAATGACATGCTGTCTCCCGTCGAAACGACCAATCAGATGGGTTCGACATGTACTGAAACAAACCTGCACTCCTGAATGCAAGTTCAATTTCTTGATGGGATGAATGGGAAAAACGATTCGAAGGATCTGGACCGCGAAGTAAAACCCGGCAAAAGAGAACAGCCCGCAAGCTTTTCAGCCTGCGGGCTGCCCGGTGGACTGTTTGGGATTGACTGAGGTGGTCACTCGCGTGGCCCCTCGCTAATTCCGGTGCGCGGCACAACTTGTGACGCGCGGATCAGCCCATACACACGGATTGTTTGCGAGGAATGTTCTCGATTTCCCCCGACCAAGGGTTCCTCGAGAACTCCGCTTAGAGCAACCGCCCTAAGACTCAGCCACCTCACCTGGTCTGGTAATGCTACAACTATGAGAATCTGAACTTTGCATCCGACCACCTCCTTTCCGGTGTAAGCGCAGATTAGCCCAAAACGAATTTGCGGTCAACGGCACATTCGTTACCGGAATTGATACCTTTTGGCGAGGTCACGGCGTAGGTGTTTTGTTTTCCCGCAGGCTTTCTCCTGCCCCGAAAAGCAAAAAGCCCCCGATTTCGGGGGCTTGGCAAAAATCGAATTAAAACTAAGCTTCTAGCT
>Ga0326728_10013008_pt1 | contig 18253 bp, 11 predicted proteins | sample MB3enrmetagenome_FD_207602 | JGI IMG/M metagenome (GOLD analysis project Ga0326728, IMG submission 207602) | Lab enriched peat soil microbial communities from McLean, Ithaca, NY, United States - MB31MN | ecosystem: Environmental > Terrestrial > Soil > Wetlands > Peat | place: USA: New York... | reverse complement strand
TCCTGCTCCTGCCGCACCATCATCTACAAGGGCCTCATGCTGGCCCCGCAGATCGAGAAGTTCTATTTCGAGCTGGCCAATCCCCTGGTCACCAGCGCCCTGGCTCTCATCCACCAGCGCTTTTCCACCAATACTTTCCCAAGCTGGAAGCTCGCCCACCCCTATCGTTACGTTGCCCACAATGGCGAAATCAACACCATCCGCGGCAACATATCCTGGATGAGCGCCCGCCAGTCGGTCGTCGACAGCCCGCTCTACGACGGCAAGATCAAAGACCTCTTCCCGGTCATTATCCCGGGCGGAAGCGACTCGGCCTCCATCGACAACGCCGTCGAGTTCCTCTACCAGTCCGGCCGCTCCATGCCGCACGTCATGTCCATGCTCATCCCCGAGGCCTGGGCCGGCAACCCCGACATGGACGAGGATAAGCGCGCCTACTACGAGTATCATGCTTCGCTGATGGAGCCCTGGGACGGTCCGGCCGCTATCACCTTCACCGACGGCCGCGTCATCGGCGCCACCCTGGACCGCAACGGCCTGCGCCCCGGCCGGTACGTCGTCACAAAAGACGATCTGGTGGTGCTGGCATCCGAAGCCGGCGTCATCGAGGTCCCGCCCGAGGACGTCCTCAAAAAAGGCCGTCTGCAGCCCGGCCGCATGTTCCTGGTGGATACCGTCCAGCAGCGCATCATCTCTGACACTGAGATCAAAAAGCAGCTTGCCGCCCGCCAGCCCTACGCGGAATGGCTCTCGAAGCAGCAGGTCACCATGGAGATGCTGCCAGAGCCATCGCGGGTCATCGGGTCGAACCCTGAAACCCTGCTGCGCCGCCAGCGCGCCGCCGGCTATAGCGAAGAGGACCTGCGCATCCTGCTTGCGCCCATGGGCGCCAAGGGCGAGGAGCCGATCGGCTCCATGGGCAACGATGTGCCTCTGGCCTGTCTCTCCGACCGGCCTCAGCCGCTCTTCAACTACTTCAAGCAACTCTTCGCGCAGGTCACCAATCCCCCCATCGACCCGATTCGCGAAGAGCTGGTGATGTCACTGATCAGCTACATCGGCACCGAGCGCAACATCCTCGACGAGAAGCCTGAGAACTGCCACACCCTCAAGCTGCCTCATCCCATCCTCTCCAACCGCGATCTCGAAAAACTCCGCCGCGTTTCTTCCGGCGACCTGCTGGCCACCACGCTGCCGGCGCTATTCCGCGCCGAAGACGGCGAACGCGGCCTCAAGCACGCGCTTGAAGATTTGAGCAACCGCGCCGCTCACGCAGTCAATAGCGGTTATACGCTGCTCATCCTCTCCGATCGCGGCGTAGACGCGACTTACGCGCCCATTCCCAGCCTGCTGGCGTTGGCCGCGGTGCACAACCGGCTCGTTCGCGACGAAACCCGCACCCAGGTCGCCCTCATCATCGAGAGCGGCGAGCCCCGTGAGGTTATGCACTTCGCGCTGTTAATCGGATACGGCGCCAGCGCCATCAATCCCTATCTGGCCATAGAGACTCTTCACGATCTCAAACGCCGTGGCCTGCTGCCCGAAGACGTCTCGGCCGAAAAAGCCGAGTACAACTTCATCAAGGCCATCAACAAGGGCCTGCTCAAGACCTTCTCGAAGATGGGCATCTCCACCCTGCAAAGCTATCGTGGGGCGCAGGTCTTCGAGGCCGTCGGTCTGAACAAATCGCTTGTCGACTCTTACTTCGCCGGCACCGCTTCGCGCGTTGAGGGCGTCGGGCTCGACGTGCTGGCCCGCGAGGCCCAGTTGAAGCACGCCTACGCCTTCCAGCCCCTCACCGATTCCGAAACCGACCTCATCGTAGGCGGCCAGTACCAGTACCGCGAGAACGGCGAATATCACCTGCTGAATCCCGGCACCATCAGCAAGCTCCAGCACGCCGTCCGCCAGGGCAGCTACGCCACTTACAAGGAATACGCCGACCTGATCGACTCCGAGAACCGCACGCTCTGCAATCTGCGCGGGCTCTTCCGGCTCAAATTCGCCGCCAAGCCTCTGCCCATCGAGCAAGTTGAACCGGCCAAGGAGATCGTCAAGCGCTTTACCACCGGCGCCATGAGCTTCGGCTCCATCAGTAAAGAGGCGCACGAAACCATGGCCATCGCCATGAATCGCCTGGGCGGCATGTCCAACACCGGCGAAGGCGGCGAGGACGAAGAGCGCTTCAAGCCCGATCCCAACGGCGACCTGCGCCGCTCGGCCGTCAAGCAGGTGGCCAGCGGGCGTTTCGGCGTGACCACCAACTACCTGGTCAATGCCGACGAGTTACAGATCAAGATGGCCCAGGGCGCCAAGCCCGGCGAGGGCGGACAACTCCCCGGCCACAAGGTCGATGAGATCATCGCCAGGACACGCCACTCCATCCCCGGCGTCGGCCTCATCTCGCCTCCGCCGCACCACGACATTTACTCCATCGAGGATCTGGCCCAGCTCATCCACGACCTCAAGAACGTCAATCCGCGCGCCCGCATCGCCGTCAAGCTAGTCTCCGAGGTCGGCGTCGGAACCGTCGCCGCGGGCGTTTCCAAGGCCCACGCCGACACAGTGCTCATCTCCGGTGACAATGGCGGCACCGGCGCTTCGCCGCTCAGCTCCATCAAGCACGCCGGCCTGCCCTGGGAACTGGGCCTGGCCGAAACCCAGCAGGTGCTTCTGCTCAATGATCTGCGCAGCCGCATCCGCGTGCAGACCGACGGCAAGCTCCAGACCGGCCGCGATGTCGTCATCGCCGCTCTGCTCGGCGCCGAGGAATACGGTTTCTCCACCATGCCCCTGGTTTCCATGGGCTGCATCATGATGCGCAAGTGCCACCTGAACACCTGCGCCGTGGGCATCGCGACTCAAGACCCCGTTCTGCGCGCCCGCTTCGCCGGCACGCCGGAACACGTCGTCAACTTCTTCTTCTTCCTTGCCGAGCAGATGCGCGAGCTGATGGCCAAGCTCGGCTTCCGCACCGTCGACGAGATGGTTGGCCGCGTGGACAAAATAGACGCTTCCATTGCCGACGCACACTGGAAGGCCAAAGGCATCGATCTCTCTTCGATCCTCTACTCGCCTCCGCTGCCTTCGCGCGTAGCGCGCCGCAAGGTGCACGCGCAGGATCATGGCCTCGACAAGGCTCTCGATCATGCCCTGATCGCCAAGGCAGCGCCTGCGCTCGACCACAGAAAGGCGGTTTCGGCCACTTTCGCCATCCGCAATGTGCACCGCACGGTCGGCACCATGCTGGGCGGCGAGATCGCCCGCCGTTACGGCTCCGCGGGATTGCCTGACGGCACCATCCAATTCAAGTTCCACGGCTCGGCAGGCCAGAGCTTTGGCGCTTTTGTTCCGAAAGGCATGACGCTTGAGCTCGAGGGCGATGCCAACGACTACCTCGGCAAAGGCCTTTCCGGCGGGCGCATCATAGCTTACCCGCCCAAGACTTCCAGCTTCCTGCCCGAGGAATCGATTCTCGTAGGCAACGTCGTCCTTTATGGCGCTACCAGCGGTGAAGCCTTCCTCAACGGCATCGCCGGCGAGCGCTTTGCCGTCCGCAATTCCGGCTCCGTTGCCGTGGTCGAGGGCGTTGGCGACCATGGCTGCGAGTACATGACCAACGGCCTGGTCGTTGTCATCGGCAAAACCGGCCGCAACTTCGCCGCAGGAATGAGCGGCGGCTACGCCTTTGTCTACGATGACCAGGGCGACTTCTCAACGCGCCGCTGCAACCGCGCCAGCGTCGACCTTGAGCCCCTCGCCCTGCCCGCTGACATCGAAAAGATCACGAGCCTCTTAGAACGCCATCGCGATCTTACCGGCAGTCCTCGCGCCGCGTGGATTCTGGAGCATTGGGCTGAAGCTCAGCCCTGCTTCATCAAGGTCTTCCCGCACGAGTACAAGCGGGTCCTGGGCATTCCCCGGGTCGACACCGTGTACGTCTCGCCCCAATCCACGTCGCCTCTGGTGACGGTTGAAACCGAGGTGAACAATGGGTAAGGTTACCGGCTTTCTCGAAATTAAGCGCGAACAGCCCTCCCGTCGCGACGTTCAGGAGCGCGTCACCGACTGGCTCGAGATCTACCAGCCCTTCCCTGAGGAGAAGCAACGCGAACAGGGCGCGCGCTGCATGGACTGCGGTGTTCCCTTCTGCCACAGCGGCTGCCCGGTCAACAATCTCATCCCCGACTGGAACGACCTGGTCTACAACAATCGCTGGGAAGTGGCCATTCGCCGCCTGCACTCCACGAACAACTTTCCGGAGTTCACGGGCCGCATCTGTCCGGCTCCCTGCGAAGCTGCCTGCGTGCTGGGCATCAACCAGCCTGCTGTCTCCATCAAGCTCATTGAGAAGTCCATCGTCGAGCGCGCCTGGGATGAGGGCTGGATTCGCCCCGAGCCGCCCGAGCAGTCTACCGGGAAACTCGTCGCCGTCATCGGTTCAGGTCCCTCGGGCCTGGCCGCCGCGCAGCAGCTTCGCCGCGCCGGCCACTCCGTCACCGTTTACGAGAAAAGCGATCGCCTCGGCGGGCTTCTCCGCTACGGCATCCCGAATTTCAAACTCGAAAAGTACGTGATCGACCGCCGCATTGAACAGATGCGTGCCGAGGGCGTCGAATTCGAGACCAATGCCCACGTCGGCGTCAATGTTTCCGTCAAGTCTCTGCGCGACCGCTTCGACGCCATCCTGCTCTGCGGCGGCTCCGAGCAACCCCGCGATTTGAAAATCCCCGGCCGCGAGCTCAAGGGCATTCATTACGCCATGGAGTTTCTGCCCCAGCAGAATCGCCGCTGCGAGGGCGACATAGTCGATCCTGAGACCGCCATTCTCGCCACCGGCAAGCGCGTGCTCATCATAGGCGGCGGCGACACGGGCGCTGACTGCCTCGGCACCAGCCTTCGCCAAGGCGCGCAGAGCGTCCATCAGTTCGAAATCATGCCCAAGCCGCCGGATGATCGCGCGCCTTCGACGCCCTGGCCCCTCTGGCCGCTGCAGTTGCGCATCGAAAGTTCGCACGAGGAAGGCGGCATCCGCGACTGGGCCATCAACAGCCTCAAGTTCACCGGCGACGACGACGGCAATGTCCGCCGCGTTCACGCCGTCCGCGTCGGCCCTCCCCCGAAGTTCGAAGCCGTCGCCGGCACCGAATTCACGCTCGATGTCGACCTTGTGCTCATCGCCATGGGCTTTCTTGGACCCGTGCGCAACGGCATGATTGAAGAGCTGGGCCTGGAACTCGACGCCCGCAGCAACATCGCTGCAACCAACTACAAAACCTCCGTGGATGGCGTTTTCTCGGCCGGCGACATGCGTCGCGGACAATCGCTCGTCGTCCACGCCATTAACGAGGGCCGCCGCGCCGCCGCCGCTGTCACCGCCTGGCTGGCGAAGCAGAGCTAGCGATCTGCTATACAAAATCTGAATGGGAGCGCGCATCGACCGTGTGCACAGGAGAAACTCTGCCAAAATTGATTCTTGCAATCAACGCGTGGATTGACGCTTAGAGTATTTTCCGTAATTTCTGCAGAACGGAATCTAGGAGCTAAGCGGCTTTTTCATCAAGGAAAGAGCCACCTTTCACAGCTTTTCTGTTAAAATTCGGCTCCGGCCGATGGACCACCGGAATCCTTACGCGACGCATGCGACAATGGACACTCAGAACCCACGCAAAAGGGGGCTCTCGATGAACAACAACACGACGATCAACAACAACACGACGGCGAACAACCACACATCGACGGCCATCAACAACTCGTCGAAGAAAGAGTTCTTGCTTCTCAGCGATTTCGACCAGACGCTCAGCTTCAACGATTCCGGTCTGGTGCTCGCCGAGATGCTCGGGATTTCGAATTTTCACGAATACGTGCGCAAGCTGGCGGACACCCATCTTGTGCAACAAGGTGGAGAACTCGCCTACCTGCTGTTGCACGAGCCGGCGTTCAAAGATGTGCGCAAGCGGCATCTGCGCGAAGCCGGCAAAAAGGTGCGGCTCAAGAAGCACATTCAGCTTCTCTCCAAACTGCTCGAGAACATTGGCGGCTGCCGCTTCTCCTTTTATGTGGTCTCTGCCGCACCGCAGGAGATCGTGGAGTCGGCGCTCGACGGCATCGTTCCGGCAGATCACATCTTCTCGAGCCAGCTTGCCTTCGATAAAGAGCAGCGCGTAGTGGGCGTTTCCTGTCTGCGCGCAGGGTACGGAAAAGTCGCTATTCTCGACCATCTTCGCGAGCAGGCGCAGGTCGGGCACAATCACCTGGTCTACGTGGGCGACGGCAGCTCGGACGTGCACGTGATGCTGCACGTGAACCGGCTCGATGGGCTCACCATCGCGGTTTCAGAGAACCGCTACCTGGCGCAGATCGCCAAGCGCTCGGTACTCAGCGAGGATGCGCTCAGCATCCTGGTGCCGATTACCGAGGAGATTCTGGGCTGGAGCGCGCAGCAGATTCGCGGGTTCTTTGAGCAGCACGGCTTCATTCTGCGGGAATGGGAGAAGGTGCAAACCGACACCCTGAGTATTGTGAGCGCAGCGCAGGATACGGAAGCGAGTTCCGCGCTGCTGACCTGACAGGCGGGGAAGAACTCTTTTAGTTTGAAGCCTTCTCTCAGGCGCCGCCCTGATCCTTTGCGACAACGCTCCGAACCGCCTATGATTGCGGCATCGTCATTCAGATTCACCAGGGGCCCCAGATGCTCACCAAGCCTCGCTACAAAATCACCGGAGAAATGGAACGCTTTGACGAGCGCGAGAACGTCCAGTCACGCAATACGCTGGAGCCGGGCACGCCCGAATACGCCGAGTTCTACGCTCGCCATCCAGAATGGGAGAGGGTGGACGGGAAAACTCGGGAGATCTCGAAGCAGCACGTCGGCCATCCACTCGATGGCCTCTTCCTCGGCGCCGAAGTCATGTCCGTTGCCCGCCGCGGCATGGAAGACTCGGTTGACGGCCCCGTCGGTGAGCACAAATTCGAACTGACCCCGGGGCGGGCCTCAGAGAAGCTGAAAGGCTTTGCGCGCCACCTCGGCGCGGATCTCGTTCGCACCGGGCCGCTCAATCCGGCCTTCATCTACACTCACATCGGCAAGACCTGGAACGACCCGGCCCGCAAGCACGGAGCGCCCATCACCCTCGATCATCGCCACGCCATCAGCATCGCCGTCGGGCTTGACCCGGCAATCCACAAAGCCGGACCCGTGCTGGCCATGACCACGGAGGTCATGGGCGCCTATAACAAGCTGGCGACCATCGCCACCATCCTCGCCGCCTACATTCGTTCGCTCGGCTATCCCGCCCGAGCTCATGTCGTGAGCAACTACCAGGTGCTCTGCGTGCCCGTCGCCATTGACGCCGGCATGGGCGAACTTGGCCGCCACGGCATCATGATGACCAAAGAATTCGGCAGTTGCCTCAAGCTGGCAACGGTCACTACAGGCCTGCCTCTCGCGTACGATCCGCCCGTGGACATCGGCGTGGAGGAATTCTGCAAAGACTGCAGGATTTGCGCCGAGCGCTGCCCGAGCGGCGCCGTCTCGCATGGCACCAGGCGCATCGTGCGCGGCGTGGAGAAATGGCCGATCAATCCACAGGCCTGCTTCAGGGTGTGGAATGAAACCGGAACCGATTGCGGCATCTGCGTCGCCGCCTGTCCCTGGACCAAGCCGCGCACCGCACTCCATCGCTTTGCTGCATTTCTGGCGACAAAAAAGAAAAAGGCGGGCTGGTGGATGAGCCACGCCGAAAAGCTATTCTACGGAACCTACTTCCCGCAGCCCGGGCCTTCTTACTTCGAACTCCCTGAGCCTGTCTGGGAAAAGTACCCCGCTTATCGCAAGAAGCGATAAGCAGACCGCGCTCCGGCGTTTTGGGTGCCCCAGGTCTCGCTTCCGAGACCTGGGAATCAACTGCAGCGTTTTGGGTGCCCCAGCCGAAAACTGAAAATCACAAACGCCTGAAATCTCAGGCGCAACAACAAAACCCCGCTATTTTAGCGGGGTTTTGTCAAAGGCAGCTGCGGTTTCAGTGGATCGGAATCCGCTGCAGGCAGGCTCAGTCGTTGTAGTTCAGGCTCTCAAGTCCCAGATACACAGCACCCGAACTCAGCTCTTCCTCGATGCGCAGCAACTGGTTGTATTTCGCGATTCGGTCGGTCCGCGAGCAGGAGCCGGTCTTGATCTGGCCTACGCCTGTGGCCACGGCGAGATCGGCAATGAATGTGTCCTCAGTTTCGCCCGAGCGATGCGAGATGACGGACGTATAGCCGTAGCGGCGTCCCAGATCGATAGCTTCGAGAGTCTCGGTAACCGTGCCGATCTGGTTGACCTTGATCAAAATCGAGTTGGCCACGCCCTCTTCGATGCCGCGCTGCAGTCGCTTCACGTTGGTCACGAAGATGTCGTCACCCACAAGTTGGATTTTGCCGCCCAGCTTGTCAGTCATCAGTCGCCAGCCCTCCCAGTCGTCCTCGGCCAGGCCGTCCTCAATGGAGACGATTGGGTACTGGCGCACCCAGTTGTCAAAATAGCTCACCATTTCGGCGCTGGTCAGTTCGCGCTGGTCGCTCTTCTTGAAGACATACTTATTCTTTTCCTTGTCGTAGAACTCGCTGGCGGCCGGATCGAGCGCGATGGCGATCTGCTCGCCGGGCTTGTAGCCGGCCGTCTCGATCGCTTCGAGAATCAGCTCGACCGCTTCATGGTTGGATTTGAGCGAGGGGGCAAAACCGCCTTCATCGCCGACGGCGGTGTTGTAGCCATTCTTCTTGAGCACGCCTTTGAGCGTGTGGAAGGTCTCGGCCGCCCAGCGCAGCGCCTCGCTGAAACGCTCCGCCCCCACGGGCATGATCATGAACTCCTGAAAGTCCACGTTCGAGTCGGCGTGCGCGCCGCCGTTAAGCACATTCAGCATGGGTGTGGGCAGTACGCTTGCGTTGATTCCGCCCAGGTAACGGTAGAGCGGAACCTCGAGCGTCTGCGCCACGGCGCGCGCCGCGGCCATGGAGACGGCCAGAATGGCGTTGGCTCCGATTTTGCCCTTGTTGGCCGTGCCATCGAGCGCGATCATCGTCTGGTCCAGCAGCCGCTGGTTGGCGGCATCAATGCCTTCCAGTTCCGGGGCAATCACGGTTTCCACGTTCGCGACCGCCTGCAGCACGCCTTTGCCCATGTAGTGGCTCTTGTCGCCGTCGCGCAGTTCCACGGCCTCATGCTCGCCCGTCGAGGCGCCCGAAGGCACAATGGCGCGGCCCATGGCGCCGCTCTCAAGAATCACATCCGCTTCCACGGTCGGGTTTCCGCGCGAATCCAGAACCTCACGGGCACGAATGGCTACTATCTCGGTCATATTGCTCCTCATAATCCGGTGCATCAGCCTGTCGTCAAGTTGAGGGCGGCGATCAACAGCGATCGATTCTCCATCGGCGCCCTGAATGGTGTTCAGAAACTCCTGCACGTCCACTCTCCGCCCGCCTTGCCATTTTCTGACGAATCCCTATGGATTCTAACAAATTTGGCTCCGGAAGCTGGTGCGGCCGAAACTTCAAAATTCCCGGCGCATTTCTCCTTTAGGCAGGTATCTTTGTTGATTCTTACCTGCCAAGGCACACTGAAAGCCCCTCGCTGCCAAGGGCGGCGCTGTGCCGCGCTACGCTCATCTTGGTGCGCAGCGCCCTGCGGCGCTTCTGCACCACCTTGAGCGCAACTCGGAGCCTCACACTGGGTTCAAGTTTGCAGGGCAGAAGTTTGCTCTGACGGAGGCCAGAATGAACCGGACCGTTTTTGCATGCATCCTGCTGGCCGCGGCATCGGCTTTGGCGGCACAGCAGGCGGGCCAGTCTGATCCCTATCAGGGAACTTCAAATCCTCCTCCGGACGACACGATCCAGACCATGACCCCGCAGGCGCCTGAAGCGCAGGCGCCCAAGCCCGCGGATCCGGTCGCCCAGCCAGCAGCAACGCCAATTTCGCAGCCCTCCGAGACCAAGCCCTCCCCCTCCCAACCTGCTGTGAGCGAACCGGCCTCTGCGAATGAGCCTGCGTCCGACGCAGCCGACGGCACCGACGACGGCATCGTCCAAGTGGCGCCCGATTCCTCTGCGCAGCCCGCCCTGAATTCGCGCTCCGCTGATCCTGACGGCGACATCGTTCATCCGGCATCGCCCCGGCCCGGGCAGCTGGGCGAGGGTACCATCATCCGCACGCGTCTGCTCGAGCGGCTGTCAACCGTTGAAAGCGCGACGGGCGACAAGTTCCGCACGCAGGTTGCCTCCGATGTGATTCAGGACGGCAAGGTGCTGATACCGGCCGGTTCCGAAATTGACGGAACTCTGAGCGAAGTTTCCAGCGGCCACCTGGGCGGCCATGGATCCATGCGCCTGCAACCCGAAACAGTGACCTTGCCCGACGGCTCGCGCTACAAGCTTTACGCTCAGGTATCGGCGACTCCAGGTACAAGAACCCGCCTGAACAGCGAAGGCGTTATTTCGCCTGGCTCGCAACTCAAGAAGGACAGCATCGAGTACGGCGCCGCCACGGGCGCTGGTGTTGTTACCGGAGCGGCTCTGGCGGGCGGTCCCGGCGCGCTTGCAGGAGGCATCGTGGGCGCTGGCGTCATTACCGTGCATCTGCTGGTCAGCCATCCGCAAGCTACGCTCGAGAGCGGTACGGCGCTGGTCTTCTCGCTTACTGAGCCGCTCGATCTCGTTCCGGCCGGCCAATCCGGCGAGTGAAAAAATCGCGAACTGCTTCATCGGTTTAGGGTACCGTGCGTCTTCAATCGGCTCTGCTTCTGCGCTGTACACTGGAATGCGAAGGAGCAATTGGGGGATGAAGCGCCTTGGCATTCTCGTTATGGCGGGAATCATTGCGCTGTGTACAGGCGCGCAAACGCCGCCGCAGCCCGATCCGCTTGCGGTGTTGCGCATCTTCGTGGGCCGATGGCAGGGCGATACCAGCGGGAAGCCGGGAACGGGCACGACTCAGCGCGAATACCGCTTCGAACTGAACGATCATTTCCTGTGGCAGCAGGACCGTTCCGTCTATCAGACAGGGAATGCAAAGTCTCCACAGTCGGTTCACGAAGACAAGGGATACTTCCACTACGATTCGAGCCAGCAGAAGATCCTGTGGACGCAGTTTCACAGTGAGGGGCTGGTCAACGAGTACGCGCTGGATTCGTCCGCAGCGGACAATCGATCCCTTGAATTTGTCACCACCCATATCGAAGGGCTGCCCAGATTCCGGGCCAAAAAGATTTACCGCGTTCTTTCTTCGGATGCGATCGACGAGACCTTTTGGCTCGCCGCTCCGGGGAAGGATTTTGAACTGTACACAACGACTCACTTAAAGCGGATCAAGCCGTAATAGTTCCCGCGTCCTGAGCAGGACGCCGGAGGGTTGCGCGTAACTTATGGATAAATTCATCATTCGCGGCGGCAATCCGCTCATGGGCACGATCCGCGTATCGGGCGCCAAGAACTCCGCGCTGCCCCTGATGGCCGCGGCCATTCTCACCGAAGACGAGATCACGCTCGAGAACATCCCCCAGGTGCGCGACATCGAAACCGAGCGTCGGCTGCTCGAGTCGATGGGTGCGGCGGTCAAGATGCATGACGGAGACGCGTGCAGCCACGTCACCATCAGTTGCCGTTCGCTCTCCGATCCGGTTGCCCGCTATGAGATCGTCAAGACCATGCGCGCCAGCTCGCTAGTGCTGGGGCCGCTGATAGCGCGTGCCGGCGTCGCGCGCGTGGCCATGCCGGGCGGATGCGCCATCGGCGCGCGGCCCATCGATCTGCACATCAAGGGTCTCGAGATGATGGGCGCCACAATGGTTCAGGAGCACGGGTATCTCGAAGCCCGCGCCCAGCGTCTGCGCGGCGCGCACATCGTCTTCGATAAGATCACCGTCACCGGCACCGAAGATCTTCTCATGGCTGCCGTCCTGGCCGAAGGTGAAACGCTGATGGAAAACTGCGCCCGCGAGCCGGAAGTCGCCGATCTGGCCGCGCTGCTCGCCGCGATGGGCGCGCAGATCGAAGGCGCCGGAACCTCCACGATCCGCGTGCGCGGCGTCACCAGCCTCCACGGGGCGCGCTACCGCATCAACCCCGACCGCATCGAAGCAGGAACCTTTCTCATCGCCGGCGCCATCACCGGTGGCGACCTGACCGTCTCCAACTGCAACCCCGCGCATCTGGGCGCGGTCATCGCCAAGCTGCGCGAAGCCGGCGCCCGCGTGGAAGTGCTGGGCTCCGAATCCGTACGCGTATGCGGCAACGGCGCCCTGCGCGCCGCCGACATCTCCACCGAGGAGTATCCCGGCTTCCCCACTGACATGCAGGCCCAGTTCATGGCCCTGACCACCCAGGCCGAAGGCGTCAGCACGGTGCGCGAAAACATTTTTGAGAACCGTTTCATGCACGTGCAGGAGCTGGTGCGCATGGGCGCCAACATTCGCGTCGAGGGCAACGCTGCCACCGTCCGCGGGCCTGCGCGTTTGTCGGCCGCTGCCGTCATGTGCTCGGATCTGCGCGCTTCGGCGTCGCTGGTGCTGGCCGCGCTGGTCGCCGACGGCGAATCCATCCTCGACCGCGTCTACCACATGGACCGCGGCTACGAGCGCATCGAAGAAAAGCTCAGCAGTGTCGGCGGCGAAATCCGCCGAATGGGCAACGTCTTCGCGCCAAAGAAGGCAGAGAAATAGACTCTTCACCCTTGTGAGAGGGGTGTATCTTCCGCAGTCCGGCGCTGCATGGTTCGCATGGCAGCGCCGCAGCGGAAAGTCCGCTGCGGCGAATGGCTTCTTCAAGCGCTTGAGCTCAACGAAGCGCAAACAACTGCCTCAAACCTGGGAAGCGATGAAAAAGGCCTGGCGCTGGGTCTTCTGCACCGTCCCGGACTTGCCCGTGCAATCGCCCATGAATAACACCTGATCGGCCGTGCCGATAAACTTCTCCGCATCGTCCATCCTCGGTTTCATTCCGGACCAGACGACAAAGCTGTCGGCCTCGAGGGTCTTCTCGGCGCCCTTGGAATCGGTATAGGTTACCGTATTCCCCTTGATGCTCTTGACTTTGGTGTCCAGTTCAAAGTTGATATTGGGATGGCATTCCACAATTTGTATCTGGTTCATCATGTTGTGGGAGCTGATACAACTCAATTCAAACAGGTGTGCTGACGGACAAAGGATCGTCACCTTATGCCCGTCCTTGGCCATGCAAATGGCCCCCTCGGTGCTGAACCTTCCCTCGCCTATGACTACAACATTTTTCCCCAGGGCCTGCTTGTTGGTGTAAGAGTCCATCAGGTTGAAGATATTGGCCGCGCCTGCGGTTTCCCACTCTGAGAAGATGGGCTGGGCCCCGTTGGCCACCAGCACCGTGTCGTACCCCTTGGCCTTGATTGCTTCCGGCGTGGCCTTCATATTTAACAGCACCTCCACTCCGTGCTTGTTCACCTGATGGATGAGATAGTCCTTGAACTTCCTGTAAGTCCATTTCCACTGGGTATAGTCGGTGAACTGCATGTGACCGCCCAGGGCGCTGTCTCTCTCGTACAGGGTCACCGTGTGGCCTCTTTCGGAAGCGATAATGGCCGCTTTCATGCCGGCCACGCCGCCTCCGATGATCGCCACTTTCTTCTTGGCTTTCGGCGCTGGGATGTTCTGCAGCTTGTAAGCCGGAGTCCCCCACTTCGGACTTACGGCGCATGTGTCGTACCACGGCCCGTCGGTTTTGCTGATCCCATGGCAGTCATGGCACTGAATGCAGGGGATAATATCGTCCAGCCTGCCGTCGGATATCTTTTTTACAAACTCAGGGTCGGCGAAGAAAGGCGTGGCCATGCCGACCATGTCCGTTAAGCCGCTGGCAATGAACTGATCGTTCTGCGCGGCGTCGTGGAACCCGGCGCTGGGACAGAGGAGAGTCTTGATACCGGCTTTCTTCAAGGCCTCCGCATAGTAAAGGTTGAACGGTTTGTCCGGGTCCTGAACGAAGCTATTGGGATGTTCGCAACGGCGATCTCTGATCCAGAGGATGTCGACAAGACCCTCGAGCTTTCTTGCCTCTTCCACCGCCTCCTCGAGATCGTCCTTGCTGGGCTTATTGTCGTTGGTGATCCCGGGGGTATTCTTGACAGATTGCCCGAGTTGGGTGCCCATACCATAACCATCATCCCATGGATGCACAGGGGTAGTGTCTTCGGGAGTACTGGGGCGCATATCACCTAGGTGCGTCAGTAAGATCAGGTTCGTGGAATTACGCACTGCCTCCACCGCCTCACGGTTGGTGGTGCTCAAATCGTATACGTCGTAACCCTGGGCCTCTATATCCTTTGCCTCGGCTACGATCTCTTTCACGGTACGGGTGTCCGGCTTTTGTACTTCCGGTCCGCCTCCAGGCCCTCCCGGCATGCCGCCGCCCGCGCCTGCCGCGCCTTGGGGCGCTCCGCCGCCGGATCCGCCGCCTTGGGCACCACCTCCATTCGGGTTCCCGCCAACCATACCGGCTCCCGCGCCCTGGGACGCTCCGCTGCTGCCGACCGGTCCACCAAGATTGCCGGCGTAACGAACCATTGCGCCCTCGACATGCATATCGTCGATCATCCGATTCAGGTAGTTGTGTACCGGCGGGATGTCCTGCCATATGTGATCCGAACCGTGGAACGGGCCCTTAAGGAGAGGGTTTGAACTGCTGTAGTCGATTGGATAGGACCCAAAATGCGTATCCAGCGAAACGATCGCAGCGTTCTTCGCGATGTCGGAATAATGGTTTCTGAATGTATCGGCAGGGTAATTTTCCGGCCCCTGTATCCAATGCGGCGGAGCTTGCGTGTGCATGATCCTGTTCTTCAGAATCACGTTTCTGATCCTGAGCGGCGACAAAAGATGCGGACATTTGCTGATGGCCGCGCCTGAAACGGCTGCCGAAGCTGCCTGAGCGTTCATGGCGGCACGGACAGGAGTGCTGGTTGCGCCGGCGCCGTTGGCGATCGCGAACGCCGCCAGCTTCTTGCAGGTCAGCGCGCACATGGAACCCACGGCGCCCAGAAGAAACTGCCTTCTCTTCACAAGCGATGTTATTAAACTCACGACCTTCCCCTTTCTTCCCCATGCGCTGGTTGCAATTGTTCCGGCTGAAATGGTGGCTGTGATCCCTGGACAACTTTCAGGATTCACGGCAAAATGACAACATCAAATTCCGATACACAGGCCGTAGACCCCCACATCTTCGTTAATCCCAACGGTCAGTCGTACCGTCTGCATGCCTGCACGATGAAGCCGCACTTCTCGGCAGCGTTACGGAATGTTACACACTAGAATTACCGTGCCTGCTGATTGCAGCAAAACTTTACATCCACAGGCTGTGAACTGCAAGCGCTCTGTAGTTTATCCGCAGCGTTCCAAGGCTATGGCGTCCCACACGGTTAGGTTAGGACGGAACTCGTTTTTGAATATGCCGTCTATAGAGCACACACCCCGGCGCCAACGCAGATGATGCGCTTCATGCCGGGGAGTGGTGCGTAGTTTGTGTCGAACCGCTGGTTCGGCCTATTGGATCTCGATGATGTCCTGTGCCCCGGCTGCGGCGTCGGCACGTTCGATCAGCTTTTCCGCTACACCGTAGAACTCGGCTGCTTGCGGACTCTTCGGTCCGGCCAGGGCAACCGGCAATCCCCGGTCGCCGCCCTCGCGAATCGCCGGGATCAGCTCAATCGAGCCCAGAAAGGGGACATTGAAGCGCTTTGCCGTCCGTTCCGCCCCGCCGCGCGAGAAGATATCGACTTCCTGGTGGCAATGGGGGCAGGTGAAATAGCTCATGTTCTCGATGATTCCCAGCACCTCCACGTTTACCTGCGCGAACATCTCCAGCGCCTTGCGCGCATCTTCCAGGGCCACGTCGCTTGGGGTCGAAACCACCACCGCGCCGCTCAGCGGCACGGTCTGCACCAGCGACAGCGCCACGTCGCCCGTGCCCGGAGGAAGGTCGATGATCAGGTAGTCGAGTTCGCCCCAGTTCACCTGCTGCAGGAATTGACGGATGATCTGGTGCAGCATCGGGCCGCGCATCATCAGCGGCTTGTCTCCGGGCGAGATGTAGCCGATGGAGATGGTCTTGACGCCATGCGTCACATTGGGTTCGATCATGTTGCCCGGTCCCACCTGCGGCGGCTCTTTGGAGCCCATCATCAGTGGTACGTTGGGGCCGTAAATATCGGCGTCGACGAGGCCCACACGATGGCCAATGGTGCTCAGCGCCACCGCCAGGTTAACGGCCACAGTGGTTTTCCCCACGCCGCCCTTGCCGGAACCTACCGCAATGATCTTCGAAACGCCGGGCAGAGCCATCGGCGAAGGCATGGCATGCGAATGAGCCATCGTTTCTCCTCTCGCTTCCTTTTTGATTTTTTGTTCTTTCTCTATTTCGATGCGCTCTGGGCGGGCGCCGTTGCAGCCGCCGCAGCCTCATCTCGGATGACCTGCCTGGCAGCTTTGCGCCGCGCTCTCTCCCGCTCGCGGTGCTCGCGCCGGCTCAGCGCATCCTCGTATCGCCGCACCTCGTTGGGAGTTTCCGGCCTGATGGGAGGCACCTTCTTGAGCCGGCCGAATTCGTCGATGGCCACAACCACGAGATAGGCGCTGGCCACGTGCTCTATCACGCCCGTTCGGGGCTGCCCAGTCCAGACTTTGACGCCCACCTCCATCGAACTCCCGAAGGCACGGTTCACGCTCGATTTGAGCGTGAGCTGGTCGCCGAGATGAACGGGGGCAATGAAGTCGATTTGGTCCATCGACGCGGTGACAATATAGCTTCGCGAATGGCGCGAGGCCGCTATGCCGCCGGCGATGTCGATGAGTTGCGTCAGGCGGCCGCCCATCAACGTGCCCATCATGTTCGTGTCGTTAGGCATGATGACCTCGGTCATCTCCGATTGCGAGTCGGCCACAGTTCTTTCTGCCGGACGTTTTTCAGATTCGCTCATGCCGCCGTACCTCCTTGCGTGCCCCTCGCGTTCGCTTTCGATGCCGTGCGTCCGGCGTCCCCACCCGTTACAATGAAACCGGGCCGGCAATCACGTCTGAGGCTCTTTCTCCAGTTTCAGCAATTCCACCACGATTACGCAAATGCTGCTCGGACTCATAGCGCAACGGCGCGAGGAGATGGCCGATTGGATAAAGTCGAGGCACTTCGCGAGATTCTGGCGCAGGACCCGGGCAACAGTTTCGCCCGATACGGCGTTGCCATGGAGTTGGCCAGCCGCGGCGAAACAGAATCCGCGCTGGCCGAATTCGAAACTCTGCTGACCGCAAACCCAAGCTACACCGCCGGCTATTTCATGTCCGCTCAAACACTGGCCGCCGCGGGACGCAGATCTGAGGCCATGGAGCAGCTCAGGCGTGGAATTCGCTGCGCTGAGCGCGAAGGGAACAGCCATGCAGCCAGCGAGATGCAGGCGATGCTGGATGAGTTCGAGCGTTAGCGCTTCCGCCCGGGCTCTTCGGAGGCCGTGCCCAATCCGGCGTTGGTCCGGAATCACAAGGCCCCTTCTACAACATTCCCACGCCGGTAACCCGAACCGCGCGGAAGTCTCGGAATTCGGAAACTCTGTTTGTGGGTGGGCTTTCAGGAGGAATCATGACGAAGTACTCGGTGGTCGTGCCCTTTCACAACGAAGAGGAAAACGTAACGGCCCTGTATGCGAAGATCAAGCAGGTCATGGAGCAGACAGGCGACTCTTTTGAACTGGTGCTGGTCGATGACGGATCCACCGACCGCACCTACCCCCTGCTGGAAGGGATCGCGTCCGTCGATAGCCGGGTCTTGATCGTCAAGCTTCGCCGCAATTTTGGCCAGACGTCGGCCCTGGCGGCCGGTTTTGACCATGCCTCGGGCGAGTTCATTCTGGCCATGGACGGGGATCTGCAGCACGACCCGAACGATATTCCCGCCTTCCTCGAAAAGCTTGACCAGGGCTTCGACATCGTCTCAGGATGGCGCCGGGAACGCATCGACAACTTCTTCCTGCGCCGGCTTCCTTCCCGCTGCGCCAACTGGATCATGGCCCGGCTCTGCGGCGTGCCCATTCACGATTTCGGCACCACTTTCAAAGCGTATCGCCGCGACATCATCCAGGACATTCCCCTCTACGGCGAGAGGCACAGGTTCATTCCCGCTCTCGCCAGTCTCTATGGCGCCTCGATCTGCGAGATTCCCATCCACAACGTCAACCGCGAACGCGGCCGGAGCCACT
>Ga0326728_10013007_pt1 | contig 18253 bp, 9 predicted proteins | sample MB3enrmetagenome_FD_207602 | JGI IMG/M metagenome (GOLD analysis project Ga0326728, IMG submission 207602) | Lab enriched peat soil microbial communities from McLean, Ithaca, NY, United States - MB31MN | ecosystem: Environmental > Terrestrial > Soil > Wetlands > Peat | place: USA: New York... | reverse complement strand
GGACAAAACCGGCGCTCAGCGCCGCCCGGCGCGCATCGCCCACCAGAACCTCCAACTGCTCGCGGGCAAAGCTGACCACCAGGATGGAGTTGGCCGTGGCCACGCCCATGCACATGATGGCGCCGGTAAGCGCCGGCACGCTGAGCCGGGTATTGGTGAGAAAGAGAAACCAGACGATGCCGGCCAGCGCCGCCGGCAAGGCGGAGATGATGAGAAACGGATCGAGCCAGGACTGGAAGTTGACCACGATAAGCAGGTAAACGAGCAGGATGGAAAACGCCAGGCCGCCGAGCAGTCCCGCGTACGACGTTTTCATGGTCTCGCTCTGGCCGCGAATATCAAAGTGCGAGCCGGTGGGCAGCTCGGCCTTGTGGCGGGCGACGATCCCCTCGATCGCGCGGGTCACGGTGCCCAGGTCGGTTCCATCCACGTTGGCGTAGATATCGATCACCGGCTGAACATCGTAGTGGCTGACCGTGCCCAACTCCGCTCCGGGCGAGACGGCCGCCAGGTTGCCAAGCACCTCGACGGGCCGCTGAGCGCCCGGCGCGCCGGTGGCTGCCGCTCCGTTGGACTGCGCCGCTCCGGTGGCGCCGGTGATGGGAAGGCTCTTGAGCGCGGCCAGCGAGTCAACGCGGTATTGCGGGGCCTGGATGGCGACGTTGTAGCTCACGCCGTTCTTGGGGTCCAGATAAAAGCCGGGAGAGGTCTGGAAGCTGCCGCTGAGGGAGACCAGTAGGCTGCTGGCCACGTCTTTCTGCGTGAGGCCGATCGTCTGGGCGCGGGTGCGGTCCACGTCCACCGTGAGCTTGGGATAGTCGAAGGGCTGCTGAATGCGCGCATCGGCGACGCCGGGAACATAGCGAACCTCATTCAACATGCGCTCGGCCAGGGCGCGATTGCCTTCCAGGTCCGGTCCCACGACCTGGATATCGATGGGGGCGGAGAGGCCGAAGTTTAGAATCTGGGTCACGATGTCCACCGGGAGCACATAGAAGGTGACGCCGGGGTATTGGCGGGCCAGCACCGCGCGCAGGCGCTCGACGTAAGCCGCAGTGGGGTGGTGATCGGGGGTCAACTGCACTTGAATATCGGCGTCGGCGGGCCCAATGGGCGCCGAAGTCGAGTAGGAGAGGTTCAGTCCCGAGTAAGGGAGGCCGACATTATCGAGAATCGTGACCACTTCCCTGGCTGGAATCTGCTCGCGGATGGTCGCGTCGATGTGATCGCAGAGCGCGGCCGTCTCTTCGATGCGGGTGCCGGTGCGGGCGCGAACGTGAATCTTGAACTGGCCGGAATCCACCGAGGGGAAGAAGTCCTGGCCCAGAAAAGGCGCAAGCAAACCCACCGAACCCACCGCGAAGACCAGGAATAAAACCAGAAATACTCCCGCATGATCCACGCAAAGGGTGAGCAAACGCAGGTAACCGTGGCGGAAGCTCTCAAATCCTGTCTCGAAGGCGCTCTGGAAGCGAACGAAGGGGTTGCGGCTCGAGCGCTTTTGGGCAACCTCCTCGTCGTTGTGCTCCTTGAGCAGGTACTTGGCCATGGTGGGAACCAGCGTGCGGGAGAGAAAATAGCTGGCCAGCATGGCGAAGACCACCGCCTCGGCCATGGGAACGAAGAGGTAGCGCGCCACGCCGCTCAGAAAGAACATGGGCACGAAGACGATGCAGATGGCGAGGGTGGAGACCAGGGCGGGGACGGCGATCTGCGCCGAGCCGTCGAGGATGGATTGCTCCAGTTCCTTGCCCGCCTCCAGATTGCGGTTGATGTTCTCGATGGCGACGGTGGCGTCGTCCACCAGGATGCCGACGGCCAGCGCCATGCCCCCCAGGGTCATGATGTTGATGGTCTCGTGGAGCATCGAGAGGACGCTGAGCGAACAGAGGATGGAGAGCGGAATGGAGACCGCGATAATCACCGTGGAGCGCCAACTGCCCAGGAAGATCAGGATCATGATGGCGGTGAGGCAGGCGGCGATAATGGCCTCGCGCACCACCCCATCGATGGCTCCGCGCACAAAGATGGACTGGTCGGAGAGGGGGTTGATCTGCAACTGCGGCGGCAGTTGAGTCTTGATGGCGATCAGCTTTTTCTGGACGCCCGCGATGATGTCCAGCGTGGAGGCCGTGCCGGTCTTCAAAATGTTCATCATGATGGCGCGTTTGCCGTCCACGCGCACGATATTGGTCTGAGGCGGATTGCCGTCACGCACGTGGGCCACGTCGCGAACGTAGATGACCGCGCCATTCACCGCCCGGATAGGCAGGTTATTCAGCTCGTCTATCAGAGCCGGGGCCGAGTTGGTCTCGACGGCGTACTCGAAGCGGTCGATCTTCATGGTGCCCGAGGGCGCAATCAGGTTCTGCGCCGAGATGGCGTTCACCACGTCCACCGGCGAAAGCCCCTTGGCCTGGAGCGCGGCCAGGTCGAGGTCCACCTGAATCTGGCGCTGCTTGCCGCCGTAGGGGAAGGGCGTCTGGGCGCCCTCGATGGTGGCCAACTGGGTGCGGATGGTAGTTGTACTCAGGTCGGACACCTGTTGTTCGTTCAGGCCCTGCCCGGAAAGTCCCAGCTGCAGCACCGGCACGCTGGAGGCGTTGTATTGGATGATGAAGGGCGGCGTCGAGCCCGGAGGAAGCGAGCGCAACTGAACCTGGCAGATCGCCGTTACCTGGGCCACGGCGTTGCCGATGTTCACATGAGGATGGAAGAAGATCTTGATGAGGCCGATGCCGTTGAGCGACTGCGACTCGATGTGCTCAATATCGTTGACCGTGGTGGTCATGCCCCGCTCGCTGTTGGTCACGATGCGGTTGGCCATCTCCTGCGCCGAGAGGCCGTTGAAGCCCCAGATCACGGTCACGACGGGGATGTCGATGTTGGGAAAGATGTCCGTAGGCATCGTGAGGATGCTGAAAGCGCCGAGGATCAGAATCAGAAGCGCAAGAACGGCAAACGTGTAAGGCCGCCGCAGCGCAAGCCGGACAATCCACATAAGACTGGCAATCGCTCCTGAGCCGGGGTGCCCTGGAACAGACCGGCAATCGCTCTGGCCCGGTCCATGCCGGCTCTTCGTGTCTCGGGGCTGGAGGTTGAAACCGCCAAAGCCCTTTCCAACTTACGGTTGAAACTACAATGGTAGACGAAGAGGCCGGCCAAAATGCCGCGCGCGGACAAATAGGCTTGCCCACAAAGCCCTAGGAAGCTCCAGGCTGCGAAAGGGATGCCTCATCGAGAATCGGCCAACCCGGGACGCAAACCGCTTCGAGCAGCCGGGATTCTCTGGGCCATTCCACCGTTTCATGGGAGAAAGCGCACCGCCACCACATCGCCTGCGAATGCCTTGCCGATGAGCCTCACCTTGGCATGGGCGGCCGTAAAAGCCTGATCGCTCCATGACCAACTCAGGCCCCGATAATTCACAAATATATGATCGCCAGGCTGCGTGGTGAGCGATTCGTAGGATGCGATATGGAACTGCGTGAAGTTGCGCATATGACGCGCTATCAGAGAAGTCATGTCCATTTGGCTCCAGCGGATCTCCTGGTCTTTGGAGTACACAAGGGTCATGCGCGAACGAATATCGGGGTCCGGCTCGTAATAACTTGCGAATTCGAACAGGCCTAAATGCTGGATGTAAAGCCGATTATCGGGACTGGCCAGGATCGCCGTTTTGATCTCCGGTGTTACGTTCAGGGCCGACAGGACTCCCTTCGCCTGGATGTGCGCCATGACAATGTGCGCGACGCCGGAGAAGGCAACCGAGGAAAAGAGAACGATGAGAAGATCGTTCCAGACACGTTCGCGGCGAACGAGCGGCGACAAACCGATCGCCAGAAGAGCTGCCATTCCAATCACCGCGCCGAGCACGTAGCGTCCCTCGAAGACGTGTGAACCGAGACGAGCCAGAACGTAGCCAGAGAACGGGAGCGCGGCAAGCACGATGAGAAAGACCAATTCGCATCCCGGGAGTTGGACTGTTCCGCCGCGAACCTGGCAAATACAACTCCATAGAACCATCGAAGCTGAGATAGCGAGGAACACCAGAAAAACTGCTTCCTCGCGATCGCTCAGAGAAATACTTGTTAGCGTCTCTACCAACGCCGATCCTATCTTCCGGGGATCGATGTGGCCCTGACCGTAGTAGTTGGCGCGGTACTCGGCAGCGGCCTTCAGGAAGGGCAGAACGCAGAGGATTCCCGCCGCGCCTGCGCCGATCGACGCCAGGACAGGAAAGTCCAGCCGCCGGCGCTGAAACGTGCGAAAGCACTCGGCCGCGCCGAGTGGAACCAGCAGCAAAACGCCGAAGTAGTGGGCATTGAGGGCCAGAGCGATGGCCACAGCCAAGGTGATAAGCGCAACTGTCCGTTTCGTATCACGGCGCGTGGCCGCCTGCCAGCTCACCATGGCGAGACCGAAGAGACCCAGCAGCAGCCCATAAGGTCGGCCGTCGACCGCGTAGGAAAACGCGCCGCTGAACGCGGGGAATGCGAGAGCGCAAGCCCCTGCCCGTTCGCCGGCAATCCTGCGGACAAAGACAAAGAGGCAAATCTGCATCAGTAGAAAGCCGAGAAGCGAGGGCAGCCTGAGGGCAAATGCGCCGCAACCGAAAAGCCGAATCGCTGCGTGCGCCATAGCGTGGTAAGCGAGTGGATCGAGCGAAATCGGAAAAGTGCGCTGGATGTGTACGACTTCACCGATACTGGAGGCGCTGTCGGTCCAGAGCACGAAAAACTCGTCGCCCCAAATCAGCCTGCAATAGGACCAGAGAAGCGAAGTTGCGCTGCTGAGAACGAGGAAAGCGATCGCGGCCGGCGGGATTCCCGCGATCTCAAATAGCTGAACCTTTGCGCTGACCGGCGAATCGCAAAGTTCGGATGAAGAACTCATAGCGGGCTGGCTGCGTCTTCCTTTCGTGACAAATGTATGGTAGACCAAGAGGCTGGCCAAAACGCCGCGCGCGGACAAACGGCCTTGACTGCGCAGGTTTGGGATCCTCAAAGTCGCGGCACACCCGGAAACCGGGCTTTAACGCCCAGGGGAGAATCGGCTGCCGGCGGCCCGTCAACCTTGCAGAGCACTCCGACGTCTGCCCGCAACCGCCGCTCACGAACCGCCATTCCGCCCGTATTGCCCAGTTCGCTTACAATGGTTCCGTCTCTTATTCTCAGTGAATGCGGTTCTCTGTCCGCTGCCCAGAAATCCCTCCCGGAATCGCGGCGGGATCGCTTTTAGGGTGGACGAAACTTCTGCTGAAACTGTTGCGTCCGTAGAAACGTATGCTGGCAGCTTGACCCCTGCCCGGCAGTTATGTATGTGTGCCCCTTCCGGGGGCTTGGATACAAATGAAAGCGACGGGAACCGACACCATGTCCATCGAAGGCATTCCGGAGTCCAATCCGCACTCATTCAACGCACATGAGCAGCCGCCCTCCCGCAAGAGTTCCTGGGTGCGCATCCTCGTTTACCTTGTGCTCGTGGGTGCGTTGATTTTTATCGTCCTGCGTATCCACCAGTACCAGAAGCAGAGCGCGGCAAGCAGCGCCAGCCAGGCAGCTGCGTTGAGGGCCCAGCCGGTTCCGGTGCAGGTAGCCGCCGCGGAACAGAAGCCGATGCCCATCTTTCTCACCGCTCTGGGTACGGTGACGCCCTACATGAGCGTCACGGTGAAGGCGCGGGTCAGCGGCGAACTTGAACCGGTCAAGTTCACTGAGGGCCAGGAGGTCAAGCAGGGCGAAACCATCATGGTGATCGACCCCAGACCCTACAAGGCCGCTCTGGACCAGGCCAAGGGAACCCTGGCCCACGATCAGGCGCTGCTCAAGAACGCCCAGGCCGAATACGCCCGCTACAAGGCATTGTTCGACGCCGGTGTCACCTCGAAGGAAACCCTGGACGCCGATGCAGCGGCTCAAGGCCAGTACTTGGGCGCCATCGAGGCGGACAAGGCTGCTGTTGAAGCCGCCCAGTTGCAGCTCGAATGGTGTTCTATCCAGTCCCCAATTAATGGCCGCATCGGCTTGCGCATGGTAGATCCCGGCAACATCATCACTGCCAACACCACCAACCTGGTCGTCATCAATCAGTTTCAGCCCATCGCCGTTTACTTCACCCTGCCCGAGAATGAGCTTCCCCAGGTGCTGGGCAAACTGGCCGCCGAGAAACGCCTGCCCGTGGATGCATACGACCGGGACGACGTGCATAAGCTTGCCAGCGGCTATCTGCTCACTGCCGACAACCAGATCGACACCACCACCGGCACCGATAAGCTGAAGGCTGTCTTCGACAACAAGGACGAGTCGCTCTTTCCCAACCAGTTCGTCAATATTCATTTGGTGGTGGAGGACCGGCCCAAGGCGATTGTGGTGCCTTCGGCGGCCATTCAAAGCGGCTTGCAGGGATCGTATGTGTGGTTGACCGATACGGATGCCAAGGGAACCGCGACCGTCAAGATCCAACCGGTAAAGGTGGCTCTGGCCGAGGGACAGGTCACCATCCTCGACAGCGGCCTTCAACCCGGACAGAGTGTGGTGGTGGATGGCGCGGACCGGCTCCGCTCAGGACAGATTGTGACCGTGAGCACGGCTCGCCAGCGCTCTGTCCAGGGCGCCGGCTCGGCCTCCGGTCAAAGTAGCGGCAAATCCCAGACGAGGGAAAAGCAGTGAGCCTCAGTCCTTCCCGGCCATTCATTCTGCGCCCGGTAGCCACCTCGCTGCTGATGGCGGCCATCCTGCTGGCCGGCTTTGTGGGCTACCAGCAGTTGCCCGTCTCCGCGCTGCCCGAGGTTGACTATCCGATCATCCAGGTGCTCACGTTTTACCCCGGGGGCGGCCCGGAGGTGATGGCTTCGTCCGTCACGGCGCCTTTGGAGCGGCAGTTCGGCCAGATGCCCGGCCTCAAGCAGATGACCTCGGTCAGCTCCGGCGGCGGCTCGGTCATCACCCTCGAATTCGACCTGGACGAGAACATCGACGTCGCCGAGCAGGAAGTCCAGGCCGCCATCAACGCCGCCAACAGCTTTCTGCCCGCCGACTTGCCCAATCCGCCCATCTACAGCAAGGTCAACCCCGCCGACGCGCCCATCATGACCCTGGCGCTTTACTCCGATTCCCTGCCTCTGGACAAGGTCGAGGACGCGGCCGACACCAATCTTGCTCAGAAGATCTCCCAGGTCACCGGCGTCGGCCTGGTCTCCATCGCCGGTGGGCAAAAGCCCTCCGTGCGCATCCAAGCCAATCCGGCCCAGCTGGCGGCCTACAACCTGAGCCTGGAAGACCTGCGCACCGCACTGGCGGCGGCCAACGTGGACCAGGCCAAGGGCACGCTCAACGGCTCGCGCCAGTCCTACACGATAGGCGCCAACGACCAGTTGCTGGCCAGCAGCGATTACAAGCCCGTTATTGTGGCTTATCGCAACGGGGCCGCCGTGCGCGCCTCCGATGTGGCCACCATCGTCGATGCCGCCGAGAACTCGCAGCAGGCCGCCTGGATGGATCACCAGCCCGCAGTCATCGTCAACATTCAGCGCCAGCCGGGAGCCAACATCATTGCGGTGGTGGACCGCATCAAGAAGCTGCTGCCGCAGTTGCAGACCAGTCTGCCGGCCTCCGTTCAGGTACGGGTCCTCACCGACCGCACCACCACCATCCGCGCCTCGGTCAGGGACGTGGAATTCGAGCTGATGCTCACCGTCGCACTGGTGGTGATGGTGATCTTCCTCTTCCTGCGCAATCTGGCCGCCACCGTAATTCCCTCCGTAGCCGTCCCGCTCTCCATTGTGGGCACCTTCGGCGTGATGTATCTGCTCGGCTACTCGCTCAATAACCTCACCCTGATGGCGCTTACCATCTCCACCGGCTTCGTGGTGGACGACGCCATCGTGATGATCGAGAATATCTCCCGCTTCATCGAAGAGGGTGACAGCCCCATGCGTGCAGCGCTCAAGGGCAGCGAGCAGATCGGCTTCACCATCATGTCGCTGACCGTTTCGCTGATCGCGGTGCTGATTCCGCTGCTGTTCATGAGCGACGTGGTGGGGCGGCTCTTCCGCGAGTTCGCCATCACCCTGGCGGTCACCATCCTGGTTTCGGCGTTCGTCTCGCTCACCCTCACGCCCATGATGTGCTCGCGTATTCTTCAGGACAAATCGGTCGCCAAGCAGACCCGCTTCTACTACTGGTCGGAGAAGATATTCAATAGCGTCATCGCCTGGTATGGCAAGACCTTGCAGGTGATTTTGCGCCATCGCTTCACCACCCTGCTGGTTACCATCGGCACGCTGGTAGCCACCATTCTACTGTTCATCGCCATCCCCAAGGGCTTCTTCCCTGTACAGGACACGGGCGTGATCCTGGGCATCAGCGAGGCGCCGCAAACGGTCAGCTTCACCAGCATGGCCGAGCGCCAGCAAAAACTCGTGGATGTCATTCTTCAGGATCCCGCTGTCGATAACATCTCCTCCTTCATAGGCGTAGATGGAACCAATACCACCCTCAACTCGGGCCGCATCCAGATCACCCTGAAGCCGCTCGAGCAGCGCGGAATCTCCGCCAGCGAAGTGATCCGCCGCCTGCAGCCCGAGCTGGCCGGCGTTGAGGGAATCCAGCTCTTCTTGCAGCCGCTCCAGGATCTCACGGTTGAAGACCGGGTCAGCCGCACCCAGTTCCAGTACTCCCTCGAAGATCCCGATTCAACCGAGCTGGCCAGATACACCCGGCAGATGGTGACCGAACTGGGCAAGGAGAGTGTGGTTACCGACGTGGCCAGCGACCTCCAGGACCGGGGCCTGGGCGCCAGTCTGGTCATCGACCGCGACACCGCCGCCCGGCTGGGCATCGCCATGGCCGATGTGGACAACACTCTCTACGACGCCTTCGGCCAGCGCCAGGTCTCCACCATCTTCACCCAGCTCAACCAGTACCACGTGGTCATGGAGGTTGGCCAAAACTTCCAAACCGATCCCACGGTGCTGAACGACCTCTACGTCAAGTCCGGCAACAGCGCGCAGGTTCCGCTCAGCATGGTGGCCCATTGGGAGCAGTCGCGCGCGCAACTCGCCATCGGCCACCAGGGCCAGTTTCCCTCCACCGTCATCAGCTTCAACCTGTCGCCGGGCAAGGCGCTGGGCGATGCCGTCAGCGCGGTGAACCGCATCGAGCAGCGCATCCATATGCCGGCCGCCATCAATGCCAGCTTCCAGGGCACGGCCGCCGCCTTCCAGACCTCGCTGGCCAACGAGCCGCTGCTGATTCTGGCTGCGCTGATTACCGTCTACATCGTGCTGGGCGTGCTCTACGAGAGTTACATTCACCCCATCACCATCATCTCCTCGCTGCCTTCGGCCAGCGTGGGCGCGCTTCTTGGGCTGATGATTACCCGCGTCGAGTTCAGCGTCATTGCCCTCATCGGCATCATCCTGCTCATCGGGATTGTGCAAAAGAACGCCATCATGATGATCGACTTTGCCCTGCAGGCCGAGCGCAGCGAGGGCAAAACAGCCGAGGCTGCCATCTTTCAGGCCTGCCAGTTGCGTTTCCGGCCCATTCTGATGACCACCATGGCCGCCATGCTGGGCGGCCTGCCGCTGGCCCTCGGCGGCGGCGTGGGCGCCGAACTGCGCGAACCGCTGGGCATCACCATCGTCGGCGGGCTGCTCATGTCGCAGGCGCTCACCCTCTACACCGTTCCGGTCATCTATCTCTACTTCGACAAGCTGGCCCGGCGATTGAAGCCGCGCGACATCCCCACCAGCTACCAGCAAGAACCGGTAGCCGGCGACTGAGGAAAAGGACTCATGCATCTTTCCGCACCCTTCATTCAGCGCCCGGTAGCCACTTCGCTGCTCAGCCTGGCTCTTTTGCTGGCCGGCTCGGTGGCTTACTCCCTGTTGCCCGTCGCTTCGCTGCCTAATGTCGACCTCCCGGTCATCGGCATCAGCGCGGGCCTGCCGGGGGCCAGCCCGGAGACCATGGCCTCGTCGGTCGCCACTCCGCTTGAGCGCCAGTTCGGACGCATTGCCGGCGTCAATCAGATGACCTCGTCCAGTTCCCTGGGCTCGGCTTCCGTAACCCTGCAATTCGACATCAATCGCAACATCGATGCCGCCGCCCGTGATGTGCAGGCCTCCATCAACGCGGCGCGCAGCCAATTGCCTGCCTATCTGCCCCAGAATCCCAGCTACCGCAAGGCCAATCCAGCTGAGGCGCCGATTCTGATTCTCACCCTGACTTCTGACGTGGTGCCCAAGGCGCAGATATACGACATGGCCGATTCCATCCTGTCGCAGAAGATTTCGCAGATCGAGGGCGTGGGCCAGGTGTTTGTTGGCGGCAGCTCCAGCCCCGCGGTGCGCGTCGAGTTGAATCCCATGCAGCTGGGCAACAACGGCGTGGGCCTGGAGGCCGTGCGCACCGCGCTGGCCGGCGCCAACGCCAACCGTCCCAAGGGCGCCTTTCAGGACGCGGGCCATCGCTGGCAGATCGGCGACAACGACCAGATCTTCAAGGCCAGCGACTACGCGCCGATTATCGTCGGCTATAACCGCCAGACCGGCGCACCGGTGCGCATCTCCGACCTGGGCGCCGTCACAGACAGCGTCGCCAACATCCTCACCGACGGCGTCTCGGGCATCAACGCTCCCGGCGGGCCGCCGGGCGAGTTGAAAAGCGCCATCCTGGTCATGATCTTCAAGATTCCCGGCGCTAACGTGATTTCGACCGTGGACAACGTGATGGCCGAGATGCCGCGCTTGCAGGCCGCCATTCCGCCCACCATCAAGATAAACGTGGCTGTGGACCGCACCACCACCATCCGCTCCAGCGTCCGCGACGTGGAGATTTCGCTTTGCATCAGCGTGTTCCTGGTGGTGCTGGTGGTCTTCCTCTTTCTGCGCGAGGTGTGGGCCACCATCATTCCCTCGGTAGCAGTACCGCTCTCTCTGGTGGGCACCTTCGGCGTGATGTACCTGCTGGGCTACACCATCGACAACCTTTCCTTGATGGCCCTTACTATCGCCACCGGCTTCGTGGTGGACGACGCCATCGTAGTCATCGAGAACATCACCCGCTATCTCGAGATGGGCATGAAGCCCTTAGAAGCAGCCATGAAGGGCTCCAAGGAGATCGGCTTCACGGTGCTGTCGATGAGCACGTCCCTGATCGCCGTCTTCATTCCCATCCTGTTGATGGGCGGCATCGTGGGCAAGCTCTTCCGCGAGTTCGCCGTGACCCTCTCGGTGGCCATCGCCGTCTCGCTCGTGGTTTCGCTCACCACCACGCCCATGCTCTGCGCGCGTTTTCTCAAGTCGCGGGACGAGAGCCGCCACGGCCGCATCTATCGCGCCAGCGAGCGCGCCTTCCAATGGCTCCACGGCGAATACGCCGCCGGGCTCCGCTGGGTGCTGCGCCACCAGTGGTTGATGCTTTGTGTCGTCTTTGGCACCGTGGCCCTCAACGTCTACCTCTACATCGCCGTGCCCAAGGGTTTCTTCCCGCAGCAGGATACCGGGCGGCTGGGCGGCCAGACTCTCGCGGCGCAGGACATCAGCTTTGACGCCATGCGCGTCAAGCAGCGCCAGTTGGCGCAGATGGTGCTCGACGATCCAGCCATCGCCACTGTGACCGCCTTTGCCGGCGGCGGCCGCGGCAGCAACAACACGGGCTTCATGTTTGTCGCCCTCAAGCCGCTCAATCAGCGTCCCGGCCGCGTCTCCGCCGATCAGGTCGTCGCCCGGCTGCGCAAGAAGCTCACCACCGTTCCCGGCGCCATCCTTTATCTCCAGACCCAGCAGGAATTTCAGATTGGCGGACGCGGCAGCGCCGCGCAGTATCAGTACACGCTCTCCGACGAAAACCTGAATGAGCTGAATACCTGGGCGCCGCAACTTCAGGCGCGCATGAGAACCATGCCCGAACTGGCAGACGTTTCCAGCGACCAGCAGAACCAGGGCCTGGCCGCTAACCTGGTCATCGACCGCGATACCGCCTCGCGCCTGGGCATCACCGCCGCCGCTATCGACAGCGTGCTCTACGACGCCTTCGGACAGCGCGAAGTCTCCACCATGTACACCGCGCTCAATCAGTACTTCGTGGTCATGGAAGTGGACCCCAAATACCAGCTCAGCCCCGACTCGCTCAATGGCATCTTCATCAAGTCCTCGACCGGCTCGATGGTGCCGCTCTCGGCCATTGCCAGATACGAGTCCCAGCGGACCTCGCTGGCGGTCAATCACCAGGGCCAATACCCGGCCGTCACCCTGACCTTCAATCTGGCCCCTAATGTAGCCCTCGGCGACGCCGTCGCCGCGCTGGAAAAGGTCCAGGGCGAGATGAATATGCCCCCCTCCATCCACCCCACCTTCCAGGGAACCACGCAGGCCTATAAGGACTCCATCAAGAACGAGCCGTATCTCATTCTTGCCGCTCTGGTTGCCGTTTACATCGTCCTCGGCATCCTCTATGAGAGCCTGATTCATCCCCTGACCATTCTCTCCACGCTTCCTCCGGCCGGCGTGGGCGCCATCCTCGCCCTGATGCTGACCGGAACCGACCTGAGCATCATCGCCCTGATCGGCATCATCCTGCTCATCGGCATCGTCAAGAAGAACGCCATCATGATGATCGACTTCGCCCTGCAGGCCGAGCGCGATCAGGGGCTGCCGCCTGTCGAGGCTATCTATCAGGCGTGTTTGTTGCGCTTCCGCCCCATCATGATGACTACCATGGCCGCGCTCTTCGGCGGACTGCCGCTGGCCATCGGAATGGGTGTCGGCTCCGAACTCCGCAAGCCGCTGGGCATCGCCATCGTCGGCGGCCTCATCGTTTCGCAGATGCTTACCCTCTTCACCACCCCGGTCGTCTACTTGTTCTTCGACCGCCTGCAATGGCGCGTGATGAAGCTGCACAAGCTGGGCGCGGAGCTGGAAGAAGCGGCGGGAGACTGACGCGGCCGGCGCTCCGCCGCGCACACTGGCCGATGCTCTAGACTCAAATCTGGACCCCTCGACGATGAAGCTCTTCGGCGGCAAGAACGACTCGGCAACCCCTCCCGCGGCGGCGTCCGAAAACGCGCAACCCGGCCAGGGCGAGAGCCCAAGACCCGGCTTCTTCGAGCGCATGAGGCAGGCCGTCTCGCGCACCCGCGAGAGCCTTTCGTCCAAGATCGAAGGCCTCGTCGCCCTCACCCGGACCGTTGACGAGTCCACGCTCGAAGGCCTTGAAGCCGCACTGCTTACCAGCGACCTTGGGGTGCAAACCACCACCCGGATTCTCGACGCTTTGCACGACCGCGCCCGCCGTCAGGCGATCGAAGGCGGCGACGAATTGCGCTCCCTACTGAAGGCCCAGTTGCGCGCCATTCTCGAGGCGCCGCAGCGCCCGGTTCCCTGCCCTGAAGCTCCGCCCAAAGTCATCTTTCTGGTAGGCGTGAACGGCACCGGGAAGACCACATCGGCGGGCAAGCTGGCCGCGTGGAGCCGGGCACAGGGGCGATCTGTACTCTTGTGCGCAGCGGATACCTTTCGCGCGGCGGCCATCGAGCAACTCGAAATCTGGGCCTCGCGCTCCGGTGTGGAGATGATCAAGACCCGCCAGGGCGGCGACCCGGCGGCCGTCCTTTACGACGCCATCGCCGCCGCCAAGGCGCGCGGGATCGACGACCTGTACGTCGATACCGCCGGACGCCTGCACACCAAGACCGGCCTGATGGACGAGCTGGAGAAGATGCGCCGCACCGCCCAGCGGCTGATCCCCGACGCGCCCCATGAGGTGCTTCTGGTGATGGACGCCACCACCGGCCAGAACGGCCTCCAGCAGGCCCGCCTCTTCACTCAGGCCGCCGGCGTCACCGGCATCCTGCTCACCAAGCTGGACGGCACGGCCAAGGGCGGAATCGCCGTCGCCATTGCCCAGGAACTCAACCTGCCGGTCCGCTTCGCCGGCGTGGGCGAGCAGATGACCGACTTGCTGGAGTTTTCACCCGCGGCGTTTGTGGATTCGCTGCTGGAATAGGATCGCCAACAATAAAAAAGCCAACACTTGAGAAGTGATCGGCGTCGATGTGTGCCACAACGATCCAGAGCAAGCCGAATTGCTCCGGCTAGGCAAACAGTGCACGGCCAGCGGAGATTCAGGCGCCGAGACTCAAATAACCTACCAGATAAATGGCATAAGCCTATACTTTACCCTGCGCGCATAATCGACATAGCCATCTAGTTCTTTCTGGAGTAGGCGATCTTCCAGGGCCGTTCGCAGCACCGTGACGGCAGCCGTCGCCGCAGCAGGTACAAAAGCCCACCGGGAATTCAGGATTAGCGGTGTAGCGAGCGTGAAGGCAGACATACCGGTATACCCCGGATGCCGTACGAAACGATATGGCCCGCTTGAAACAACGACGTGGCCGCGATCCTTCTGAATGCGAACTACAGCGGAGAAGAATCTATTGGAACGTATGGCCAACGCAATCAGAGCGGCAGCAAGCACGCCCACTACAACACCTGCAATCACTGCCCAGGAGCCCATGTCTTCCGACCAGTGAAACCGGGTATCCAGTCCTGCCGTAATCCAAGTCGCCACCGGGCCCAGGAGAACCACAATGAAGACTATTGGCTTATCCCAATTCTTGCCCGCTTTGGCATTGCTGCGCTCGGCTCGCAACTCCGGATCTTGCCACAGCAAGGCCATGGCTGTAATGCTTGCCGCAAGATGGATCCCTAACAGAATCCAAGCGTTCGACCATGACAAACGCCCGGACGACCCAAAAAGGCACAACGATGTCACGGTCAGGCTGAAAATGAGCGGAATGAACCTTTTGAGGAATGGAGTAAGCATCAATTCATCTTCACAACCGCTTCGATCAGTTCCGAAGCGTGCATTGTTCACTTTTTGACTCGATGAAGCTGATTCCAGGGGGCTTTGTAATACCTTTCACGGCGACGGAAGCCGCCTCAGATTTGACGCCAGACTACATTGAGGAGCCTAAGCCAAACCCGTCACAGTCTTATGGTACAGCGCAAAACCGGCATGACTGGCATGCGGTTTACGCTATAAAAGCAGGATAAGTCTTCGTAATCGCCCTAGCCGCACCAAACCACAGGACGGATCGCGGGTCGTATACACTGGTGGGGTTCCGGTGGGGCGGCGAGCAGATGACCGACCTGCTGGAGTTCTCGCCTGCGGCGTTTGTGGGTTCGCTGCTGGGGTAGGCTCGCCAGGGAGGACAAAACCATGGTCTCGACTATTGTGTCGCTTTTGGCAACCGCGGCTTTCCTCACCTTGCCGATAGTGATGATCTGGGGATGGGTGCGTTGGATTAGACGGAAAAAGCTCGTCACAGTGTTTTCAGTGTTGTCCTTGATTGGGCTTGCTCTCTCTACAGCATCCGAATTGCTCGCCATTTCGATGGTGGTCTATGCCAAAGTTAAGGGCGGATTTGGATATTACGACCCCTCTCTCATGAGAATCTATGCGTGGGGAATCCTCCTCTCCCTTGGAGGGCTGGCTCTTGCAGCAATCGGTGTCTGGCGGCAGAGTTCATTACGCTGGCACGCACTGATATGCTCCATTGGAGCCCTTTGTACTGGCTTGTGCAGGCGGGAAATGAATGACGGCACAGGCCAATCTGAGACGATGAGAAAAATTGTCGCAAGGAACCCGCAGAACGCCTGAACGAATGACTCTACCCGAGCAAGACCGTTACTGGATGCAGCGAGCCCTGGAGCTGGCGCGCCGCGGCATCGCCGTCACCTCGCCCAACCCGGCGGTGGGATGCGTGATTCTGGACCGCGCCGGGCAGGTAGCCGGCGAAGGGTGGCACGAGTACGACCTCGTCGATCACGCGGAGGTCGTCGCGCTTCGGGTTGCCGCTCAGCATGCCGGCGAGCGCCTGCGCGGCGGCACAGCTTATGTCACGCTGGAGCCCTGCAACCACACCGGCCGCACCGGGCCTTGCACCGATGCGCTGATTGCGGCAGGTCTGGGGCGCGTGGTGGCCGCCACCATCGATCCCAACCCCGCCGTGGCGGGTCACGGAATGGACCGCCTTCGCGCCGCCGGTATCGAGGTCGCGCTGGGCGTCTGCCAGGCCGAAGCGCGGCGGCTGAACGAGGGCTTCGCCCGCTGGAGCCGGCACCGGCGTCCGCTGGTGCTGATGAAGGTGGCCATGACGCTCGATGGCCGCATTGCGCCGCCCGCCGGCCAGCACGCCCTGCGCGAGCCGTACTGGATCACCAGCGAAGCCGCGCGCCAGGCAGTGCAGCCGCTGCGCTGGCAGGCCGATGCCGCCCTGACCGGCGTGGATACGGTGCTCGCGGACGACCCCTTGCTCACCGACCGCAGCGGTTTGCGGCGGCGCAGGCCGCTGATGCGCGTTGTGCTGGATTCGGCCTTGCGCATGCCGCTCGACTCCAAGATGGTGGCCACGGCCAACAACGACCTGGCGATCTTCACCGTCTCCAACGACCAGGCCCGCATCGCCGAGCTGCGCAGCCGCGGCGTCCGCGTCGAGGTTCTCCCCGCCGAAGCCGGCCGCGTCCCGCTGGGCAAGGTGTTGGACATGTTGGGCGAGGAGGGCATTCTGACCCTGCTGACAGAGACCGGAACGCGGCTGAATACGGCTCTGCTGGCCGGCGGCCTCGTAGACCGCATTCACCTCTTCGTCTCCCCGCAGATCATGGGTTCCGACGCCGTTCCCGCCTTCCGCGGGATGGCACACGCGATTCACATGGCTGAGGTTGAGGTCGAACGCTATGAGAACGATCTGGGGTTGTGTTCGCTACTCAAGAACCCGTGGCCGGAAAAACAGTGATCAGTCGTCAGTGGTCAGCGATCAGAGCCAGCCGTAGAATGGAACCATGTTTACCGGCATCATCGAACAGACCGGGACGCTGGTCAGCCTGGAAAGCCGGGGCGGGGTGCGGCGGATCACCGTCGAGGCTCCGGGTCTGGCTGGGCGGCTGCGCGAGGGCGACTCGCTGGGGGTTTCCGGCGTCTGCCTGACGGCCCTCGATGTGGACCCGCAATTCTTCCACGCCGACCTGGCGCAGGAGACGCTGGACCGCACCTCGCTGGGCTCGCTCGCTTCCGGCGCCAAGGTGAACCTGGAGCTGCCTACCGCCGCCGGCAGCCCGCTGGGCGGCCACATCGTGCAAGGGCATGTGGACGGAACAGGCACGATGACGGCTCTCGACCCCGTGATTCCGGAGTCGAGTTTGGATTTCGACCGCAAGACCACCGACTGGACGCTCAAGGTGCGCGTGCCGGAGAATGTGCGCCCATGGATGGTGCACAAGGGGTCGGTGGCCATTGAGGGCATCAGCCTCACCATTGCGGATTTCGACGGCGAAGAGATTACGATTGCGATTCTGCCGCTCACATACTGGCGGACGAACCTGCACACGCTTGCTGTGGGCGCTCCGATGAACGTGGAGGCCGATGTGATGGTGAAGCTGGCTCAGGCCCAAATCCTGAGCGCGCCGCAGGCGCAGAAGAAGCCGTCCTTCGAGTTGACCGCGGCCTGGCTGGTGGCTCACGGGTATTGACCGGCGGGAACATCGGTCAGAACTTCCGACTGAAGCTCTTGTCACCCCAACTTATCGCGGAAACCAACCGCAGGTCCTTCGACTCCCTGCGCTACACGCCGGTCGCTCAGGATGACAAGAATGATGGGGCACCCATCTCTGCGGGTGTGTGGCGGCCTAAGGCTTTGCGGACAGCTTCGGTGGTTCGGTTACGTACTCGTCTCCGGTGCGAGCAAGCAACAGCGCGCGGCGGTCCGTGAGCAGCTTGAGGCGGCTGGTCACCGCGATGAACTCCTTCTTCATTTCCGCCGTCAGCCCAGAGGAATCAAAGTGTTCGTTGGCAGCCGCTCCAACCGGCTTCCCCCCGATTTCGACCCTACTCAACTCGATCTCGTCCAGGCGGATTTGCAGGCGCGGGATCTCACGGTCGATCAGGATGGGGCGTATGACGGGGGTCTTGGTTCGGCCTCTGGCCAGTTCGTTGCGGTTGTTCTCGCCCCAAACGGGGAGAATGCCGACGTGGCCCAGCTCAACGCGCACGCCTGCCGGGCCGTAGTCCTTACGCACGGCGGAGAAGAGGCCGATCATCTCGTCGCGAGGATCGCCGTTCTTGTCCGGCATCAGGCCATCCACATAGGTGCGCGACTGGTTCGACAGGAAGTTCCCCAATGAGTAGAAAATGACCGTATTACGGCCGTCCTGCGTGGTGTAAGTCTCAACCGGCTCAAGCACATG
>Ga0326728_10013006_pt1 | contig 18254 bp, 13 predicted proteins | sample MB3enrmetagenome_FD_207602 | JGI IMG/M metagenome (GOLD analysis project Ga0326728, IMG submission 207602) | Lab enriched peat soil microbial communities from McLean, Ithaca, NY, United States - MB31MN | ecosystem: Environmental > Terrestrial > Soil > Wetlands > Peat | place: USA: New York... | reverse complement strand
AGACGCAGAAAGGAACCATGGACGTTACGGAAGGGCTGGATTGGTTTCTCGATTGTCTTGGAAAGGCTATAGAAGGGGCGCAAACCGCGCTCTCAGGTGTGCTGGCGCGGTCGCGCTTCTGGGAATCGATGGCAGCCGTCAATCTGAATGAGCGACAGCGGTTCGTGCTGCATCGCCTGCTGGACAACTTCGAGGGCAAGCTGACGACGTCGAAGTGGGCGAAACTGGCCAAGTGCTCTCAGGATACGGCCATGCGCGATATTCTGGCGCTGGTCGAGAGGGGAGTTTTTGTTCGCGGTCCCGAAGGGGGAAGAAGCACAAGTTATTCGCTGGTGCTTCTTCCATAGCCTTCCCCACAGCCTGCCATTGACCGATGAGCCAGCCGGAAGCCGTCGGAATCCCGCCCGCTAAGCCGCTTCCGGTTCGTAGACCCGCACCTCCGCTTCAATGGTTTTGGCCAGGGCGAGTTTGGCTTTGGTGAGGTCGTGCATTTGTTGAAGATTGAGCCAGAATTCCGGGCTGTTATCGAAGAAACAGGCCAGGCGCAGAGCCGTGCCAGGGGGTGATCGCGCGCTTGCCGCAAACAATTTCACCGATCCGCGTGGAAGGCACACGGATGTTCATCGCCAGCCGGTTCTGACTCAAGCCCAAGGGCTTCAGGAATTCCTCGGCCAGCATCTCTCTGGGCGAGGTCGTCACGTACTGGCAGTTCCAACCGTGAGCGGGGCGCGCCAGGGGCACCTTGCTCTTACCCCTTCCGTTCGCGGTGGTATTCGACGATTTCGACGTCATAGGCTCCATCCTCCTTCCACACAAAGCAAATGCGAAATTGATCGTTGATGCGGATACTTTGCTGACCTCGCCCTTTTCCTCTCAACGGTTCCAGCATATTTCCCGGAGGTTCACGGAGATCGTCCAGCCTGGTTGCCGCATCCATGCTTGTAAGTAAATCAGGATGAACAACATAAGAATGGACTCTGTTGACTGAATGTTCATCAGCACCCACGGATCTAACGGTGCTTTCGCTGGATTCTGCACTCCCGCGATCGAATTCACCGCCCAGAACGCCCGGTTGCGAAAGCGCATCCTGCGCACTCGGAACGCTTGAGCTACTGTCCTTCCGACCTGGCCACCTGGTCGATAATCCACTGGATCAAGACCGCGTGAACGTGGATCTTGCGCGCCACGTCGGGCAGGAACTCGGTGACGAAGTTGTCGGTGGGCGCCAGGGCCAGGTTGGTGGCGTAGCGCTCGCCGCTGGCGCGCAGATTGGTTTCGCGGCCCGGAACGTAGAGATTGGCAACCTCGTCGTCGATGCCGAAGCCCACCACATCGGCGAAGTTCACCATGCCCTTGCCATTGTCGCCCTGGGTCCAGACGACCTGGTAGATGCAATGAGCGATACGGCGCTTGATGGTTGCGCCGGGCATGCGATGGTAGTGCGGGTCCTGGTGAACGATGGATGGAATCAGGAAGGTTCCGACAAACTCGCCGGTGATGTCCTGGGTATAACTGACGCCCACGTAACGGCCGAACCCCGTCATTCCCGGCCCGTAAGGCGAATGGGAGTTGGAGCCCACCGCAATGGCGGAGCTGCCCAGGATGGTGACGGCGTTGAAGGGGTCGGCAATGTTGCGCACCGCCAGCCAGGCCTTCTCCCGCGGCTTCATCGGTTTCACCTGCGGCCCATTGGTGAAGCGCGCATACCAGTCGATGAAGGGCGCAAGGGGCGGGCATGGGACCGGCTCAACGCCTGCTTGGGGAGTGGCTTCCGTGGAGGGGTTAACAGCCCCCGAGGCAGGTGGAGCTGTTATTGGCGCGACCGCCGGCGCCGCGCCGGGCTTTCTCAACCGGCAGGGAGCGGGTTGCTCGGCGCCAGCCTTGGCCGCCTGCGGACGAGGAGCCTCGGGCAGCGCTGGCTCGACTTTGGGGCTCTCCGTTTGTCCCGCCCAGACCACCTTGGCCGGCGCCAGCGACGCCGCCAGAAGCAGCGCCACTACGGCAAGCCGCGCCCGCGGGGGGTGGGCTCTCTTTGGCTCAATGTTCGGCTGCATCGTCTTTCCTGGCATAAGCGGCCCGGCGCCAGATCTGCCGGATCGCTGCCCGCCTCGTCCGCTAGGAATCTCTGACGCGGATTCTAAACGAATGGTCGCGTATAAAACTCACAGGAAGCCCAGGGGCCGGACCATGTAGGGAACTCGGGCGGTGCTGCGCCCGTATTGACGAGTGCGGCACCTTTGGGTCTTCTGGCCTCCACCCGCTATTGACGCGCCGCGCGGGGCCAGCCAGACTCGAATCAGTGCCGGATGCCAGTAGTTACTGGCCGGAGGCAACACCCATGGGCAATTATCCCCCTTACGGTCCCGGCTCCAGCAGCGTGGGCCGTCGCATAGACGAAGCCATTGAGTTGATCGAGATGGAGGTGCGCCACGCCGCCGCCTATGTAAACGCGGCCGTGATTCCGCAGGTACGCAGCGAGTCGATTGCCGCCCTGCGCGCTGTGGCCGATTCCCTGCACCAGTTCGCCAACCACCTTGACAAGAAGCCGGCTAACCCGCCTGCTCCGCCGGCCCCACAGCCGCCCCCGCCGCCTGAGGCGCCAAGCTCTTGATGACCGGGCCGGTCCATCGCAGGCGTCGGCGGTGCTCGCCCAACTGGGCCGGGCTGGCCTTGGCGTTCATGGTTCCGGCCACCCTATTGTTATCCGGCTGCGGGCACCGCAACACGACCGTGGCGCAGCTGCCCGCGCCAGAGGCCGCTCCTGCGCCCATAGCATCTCTGTCCGCGCCCCGCGCCAATCCCCCCGCAACCCAGAACCTGCCGCCCGCGCGCATTCCCATCACGCCGGCGCCGCCAGGCGGAATCAGCGCCGAAGACATCGAGTTTGTCAGGACACACAGACCCATCCTCAGCGAAGAGGGTCTGGCCACCTGGTATACCGCGCCCTACAAAGGGCGCAAATCCGCCAACGGACAGGTCTTCGACGACCGCGCCCTGACCGCCGCGCACCGCACCCTGCCCATGGGTTCGCTCGTCGTGGTCACCAACCTCAAAACCGGCCAATCCAGCGCCATGCGCATCACCGATCGCGGCCCCTTCGCCGAGGACAGGATCATCGATCTGACCATCGCCAGCGCCAAGGCTACGGGCGTCTATCGCGCCGGCCTGGTCCAGGTCCGAATCGACGTCTACCGGGCTCCCAAGCCCATCGAGACCGGCGGCCGCTGGTGTGTGCAGATCGGCGCATTCCGATCCGAGCGGGCCGCCGAAAAGCTCAAGAGCCAGCTTCTCCGCAAGTACCCCGCCTCCAACGTGATCGAGTTCCCCGGCGACGAGAGCTATTGGGTCCGCATCCGCCCCCAGGGCGATAACCGCGAGATGGCCGAGTCCATCGCCCGCAAACTCCGGCCCAGCGAGGGAGAAGCCTTCCTGACGCGGCTGGACTGAGCGCGAAAGCTGTGATCCAGTAACAGCCTCCCATATCCGCTTGCGCGGGCAACTCTCACCCTTCGACCGTGCGCTTCAACTGCCCGCAGGCGGCGTAGATGTCGCGGCCTCGAGGCTTCCGCACATAGGCGGGGATGCCCTCGGCGGCCAGCGTCCCACGAAACGCCTCCACGGCATCAGGCTGTGGCGTCGCGTAGGCAATGCCGGGGCCGGGGTTCCAGGCAATCAGGTTAACCTTGATGGGCAGACCGCTGCGGCGCGCCAGCCGGGCAACCTCTCTAGCCTGCTCAGACCGGTCGGTCACGCCGCCCAGAAGGACATATTCAAACGTGATCCGCTCACGGGGGCGAAGCTGGACCTTGCGCGCCGCATCCATCACCGCCTCGATCGGCCACTTGCGGTTGATAGGCATGATTTCGCTGCGGATGCGGTCGTTCGAAGCGTTCAGGCTGATGGCCAACTTGGGCCGGAACTTCGCCGGCTCCTGGGCAAAGCGCTCGATGCCCGGGACGATGCCGGAGGTTGACACGGTCATCCGCCGCGGGCTCAATCCCACCTCGCGGACCAGCAGCCGCACCGCTCCCATGAAACTGTCGTAGTTCAGGAACGGCTCGCCCATGCCCATGAAGACCAGGTTCACGCGGTCGCGGCCTACCTCGACGCCGTGGCGCTCGAAGACCGCCAGCACCTGGCCGGCAATTTCGCCTGCGCTCAGATTACGCTGTAGGCCGAGTTTGGCCGTCAGGCAGAACTGGCAGTTGACGGCGCAGCCCACCTGGCTGGAGACGCAGACGGTGGCGCGAAGGCTTTCGGGCGGCTCTTGCGTTGCGTGAGCGGAGTACCGTTGGGGCTGGTTGCTATCCCAGGTTCCTCCGCCGGAACGGACCTGTTGGGGGGCACCTGGCTGGAGAGGTTCGTGGTCTCCCATCCTTTCCGCTGTAGAACGCGGAAAGGATGGGGCACTGGGCATCTCGCCGGAGTTTGCGTCGGTCTCGTCGCCAGTTTCCCCATCGTCGCCCTCGGGCATCCAGACGGTTTCCACCACCCCAGCGACGATGGACCTGTCGCTTGGAACCCCGGTTTCCACGGTAAGACCGTCGCCGCTCTGGCCCTCGACCAGATAGCGCTCCGTTCCGTCCACCGAGCGAAAGACCTGCGCAATCCGCGGCCGGTCCACCTCCCAGCCCTCGGCAATCAATCGCTCGCGCAGCGGCTTGGGCAGCGTCGTAATCTCGTTCAGCTCCGCAAGCCGTTGCCGATACAACGCTTCCGCCATCTGCTTGCCGCGCCATGCCGGTTCGCCTGCCTCCGCCATCAGGGCCGATAGAGCCTCTCGATCGAAGCCGAAGAGCGGCTTGCGGCCCTTGCGAGCGGGTCTGTTGGCGTCAAATGTCGCAAGCTGGGGAAAATCTTCGTGCATCGCTTGGCTCAGCATAGAGCATTTCCCGCTCCACCGCTGCCTGCGCACGCCCGTTTGGCCTACAATCGAATTCGGCGCCGATCTCCGAACCCTGATCCCTGACCCCTGAATGATGACCACCGAGCGAAACCTTCGCCGCACCGTATTGCCGAACGGCCTGATTGTGCTGACCGAGCGTATGGATCACCTGCGCTCAGTGGCCATGGGCGTATGGATCAAGTCCGGTTCCCGCTGCGAGCCCGCCGAGGCCAACGGCATCTCCCACTTCGTGGAGCACATGCTCTTCAAGGGCACCCGTTCGCGCACCGCCCAGCACATTGCCCGCGAGATGGATTCGATCGGCGGCAACCTGGACGCCTTTACCGGCAAGGAGACCATCTGCTTCAACGTCAAGTCGCTGGCCGAGCATGTGCCGATTGCCTTGGATGTGCTGACCGACCTGGTGCTCAACCCGGTCTTCGCCGCCGCCGACATCGAGCGCGAGCGCGGCGTGATTCTGGAAGAGATCAAGATCGACGAGGACAACCCGGATGTGCTGGTCCACGAGCTCTTCACACAGAGCTTCTGGAAGGATCATCCGCTGGGCTGGCCGATCCTGGGCACCTCGAAGACGGTCAGCGGGCTCGACCGCGAGAAGCTTCTTGCCTACCACGGCGACCGCTTTCACGGCGGCAACATCGTCTTCTCCGCGGCCGGCAACCTGGACCACGACCGGTTTGCCGAAGAAGTGGCGGCCAAGTTCAGCGCTCTGGCCGGCGGCGAGACGCTGCACGAGCTTGCCGCGCCCCAGGCCACCGCACGCATCGTGCTGCGCAACAAGAAGTCTCTCGAGCAAGTGCAGATCTGCCTCGGCGTCCCCGCCCCGCCCGTTACCGACGAGAGCCGCTACGCCACGCTGATCCTGAATACGGTTTTGGGCGGCGGCATGAGTTCCCGCCTCTTCCAGACCATCCGCGAGGAGCGCGGAATGGCCTACTCCATCTACTCCGAGCTGAGCCCCTACCGCGACACTGGAACCCTGCTGGTTTACGCCGGAACCTCGGCGGGGAAGGCGCTCGAAGTGGTGGACCTGATCTTGGCCGAGTTCCGCAACCTGAAAGAAACCCCGCTCGGCCATGAAGAACTGACCCGCGCCAAGGACCAGCTCAAGGGCAATATCCTGATGGGCCTGGAGAGTTCCAACTCGCGCATGGCCAACCTGGCCCGCCAGGAGATGTACTTCCACAACTTCGTCACAGTGGATGAGATCATCGCCCGCATCGACGAGGTGGAAGCCGGCCAGGTGCAAGCCATGGCCCGGCAGCTCTTCCACCCCGATCGCATCGCCGTCACCCTGCTCGGCCGCCTGGATGGCGTCAAGCTCAGCCGGACGAGGCTGGTGTGCTGAAGAGCTGAAGAGCTACTCGACCTCCAACACCAGGCACTTCAGGTATTCGGTCTCCGGCAGGTTCAGCACCACCGGATGATCTACAGCTGCGCCGCGGCGTTCCAGCAGGCGCACGCGCCGGCCGGCGTCGGCGGCGGCCGAAGCCACTGAGGCTTCCAGCTCCGCCCACCCCACATGGTGAGAGCAGGAGCAGGTCACCAGCAGGCCGCCGGGGCGCATCATTTTGAGCGCGCGCAGGTTCAGCTCCTTGTAGCCGCGCAGCGCCCCTTCCACGGCCCGTCGCGTCTTGGCGAAGGCGGGGGGATCGAGAACGATGGCGTCGAAGCTCTCGGCCGCCTCCGACCAGTCGCGCAGAATCTGAAATGCGTCACCCTCCACCCAGTCCACCTGCGCGGTGAGCACGGCGCGATTGGCCTCAAGATTCCGCTCCGCCACCTCCAGCGAAGCGCGGGAGGCGTCGATCCCCGTGACCTGGCGGCATACCCGCGCCAGATGCAAGGCAAAGCCGCCCTGATAGCAGCAAACGTCGAGCGCCCGGGCTGTACATCCCAGCCGCCGCGCCCACTCTGCCGCGGCGGCGTAGTTGGACCGCTGGTCGAGGAATGCGCCGGTCTTCTGCCCGGAATTGGCGTCGTAATGAAAGACCAGGCCGTTGAGTTTGAACTGCATACTCGTAACGGGGTTGGCGGTATCGGCTGCCCAGAGCGGCGTGAGATCTGGCGCGGCCAGACCCTCCAGTTCGCGCACGCGCGGGTCGGGCCGTTCCAGTATCGCCGCCGGCGCCAACTCCTCGCGCAGCACACGCACGCAGGCCGCGCGCACACCTGCGGTGAGCAGACCTTTGGTCAGGAATTGTGCGATGACCAAGTCGCCGTACTTGTCCGCCACCAGGCCGGGCAACTCGTCGGCCTCGCTGAAACACAAGCGGCAAGAGTCGTTCCGATCGTCCAGCAGAGGCCTGCGCCGGGCAATCGCCGCGCGCAGCCGGGCCGCCAGCAACTCAAGCCACCTGGCCTCATCGATGGCCTCGCGCGAGACCAGCCGCAGCGCAATCTGCGATGCCGGGCTGTAAAGCGCCGTGCCCAGCAGGATTCCCCGGCTATCGGCCACCGGCAAAAGCGCGGGCGGTTCATCGCCCTTGGGCAGTTCAATGGACTCGATATCGGAGGCGTACACCCACAGGTAGCCGCTGCGTAACCGGTCGGCGGCGCGGCGGCTGACTCGCGCTCCAAACTGACCCGCCAAAGCAGGATTGTCATGGGTCCGCGCGGGGGCCGTTGCGGCCTCGGCAGTCTTGAGTGATTCCGTTCCAGCGGGTGGCCGTGGAGCACGCGGCTTGGTCATGGATTCTCTTTCTCGATGACTTAATCGATCAAGTCCACTTCATATGGACCCAGAACGACGGAACCCGAGTAACTCTTCCCAGTGATCTCGCCATGGCGCGGTCCGCCGATCGGAATCACCTTCGGCTCACCGGTGCTGTTGACATAAAGAGTATTCCCGTGAACTACCCTTGCATAGACGCCCGGCGGCGTCTCCGGTCCGCGTTCGATTCCAAGCTGAGAGTACAAGCCTCTGACCAGCGGAGCAAGAAGCGCCATCTGCGCCGGCGTGGCCAGATAGATGGCGCGCCCTTTTCCATAGGAATTCACCGTAATTGCCGGCGAGTGCTCGGGAAGGTTGGTAAAGCTCGCCAGAACCTTTGCTCCCCTGGGCTCCAGCACCTCGTAGAACGGGATCGTGGCAGTCAGGGGCTTCCCTTCGAAGGCAACTTCGGGCATTGCGGCCGGCCGGTAGAATTGCGACGTCCGCAGCCCGAAGACATCGCTCAGGCGGCCCGGAAGCGGGGTGTCGAACCACTGGTCGTTCTCATCCACTTTAGCTGAGAATGCGGTCATGATGACTGTTCCGCCATCCCCAACAAACTTTCGAATCGCGGCCGCGCTCTTCTCGTCCATGACATAATCGCCGGGAACAACCAGCAGCTTGTAGTCCAGCGCGCTGTAACTGACATTGATCAAGGCGGCGTCGATATTGTCTTCAAAGAATGGCTGCAACGCGTTCCGCACCTGTTCGCCATAGGGGGTTGAGAAATAATTCCTGGCGGTACTGCTGTAACTTGAAGGATGGGATGCAATCAAACTGTCGAACGAGTAAGCGATGGCTACCTGGGGCTTACGATAACGGGGAAATCCCTCATGCTCCAGGGTCGAAAACTCTCTCGCAATCTGCTTGAATTCCTCATATTTCCAGGAAGGCGTTCCGTCGTGGTCGAGCAATCCAAAGAGCGCCTGCTCCTCGCCGCTGCGGTGCGTATTGAAGGTCCAGGCGAGGAAGGTCTGCCCATAGTTTAGAAGGCCCATGTAAGCCCACATGCGGATGACGCCTTTCGGTCCGCCATAGGATCCTCCGCCGCCGGTGACAAACTCGTTGAACCAGATTGGAGTGTCGAGATCTCCCTTGGTCAGCAGCGCGCCGGCGACGGCGTCCAGCGCATCCCCCGGATAGAAGCCCTCCGCGCCGTAAGTTACAAAGTCCTTGTAGGACTTATAGTAATCGAAGCCCTTCCGGCCGGCCGTATCCCACAGATTCGATGCCGTTGGCAGGTCGGGCATGTTGCGCTTGCGCACCTCGTTCAGATCTTCGATGGCCCCGATTGTCTCGTCGGACCAGAAGCGGCGCAGATCCAGGAAGCGCTCGGGCGGGCCGGGGCCCTCGCCATTGGGCAGCTCGACCTCATCGAGGGAGTTCAGCCGCCGGGACCAGCGCTGCGTGGCCCAGGCGCGGTTCAGTTCCGCGACTGTGCCGTACTTCTGCTTGAGCCAGTCGATGAAGCGAAGCCGGTCGGCGGCGGAGTAAGACATGAATCCGTTGCCGATCTCGTTATCGTAGCCGATGGCCGCGATCGCCGGATTGTTTGCATAATGCTTCGTCAAGGCATCGGCAAACCGCCTGGCATAGGCACGGTAGACAGGGTCGCTTATGTCTTCCATGTACCGTTCCGCGGGCTGCAGGACCGCGCCCTCCGCGGTCACCACATTCACTGATGGATGTTCATGGTGAAGCCAGGTGGGCGCGGGCAGTCCGCCGATGTCGAGCAGGACCTTAATCCCCGCATCGTTCAGTTCTTTGATGACTTGATCGGATTGAGAGAAGGTGAAGTTGCCGTCCGAAGGCTCGAACCAGTCCCAGGAAAGATCGCCGAGGCGCACCAGCTTGAAGCCCGCGGCCTTCATCAGCGCCACGTCCGTGTGCACCTGCTCGGGCGAGCGGTCGACGGGTTGATAGCAAGTGCCCACAATGAGGGCATCCTTGCCCGGCCACTCCCGATGGACCTCGCCACTCTGCGCCATGGAAAGGTTGCCCGCAAGAAGAAGACTCACTGCCAGGCTCTTTGCAGAAGGGAAACGGAGACACATTTCAATCGGCCCATTGCCGTTCCGGCGCATACGACAGGCTCCTGTGGTCGATCTTTCGACGACTTCGAGTTTAACAGCCGGGAAACGTCTTCTCGAATCCGCGGCTCCGGCTGTCAACGGCATCGCCTTCGGTGCGCCACAATCGCAACCGGCCTATAATGAAGCATGGCGACTGCCCGGCAAGCCATACCGGAAGAGGTTCCCATCGCGCCCCCGTCTCTTCCGGGGGATTCGCAGGTTGCTGTGCGCGATCCGCAGCCGCCTGTCTCCCAGAAGTTTATCGATGAGCGTTTTGCCGCGCTGCTCAAGCAGGTTCAGGCCAACCGGCCTAGCGAAGACGTCTCCCTCATCCGCAAGGCCTGGGAGTTCTGCGTTCAGCATCACGAGGGCCAGATGCGGGCCTCCGGCGAGCCTTACATCATCCACCCGCTCAAGGTGGCAGAGGTGCTGGCGGAGATGAAGCTGGACGCGACCGCCATCGCCGCCGGCCTGTTGCACGACGCCGTCGAAGACACGCCCGCCACCAGCGAGGAGATTGAAGCCGGCTTTGGCGAGCAGGTGGCTCACATCGTCGAAGGCGTTACCAAGATCGACAAGATCCAGTTTGCCAACCGCGTTGACCGCCAGGCCGAAAATGTGCGCAAGATGCTGCTGGCCATGGTCTCCGACGTGCGCGTGGTGCTCATCAAGCTGGCTGACCGCCTGCACAATATGCGCACCCTCCAGCACCTCGATCCCGACCGCCAGGAGGCCATCGCCCGCGAGACCCAGGACATCTACGCCCCCCTGGCCCACCGGCTGGGGATGGGCAAGGTGCGCGGCGAACTCGAGGACCTGGCCTTCCGCTACACCGACCCGGTCAGCTACGAGAAGGTGACCGCAGCCGTCGAGGCGCGCCGCATCGAGGGCGAGCAGTTTCTGCATGGCGTTGAAGACACGCTCGTCGAGCAACTGCGCGAAAACAACATCGAGGCCCGTGTCGAGTGGCGCATCAAGCGCATCTACTCCATCTTTCAGAAGCTCGAACGCTCCAAGGTCTCCTTCGACCAGGTCTATGATTTGCTGGCCATCCGCGTCATCACCCAGGACGTGGCCTCCTGCTACGCCGTCTTCGGGCTGATTCACACCCTCTGGCGGCCGGTTCCGGGGCGCATCAAGGACTTCATCGCCATCCCCCGCGCCAACCGCTACCAGTCCCTGCATACTACCGTGATGGGCGCCAGCGGCCACCAGTTCGAGGTTCAGATTCGCACCGAGGAGATGCACCGCATCGCCGAGGAGGGGATCGCCGCTCACTGGAAGTACAAATCCGGCGGAGCCGCGGTCACGGCCCGCGACGAGGAACGGCTGAACTGGATCAGGCAGTTGGTCGAGTGGCAGAAGGAGATGACCGACCCCAACGAGTTCCTCTCCAGCCTGAAGATGGACCTCTATCCCGACGAGGCTTACACCTTCACGCCCAAGGGGAAGGTGGTAGTGGTCCCGGCCGACGGCACACCCGTCGATTTCGCTTACCTCATCCACACTGAGGTGGGCCACACTTGCGTGGGCGCCAAGGTGAACGGCCGCATGGTCCCGCTGCGCACCAAGCTGCACACCGGCGACATCGTCGAGATCGTTACCCAGAAAGATCACAAACCCAGCCGCGACTGGCTGACCTTCGTCAAGAGTCCGCGCGCCCGCAACAAGATCAAGCACTGGCTTAACGAAGACCAGCGCCGCCGCGCGGTGGAGATCGGCCGCAAACTGCTGGAGCGCGAGGCGCGGAAGTTCAAAGTGCCGCTCAGCCAAATCGCCGACCAGGATCTGGGCCGCATCGCCAACGAGTATGGCGTGGCCACCGCCGCCGACCTGCTGGCCTCCCTGGGTCAGGGCAAGCACTCCGCCCACCAGGTGCTCGGCAAGCTGGTTCCAGGCTTCGCCGCCGAACCCGAGCCGGCCGCCGAGCCCAAACCGGGCACAAGCGCCGAATCGGCCATGTCCGATGCCGTACGCAAGCTGCACCTCACCGGCTCGGATTCGCTTCAGGTCGAGGGCCAGAACGACCTGCTCGTTTACCGCGCCCGCTGTTGCAACCCCATTCGCGGCGAAGAGATCATCGGCTACGTCACCCGCGGCAAGGGCGTGGCCGTCCATGCGCGCAGTTGTCCTAACGTGCAGAACCTGCTCTACGAGAGCGACCGCCGCATCTCCGTCGAGTGGGCTCGCGTTGGCGACCAATCGGCCGGCCGGCCGCAGCGCTACCCTGTCAAGATCACCGTCTCCTGCGACGACCGCGCCGGCATGTTGCGGGAATTGACCGCCGTCATCTCCGACGACGACACCAATATCAGCGCCGTCGACATCCGCAAGGACGACAACGGCGACGCCATCATCGAGTTTGTCGTCGAAGCCCAGGATCTACACCACCTGAACCGCATGGTCCTCGGCCTCCGCCGCGTCGGCGGCGTCCGCGCCGTGCAGCGGACACAGAAGCTGTAATACCACCGCCCCGTGCCACGGGCGTTCCATATCTGGATTCTCGGATCACCCTGCCCCCATCCCCGTTGCAGATTCCGCGACTGGTCTAAATCGCACAGACTAATGCCGGGCGGGATGCCACGCTCGATCCAGGCGCGATTCGCCGCGCACTCGGGTGCGGCGAACAATCCGTTCCCGCCGCTCTGCACGGATGGAAACGATCGGTAGCCGGACGGCTGCCGCGAGGGGGAGATCTTATGTCGTTCGGTATTTATGCCGCGGGATTCGCAATTCTGATAGCCGGGCTGGCTTACGCGGCGCACCTGGTGCATATGCCTTTGCATTGGATTGTCGCGGGCGCCGTTGTGCTCATAGGCATAGGAATCCTGTCGGCTGTAAAGGCCACACGCCAGAAGGATTCTGCTAACTGACGGCATTGGAATCGGCAATTTGCCAAGTACGCCACCCTCGGCGCGCCTTTATTCTTGCGCATAGGATGCGATAGCCAAGCACTTGATCGGCACACACGAAATCACGCGGTCAGAGACCTGATTCTCGGCGCAAACGAGGGTAGCGGTTCTGGCAGCCTTTGACTCCGAGGCCGCAGAGAACACCTATGCCGAAAGGTTCTTGCAGGCAGGCTTCGCCTGGTTTATGGGACCGCCGGAGTGCTGCTCCGGCGGTCCCAAGCAAACGACCGCGCTCTATGGGAAGCGGTACACGGTCGCGCGCATGATTGTGTATGGGCGGAGGATGAGGATCTCGCCCTGCGCGTCGTCGTCGCCGGCGATCTGGCGTGTAACTACCCATTTTCCGTCAACAAAGTTACCCAGTTGCACGTCGCCGAGGCCGACGTTCTGGGGGCCGGGAGTGTTGGGAGTGAAGTCGATCCTCATGCCGCCGCCGGCGAAGTAATACTCGTCGGGGCCGGTGGCTATGAGGATAGCGGCGGCTTCAAGCGGCGGCTCGGGGTTGGCCGCCGGCGACGGGTCAGGCGAGCCTGCGACCTGCCCCTTTGGCTGCGGAGCAATGTGCGCACTGCGGCCCGTGTAAGTCAAAGTCAGCGTGTAGTTACCCAGCTTGACCTGCTTGGGCGGGTCTCCCTGTTTGAGGCGCACGGCGGCGATGGAGTCAGTACCCTGGTGAGCCAGAATCATGGGCGAAAACTGGTTGAGAATGCCATAAGCGGCGGCAAGGTCCGGCGGAATGGGCCGGTTTCCGTCGATGCCGAAAGGAGAGAAGCCGATGGTATTGTACTTACCGGCGGCCATGATGACGTTGGCGGGATTGGTGCTGGTTTCGGGAATGAAGAGCGGGTTGCCATTGCGGCTGAAGCGCGCGCAGACATCGTCGAAGAATTCGAGGTAGAGATCGGGGGCAAGGATATCGATGTCTGGAGCGCCGGCGCGCCAGATGTCATGGACCTGCGGCAGCGGTCCTCCGCTGGGATAGGTTCCCGGCCAGGCATGGTTGGGCTGCTGGAGCCATGCGTTCACATACATCGGGATGTTATATTCGGCCTTGCCCGCTTTGACCACCTTCTCAAGAAAGTGGGCATAGTTCCAGGCCATGAATATCTCGTCCGAAGGCCAATGAAGATGCTGCCAGCTATTCTCATGTTCCAGAGGGCCGAGCAGCGAATCGAAGGTCTGAATGGGTATCTCCAGAGTTGCCGGCTTGCCGGGGCCGAAGACCTCTTCCCAGGTCCCAGAAGTCTTGTAACCATTCTCGGCCCAGACCTCGCGAAACTCGGGAATGAGATTGTCCTTGTGCGCTTGAAGATAGCTCATAAGCTCCGAGGGCACCGGGCCGGCAAAGGCTTTGTTGGCGGCCGGAGAGCGGTCGCGCGAATCGCGCAGGACGCCGACTTCGTTCTCCACCTGCATCATCAGCACGGTGTGCTGAGTGCCGTCCACTTCCTTGATATGTTGCATGAGCGCGGCAAATGCGGCCGCATCGGCGTCACGGGTGGCGTCGCTCAAGGTGCTGAGCAGCTCGACGGGACCGGAGATGGAGACCGTCTTGCCTTCGCCGATCTGAATGCGGGGAAAGCGGACGTAGTCTTTCTTGACCCAGTAGGGCGGATAACTGGAAGTCCCGTTCTTCCAGCAGCCGAACCAGAGAAAGACCAAGTGCATGCGATTCTCGCGGGCCTTGGCGATCACCCCATCGACCAGGGTGTAATTGAATTTGCCTTCCTCGGGCTCGAACTGCGCCCAGGAAACGCCGACGAGCACGGTATTCAGGTTCCCTGCGACAAGCTTGGGCCAGATAGGTTCCATGGGCGCCAGAGCGGTGGCCGCGTTGTTGGTAAGTTCCCCAGAGAGAATCAGGAACGGCTTGCCGTCCACCACCAGTTGTGTGGCGTCGCCCTGCTTCTGCAGATGTGGAACGCCGGCAGCGGTCTGCGCCTGGCTCAAACCCGCCGCGCAAGCGGCAGACAGCAAGCAAGCGAAAATCATTCGACTCATTCGCATCGATAACTCCATTTGGCTGGCTCGATTGAATTCGACGGCAAGGCGCTCCCAGTTCGCCCCGGAGGCGCTTTTGGAAGCGATTCTCCGGTTGCCTTTCCGTTCGTGAGCGATTGTACGCCCTCGGGCGGGCTGTGAGCTTCAAATGAGCCTCTGAACGATGCTTGCCGGGGAGCCAGCGACCCCTGAGGGGATCGATGGAGGCGTTGAAACCCACCGCTGCCGGACCGCGCTCAATCTGCTGGACTATTATGGGTGTGCGGACTGAGAGAGCCTTGGCGCGCGGTCTGCGAGAATCGATTCAACTGCCCAACAAATCAATCTGGAGTCGCCGGAATGAATGCTCGTTCTCCCTTCAAGCTGGTGCTTGCGCTTCTCATTTGCGCTGTCTTCACCTTACAGAGCCAGGCGCAGCCGGCGCAGACGGGTAGTTCGAACGTCAGAGAGCGAATCCCGATGGACGCCGGGTGGCATTTCGCTCTTGGCAATGCCAGTGACCAGCACAGGGACTTCGACTTCGCGACGATTCCATTCTTCTTTGCAAAGGCCGGCTACGGCGACGGCCCGGCCTCGCCCCGCTTCGACGACCGGACCTGGCGCACCGTCAACCTGCCGCACGATTGGGCCATCGAGCTGCCCTTCGACCGGCGCGGCGACGGCAATCACGGATCGAAGGCCATCGGCCGCAACTTTCCTGAGAACAGCGTCGGCTGGTATCGCAAGAGCTTCACGATTCCCGCCGATGACATTGGCCGCCGCATCGGCATCGACTTCGACGGCGTTTACCGCGACTCGCAGGTCTGGGTGAACGGATTCTATCTCGGGACCGAGCCCAGCGGCTACACAAGCTTCCATTACGACATGACCGACTACCTCAACTATGGCGGCGCGAATGTGATCGTGGTGCGGGTGAATGCCACTCTCGAAGAGGGGTGGTTCTACGAGGGCGCCGGAATCTACCGTCATGTGTGGCTCACCAAGACCGGCCCGGTGCGCGTAGCGCAGGACGGAACCTTCGTCTCCACCACAGTGGCCGATCCCACCGCCGCGCATCCCGAAGCCCTGGTCACAGCGCAGGTGACGGTGCGGAACGACGGAGACGCCAGCGCACGCTTCAAGATCGTCGATGAGATTGTGGACGCAGCCGGAAAGCCGGCAGGGCTATCCATCACCTACGATGCGGCCGCTCCAGCCGCGGGCAGCAGCGACTTCTCCACGACGATGCCCGTCCACGACGCCCACCTCTGGTCGCTCGAAGACTCCTATCTCTACAAGCTGATTACGACCGTCAGCGTCCGCGACAAGGTGGTGGATCGCTACGAGACCCGCTTCGGCATCCGCACCATTCGCTTCGATGCGGACCATGGCTTCTTTCTTAACGGCAAGCGCGTTGAGATCGAAGGCACTGACGATCATCAGGACCACGCCGGCGTGGGCGTCGCCGTGCCCGATACCCTCAACGCCTTCCGCGTTGAACGGCTCAAGGCCATGGGTTCGAACGCCATCCGCACCTCGCACAATCCGCCCACGCCCGAGTTGCTGGATGCCTGCGACCGGCTCGGCATGATGGTGCTCGACGAGAACCGAGCGATGGGCGTTACGCCCGAGAGCTTCGATCAGTTCCGGCGCATGATCCTCCGCGACCGCAACCACCCCAGCGTCGTTCTGTGGTCAATCGGCAACGAGGAGTGGTCGCTGGAATGGTCGGCCTTCGGCGAGCGCATCACCCGCGATATGCAGGCATACGGCAAGCGGCTTGATCCCACGCGGCCCTTCACAGTTGCCCTCAGCGGCTCCAGTGCGGGCAACTCGCTCTCCGCCGATGTGCTCGGATTCAATTACTACGTGCAGCACCATATCGACGAGATGCACGCCCGCTTTCCCTCGAAGCCTATCGTCGGCACCGAGGAGTCTTCGTCGGAACACACGCGCGGAATCTATGCCGACGACCTCGCGCATCAGCATCTGGTGGCCTATGACTTCGAGGCCGACGGCCACCACGTCTCGGTTGAAGATGGCTGGCGCTATTACCTTGCGCGTCCTTATGCGGCGGGCCTCTTTTACTGGACGGGCTTCGATTATCGCGGAGAGACCACCCCGTTCGATTGGCCGGCCATCAGCTCGCAATTCGGCATGTTAGATACCTGCGGCTTTTTCAAAGACAACGCCTATCTGCTGCAGTCCTGGTGGACTGACAAGCCGATGGTCCACTTGCTGCCCCACTGGAACTGGCCCGGCAAGGAGGGCCAGCCCATCGATGTGCGGGTTTACAGCAACGCCGAGGCGATCGAGCTCTTCGTCAACGGCAAGAGCCTGGGCCGCAAGCAGATGCCGCGCAACTCGCATCTGGAATGGAAGGTGCCTTACGAGCCGGGGACTCTTTTGGCGCGCGGATACAACGCCGCCGGTGGCGAGGTCGCGAGCGATACCGTCGAAACCGCCGGCCCGGCAGCTGCCATCCAGCTCATTCCCAATAGGTCCAAAGTCGCCGCCGACGGCGAATCGGTCTCGGTGGTCGCGGTGCGAATCAACGACGCAGCCGGGCGCGTCGTACCGACTGCCGGGAATCTCGTCTCCTTCAGCCTGACCGGCCCTGGAAGAATCCTCGGCGTCGGCAATGGCGATCCCGCCTCACACGAACCGGACAAGTACATCGAGACAGTGCGCACGGTTCCGGTTGCGGAATGGCGCACGCGGGCGATCGATGCGCGCACAGACGGCCCGGAGACGGGACCTGGATTCGACGATTCCTCCTGGGAGAAGGCGCGCGATCCCCGCTGGGATGAGCATCGCGTCGATCCGCCGGCCAGTGTCTTCCGTGGCGCGTTCGCTCTGCCCGCGGACTCTGACGGCGCGGCCATCGCGCTGGTGCTGCGTAGCGTGGGAGAGACTCAGTCCATTTATGTGAACGGCCACGCGCTGGGGCTGAACCTGCCCCGCGATCCCGTCGGCTACACTTACGCGCTCGACCGCGGCCTGCTGCAACCGGGGCGCAATGTGGTCACAATCTTCGCTACCCGATTCACCGATAAGGGCATGCAACTCTTCCATTGGTACGGCCCAGGCCCGGCGGCCGTGCAGGTTGTGACACCGGCCCCGCAATGGCAGCGCAGCGCCTTCAACGGGCTGGCGCAGGTCATCGTCCAGTCCACTTCGCAGGCAGGAGAAATCAAGTTGAAGGCTGAGTCGCCCGGGCTTGCCCCGGCAGAGATCGAAATCGCATCGCAATGATCGCCGCGGATGCGTCTCCCACTCGTTTTGGCCTGTTCAAGACCCGCGCTAAAGGCGGGAGAAATGAGGATCGAAAAATGAAGAAGCCCGTAATCGCAGTCGCCCTTGCCGCAATTTGCGCCGGATTCGTATTGCAGGCGCAGGTTAAGGAGCGCCCGGTGCCGCGCCTGGTGCAAGGCGATGGCCGCTATGCCCTGCTGGTGGATGGCGCGCCCTATCTGATGCTGGGCGTGCAGTCGAATAACTCAAGCGACTGGCCGGCCTTGCTTCCCAAGGTGTGGGCCGCGGTCGAATATCTTCATGCCAACACGCTCGAGACACCGATCTACTGGGAGCAGTTCGAGCCAAAGCCGGGACAGTTCGATTACTCGGAGGTGGACACGGTTCTTGCTCAGGCCCGCGCGCACCATGTTCGC
>Ga0326728_10013004_pt1 | contig 18254 bp, 14 predicted proteins | sample MB3enrmetagenome_FD_207602 | JGI IMG/M metagenome (GOLD analysis project Ga0326728, IMG submission 207602) | Lab enriched peat soil microbial communities from McLean, Ithaca, NY, United States - MB31MN | ecosystem: Environmental > Terrestrial > Soil > Wetlands > Peat | place: USA: New York... | reverse complement strand
GGAATTGCTTGCCGTCACGGACGCGAACGGCGCTGTATGCCCCTCCGCACGACTCATCCCCGATGACCAGCATACTGCGAAAATTCATGCGTCGGGCATAGGCCAGCGAGTCGTCATATTCCCGGCAGATGATGTCCCTGGCGGCGGTATAATTGCGGGAGCGGAGCAGGCGCGCCACCTCCAGCACTTCGCGGCGGTCATCGCGACGGTTGAACAGCAGGAAGTCCCGCGTGGTGCTGGCCTCCACCTCGGGACTCCGCTCCAGGGCCTGAAGCAGGCTGAGCACATTGAAGGTAAAACCGGTGGCCGGCGCGGAAAAGCCGTAACGGGCAGTCAGGTTGTCGTAGCGGCCGCCGCTGCAGACCGGCTCGCCCAAGCCGCCGACAAAACCCTCGAAGGTGATGCCGGTATGATAGCCGAGCCCTCGTGTCTCTCCCAGGTCGATGGTCAGATGGTCGCTGACCCCGTGAATATCGAGAATTTCCAATACGTGGTGCAGGTTTGCAAGCGCCGACCGGGAACGCGGGTTGGTCACCACCTGTTCGGCTTCATCCAGCACGCCGCAGTCGCCAAAGAGGCGCGGCAGTGCCGAAATCTCACGGCGGGAGGCCTCGGGAACAGCACTGGCTGCCAGCACCTTCGACACCGCCGAGACATCCTTGTGCGCAATAGCCTCCTGCAGTTCCAGCAGCGGCCGGCCCCCCAGGCCGGAGGCGGCCATGATCCCGCGACAGAATTCAACCTGCCCCAGATCGATCTTGAAGTTGTCGAAGCCGAGTTTTTGCAGGGCCTCGATAGCCATGGCCACCATCTCGGCATCCGCCTCGGGGGAGTCGAGGCCGATCAGTTCCACACCCGACTGGAAGAGTTCCCTGCTGCGGCCGGTCTGCATCTCGGTCTGACGCAGGACACGCCCGCTGTAGCTGATGCGATGCGGAAGGGGCCAACCGGCCAGGCGCGTTGCCACAATGCGGGCGATCTGCGGCGTAATATCCGGCGGAAAAGCCAGCAGACGCCCGGTTTGACGATCGTCGAAGCGGTAGGTCTTGCCTTTCAACTCCTCTCCCATGCCGATGGTCAAGACGTCCTCGTATTCCAACTTGGGCGGGATGATGCGCCGGAAGCCCCACAGCTCAAAGACGCAGCGGATCTTCCCTTCGATGAAACCGATCTTGGCTGCGGCATCGGGCAGGAAATCGCTGACGCCGCGGGGTAGTGAAATGTCGGGTGATGGCATGGTCATGTGTATCCCAACCTACTCCACCTTCTTGATCGCCAGGGACGACGCTCCGCGGCTGGTTACGCCGGAACGCTGCACGGTTTGCAGGATCAGCAACTCGTTGCGGGCCTCGTCGAAATAATAGTCCGGCATATAATTCTGGGTCTCGCGGGTGCGCCACTTCTCCTCAAGGCTCGAACCGTTCCAGGCGAAACAGTAGACCGAGCCTTTTTTGTAGGAGCGGGCGTTGCCCAACACCCAGAAACCGTCGTTCTTGCCCACCAGGACAGCCCCTCCCGTAGCGACCTGAATCCGCATATCCATGAATATCCAGCGGTACTTGCTATCCATCACGCGGGCATTGACGCTTGTGTCCTCCTTCAGGTAGTACAGTTCCGAACCGCCGAACTTGTCGTTGCTGCGCCACAGTTCTTTCCGGTCCGGACCGTACACGATCAGGTAGCCGTCCGGGTTGATGACCACGGTGAACATCTTGCCGTCCTGGCCGCGGAATTGATTGAAGGTGTAGATATCGCCGAAACGCTGCATCTTGATGGGGTTCTTCAGGGCGATCTCGTTTCCGGAGCGGGTTGCCTCGAAGACATCGCCAAAGAATTCGCTATCCCGTCCCATTGCCTGGGCGTAGAGTTTTTTCGGCCCTCCGGCCAGGCTGAAGGCACGGAAGAAATAGGGGAGGTCTTCGGCCAGCTTGACTAGTTTGTCGCCCTGTACCTGCCAGACCTGGGAGGCGGGTTCGTCGCCACGTATCAGCGTCACGTAGATTTCGATGCCCTTGCTGCCGTCAATCGTGTCCAGGGAGATGATCTTCTCGGAGCTTCGGAGTTCCGTCTCCGCAACCAGCTTCATATCGCCGGCCTGGCGGTAGTACGAGAGACGGCAATTCTCGGCCAAAAATATCTCGCGGCCGCCGTCAGGCAGGGAAGCCCCCACGGCCATCAGATTGGCGGCGCCGATTAAACGTTTGCTCAACCAGCCGCCGGTGTTGCCCTGCTCCATTTCCGTGGGTTTGATGAACTCGCCGGCAGGGACCGGGCGGACCTGCTCATTCTTGATGAAGTCGGACTTCGGCGCTGCGAGTGGGGCTTGAGCGGCCAAAGGCGCGGGAAGGGCGGCCGGAGCACTGGTTGCCGATTGTCCGCCGGCGTATGCCTTGTCCAACTCTGCGGCAAGTTTCTCGGCCAGCTTTCCCACTGCGGGGATCAACTCTTCGCCGCTGTCCCCCTGAATGTAGACGCGCGTCAGGGTCTTGCCGCCGTTCGTCCGGGCCATGGCATCCATGCTGAACACCTTGCCCAGAACGACATAGGTGCCGGTCACAATCGCGTCGGCCTCGCCGGCGCTGCCGACCGCCATGATCCTGTCGCTGTTCAGGCGTGCCGCCAGCAGCGTCTGGAGCGTGGTTTTCATCTCATCCTTGTTGGGTACGCCAATGGCGCTCATGTCGGCCACGAAAACCCGCACCCGTGCCGCGAAGGAAGTCTGGGCCATCAGCGGGACAAGCAGGGTGGCGAGCAGTATGATCAGTTTTCTCATGTTTTCTCCTAAACCTTTGTGTGTCAAGACGGGCGTTTTCCCTAGGGATGGTGCAATTCCAATTACATACAGGGTTTGAATGGTTATTCCAATGTGCGTTCAAGCTGGGGGTTGTCGCCTTTTAGTGCCATATTGATTGCAGCTTGGAATTAGTCACCGGGGCAATAGTTGCGACGGAGAGCAGAAGGACGGGGGATTATCGCAAAATAGGCGGGACATGTCAAAAAAAAAGGGCGGGATTGCTCCCGCCCTTTCGGACAACAGGTGTGGCGTACAATTAGAATGCGTAGCTCAGGATGATGCGGGCGGAATAGGGGTTTTCGGGGTCGGTTGCGGTACCGGCGCCGTTCTTCACGGAATTCGCATAATAGCCACCCAGGATGACATAGGCAGCCTGCACCCTGGCAGTCAGGTTGTCGTACATCTTGTAACCGGTTTCGATGTTGAGTTCTGTACCAATGAAGTTGCTGGCGTTTTGAGCTTTGGTTGCGCCATCGGTAGGCTTCAGGGCGTTGTTGTGGGCTACCCAGGCAAAACCGGCATTGACGTTGGTGTACAGTTTCGGCGTGATGGTCGCGTCGTAGCCGAGGGTGTAGAGATAAAGACCTTGTTCATTCAGCGGAGTGGTGCCGTTGCCGCTGGAGTAGACGATGTCATTGTCGGTGGTGGTGTTGTTGTTGAGGCCGCTGCGCATGAGCAGCATCATGCCGCCTTCATTGTACGTGTTGGTGCTGGGGCCGCTGGTGGTCCAGACGGAGTCGGCAGACTGTTGGGTGCCGACCCAGCCGGTCAGGTGATGGCCGGTGTTGCTGGCGTTGCCCGAGGTGAAGAGCAGGGCGCTCCTGAGTGTGCCGGGGCCGACAGCAGCCTTGGCAGCCAGGTTATAAGCGAAGGCATTGAGGTAGTCGTTGTTGGTCGAAGTCACAACTCCTTTGGCCTCGCCAAGCTGGTAGGCGGCAAAACCGCTCAAGGACACCGGGCCAACCTTGGCGTCAGCTGTCAGGCCAAAGGTATTGATAAATGTTGAACTGACAAGTGTGCCTGATGGAGTTGTATTCGTCCCATAAACACTGTTAGTCGGGAGTGTTGTCGCCTGCGAAGTTGACAGTGAGCCCCCGTAGAGTACGGGGCGGCCATCCGCGTAAATATAATCGACAACGCCGACATTGATGTCTTTGGTGACGGCTAATTTTGCTTCAATAGCGCCGATGTCCAGGTTCTCATTACCTTTCGGTAATCCGGCCGTGCCGGTTGCGAAGTAAGACTGGTCGTAGCCGCGGATGTAACCGAGATTGACGGTTGCATTGCCCAGCTTGGTGGAAGTCATTATGCCGCCTGCGTCAAAATCGAAGAAAATGCCCTTGAGGGAGTCCTTGAACGCCTGGATGCCCGCCGTAACGCGGGTCGGAGTCGAAGGAATCTTGAAATCCAGATAGACCCACTTGGTTTCCAGGTTGACGGCATCGGCTTCCAGGGCGCCGCCGGAGTTGCGGAATGCGGCTGTGGAAAAACCGGTAGATGAACCAACTCCATTTGTGTTATCCGGGAGACTTCCCTGGGCCTTGTCGCCCCACACCGAGTCGATCTCGAATCCGGTTACCAGTTTGAGGTCATCGCTGGCCTTGGCGGTGTAAAAGATGCGGGCGCGCTGCTCGAAGTAATTTTGGGTGCGGAGATTCTGAGTGGTGTTATAGGCTGTATTGCCCGGCGGTGTAGTTGGGTCGATGCGGCCATAATAGCCCTGCTCATAGTTGTCGATGTAATACTTCAGCGTGTACTGCCCGTGAAACTCGTTCTCGAATGCCATTGCCGGGACAGCGGACAGGGCGCCCAGTGCGCAGGCGGCTGCAACTGCCAAAATCCTTTTTTTCATGTGTGCCTCCTTCAATTTGTATTAAATGCTGATGCTGCTGCGAACTGCAATCTTTTACCTAGCAAAACTCTTTCCCGTTGACCACCACCTTTCATGGTGAAATTTGGCATCAAACATCTCAAAACAGTGCCATCAAATCATGGCTATAAAAACACGAATACCCTCAAGCTCTCCCGTTTCAACAGGCTGCCTGAAGGTAATATAAGACTCGTCAGCTCTTTTCGATGATTCTCTGAAACGTTTCACAGTGTCACTCGCTTCCTTGGTTGGCCACTTTTAATAGCAAAAGTGTCAATAAAACAAATGGATAGCAACTTTATCGGATCGTTTGTTTCAGGGGATGTTCTAAAAAGTTCTGAAAAATATATAGTAAATAAAACCAAAGTCAAGGGAAAAGTGGTTCCGGGCAGCCCCGGCGCCCTTTGTACGGAGCAGTGAACGTGGTTGTCAAGAGGCAAGTTTCATGCTACAAAACAGTCCTCTCAATAAGGCAGATGAGAGATGAAGGATGAGAGATGAGAGATGAGTACGGGTACCGCTTGCCGCGCCCCGGATAAGTCCAATTGCGTAATGGAGCATAGTGTCATGAAAATAACGGTTGCCAACGTCGAGTACGTTGCCCGGTTGGCCCGCCTGGCATTGAGCGAGGCCGAAACAGACCTTTTTGCCGGCCAGATGGATGCGATCCTCGGTTATGTGGACAAGTTGAATGAACTTGACACCGCCGATATCCGTCCCACCTCCCATGCCGTTCCGATGGAGAACGCTTTCCGCGAGGATGCGGTTGCCTCCTCCATTGGCGTCGGGAAAGCCCTTGCGAATGCTCCGGACAGGGTGGACAGTTTCTATCGCGTGCCGAAGGTCATTGAATAAAAGCTGATGAGTGATGAGAGATGAAAGCTGCTCTCAACCCTCATCCCTCATCCCTCAACTGAAGTTATGAACCGGAGATGTTATTAAATGGATATCTTTGAACTCACCATCCATGAACTGAGCGGCAAGCTGAATGCCGGGGAGGTCTCCTCCGTCGAGGCAACCCGTGCCATGCTGGCCCGTATCGGGTCGGTCGAGCCCCGGGTCGGCTCATTCATCACCCTGACCCCGGAGTCTGCCCTGGCTGAAGCGGAAGCCGCCGACCGGCGCATCGCTTCAGGGGAAGCCCACGTACTCACGGGGATTCCCCTGGCTCTCAAGGACATCTTTCTGACCGAGGGCATCCGCACCACCTGCGGTTCGCGCATACTCCACAACTTCGTCCCTCCCTACAGCGCCACATCATGGGAACGGCTGCGTGATAGCGGTTGTGTCTTGCTGGGCAAGCTCAACCAGGATGAATTCGCCATGGGGTCGTCCAACGAATCCAGTGCATTCGGCATTACCCGCAATCCATGGGATACCACCTGCATTCCGGGCGGTTCATCCGGCGGTTCGGCGGCGGCCATTGCGGCCCGCCAAGCCACTGCGACCCTGGGGACCGATACCGGCGGCTCCATTCGGCAACCAGCCTCCCACTGCGGCTGTGTGGGCCTCAAGCCTACCTATGGCCGGGTCTCGCGCTACGGCGTGATCGCTTATGCCTCCTCCCTTGACCAGGTGGGCCCGATCACGCGCGACGTTACCGATTGCGCCATCATGCTGGGGGCGATTGCCGGTCACGATCCCAAGGATTCCACCAGCGTCAGGACGCCGGTGCCCGACTACACGGCCGCCCTGACCGGTGACGTCAGGGGGCTTAAGATCGGCCTGCCCAAGGAATATTTCATTGCCGGCCTTGACAGGGATGTCCAGGAGTCCATGGATCGGGCCATCGAGACCTATGGCCGGCTGGGTGCGGAATTTGTCGAGATATCCTTGCCCCACACCGATTATGCCGTGGCAACCTATTATCTCATCGCCACCGCCGAGGCCAGTTCCAACCTGGCCCGTTACGACGGTGTCCGCTTCGGGCATCGCAGCGGGCATGCCGAAGGTTTGATCGACATGATGACCAAAAGCCGCAGCGAGGGCTTCGGGGCCGAGGTCAAGCGCCGCATCATGCTGGGCACGTATGCCCTTTCCTCCGGTTATTACGACGCCTATTACGTCAAGGCCCAGAAGGTGCGCACCTTGATCATGGGCGACTTCACCCGCGCCTTCGAAAATGTGGACGTGATCCTGACCCCGGTGGCGCCGACACCGGCCTTCAAGATCGGCGAGAAGGTCGATGATCCACTGCAGATGTATCTGTCGGATATCTTCACCATCCCGGTCAATCTGGCCGGCACCTGCGCCATGTCCGTGCCGGCCGGTTTTTCGGCTTCCGGTCTGCCCATCGGCCTGCAACTGATCGGCAGGCCTTTTGGCGAGGAGACCATCCTGCGTGCGGGTCATGCCTTTGAGCAGGCCACGGAATGGCATGCCAGGAAGGCTGCTATTTAGGACAGGTATGAATCTTCCACCATATTGTCCCCCCCTTTAAAAAAGGGGGGCAGGGGGGATTTGCTTTTAAAGATCAAGGGCAAATCCCCCTAAATCCCCTTTAGGCCCCAGAGGGTCCTTTGCTAAAGGGGGACTTGATCGTTAGCGGAAGATAGATGTCAATCAGCAACAATTAATTTTGGAGTCAATGTATGAAATTCCAGCCAGTAATCGGCCTTGAGGTCCATACCCAACTGAAGACCGGGTCTAAGATATTCTGCGGCTGTTCCACGACCTTCGGCTCCGAACCCAACTCCCAGACCTGCCCGGTCTGCCTTGGCCTGCCGGGCGCTTTGCCGGTGCTCAACAAAAAGGTTGTTGAGTTCGCCATCAAGGCCGGGCTGGCCACCAATTGCACCATCGCCCATCACAGCGTCTTCGCCCGGAAGAATTACTTTTACCCCGACCTCCCCAAGGGGTATCAGATCAGCCAGTTCGAGGAGCCGATCTGCCGCAAGGGGTGGCTCGATATCCAGTTGGAGGGACAGGAGGCGAAGCGTATCGGCATCACCCGCATCCACATGGAGGAGGATGCGGGCAAGCTGGTCCATGGCGACGTCCCCGGACTGGATGATGGTTCCGGGGTGGACCTGAATCGGGCCTGTACGCCACTTCTCGAGGTCGTTTCCGAACCGGACCTGCGCTCATCGGATGAAGCGGTGTCCTACCTGAAACAGCTACACCGCATCGTGACCTGGCTGGGGATCTGCGACGGCAACATGGAGGAGGGGAGCTTCCGCTGCGATGCAAACGTCTCGGTTATGCCGGTTGGGTCCGACACCCTCGGCACCAGGGCCGAGATCAAGAACGTCAACTCGTTCAAGTTCGTCAAGCAGGCCATCGACTACGAGATCCGGCGTCAGATCGACCTGATCGAGGATGGCGGCTGCGTGGTCCAGGAAACGCGCCTGTTTGACCCGAACAGCGGGACGACCCGTTCCATGCGCAGCAAGGAAGAGGCCCACGACTATCGCTATTTTCCCGACCCCGACCTGGTGCCGCTGGTGATCGGCGCCGATTGGGTGCAGCATGCGCACAAGGAATTGCCGGAGCTTCCCGAACATCGGCGGCAGCGTTTCATCACCGAGTTGGGGCTGCCGGAATACGATGCGGAGGTCCTTACCGCCAGCCGTGGAGTGGCAGATTACTTTGAAGAGTGCGTGGCCTTTCACCACAACGCCAAGGCCGTATCCAACTGGCTGATGGGTGAGGTCACCCGGGCGCTCAACGATTCGGGGGTAGCCATCGATGCGTGTCCCGTCATCCCCAGTCAATTGGCCGAACTGATCAAGATGATCGACAAGGGCGCCATTTCCGGCAAGATTGCCAAGGCGGTCTTTGAGGAGATGTGGAAAAACGGCGGTGAACCGCAGGCAATAGTGGAAAAACAGGGATTATCCCAGGTTTCCGATAGCGGAGCGATTGAAGCAATCATCGATGAGATCATCGCTGCCAATATGGCTCAGGTGGAGGAATTCCGGGGCGGCAAGGAAAAGGTGTTCGGCTTCTTTGTCGGGCTGGTCATGAGGGCCAGCAAGGGCAAAGCCAACCCGGCGTTGGTGAACGAGCTTCTGTTGGCCAAACTCAAGGGATAATCTGAGTGAAGCCAATCTCCAGCTAATCTAATTGATACAGGTTCCCTCCCCCAGCGGGGGAGGGCCAGGGAGGGGGAAAAGGCCGCAATTCAACTGAACCCCCCTCCCAGCGAGGGGTCTTTTCTGACTGTTGGCGCAATGGAGGCCGCAATGAGTAATGTTACGGTAATGATAGTCGACGATGCCCTTTTTATGCGCACTATTCTCGGGACAATCCTGAAGGACAAGGGGTATACCGTTGTGGCCGAAGCCGCCAGCGGCATAGAGACCATGAAAAAACTCCATGACTGCAACCCGGATATCATTTTTCTGGATATCATCCTGCCCGATGCCAATGGGATCGAACTGCTGGACTCGATTTCCAAGATCAAGCCGCAAGCAAAGGTGATCCTCTGCTCGGCCATCGGCCAGGAGGCAATCGTCAAGAAAGGGCTCGACCTGGGCGCACGATATTATGTCCAGAAGCCCTTCAGCCCGGAAAAGATCGCCGAGGCGCTTGAAAGCCTGGGGGTATGATCTATGGATATGTCCCAATACCGGGATTTGTTCGTCTCAGAATCCAAAGGGCACATCCAGGTATTCAATGAACTGATTGTCAGGCTTGAGGACAATGCCGCCGACATGGCAGCCGTTGACGAGTTGTTCCGTCATGCCCATTCTCTCAAAGGGATGGCGGCGACCATGCAATACCAAACTATCGCTGACCTTGCCCATCGCATGGAGGACCTTTTGAGCGGGGTGCGCAGCGGAGAGATTGGCTTTGTCGCAAGCCTGGCCGATCTCCTGCTGGAGGGGAGCGATACCCTCGCCGCCATGGTCTCGGCAATCGAAGCCGGTGACGACCGGTTGCCGGATTGTACCGGCCTGGTAGATCGGCTGGCCGGCTTCCGCACTGCCGGCACCCCGCTTCCGCCACAACCGGCCGCCGATGCCGATGCCGATGCCGAACCTGGAGCCGGCGACCGCGATCAGGGGGCAATGGCCCCGGATCACCAATCCCGGCACTCCGATTCCTTCAAAAGCGTCCGGGTCAAGACCGAAACTCTCGACCGGCTGGTCAACATCACCGGCGAACTGATCACAACCCGTTACCGCCTGGCGGACCGTGCGCTCCATAGTGAGGGGGGGCAGCTCGACGAACCGCTTAACCGGCTTTCCATGCTGTTGAGGGAACTTCGCGATGAGGTCTTCCAGGCCCGCATGCTTCCCTTCTCCTTTGTTGCCGATCGTTTCCCCCGCTTGGTGCGTGACCTGTCCCGCAAGCAGGGCAAGGAAATCCTGTTTCAAGTGGAGGGGAAGGAGATAGAACTGGACCGCGGAGTTCTCGAGGAGATGAGCGAGCCGCTGGTGCATATCCTGCGCAATGCCGTCGATCATGGCATGGAAACGCCCGAACAGCGAATTGCCGCCGGGAAGCCGGGGTCCGGCACGATACGGATTGTCGTAACCCGCGACAAGGATTGCGTGAATATTCTCGTCGCCGATGATGGGCGGGGCATGGATCCCGGAAGACTCGCCGACAAGGCGGTGGAAAAAGGGTTGCTCAACCGCGAACAGGCAAACGCCCTGACGCGGCACGAGGCGTTCATGCTGATCTGCGCCCCCGGTTTTTCCACGGCAGAAACCGTCAGCGACATCTCGGGGCGTGGTGTTGGCATGGATGCCGTCAGGGTCGCGGTTCAGTCCTTGGGAGGCGGGCTCGCCATCGAATCGGACACCGGTCGGGGCAGTCGTTTCCTGTTGCGGCTCCCCATCTCGGTCTCGATCATTCACGCCCTGTTAGTGGAGTGCGGCCACCTGACGATCGGATTTCCGGTCAATGCCATCAAACGCACCACCGAACTTGGTAATGGTGAGATAGCGGAGGATGGAGGGGAATCGTTCTTCTCTCTCGACGGCAGGCAGGTCCATCTCAGGAGCCTCAATCGCCTGCTCGGCCAACCATCGGCGCCCAATGCAAGGGATCTGGTCCCGGCGGTCGTAATCGAGACGGGAGGCATGGTGGCGGGACTGGCCGTGGATCGCCTGCTCGGGCAGAGAGAGATCTTCGTGAAGCCGCTCGGTATCCCGTTGAACCGTATCAAAGGGCTTACCGGCGGAGCCATCACGGGAGACGGTCGCATCGTGTATGTCATGGATGCCAATGTTTTGGTATAAACCTAGTAGAAGATTGTGAGGGGTGAGGGGTGAGGGGTTTGTACCTTTTCACCATTCACTATTCACCATTCACGTTTCATGTTTCACCATCAAAAGCGGTTGCGGTTGAGACGAGCCTGTGGCAGTATCAGCGTCCGGTTTGCGCCATTTATGCATTTTCAGGAAAGGTTTCACCATGATACGCTGGTTGATACGCAGTATGTTCCTTGTGTTGGTTCTGGCCTGGGCTCCCCTGCAGGCTGCCGATAAGACTGCGAGCCTCAAGGATGTGGTCGGGGCGCTGGAAAAGGGGTATGCCGGCCTGCAGGACGTGCACGCCGATTTCTCCCAGCGAACGCTTATCGCCGGGGTCGGCCGCGAACAGAAGGGGAACGGCGAGGTCCTCCTGAAGCGGCCCGCTTCGAGCAGCGCCATGTTCCGTTTCGATTATGCCAAACCCAAGCAACAGATCGTCTCCAACGGCAAGCAGGTCTGGTTCTACATGCCCGAAAACCGGCAGGTGATGGTCATGTCGGTGGCGGATATGTTCAAGGGGGGCAACACCATCGCCCTCTCCTATTTGACCGGTCTGGGGCATGTGTCGCGTGATTTCGATGTCTCCTTCGCCAAGGAACGGCGTGATAAAAATGGCGACTACCAGCTCGAACTGATCCCCAAAAAGCCGACGCCGGTCCTGGCAAGGCTGCAATTGACCGTTTCGGCCGCGGCGGTGGAGCGCTTCCTGCGGCAGGGGAGCGTGCAGGATACCTTTCCGGTGCAGGCTTCGGTGGTGCACGATGCCGTCGGCAACCAGACCCGTATCGACTACAGCCATGTCAGGGTCAACAAGGGCATCGACAACAATACATTCAACTTTAAGGTTCCGGCAGGGGTTGAGATTGTCAAACCGTAAGGTTTTATCTGGAGGATGTGTTTATGCCGTCATTCGACATCGTTTCAAAAGTGGACATGCAGGAGGTCGATAACGCCGTCAACCAGGCGATCAAGGAGATCGGCCAGCGTTACGATTTCAAGGGCTCCAAGAGCGAGATAAGCCAGGAGCAGGACGCCGTCAAGATCCTGGCCGACGACGATTACAAGCTCAAGGCTGTGGTGGACGTGCTCCAATCCAAGTTCATCAAGCGCAACATCTCCATCAAGGCCTTGCAGTACGGCAAGGTCGAGCAGGCCTCGGGCGGCATGGTGCGCCAGATCATCACGGTCCAGCAGGGGATATCCAAGGAAAAGGGCAAGGAGATCATCGCCGTCATCAAGGAGAGCAAGATCAAGGTTCAGAGCCAGATCCAGGACGACCAGGTACGGGTGACCGGTAAGAACCGGGACGATCTTCAGGAGGCGATCCAACTCCTCAGGGGGAAGGACCTGGAAGTGGAGATGCAGTTCGTGAATTTCAGGGAGTAGCTGCCTCCTGAAGGGCGGTTGAGAGATGAGAGATGAGAGATGAGAAGTAGCCGCCGTCTGTACGAGGGGCGAAGAGCAGGGGATTTTGTTGCCGGTCTTTGCCTATCTATTAAATTAAGGGGTGTCTGTGAGCGAAAGCGTGAAACAAAAAGTGAGCATGGTCAGCCTGGGATGCCCCAAGAATCTGGTGGATGCCGAGGTTATGCTCGGTGTGCTTGCCAACGATGAGTACGAGATCACAACCGACGAAAAGGCTGCAGACGTGATTATCGTCAATACCTGCTCGTTTATCAAAGAGGCCAAACAGGAAAGCATCGACGCCATACTCGATCTGGCGGAACGCAAACACGACGGGCGGTGCCACACCCTGATCGTTTCGGGCTGCCTGCCTCAGCGGTATCAGGAGGAGTTGGCCAATGATCTGCCCGAGGTGGATATCTTCATAGGCACCGGCGATTACCCCCGTATTGCTGAAATCCTGGCCGAAAAAAAAGGCTCGGAAGGGCAACTGCGCTACGTAGGCGACCCTGACTATATCTATGACGAAACACTGCCGCGCCTCAATTCTTCACCGGCATGGTATTCCTACCTCAAGATCGGCGAGGGGTGTTCCAATTGCTGTTCTTACTGCGTTATCCCCCAACTGCGGGGCGCATACCGCTCCCGTCCGCTGGAAGCGTTGGTGGCCGAGGCGGAGCGGCTGGCAAGCCGCGGGGTCAAGGAGATCAATGTCATCTCCCAGGATGTCACCCGATACGGCAGCGATCTGGCCGGCGGCGAGACTCTCGAAACGTTGCTGCGCCGGCTGGCCGCCATTGACGGCATACAGTGGATCCGTCTGCTGTACGCGTATCCCGACGGGATCACCGACGGTCTGATCGGGCTGATCCGCGATGAACCGAAAATATGCAAGTATCTGGATATCCCGATCCAGCACATCTCCGACCCGGTTCTCAAGAGAATGAAGCGCCGAAGCAGTGAGGCGCAGATTCGGGACCTGATCGCCACCTTGCGCCGTGAGATTCCCGGCATTGCGCTTCGCACATCTCTGATCGTCGGCTTTCCCGGAGAAACGGTGGACGATTTTGCCGGCCTGATGCAGTTCGTGGAACAGACACAGTTTGATCGCCTGGGAGTCTTCTGCTATTCGCGGGAAGAGAATACACCGGCAGCCTCCATGCCGGACCAGATCTCGGAGCGGGTCAAACGTGAACGCTACCGCAAGCTGATGCGTGCCCAGGCGCGGCTTTCGTTCCGACGCAATCGCGCCCTGATCGGCGTCACGGAACAGGTCATCGTGGAGGGGTACAGTGAAGAAACCGAGCTGCTCCTCAAGGGGCGTTCATCGCGCCAGGCGCCGGATATAGACGGCCAGGTCTATATCACCTCCGGGACCGCCGAGGTGGGGGATATCGTTTCCCTCAGGGTTACCGACTCATCGGATTACGATCTGATTGGTGAGATTGTCGTATGATGCGGCTCCTGGTTGTTTGGCTTGACAAATAATCTTTTTTCTGCAATAGTTTGCCCCCTTTTCAGGGGCGGTACGAAAGCAGACAACGGGAGCGAGGAGTCACATGGCCACTAAACCGGCAAAAAAGAAATGGAAAGAAATCAGCGATATCCTTCAGCAAATGAAGGGGGATACCCTGCGGGAAATAACCAAGACCGTCAAAAACGGTGCCGAAACCACAGCTGTCGGAGAGCCGAGCGGCGACATCTATGACCAGGCTTCATCTGAACGGGATCGTGAACTCGGGCTTCTGCTAGGGGACCGCGAACGGGAGAAATTGCACAACATCAATGAGGCTCTCCTGAGGATTGAAGAGGGAGAGTACGGGATTTGCGAGGAGTGCGAAGAGGAAATTCCCCTGGGGCGGCTCAAGGCCATGCCGTTCACGCGTCATTGCGTCAAGTGCAAATCCGACCTGGAAAAGCTCCAGGCCCAGACCAAGCGCTTCGAGGAAGACCGCGCCTATCGCGAGATTCCGCTCGGTGGCGAGGAAGAAGACGTTTAGTACCTTCCAACACTAACAATTTCGGAAAAGACCCCTCCCCCCAGCGGGGGGAGGCTGGGAGGGGGGTGTCTGTTGAATTTGCAGCCTATTTCCCCCTCCCTAACCCTCCCCCGCTGGGGGAGGGGACTGTATTTGAAACTTCTCAGTGTTAAAAGGTACTAGCGTGCCCTCCGCCGTGAACGGCTGAGGGCCGTCGCAATCTTCAGCAACACTCCCCGCCGAACCCGCATGGCGTCATGGGGACACAGCTCACGGCAGCACCAGCAACGAATGCAGCTCCCATGGTTGACCACCAGGGAGCTGTTTGTTATTTGTATGGCTTTCGGCGGACAAGCGTCCCGGCAGATGCCGCACAGGACGCAACGGCTGGCATCGGCCACCGGAAATGACGTCAGGTGCCGCCGGAGGCCGTTTTTTATGAAGGTTGGCAGGCCGAATTGGACGTCCAGGCCACTGGGGAGTGCGAACCGCTTCCCGCCGAAGGCGTCGGGGGAAACGCCGGCAATCTCTATCTCACCCATCGCTGTTCCCGCCAGTCCCATCCGCGCCGCTTCCCGCTCCACGCAGAGCATTTCGGCGGGTATCCCGGCCAGCCGGCCAGCCACCACGTCCACCGCTACCGGGTTGACTCCGGCGATCAATGCCCCCAACCGGACCGGATCGCCGCTTCCGGGGCCGTTCCCTTCCATGGCTACGATACCATCCACGATATTCAGGACAGGTTTTTTCAGCAGGTATATCTCCAAAAGCAGCCGGGCAAACTGCTCGCGCGATGTTCCGGCCTTAAGGTGCCATGCCGGCTTTTCTGCCCCTACGACCGCGCCGAACAGGTTTTTTACGGCGCATGTCATGGTCATCATCTCATGGGTCTTCAGCTTGGGCAGGTTGATGACCTTGTCGGCCTCCCAGTAAGCCCGCGCTATGGCGATACGGCGGAAGGTCCCCGTGCCCTTGATCTCGATGGTCTCGTCGAAGTCAACCAACTCGGCCCCGCTTTCCAGCGCCGCCTGGCTGATGCCGCTTTTGTCGGCCACCTTCCGGAACCCGCCGATGCCGGGGCTGTCTCCGATCATCACCCGGCATCCGGCATCCCTGAGCAATTCCGCAACAGCCTTCACGACAGCCGGGTGGGTGGTCACGGCCGCTTCCGGCGCTTTGGCGGCCAGCAGGTTCGGCTTGAGCAGTACCCGTTCACCCGGCCGCACAAAGGCTTCTATACCGCCCAACGGTTCCAGTAGCGAGTTTATCGCCTCCCGCACCCGGATGTGGTCATAGTCCTTGCAACGTATAATGCTTATTTTTTCCATTCGCTTTCCCCTTGGCCGGTAGTGTCCCGTGCGGTTGGTTCCTACTCCCGGCTCTTTTGGCCGCTGCCGTCGTTGCGCCTCCTTGATGTAGACCCTGCTACACCTGTGTCGCCGCACCCTGGCACCAGCCAAAACTGCTCGGAATTACTTCCCACGACTAACCGTACGTGACACTAGCTTGCGGTGGGCTGATTATACGATACACTGATAATACATGTGTAAAATCTAAAGATGGTTTGATGTTATGTTGCCGATAATTCTCCACAATGATATGTCAATATTGTATGTCGAGGACGACCAAGCCACCCGCGAGGCTGTTTCCCGGATGCTCATGGCGGTTGTCGCAACGGTTTATACTGCTGCCAACGGCAGAGAGGGGCTTGAAACATACAGGATTCATACTCCTGATGTCGTTGTGACCGATATCAGGATGCCGGTCATGGACGGCATTGAGATGGTCCGTGAGATCCGTCGCCTCCGGGCGGATTGCCAGGTTATTGTTTTGACGGCGTTCAGCGATACCGAATATCTTCTGGATTGTGTTTCCATCGGCATCAACCATTACATCATAAAGCCCGTCGATTTTGCCAAGCTGGTCGAGGCCATCAATCAATGCTGTGACTATGTAAACCTCAAGCGCCGTCTCAGCAAACAGGACGAAACCCTCAACCTGCTTTCCCAGGCCATGAAGCAGGCGCCGGCATCGGTCCTGATCACCGATCTCCAGGGTGCCATCGAATATGTCAATACGACGTTTACCAAGGTGACCGGCTACAGCGCTGAGGAGGTCATCGGCCGCAATCCGTGCCTCCTCAAGTCCGGCCTCAATCCCCCTGAACTTTACCAGGGACTCTGGAACAGTATCAAGGGGGGAGAGGAATGGGAGTGCGAACTGGCAAATTGCCGCAAGGATGGCCAAGTTTACTGGGAACTGGCAAAGTTTTGCCCCTTGCGCAATTCCGCAGGCGTCACAATCAAGTATCTCAAGGTATCCCAGGATATTACCGAGCGCAAGCACTATGAGGAGAGCCTTAGGTATCTCAGTACCCATGACTCGCTTACCAACCTGTACAACCGGGCGTACTTTGAGGCCGAGATGAGCAGGCTGGCGGCCAGCCGGGATTTCCCGGTAAGTATCGTTATTGCCGATGTTGATGGTCTCAAGATGGTCAATGACAATTACGGCCATGATGAAGGGGACCGGTTGATCCGCACGGCCGCAGAATTGCTCCTGACAGCTTTTCGGGCCGGCGACGTCGTCTCGCGTATCGGCGGGGATGAGTTCGCCGTGTTGCTGCCGCACACCGACCATGAAACCGCTCAGGCGGCGGTGCAGCGTATCATCCATGAGGAATGCCGCCCGAGGAAGGAAAAGGACGGCTATTCGCGCGGCCTGTCGCTGGGTGTGGCGACCGCGTATGAAGCGTCTGAAATCTATGCCGCTCTCAAGCTGGCCGACAGGCGCATGTACCAGGACAAGTATGACAAGAAACACCGTGTGACACCGCACGATCAGCCCGAGGATGACGGCATTGCCGGAGATTAATTGTTACGGATGTAAAAATATTAGTTGACTCGTATTTATTTCTGTTGTAAAAATGCAATTCTCTTTGAGCCGCTAGCTCAGTCGGTAGAGCACCTGACTTTTAATCAGGTGGTCGTTGGTTCGATCCCAACGCGGCTCACCACTGAAAACGTCCCCTTCGTCTAGCCCGGCCCAGGACACCGCCCTTTCACGGCGGCGACACCGGTTCAAATCCGGTAGGGGACGCCAAAAATTCCGGCCCTGGACATCTGTCCAGGGCCTTCTCGTTGGGCATATAGCTTAGCTGGTAGAGCAGCCGACTCTTAATCGGCAGGTCGTTGGTTCGATCCCAACTATGCCCACCAATCATCTTCCTTTGTATCAAGAGGTTAGCCACATCGGCTAGCCTCTTTTTTTTATTGCCTGACGCAGATCTGACGCAGCTGATGTGTCTATTATGCTCTACCTGGCACCAGTGTTTTTATTTCATATTGGCTATGCCATATTCAATAAAGCACACAGGACACGTCATCGCTTATACACACAAGCTCCTCCGAGTAAGCTATATGCCCAATTCGTATTTTATCCAGTAGGTGGTAAAGCTGAAGACAAAACACAGTATATTATCTATAAAAGTTGTAGATTTAAAGTGATGGGATTCCAATAGCCAAAATTCAGTTTTATGTGCATGGAATATATCGAGAATTGTCAACTTTGCATGTGCAAATGGTTGACATCAATCATACAAGAATATGAGCATATATTGCTGTTATTGCCTGTAGTACCACAGTTGTAAATATCCCTCACGTCCGCCATGTCTCGGTGGGTATTCAATCTCGCATGTTGTCAGAGTAGGTGTTTTGGTCAGTGATGTGTATCGGCAGAGATGCAGAAAGGAAGGAAAGCAGATTCCCAATGAGATTTCATTTTTATATACTAGGCCAGACAGAGGTATTAAGATAATAAGTTGGAATTGCTTCGGTCCACGACCCCACCCTTCGATATTTCAGTTTTAAGAGGTTTTTGCCCCTCAAGGCATACCTTCCCTTGACCTCCTTTCATTGCGACCCTTCCTTAGACAATTTGCTTGGTTGTTTCGCTCTTCCGCGTAACGATCATTAAGCCGATCCTTACACTCCAAAGCGAGT